>Ga0101945_1000896_pt1 | contig 38219 bp, 37 predicted proteins | sample DewCreD2012metaG_2_FD_75246 | JGI IMG/M metagenome (GOLD analysis project Ga0101945, IMG submission 75246) | Hot spring sediment bacterial and archeal communities from British Columbia, Canada, to study Microbial Dark Matter (Phase II) - Dewar... ... | reverse complement strand
CGGCGGGCGAATGTCTGCAGTTCCTGGTGCACGACGGTGGTTTGCCGAACAGAAGCGACTTTTACGCTGCACAACCCCGTGTTCCCGGAAACAAGAGCGGCGAGCGCCAGCCCGCCGTGGCCCCGGAAACGCATCGGCAAGGGAGATTCCGCATGTGCTCCCGCACGGCCGTCGCGCGGAAGACTGGGAGCGGCGAGCGTAAGCCCGCCGTGGCGCGGAAACGCATCTGCAAGGGCCCCTGCTGCCATCGTTCAGAAGTCTGCCGACGTTGCGGTCGCGAAGGTCTTTGCAGGCGCAGTAGCACACACACGGAGGGCTTACGCCCGCCGCTCCTGACTCTGCTCGCGGAGGTGGTCTGCGGATATGTACGCACCTGCCGTTGCCAGCACGATCCCCAACCACGGCGGGCGAATGTCTGCCGCTCCTGACTCTGCTCGCGACACCGGTCTGCGGATATGTATGCACCCGCCGTTGCCAGCCCGATTGCCAACCACGGCGGGCGAATGTCTGCAGTTCCTGGTGCACGACGGTGGTTTGCCGAACAAAAGCGACTTTTACGCTGCACAACCCCGTGTTGCCGGAAACAAGAGCGGCGAGCGCCAGCCCGCCGTGGCGCGGAAACGCATCTGCAATGGGGATTCACGATGTCCATGACGGGATGATGTCCACCGCTTGTTCGTGCGCATGCACAGGTGCAAATCATGTGTTTTCTAGCGAGGGCGTGGCGTTACACAGGCACGGGCTAAGCAGGAGAAATTTTGCGGGCGACGGTTGACTTTTGCGGGAGCGGTTCCAAAATAGCTTTCCACGCGCGGGCGCGACACGGCTGTGGACGCAGGCGCGACCAGTGGCTGATCGGGCCATCGAATCACTTCCGCAGTGTGGCACAGGCAGCCGGGCAGCACGGAGTCCTTGAGTGGGAGAACGTGTCCCCAGTCCCCGTGAACTGGGACGCTACCTGGCGCTGGGTCAGGTCGGCCTGGAGATGGCACTACCCATTGCCGTGGGCGCCTGGCTGGATTCGCGCTGGGGAACCAGTCCGTGGCTGGCCATTGCCGGGGTGATCATCGGCTTTACCGTGGGGATGGTACATCTGTGGTTGCTGCTGCGACCGCCGCCCGGTCAACCTCCGGCGGATGGGACGCAGTGAGCAGACTTCTGCAACTGGCCGGTATCGCTGCGGTCTGCGTGATCGGGGCGGTGATCGGCGGACTGATGGTCGGGGCGAGCGGCACGGCATCCTCGGTACCAATGTTCGCCGCCCTGGCCCTGGTGCTGGTTCCGGCCCTGGTGGCGCACACGGTAAGCGATCTGGCCAGCCGACCGGGGTGTGCCCATTTCGCTTTGGCGGCGTTGGCAGGAACTGGCCTGCGCCTATTCCTGACGCTGGGCGGGGCGGTCGTCGTGGCGATGACTGCTTCCTGGGGTACAGAACTGGCCTTCTGGATACCGCTGGCCGTTTCCTACTTCGCCACGCTGGCCACCGAACTGATTTTCAACATCCGCAAGGTCCGCGATAGCTGACTGAACTGTCCTCGCAATCGGCATCGTATTTGCTACGCGTGTCGCTTCCGCAGCGGCGAGCTGATACCCGCTGCCTCTGAAATAATCCGAAAAACCCCGGCGGGCTAGCTTCGCTGCTTGTGGATAAGCGTGTGTATCAGCTACACTTGCAGCAGACGAACCGGGCGACGCTATGGCACACAGTCCCCTGGAACACTCCAAAGATAGTGCCGTCTGGACCTTCTTCGACAACAGCCTGACCGGCAAGATCGAAGTGAATCTGCCGGCCATCCCGCTGCCTTTCCGCGAACAGCCGTTCCAGATCACCAAGTTCATGGTCATCGAATTGCTGGTGGCATTGCTGCTGGTGGCGATTTACGTGCCGATCGCCCGGCGTGCTCGCAGCGGTGAGCCGCCGCGGGGCTGGTTCTGGAACTGCTTCGAGGCCGTTCTGACTTTCTTGCGCGACGAGGTAGCCAAACCGTACATCGGCGACAAAGACGCTGATCGGTTCGTACCCTACATCTGGACGGTGTTTCTGTTCATTTTGTTCTGCAACCTGCTGGGGCTGGTGCCATTTCTCGGTTCACCAACGGGCGACCTGAGCGTAACCGGAGCCCTGGCGTTTTGCAGTTTCCTGCTGATTCACGGTGCCGCGATCAGCTATCAGCTGTCTCACGGCAGTCATCCCGCCGAGCATGCCGCAGAACATGGGCAGCAAACCGGCGAAACCCATGCAGCGAATGCTTTGGTTCACGATGCCCACCAAATTGGCGAGCACGGGAATTCCCACGCCGAAACTGCCGACCGGATACCGCTGCTATTGGCCCCGTTCGTGGGGTTATGGCGTTACTTCCTGGCCCACGTTCCGCAGACCGGCATACCGCTCATTCTCGGCTGGCCGCTGATCCTGATGATCGTGGCCATCGAGTTCCTCGGCCACTTCATCAAAGCCAGCGTGTTAGCCGTGCGACTCTTCGCCAACATCTTCGCAGGACACACCGTGCTGGCGTTCATCATGTCGTTTATTGTCATGGCGAAGAACGCTCACCCGATCATCTGGGGCGTGGTTACTTTCGGCAGTGTTTTCGGCGTGGTGGCACTGAGTTTGCTGGAAATATTCGTCGCGTTCTTGCAGGCGTTTATCTTCACCTTCCTGACCGCGCTTTTCCTCGGATTCCAATTGCACATGGAACACTAGTCGCAAGCAGATGGCTGCTGCTATCAAATACACGGCGGGTTCGACCCGTCGCTCTGGGAAAGGATCCCGGCGGGCTGATGTCCGCCGTTGTTGGAATGAGATTCTTTTGCTCGCGAAGCTGAAGGCAGCCGGAATTCCGATTCCTGGGAACCTTGCCATCGCATGACACCCCGGCACCCCATTCGGTGCCGCAGAAAATTGGCCTTTAGAAAGGAGGAACGATGAAGCAGATGCTCGTAAACCTGGGTCTGGTGATGGCGGTGCTTCTGGTGCTGGCTATGCCCGCGCTGGCAGTGGACCAGGGCGCGCAGCAGTTTTACGGCAATGCGGTCGGCGCCGGATTCGGCACAGCCCTGGTGCTGATCGGTGCCGGTTGGGGATTTGGTCGGATCGGCCAGGCAGCGCTGGAGAGCATGGCCCGGCAGCCGGAAATCGCACCGCGTATCCAGACCGGCATGCTGATTATTGCCGCACTGCTGGAAGGTGCCACCTTTTTCGCGCTGATTGTCTGCATCATTATGGCGGTGAAAGCGTAAAGCGGTCGGCGCGGGCGCAGCCTACAAGCCGAACTATCGGATAACAATCGTTCCAGGCTAGCGCCAACCACGACCCGTCGCCGGAGGGAGCGCTGTGAGATTGCCCAACGTGCTGATCGAGCGAACCTGTCTCCACCTCCTGAGCAGGCTCTTAGCCGCTGTGGTAGTGCTGCTGGTGCTGCTGACGGGGCCGGGGACGCTACTGGCTGCCGATGCCGAACACGGGCACGGTGGCGGCGAGGAGGGGCCGTTATCTTTTTCACTGGATTTGGCGGTCTGGAGCCTGGTCGTCTTTGTGCTGTTGCTGGTGGTGCTGGGCAAGCTGGCCTGGCAGCCGATGCTCGAGGGTTTGCGCCGACGCGAAGAGACCATCCGCCGCGCTCTGCAGGAAGCCGAGCAAGCCCGGGCCGAGGCCCAGCGCATCCGCGATCAACTTCAGCAGGAGATGCAACGCGCTAACGAAAAGGTGCGTGAAATCCTCGACGAAGCCCGCCGTGATGCCGAGCGCACTGCCGAGGAGATTCGCGCACGCGGTTTGGCCGAAGTCCAGGCCGAGCGCGAACGACTGCTGCGTGAACTGGCGCGAGCTCGCGACCAGGCTTTGCAGGAACTCTGGCAATCTGCAGTGCGCCTGGCCGTGTTGGTTTCGGAAAAGGCTATCCGCAGGTCGCTGAGCGAAGAGGATCATCGTCGGCTTCTGGATGAGGCACTCGCAGAGTTACGGCAACACGGCGAGGCTTACGAACGCGAACACATGGCCCTGGTGGGCAATTACCAGCCCTGATTTGCTGGCAGTGCTGCTTGCCTCGATTTTTCCCTCCTTGGAATTCAGATGACCAGCTCACATGACTGAAGAGCACCAGCATACTTATCCCAAGCCACAGGTCGCGGATCGACCTGTCTATCCGACCGTGCTGGACATTCGCGGCCAGCAGATCGCCCGCGTGTATGCCGAGGCATTGCTTCGCGCTGCCCGTGCCCAGCAGGCCGAAGAACAGGTTCTGGAAGAACTGGATTCCCTGGTGGATGACGTGTTCACCAGTGCTCCGGAACTGGAACTTTTTCTTACAAGCGGCATCATTTCCCGTCGGCGGAAGGCGGAAACCATTTCCCGGTTGTTTACCGGTCGGGCACATCCGCTGGTATTAAACTTCCTGCTGGTGCTCAACGACCACGACCGCTTGCCGTTATTGCGAACCATCGTGCGTGCCTATCGGCAATTGCGTGACCGGGAAGCACGCCGGGTCCGCGTGGAAGTGCAGTCCGCCGTCCCTCTGGGGGAAGCTTACCTCGAGCGGATCGCTGGTCAACTCCGCGACATCTTCCGGCTCGAACCACTGGTGACCAATCGCGTCGAGCCTGAATTGCTTGGTGGACTGGTGGTACGGATCGGCGATTGGGTCTTCGACGGCTCGGTTCGCAGCCGACTGAGCAAACTCGAAAAAGAACTTCTGGCGAGGGCTTCCTATGCGATTCAAACCCAACGAGATCGTTTCTGTTCTGCAAGCGGAGATTGAACAATATCGCGCGGAACTGGAAGCGCGGGAAATCGGCCGGGTTCTGGAAGTCGGTGATGGCATTGCCCGCGTCTATGGTTTGGGCGGGGTGATGTCCGGCGAAATGGTCGAGTTCACTCGCACCGGCGTCATGGGCCTGGCCTTCAACCTCGAGGAAACTTCGGTCGGTGTGATCATCCTCGGTGATTACCTGGAGATTCGTGAAGGCGATGAGGTGCGGGCTACTGGGCAATTGTTGCGGGTGCCGGTCGGCGATGCTTTGATCGGCCGGGTGGTGGACCCGCTCGGCAATCCCCTCGACGGTAAAGGACCGATTGTTACCCCGTACACACGTCTGGTGGAATCGCCGGCTCCCGGTGTTGCCGAACGTCAGCCCGTCAACGTGCCCTTGCAGACGGGCATCAAAGCCATTGATTCGATGACGCCGATCGGTCGCGGCCAGCGGGAACTCATTATCGGCGACCGCAAAACGGGCAAAACTGCCATCGCCGTGGACACCATCATCAACCAGAAGGATGAGGACGTTATTTGCGTGTATGTTGCCATCGGCCAGAAGGAATCCACCGTTGCCCAGGTGATCGAGGCTTTGCGGCAACACGGGGCAATGGATTACACCATTGTCGTGGTTGCGTCGTCGTCGGCCCCGGCAGCGTTGCAGTATATCGCTCCTTACGCCGGCTGCGCTATGGCCGAGTATTACATGTACGAACAGGGCCGCGATACTCTTTGCGTGTACGATGACCTGAGCAAACAGGCGGCGGCATATCGGCAACTGTCGCTCTTGATGCGTCGTCCACCAGGGCGCGAGGCATATCCTGGCGACATTTTCTATTGCCACTCCCGCTTGCTCGAGCGCTCGGCCAAGTTAGCTGAACACTGGGTGATCGTTCCCGAATCCGTCCCGGATAAAGAGGTGACGGCGGAACATTCGGCGGTGCGTAACCCCGATGGCTCGCCTCGCGTTTTCAAAGGCCCCCTGGAAAAGAAGCACGCTCAGGAGGTAATCCTCCCCGAGTATCCGGGGCATAAGCTGGCTAAGCTGCCGAAATCCGGTGGCTCACTGACGGCGTTGCCGATCATCGAAACGCTCGAAGGCGAGGTCTCCGCGTACATTCCCACCAACGTCATTTCGATCACCGACGGCCAGATTTATTTGCAACCGAGCCTTTTCTTTGCCGGCGTGCGACCGGCGATTGACGTGGGTATTTCGGTGTCCCGTGTCGGCGGAAAAGCACAGATTCCCGCCATGAAACAAGTGGCCGGAAGTCTGCGACTGGACCTGGCTGCCTTCCGCGAACTCGAAGCGTTTGCCCAACTGGGCACCGAACTCGACAAAGCGACGCAGGCGCAGCTTGACCGTGGTTACCGCATGGTGGAAATCCTCAAGCAACCGCAATACAAACCGATGCACGTCGCCGACCAGGTGATGATCATCTTCGCCGGTACGCGCGGTTACCTGGATTCCGTGCCTATCCGCCACGTCGCCGCCTGGGAAGAACAGTTCCTCCGCTTCATGCGTGAGCAGATGCCGGAAGTCCGCAACGCACTGATTCGCGAAAAGAAAATTACCCCGCAGATCGAAGCCGACCTGGTCAAGGCCATCGAATTCTTCCAGAAGCAGTTTAAGCCCCCGGCCTGAAAGCGACGGGCGTGTGCCCGAGTGAACATCGGACCAGGAGAGTAAACCGATGCCCAAACTCCGCCATCTGGTGCTACGGCGAAAAGCTATCCAGAACATCCGCAAAATCACGCGAACGATGGAGCTTATTGCTACAGCGCGGTTCAAACGCGCTCTCGACCGGGCTGTGGAAGCGGAAGCATATACGCGAAAAATTGCCGAGCTGGCTGCCGACCTCAGCAGCGCTGCGCTGCCCGCTTCCTCTGGCGCTACTCCCGCCGCACTGCATCATCCCCTGCTGGAGAAGCGCGACCCGATCCGCAGCAGTCTGCTGCTGGTGATTTGCTCCAATCGCGGTCTGTGCGGGGGCTACAACACGAACATCCTCCGCGTTGCCAGCGAAAGGATACAGCACTACCAGCAAGCTGGCATCACTCAGCATCTGGAGCTTTCCGGCAAACGAGCCATCGCGTATTACCGCTATCACGGCGTTCCTTTCGAGGCCAGCTATACCCACCTTGAAGATAAACCTCGCTTCGAGGAAGTTGAGGTGCTGGCCAATCGCTACCTGGAAGGCTACCTGTCGCGGCGTTACGATCAGGTGGAAGTGGCGTACATGAAGTTCCTCAGCGCTTCCCGGCAAACCCCGGTAGTCGAGACGCTTCTGCCGTTGAGCACGATTGCCCCGCCGCTGCGTCGCCCGACAACTCCAGGGGCGACCGCTTCCGCCAGTACCGCTCCAGAAAGCGTCACCGCTTCCCCGACTGGGCCAGCAACCCCGGCGGCGTCTATCGAATACGAGTTTCTGCCTGATCCGCGCAGCATTCTCGAGGAATTGCTGCCGATGTCGCTGAAAGTGCGACTGTTCAAATGCTTCCTCGATGCGGCCGTCAGCGAACAAATCGCCCGCCGCATCGCTATGAAACAGGCCACCGATAACGCCAGCGAAATGATCCGCCAGATCACACGCCAGTACAACCGCGCCCGCCAGGCCAACATTACTAAGGAGATCCTCGAAGTCCTCAGCGGCGCCGAAGCTTTGAAATGAACGGCCCGCCCATTTTCAACAACCAAAATAAAAACGACAGGAGCGGCAGGAGTCAGCCCGCCCTGGCTAACAAAACAACCAGGCGCATCAAAGCGCTGCTCCCAGATAGGAGACGGCAATGGCCACGCTCACCGATGGACAACCGAACGGCAAACATATCGGTCGCATCGTGCAGGTAATCGGTTCGGTCTTCGACGTCGAATTCGACGAAGGCCACCTGCCCGAAATCTATAACGCCCTGAAAATTGATAGCGAATACAAAGGGGTAAAGATTCACCTGGTCGGCGAGGTGCAGCAACACCTGGGAGGCAACCGCGTCCGCTGCGTCGCTCTCGGTTCGACCGATGGGCTGGTACGCGGGATGCCCGTCGTAGATACCGGCGGCCCGGTGAAGGTGCCCGTCGGCAAAGAGACACTGGGCCGCGTCTTCAACCTGCTGGGCGAACCGATAGATGGTCGCGGGCCGGTCGAAGCCAAGGAATGGTGGCCCATTCACCGCGAACCGCCGCCGCTTTCCGAAATCGTGCCGAAAACCGAGGTCTTCGAGACCGGCATCAAAGTCATTGACCTGCTTACGCCGCTGGTGCGTGGCGGCAAGGCTGGGCTTTTCGGCGGGGCTGGTCTCGGCAAGACGGTCATTCTCACCGAGTTGATCGCTCGCATCGCCACACAGCATGGCGGCTACTCCGTGTTTGCCGGTGTCGGGGAACGCACCCGCGAGGGGAACGATTTGTGGCTGGAAATGCAGGAGACCAAAATTGGCAACACGGGACGCCCGGTGTTGTCGCAGACGGCTCTGGTGTTTGGTCAGATGAACGAGCCGCCCGGCGCACGCTTGCGTGTCGGCCTATCGGCACTGACCATGGCGGAATGGTTCCGCGATGCCACCGGCGCGGACACCCTGCTATTTATTGACAACATCTTCCGTTTCTCGCAAGCCGGTTCCGAGGTCAGCGCTTTGCTCGGCCGGATGCCCAGCGCTGTCGGTTATCAGCCGACACTGGCCACGGAAATGGGCGAATTGCAGGAACGCATCACCAGCACCGTCCGCGGAGCGATCACTTCCGTGCAGGCGATCTACGTGCCTGCCGACGACCCGACCGACCCGGCTCCGGCCAATGCGTTCCAGCACCTCGACGCCTTCATTTATCTCGAACGCCGCATCGCCGAAAAAGGCATTTACCCGGCCATTGACCCGCTGGCCTCCAATAGCCGTATCCTCGACCCGCAGTATGTCGGCGAGGAGCATTATCAGGTGGCCCGGCAGGTGCAGCGCTATCTGCAACGCTACCGCGAACTGCAGGACATCATCGCCATTCTCGGCGTCGAAGAGCTCAGCGAAGAGGACAAACTGGTGGTGCATCGTGCCCGCCGTATCGAAAAGTTCCTCTCGCAACCTTTCATCGTCGCCGAAGCCTTCACTAACCGACCGGGCAAATTCACTCCGCTCAAGGACACCATCCGCTCTTTCAAAGAGCTTTGCGAAGGGAAATGGGATCATCTTCCCGAAGCCGCTTTCCTCTACGTCGGCGCTATCGAAGAAGCCGAGGAACAGGCTCGCCGCATGAAGACGGCGGCTTAAACCTGCCGGCACGACGGACAGGCGCTGACTGGAATCTCCGCCAATTTCTGCACCATCATGCCACGCGAATTGCTTCATTGTCTGGTGATCACGCCGGAACGTACTGTCGTGGACGAACAGGCGGATTTTATCGCTGTGCCGCTTTATGACGGCGAACTCGGTGTGTTACCGGGTCGTGCCCCGCTGGTCGGCCGACTGGGATTCGGCGAATTGCGTTTGCGGCGGGGCGAAGAGGTGCGGCAGTATTTCGTAGATGGCGGCTTTGTTCAGATCAAGCGCAACACGGTAACGCTCCTGACCGCGCGAGCCATTCCCGCCAGCGAATTGGATGCCGCTACCCTGGAATCCGAACTGGCGCAACCAGTGCCGGCCACGGTTTCGCCCCAGGAGCGACGGCGTCTGATGCAGCAACGGGAACGCTGCCGCGCCATGCTCCGCCTCGCCCGCAAAGTCGGCGCCTGAGTGTTTGTCCTTCCACGCAGGCACTACCTGGTGGCGGTATGAGGCTCAGGATAATTCGGTGGCCGTCCCTCGAGCACAATCCAGTGTAAGAGAGAGTTTGAGCAGAGGGCCAGATTTGCCGCCCCCTCTTCGATTCAGGGCCGTGCGGGTAATGGTAGCGGTTGACCGCGTTTGCCTTCTGGCCGCCAGGGGAACGGCGTGACAATTTCTACCGGTTTGGTGGAAATCTTTTCGCCGAGAATCCTTTCGAAGACGGTGCCGTAAAGCTTCTCGATTGGTTGCAGGGCGTGGGCGGCCAGCAACTGATGCGCTTGCGCGAGCGGTCCCAGTGCCCAGCGCCGACCATCAATACCAGGAACTATCTGGGCCAACGGATGGGCGGCTTCCCTGGCTTGCCGTTGTTGCAATAGGTCCTGGCCGAATGTGACATCCGGCCCATGTAGAGGCGGCGGCAGTAACACCGGAGCAAGGGGCCGACCGGTTGGATCGCGGTAACTGAGTGCGCCCGGCGCTTCCGTATCCACATCAAATCGCGCCGGCTCTACCAACAGGCCATACTGCTGTCGCAGTCGTTCGGCATGATATTCCCGGAACAACACCTTGAACGGTTTGCCGGTTTTCTTGCTTTCTTCCAGACCGCGGCGGACACTGGTTACCACCCAGCGTGCCTCGGTAAGAAATTGCTCCGCACCCACGGGGCCTGGGATTACGTGTAAGACGCGCCCATCAGCAGCGCAGAAGTACGTGGCCACGTTCCCGCCTTGTTTCTGTCCAGCGACGATGCGAAACGTCCCCACTTTCTGGAACGAACTGACGAAATACTGGTTGACGAATTCACCCACCCGGCGGTCAGCCAGGGCGCTCACCCGGAGCGCCTCGGCATTGTTTCAGGTCAGCCCGGGGTCTTCGAAATGCCCGGAGACATGCAGGACCATGACCAGTTTTTCCTCGGCAGCAGCCCGGCGAGCGGCGGCATTCGGCGACGCTTCAAACTCGATAGCCGTCCCGTAATCGCCGCACGTCGTTTGTGCCGTCCGGTTCATCGGCGACGGTTCCGACCAGACGGCTGCCCAACCCAGCATCCCAGCGATGACAATCGCCGCAGTTCCAGCTCGGGAGCAACCTTGCGCGCACCTCAGCACGGCTTGCATTGCTAAACCTCCGCCCTGGCTTTCATGCAATCTTACCCGTTCTGTCCGCCGGGAACAATCGCCCCTGCAAATGGTCTTCAATTTCGGTTCCCTGCATTTCTCAAAAATCCCCGGATTAGCTAGAGAAAACGTAGCCGATATGTCTCCATTCACTTGGCAGGTTCCGTGAATGATTTCCGCTCAGCCGGCTTTCAAAAATATGACGAACGACTGGCCAGACCGGATTCGCCGCTATGAACTTTTTCAACTCAGAAGCGGTCGCGGTGCCCCCTGAGAAACGAAACGCGTATATCGGAGCCATCCCGTGCCTGTTCGAGAATAGGCGGTCGGTCCCCGTGGTTGTGCTACCGCATCCGCACTGGCGCTCGCCAGTACATTAGTTGGATGTCTCCCGAGCAATTGCGCCAGACCCTTGCCAGTGGGTTGCCCGATCGCCATGGGGGCTTACGCCGCCGCTCCTGGTGCACATGCGTTCGTGCCTTGCAAGAGTCGCTATTTCGCCCGGAACTTGCTCTTGGCGTTCCGCGTCGCAGCGGACACTGTAGCAGGGGCGTGGCTAATGATCGGCAAAGGGCGGGGCTAATCGCGGTGCGAGCTGCGACCGGAACGGGAACTGCGTTCCCCAGTCGGAGCGGCTCGGGGTAAGGCGCGGCTGCCCGAACGCGGCAAAATCAGCGGCGGGGCGGAGCGTTCCGGCAGAACCAGTGGTGAACGGGCCGGAACACGCACCGGCGTGTCGGTGCGGTCGCCTTCGTCGAGTGGATTGGTGCGAGTCGGCAGTCTGTGCTCCGGGTTCTGCGGACCTGCGACGGCAATCCGGCGCGAGGAGTTATCGCGGCCGGGCCCAGGGGCCAGCAGACTGTCGTCGCCCGCCGGCGGGATGGGAATGGCGCTGTCCGGTCGCCCGGAGCGTTCGGGTCGGGAACCAGGCGAACGACTACGCTCCGGCGGAGCCACGGGACGAGCCGGGACGATTCGCGGTTCCGAAACGCCACGCGGCGGAAGAGCCGGCGACGGTGCCAGTGCGGGGCGAGTCGTGGCTTCCCGCAACGGCGAATCGCCGGGCGAACGGATTGGCGGCCGATCCCCGGACGGGCGTGGTGCAGCTTCCGTGGTCGGTTTCGGCGGGGACGATTTCTCCGGCGGTCGCGGCGTTGGGCCAGGTTTTTCGGTCGGCCTGACCGGCACCGATGGCTTATCTCCGCCCGAAGGTTTCGCCGGCGGACTAGCGGGCTTGGCTGGTGCGGTTTTTTCCTCGACCGGTTTGACGACCGGCTTGCTGGTTTCACCAGGCTGAGCCGGCACCGTTTTTGCGCTGGGCGATTTCGCGGGCACGGGTTTGGCAGGTTCTTTCGCTACCTCTGCTGTTCCTGAAGCGGGCGGTTTTGAAGATCCCTGCGCAGTTACGGGCGGAGGGGGCTTGGTCGCGGTTACCTGAGCCGTGGATTTGACAGCGACCGGTTGAATCTTAACCGGTGGTTTACCGGCAACGGGCTTGGATTCGGTAAGTTTGCGCTCCAGCACCGCTCGCTGGAGTTGCACCTGACGTGTTTCGTCAATAGATTTACGGAGAGCGGCCAGCTGTTCGTCGTCGAGCTTCTGCGTGGGAATGGTTTTGGGGTTGACACGGTTGACGGAGCCGGCGACTACCAGTTGCCGCAGTTTCGCTTGCCGTTCTGGATCACCCGCGGCGCTGGCCAGGAGCTTGCGCTGCTCCTCGAGCGTGCGTGGTGGTCGTGGCGCCGTGCCTTGCATTCGCGCCTGCACCAGGGTTCGCTGCTGTGCCAGCCAGTTCGGATTACGCCGACCGTAGTCGAAGGCGTAATAGCCCACCAGCGGGTCGTAGCAGTGCCGATGCACGCGGTAGTAATAGATCGAAATGAGCCCGGTGCGAGCATAAAACGGGTCGTAATAGTCCCCGAAGAAAAAGCAGAACCGCCGCGTGTGTACGAACAGAAACGACACCAGACACGGTTCCGGAACCCAGTAGCAGGGACGCCAGAACCAGCCCGGACGATAGCACACAGCGAAATCTACCCAGATCGGGCAAAATAGCCAACCACGATACCGCAGCGGATAGTCCCAGTAGCCATCCGCGAAAATGTAACCATAAGGCGTCCAGTAATAACAGGTGGGAACCCAAACCCAGCCGGGACGATAAGCCACCCAGACCCCCGGCCGCCAGTACCAGCGGTAACTAACATAGACCCAGTTGCCCGGCACGTAAAAGTAATCGGGACCGGGCGGGGGAGGGGGTTCGGCCAGCGGTGGCGGTTCGGGCGGTTCGGGAACCACCTCGACTTCTTTCTGGGCCACCGGTTTCCAGTAGCCAGGCACCCACTGCCAGCCGCCTTTGACGCGCACCCAGGTTCCGGGCACCCACTCCATGCCCGGTGGAATTGCTCGCCAGATACCGCTTACCCACAGATACTCCTGCTTCTCTTCGTCCCAGAACCAGTAACCGGGAATCCACTGCACGTTCTCACCAGCCGGTTTCTGATCCGGCGGAATTTCCTCGATAGGTTTAGGAGGCTCTTTCGGTACAATGGGGCCGGGCTGGGGTTTGACCCGCGCCGGTTGTGCAAACGCTTCATGCACCGGACCGCGTAAGACCGGCTGAGCACCTTCCGGCACCTGAGTGTCCTCGCCGCTAAAACCATTCGGCAGCAGAAAGGCCGTTGCATCCAGTTCGGCTGGTTCGTCTTGCGAATTGACCCAGATCCAGGTCAGGCCGAATAGCCAGGCCACCAGCATCAACAGGACCGCAGTATGGCGTTTCATGTTTGGCCCCTCTCGGATTCCGGCGACTCCGCCAGCTTAACGCTGGACGGCGGGCAAGTTGCGCATTCTAATAATGGCATCGGCCAGACACAATCCCGCCCCTACTCACCCAAAAGGAGCCCGCCTATGCTGCGCCTGGTACCGGCCCTGTCGGTCCTCATAGTTGCCGTGTCGCTGGCCCCCGTTCAGCGCCAGGTAGATGCCGCTCTTTTTCCTCCGCGCTTGCCGGGCGGTCGCACCGTCATGAGCACCAGCGACGCTCAACTGCTGCGCTCTGGCATCGCTTTACCCGCGGATGTTCGCGTCGCCACTACTCCGCCACGCGTGGATTTCGCCTATTATCCCGGCCAGGATTATCCTGGCAATCCCTGGTCGCATTGGGGCCAGGGCTGCGTAATCGGGGACGTCTATTACTCAGCCATTGGCGACCACAAAGGGCCGGAGGGCACCGCACGTGTCTTCGCCTATGACAGTCGCCAGCAATCATTCCGCATGGTTCTGGACGTTCGCCGGCTGCTGAACCTGCCTCCCGGTCATTATACGCCAGGCAAAATCCATTCTACGCTAAGCCTCGGCAGGGACGGTTGCATTTACTTCTCGACGCACCGCGGCCCGACTAACGTTACCACTCCCCAATATCACTATAAAGGCGACTGGATTATCCGCTATAACCCGCAAACCGAAAGAGCGGAGATCGTCGCCCACGCACCTCTGCCGAATCAATGCCTGCCAACCGGCTTGCTCGATCCGCAGCGGCTGATTTATTATGCTGGCACTGCCGATGGTGATCGCAATAATCCTCGTGTGATGTTTCTGGCTTACAATGCGCGGCATCACCGCGTGCTCTATAGCGACGAAGCCGGCCCCGGTCGCGCCTTGATTTTGGCACGTTCAACCGGCAAAGTCTATTTCCATCCCGGCCCCTATCGCGCTGGGCGCCGCACCGGCTTAGTATGTTTCGATCCGGCCAAGCCAGGCCCACCGGTTCCGGTCAAGGCAGAATTGGGTTTACGCGCCGCCACGGAAGAAACCCCGGATGGCAAGGTCTATACTTGCGATGCCGGTGAATTCTGGGAATTTGATACGCGGCGAGAAACCGCCCGACCCCTGGGTAAGCTCACCGTCGGACAGGCCGACTATATTACTTCCCTCGCTATAGACCCCAAAACCTGGCGCTACCTATATTTTGTAGCCGGTGCCCACGGTGGCGCCGAGAAAGATGGCTGCCCGTTAGTGCAATACGACCTCCAGACCAGTTCGCGCAAGGTTCTCGCTTTTCTCCATCCGTTTTGCTGGACGAACTATGGCTATATTCCTATGGGAAGCTACAGCCTGGCCATCGCTCCCGAAGGTGATAAGGTCTATATTACGTGGAACGGCTATTATGCTGGCAGTTCCAGTGCCCGTCAGCTTCCATCACGCTATACTTTCAACATCTGCGCACTGACGGTGGTGCACATCCCGGCAACGAAACGCTAAGTCCCCGGTCAGGAGCCACGGAGAGCATACAGCCATGATTGTCGGCGTACCCAAGGAAATCAAGGCGGACGAGTACCGCGTCGCCATGTTGCCCGTAGGAGTCGAAGAGCTGGCTCGTGCCGGTCATCGTGTCCTGATCCAGTCAGGAGCCGGGCTCGGCTCTGGCATCAGCGACGCCCAATATGCCCAGCACGGTGCGGAGATTGTCGAGTCGGCAGCGGAAATCTATTGCCGGGCCGAAGTAGTCATCAAAGTCAAGGAGCCGTTGCCTTCCGAATGGCCATTGCTGCAACCCGGCCAGATGATCTTCTGCTATTTCCACTTTGCCGCCGATGCCGCCTTATTAGACGCTATGTGCCGTGCCGGCATTACTGCCATCGCCTACGAGACCATCCAGGATAAGCAGGGCCGGCTGCCGTTACTGACACCTATGAGCGAAGTGGCAGGACGTATGAGTATTCAAGAGGGGGCCAAATACTTAGAACGACCGTATGAAGGTCGCGGCATTTTATTAGGTGGCGTGCCTGGTGTCCTGCCGGCCCATGTTTTGATCTTAGGAGGCGGTGTGGTTGGCGCGAATGCCGCTAAGGTGGCAGCAGGCTTAGGAGCTAATGTAACTATCCTCGATATCAATCTCGATCGCCTCCGTTACTTAGACGATGTGATGCCGAAGAATGTCACCACACTATACAGCGATCGGCACACATTATTAGAAACCCTGCCGTTAGCCGATTTAGTCATCGGGGCGGTACTTATTCCTGGTGCCCGTGCTCCGGTGCTGATTCGGCGAGAAGACTTGAAACTCATGAAACCGGGCGCGGTCATTGTGGATGTCGCCATCGATCAGGGTGGCTGCACGGAGACCTCGCGTCCAACGACGCATAGTCAGCCCATCTATATCGTGGACGAAATCGTGCACTATTGCGTTACCAACATGCCCGGGGCGGTGGGGCGAACCAGCAGTTATGCCCTGTGCAATGTCACCTTGCCTTATGTTTTGCAACTGGCGAATAAGGGATTGGAAAAAGCCGTCCGCGAAAACGAGGCCTTGAGGCACGGAATCAATGTCTATCGGGGACAGGTGACCAATCCAGCGGTGGCCAGCACTTACGGAATCGAATACCAGCCGTTGCCGTTTTAGTCTCGCGTCGGACTTAGAACTCGCCGCCAGAATCCCGGCAAGCAATCGCGCAAGCAAGCCCAGGGATTGCGCGGCACGACGACGCGGTCGAAGGGCTGAATATAGACATTTTGGCGCCAGTCCTTTTCCCAAAGCACGGCCAGGAGATTGACGTGGAGGACTTCCTCTTCGCCCTGTCGGCCGAAACTGCGATGGATTCGGATGTCGGTGGGATCGGCATCGAGGGTCAGTCCACCTGCCCGACGGAGCAGTTCGGCGACAGTTTCCGGGCCCTGGTAAGGCAAAGCGCGGTTGCCACCGGCCACCTCGCCGAGCACATAGACGGCCTGGCTTTCAAAAGCGACAATGGCGACAAAGACGAGTCCGGCCTGCTCGCCGACAGTGTCGCGGATACGTTCTGCCGCCTGGTCGGCAGTCAAGCCCGCCAGTTGCACCGCACCGATTTCCGGCAGCACCACGCAACCGTGTGGCAGGAGGCGATAACGGCCATTCCATTGCGGCTTATCGCTGAAACGTATCTCGACGACGTCCCCGGCACCGAGTTGATAATCCGCGGGCAGGTCATGCTGTGGTCCAGGCAGATACTGTGCGGCGTACAGTTCCCGTTGCACGCGCTCTATATCAGCCAGACCACAACCCGCACACCAAACCGCCAGCACTCCCGCCAGCCAGTGCTGGACGGCGCCAGGCCTGCCGATTTTGCGGGCGCAACCGGGCATATCGAAAATATCGGTCAAACCACCGGCGTTCCTTGAACTAGATCGCATCCGCTCGATACAGCGGCGGTAAAATACGTTGGCCAGACGGTGTCGGCGAGTGCAGAGCTGGCTGGGAAGTCGGCGTCTGACTTGTGGCCACTCGCGACTTGCTACCTGATGAAAGGGGTCGCATGCCGATCCGGTTCGATGTGCTGACCTTGTTTCCGGAAATTTTTCGCGGCTACCTGAGCGAGAGCATTCTCAAACACGCGATCGCGCGTGGGCTGGTGGAAGTCCACCTCTGGAATTTTCGCGACTGGGCGAAAGGGAAACGCCGCAACGTAGATGATCGCCCTTACGGCGGCGGACCGGGCATGGTGTTGATGTGTGAACCGGTGATCGCGGCCGTCGAAGCGGTGCAGTCCCAGGCGCAGCCACCGGGGCACATCATTCTGCTGACGCCGTCGGGCGAACGCCTGACGCAAGCCTTAGTGCAACAGTTGGCCTGCCAGCCACGCTTACTGCTGCTTTGTGGGCGCTACGAAGGTTTCGACGAGCGTATTCGGCTACTGCTTCAGCCGCAGGAAATTTCCATCGGCGATTATGTGTGCAACGGCGGGGAAGTGCCGGCCATGGTGATTATTGACACCGTGATCCGACTGGTGCCGGGCGTGCTTGGCAAGTCCGAAAGCCTGGTCGAAGAATCTCATGCCGAGCCGGGCCTGGTTGAGTATCCCCAGTACACCCGTCCGCGCGTCTTTCGTGGTCTGGCTGTGCCGGAGGTTTTGCTCAGCGGCAACCATCAGAAAATTGCTGAGTGGCGTCGGCAACAGGCGGAGTTACGGAGTCGCTTGCGCAGTTCGCCGTGCAACTCCAAGCCGGCCAACTACACTCCCGCCACCGAACCGACCGGAAGCTAATTCGCATCTTCCGCTAAGCCTGTCAAAGTGTACCGGTTGCGCCGATCCCAAGTGTAAGCGATCTAGCGTTTTTACTCCGAATGCAAAGCGTTTGCCTCAGCCTTTGGCCGATGGTTTCTATTGACCAGCGCGAAATGGTCTTACCAGGCGCAAGGACAGTGGCTATCCAGAGAAGACCCCTTTAGCCACAAAGGAGTGCAGGAGGTCAAGTATGATGTGGAAAAAAGTCAAGGCGGCGTTGGCCGGCGCGACGGTAATCCTGGCAGGAAGCGGAGTCTGGGCGGCTGACCCACTCAAACCGCCGGCACCGCAACCTGCTCAACCGCAGTTGATAACCCAAAGTCAACTGCAAGGCGTGCCCGATAACTGGCATCAGTGCGGCGATCACGGCTGTAACTGGCTCTACGGCAGCGCGGAGGCTTTCTGGCTGCGCCGTACCGATTCCCGTCGCGAAAACCTCACCTTCAACGACGTACCCGTTTTTGTGCTCTCCAGCGATGCTGGCGAATTTGACCACGAAATCGGCGGGCGATTCCTCGTGGGCATGATGCTGGATCGCGATACCGGCATAGAAGCAGTGTATTTTGGCATGCAGGATTGGCGAAAGGCGGCCCGCGTTCAGGACGCCAACGAGACACTGCAGCCGTATTGGGGCCAGTTCGGCGTCACCGGCGGGCTCGATGATACCTCTTTCACCGACGCCTTCGAGCACGGTTTCGTTTACAAATCGCGATTGCACAACATCGAATTGAACGTCCGCCACTGGTATAACCCCTACCTCTCTACTCTGGCCGGCTTCCGCTACGTCTATATTCGAGACATATTCGCCTTCCACTCGCTGGATGACAACACCACCGTGCCGTTCGGCCCGGGATTCGGCCTGTATCAGGTCAACACCAAGAACCACCTGCTCGGTCTGCAAGTCGGTGCCGATGCTTCCTATCCCGTGCTGTGGAACAATCTGTTAGTGGGCGTGCGTGGTAAGACGGGCCTGTTCATCAACTCGGCGAAACAATCTAGCCGCTTCTACAACAACCCCACTGGCGAAGGCCCGATTACCGATGCCATCACGGATGAAGATGGCAACCGCTTGGCCGGACTTATCGAAGTCGGTGCCTACATCACTTACTGGGTCACGCCGAATATTGCCGTGCGTGGCGGTTACGACCTGATCTACGTGGCCGGCCTGGCACTGGCCCCGGAAAACCTCGACAACAGCCCACTGCCGCTCAACGCTCGTACCAACCTCAAGGACAACGGCGACATCATCTATCACGGCCCGTCGGTGGGTATCGAATTCAAGTGGTAATCCGCCGGACCCTATTTGGCATCGGGCCTGAGTGCTGACTGCCAGGGGCGACTTTTTCGGTCGCCCCTGGTTTTTCTGCGTTAGCGTAAAGTCCGGCTGATCACCTGGACAATTTGCAAACGTCGGCGGCAGGCCAATGCGTAGCTTGCGTGGCCAGCGCGGTGGTAGCAGAATTGATCAGGCGGCCTGGCGACGGCTACTCTGCTGCGGTGTGTCAGCCAGGCGGTATTGCATGACGTAGGCATCCTCTCCCGTGTCGGCATAATACCCGCGCAGCACCCGCACCGCCTGGAAACCCAGGGCCTTGAAGAACAACTGTGCCGGCAAATTGCTTTCCCGCACTTCCAGGGTAATTTTGTCGCGACGATGCTGCGAAAGTTTGCTGATCAGCCGCTCTACCAGTTGCCGACCGACCCCGCGTCGGCGGTACTGCGGATGCACCGCTAGGTTGAGCAACAGGAGCTGTTGTTTGTGCAACTCGTAAATGACGAAACCGACCAGGGAGTCGTTGGTCTCGGCCACCATACCGATACAGTTGCGTTGTCGGAGAGCATTGAGGAAATCTTCCTCCGTCCAAGGGGTGTCGAAGCTCGCCTGTTCGATAGCCAGCACTTCCGGCATATCGCGTTTGATCATCCAGCGAATTTGTGCGGCGATTGGCTGACCTCGCATGGCAGCCCGTTTCATGGGCAGCTCCCCCCTGTTTGCGAACGGCCCGACGGTAAGTGTCGTGGCCAGCCCCATGTTCCCCGATGACACGAGGAGCTTACGCTCCCCGCGCCCGGCCCCCATTAGTCCGGCTCGAAGCGACCCCGGTAGCGTTCGACCGGATATTTGCGCTCGTTTTTGTCTAATTTGTCGGCGACGGCTGCGCTGAGGTCGAGTTCCAAAGCGTTGGCCAGCGCCAGGACATAGCAGCAGACATCCGCCAGTTCGTCGGCAATCGCCTCGCGAAACCGGGCGTCCTTTCCCCGTTGCCGCGATTCCTCCACGTCCAACCAGAGGAAATGTTCCATCAGCTCGGCGGTTTCGACGGCCAGGCCCATGACGAGATTTTTCGGCGCGTGGTAGCGTTCCCATTGGCGCTCGGCCACGAAGCGTTGCATCGCTTCGCGCAGTTGCAAAACGGTGGTGCTAGCGTCCGTCATGGCGAGTTCCCACTCCGTAAAAGATGTTCGCCAGACTACCGCTTCGTTCGGGCATTACGGCTTACCCAGACGCCAGTGGTTCGTAGTCCCCCCGGTTTTTCGGCTGGCATCGCTTTCGGTCGAAGGTGGCGCGGCATATAGAGTCGTCTTCACATTCTGTCAATCCGGTTTGTGCGGATTGGACGATCAACGTGCGTCACCGAAGCGCGTCTGGCCGATTCCACCACGGTAGGTTTAAACCCGGATGTGGACAGACGCCAGAGCCGGCCCCTACCATGGCTCGCTTAATCTTCCACGCGGAATGGCGAGTCGGGGCGATTCTCATAACGGACTTCGTCCACCGGAACGGAACGCTTCCAGCCGGCGTAAAGCTGGTTGGGAGCGTTGAAGACCCAGCCCGGCATGCCGCCGATGTTGCGATACGCATGCACTACTCCCGGGGGAACAATCACGGCCATTGGCCGACTTTCTCCCGCCACCAGCACCTGCCGCACCCGATACGTAGGCGATACCTCGCGATTGTCCCACAGATATATGCGGAAATCGGATGGCCCGAGAAAGCAAAACAGATCGGATTGAAAGTGATGTTCGTGCGGACCTCGCACAACTCCCGGCAAGGTCATGGAGACATAAGCCATCTGCGGATAACACACCGGCGGAATTTCGTCCTGGCGGAACAACTCCACCAGCCAGCCGCGGCTATCCTCGTAGCGCTTCAAGGAATAACAAAGCACCCCTTCGATTTCGCCGTCGCGGAAAGTCATCTTCTCGCTCCTGTCGGCGAAGGCCTTACCGGACCAGCTTCGTGTACGCAGCACGGTTTAGCATATCCCGCTGTTTACCGCGGATGGCAAGTTGGCACTTCAGCACCAGCGCCGTTCAGGTTTGAAGACTGACACTCCGGCACCAGCATTGTTCCGGGTTGAAGAATTGGCCCGACCAATCCCTGGGCGATTGTGTGCGGGTATGCCGAACCTGGGAGCTTATCGTAGCCCCGTAATGCAAGTTTAGCACGCAATCTGTCTCAGGAGCAACACGCCGGAATAACCAGGAGCGGCGGGCATCAGCCCGCCATGGGTCGAGGAGTGCGCATATCGGGAGAATGCGAGTGTTTGTGCGCTAAACGAGCTACGTCAGGAGCGGCGGGCGCGAGCCCGCCGTGGGTCGCGCTGACGCACTTGCAAAGTGCGCTACCGCATTTGTTCAGCAGACTGCCGACCGACGTGTTGACGGACGTTGTTGCAATGGCGTTCGTGCAACCACGGGAGGCTTACGCCCCTGCTCTTCGGTTCGACCATATGCGATTGTGTATCGCAAAAGTCGCTTTTCCGCCGGCCAACGAACCTTGTGCACCAGGAGCGGCGGACGTCAGCCCGCCGTGGGTCGCGCTGACGCACTCGCACAGGCGCTAACGCGACTGTTCGGCAGACTGCCGCCGGTGTGTTGGCGAACGCCGTTGCAATCGCGGTCGTGTAACCACGGGGGACTTACGTCCCCGCTCCGGAGCCTGCGCATGATGACCGTAGCAGCATGGGTGCGATATCGCCGTTGGCAGCACGGTTCACGGACCACGGGGGGCTGACGCCCCCCCGCTCTTGTTTCGCGCGCGTTCGCCCGCCGATGGAATTACGACTTTTGCGATGCACACACGCACACGCACCAGGAGCGGCGAGCGTGAGCCCGCCGTGCTGTTCGGGAAACGCACTTGCAGCGGCGCTTTCGCAAAGGCGCCGGAGACTGCCGACGTCGCGCCGGCGATCGCCGTTGGCAGCACGTTTCACGGACCACGGGAGGCTTACGCCCCCCGCTCTTGTTCGACCATATGCGATTGTGTATCGCAAAAGTCGCTTTTCCGCCGGCCAACGAACGTTGTGCACCAGGAGCGGCGGACGTCAGCCCGCCGTGGGTCGCGCTGACGTACTTGCACAGGCGTTACCACAATTGCTCGGCAGACTGTCGACCGACGTGTTGGCGGACGTTGTTGCAATGGCGTTCGTGCAACCACGGGAGGCTGACGCCCCCGCTCTTCGGTTCGACCATATGCGATTGTGTATCGCAAAAGTCGCTTTTCTGCCGGCCAACGAACATTGTGCACCAGGAGCGGCAGACGTCAGCCCGCCGTGGGTCCCGGGGCCGCATCTGTGGTGGCGATACCGCACACGTTCGGTGACAGACTTCGCGCGACTTGAGGAGCGGCGCGCATGGGCCCGCCGTGGGTCGGGGGATGCGCATATCGGGAGAATGCGAGTTTGTGCGGTAAACGAGCTACGTCAGGAGCGGCGAGCATCAATCCGCCGTGCGTTCCGGGAGCGCATCTGTGGTGGCGATACCGCACATGTTCGACAGACTGCGCGCGACTGAGGAGCCGCAAGCGTGAGCCCGCCGTGGGTCGGGAAACGCAATTGCAGCGGCGCTACCGCTATGATTGTGGAGACTGCCGACGTTGCGCCGGCGAACGCCATTGCCAGCACGGTTCGTGTAATCAACCGGAGGGGTGTTCCGGTTGCCTAGATGTAACCACGGGGGGCTTACGTCCCCGCTCCGGAGCCTGCGCATGATGACCGTAGCAGCATGGGTGCGATATCGCCGTTGCCAGCACCTCTCACGGACCACGGGAGGTTTACGCCCCCCGCTCTTGGTGCTCCGCGCGACGCCGGACTGCGGCCATGGGCACGATTGCCGTGGCCAGCGGGAATGCCAGTTCACGAGAGGCTGACTCTCCGAGCTCCTGATATGTGGAGTCGCACGGACAGGGAAAGGCCGCCGGTGCACGCCAGCAAGTTGCCGGTCAAATCTGGTAATTCGGCACCAGTTCGTCGTTGGGTCGGCGAATCCGCAGGGAAGGTTTCTCCAGTTGCACGACAGTGTGCGGCGGGACGCTGTGCGTGAGCCAGACGTTGGAGCCGATCACCGAGTGATGCCCGATCACCGTGTCGCCGCCGAGAATCGTGGCGTTGGCGTAGATGACGACCTCGTCCTCGATGGTGGGATGGCGTTTCATGCCGCGAATAATTTTGCCGTCGGCGTCGCGAGGAAAGCTCAGGGCACCGAGAGTAACGCCCTGGTAAATCTTGACGTGGTTGCCGATGATGCAGGTTTCGCCGATGACGACGCCGGTGCCGTGATCAATGAAGAACGAATGGCCGATTTGGGCGCCCGGATGGATGTCAATGCCCGTCTTGGAATGGGCGTATTCGGTCATAATGCGCGGGATGAGTGGCACGCCGAGCAGATGCAATTCATGGGCGATGCGGTAGATGGTGATCGCCTCCAGGCCGGGGTAGCAGAAGACGATCTCGTGATAGCTTTTCGCGGCGGGATCACCTTCGTAAGCGGCCTGGACGTCTTCCTCCAGCAGGTAACGTAAATCGGGGATTTTGCGGAGGAATTGAATGGCCTTCTGCTGAGCAATGGCTTCGAAATCGCATTCGTGGCTCTGGGCGGGTAGCGGTGAACCGAGATCATTCGGCTGGTTGCCGGCGGAGAAGTTCTGTCCAGCAGACCAGGGCGAGCTGACGCCTGCCGCTGCTGGATTTTGCGATTCATGCCGCAACGCTCGGGCGATCTGCTGCGTCAGCTTATCGTGTAAGCCGTCCACCAGGTCGCCGACATGGTAGATGACGTTGCCCATGTGCAAATTCTGGCGGCGATGGTAACCAGGATACAGCAACTCCAACAGATCGCCGAGAATGTCAATGATCGCCTCCCGGCTGGGCAGCGGAAAATGCCCAAGGTGATTGATCCGCTGGCACATCATGTAACTTTCGACAATCGCCTCGGTGATATCGGGCAGGGTCTCCTTCAATGTGGGATTGCTGGCCATGGGAATTCCCTCGCAGATGGCGGATTGAATTTGTCCATGCGACGATGCCGTTGGGCAGTGGGGTTAGGCGAAAAGACGGATTCGACGATAGCGAAATCGGAGCATCAACACCCGGCGACCGCCGGCAAGCTACAACAGCAACAACAGCGCCAGGCATTGCGTAGCATGCGAGGACTCCAATACCTTTTCGACATTGCCATTATAGTCGCTGGGGTAGCTTGGGCAACCGGTTTGCGCATTGTCTCGTATGTATGCTGAGCACTGGCCGTCGGTCTCTGCAATTGGTATCGGCGGCAGCAAGAGGGGAGCCACGGTCATTTTCGAGGTTTTTCCTTGTTGTAAACAGCCAGGAGCACCTGTTCCACATTCTCAAACGGGCCAAAGCTGCGGACGCTGTCCACTAGCTGCCGCGCTTCCGTGGCCGAATGTCCCAACGTGCGCAGAGCCTCGACGGCCAGGTCCAACACCGCATCGGAGGTAACTGCCGGACTGGGAGCGGCCGTGGGTTCGGTGCCGCTTCGCAATAGAGCAAATTTGACCGCCTTCTTTTTTAAGGAGAGCACTACCTGTTCGGCGGAGGCCTTGCCAAACCCCGGCAAGCGTGCCAGCCATTTGACATCTTCGCGGATGATGGCGTCGGCAATGTCGCGGATCGGTTCGGTGATCGCTTTCAGCGCCCGCCGCACGCTTACCTTATCCACGGTGCAGAGCAGCTCGAAAAACTCCATTTCCGCCTCGTGCAGAAAACCGATCAAGCGCGGGACCAGTCGTCCCTGCAGGGGATTGCCTTCCAGAAAATGGCTGACGTGCAGGGTAATCTCCTCGCCCAGCCGGTTGGTCAGACCCTGGCGAACCAGCGCTGGCACCAGGACTTCGTACTCCAGCGGCCCGACTTCCAGCCGCACACTTTCATCGAGAATCCGGACAAGTCGGCCGGTGATGCGGGTGATCATGGCTGGGGTTCCAGGATTTGCTTTCGGGTTTTCTTCCGATGTCGCTGGACTTGTGCCCATTTTCCAGGGATGCAGCCCATCGGCAAGGTGCCGGTCCGGGAATTCGGACTGGCTAGTCCTGAATCAGGTTGCAAAAAATTTTCACCTTCGGGATTCGCTGCAAGTCCTGCATTTTTCGCATCCTACTCCAAAAAGCCAGATTCGTCGCCAGGAATTTTGGTGTTTCCTCTTGATTCTTGTACCGTCCTCGCTAAGCTAGTCGCCTGTGTGTGGGAAATTATCCCATAACGGGCCATAAGCGAGAATCTAAAGCGGGATTTCTTCCCGAAAGCGGCATCGGCTGCCTCGAGTAACGCTGCGGGATACGGAGAGCTCTCAGGCAGGAGCCTTGCTGACTTCAGGCCGGGTGAGACAGGCGGCTGCCAGCAGCCCACTGTACCGGAAAGGAAGCGATTACAGCTATTCCGCGGCGTCGGGACTAAGCGAGGCTTGGAGTCCGGCAACGGAGGACGGGAGCAACAAATCCCGTCGGTATCCGCCGGACACATCCATTTGCGGAGCACCGCCCGCCATGCAGGGTACCTCGCGGCTGATCCTGGGCGAATTCAGCCGCATGCTCGATGAACGCTACCGTCTCAGCCTCCCGCCGGAGCTGGTGGATGCCTTGTTTCCAGCCGAGGAGGAACTGGGAATGCTGGCTAAAGAGCGGGCCGGCTGTCTCAGCCTCTGGCGCCGCGATGCCTGGCAAGAACGGATTGCTTCAGGAATCGAACTCATCCGCCAGAAGCTGGCTGCCCATCGCCTGGAAACTCAACTTAGCCGACTGCAGGTCTTCGGCAGACTCCTTTCCACACGCTATCGAGAGGTGCGTATTGGTGACCGGGGCCGACTGGTCATCCCCGAAGGATTTCGCGAATTCCTGCAGGTCGAGCCCGGCAGCGAAGTGCTGGTGGTGGGTGCCGCCGTATGCATTGAACTGTGGCATCCGGAGGCGTGGCGACGCTACGTCCGTAAACGCATGCCGCGCTTCCAACAGCTCTTTGACGAACTCAGCGCCTGAATCAGTAGCGCCGTGAGCCAACCCTTGAACGCTTTCAGCACCCAGCGCCTGAAAGCGCCGCCCCAGGAGGGCCAGACGGTGACGCGTTCGGCTGACCGGGGCTTTTCCAGGACATGCTGGTCATCCGCGCTACTCACCGAAGCAAGGAGGCGTCTGGTAGCAAGAGGCACGAATCCTGGGGCGATTTTTTCAATCAGCAATCCGGCTACTGAATTATAGCCTCTGGCGTAGCCGGTTGTAAGCCAGTGCCGTGCTTTCTCTTGCGAAGGATCGCTGATGAGGCATGGAAGCCTCATTATTATACGCCGACGTGCTGTTTGAAGTTTTGTCGCGGGCGGACATTAGCGCCGGCCTCGTGATATGCTCCGGCCAATGTATTTCCAGGAAGGCGGGTCTGCGGCAGTCGGAACCGCCCCGGACAGATAGCGACCTGGTGGCTAAGATGTAGGGCATGCCCTACGCGATTTGCAACGAGACTTTTCCCGGCTGGGATCATGCCTGCATCTGCCAGTATGTGGCCAGTGTCGGCTATCACGGACTGGAAATTGCTCCGTTCACCCTGGCCGAGCGTGTCACTGCCATTCTTCCGGCACAACGTCAGCGGCTGCGTCAGCAGGCTGAAGAAGCCGGGATTCGCATCATCGGTCTGCATTGGTTGCTGGCGCGGACGCAGGGGTTGCACTTGACCTCGCCCGACGCGGAAGTCCGACGTCGCACTCAGCGTTATCTCATCGAGTTAGCGCGGCTGTGTCAGGAATTGGGCGGGCGGGTGCTGGTGTTTGGCTCCCCGGCACAGCGTTCGCTACCGGAAGGAGTCAGCCGGGAGCAGGGATTTGCCTTTGCCGAAGAGGTATTCCGCGGCCTGCTGCCGTACCTGGAAGATTGGCAGCTGGACTTGTGTATCGAGCCATTGACGGCCAGGGAGACGAATTTTCTCACCTCCTGTGCCGAGGGGCTGGAACTGGTACAGCGGCTGAACCATCCGCGAGTCGGCTTGCATCTGGACGTGAAGGCCATGTGTGCCGACCCGGAGGCCAGCGTTCCGGAACTGATTCGCCGTTATGGCCGATGGCTTCGCCATTTCCACGCCAACGATCCCAACCTCCGCGGGCCGGGATTTGGCGAAGTGGATTTCGTTCCGATCTTTGAAGCGCTGCGCGACATCGGCTACACGGGCTGGGTTTCGGTGGAGGTGTTCGATTATTCCCCCGATCCGGAGACCATCGCCACACGTAGTCTGGAATACATGCAGCAGTGTGCGGCCAAGGCTGGCTGGCATGCGTAATAACAAGAAAGAGCGGTGGGCATAAGTCCCTCGTGGTTGGTCGGCAGGGAAGGGCCGATGGGAAGCCATCAGGTGAATGCAAGACAGCTGCCTCTGCAGGCGCTCTGGTATGGTCGGGCAGCATCTTGGCGCATGGAGTTCGGCTGGGAATTGCCAGAGCACTTCGGCGACTGGCAGCGGGAATACCACGCGGCTGTGACGGACGCCGTTATCCTGGACCTGTCCTACCGCAGCACGGTTCGTCTGACTGGCCGCGACCGTGCCATGTTTCTGCACAATTTCTGCACCAACGACATCCTCCGCACACCCGTCGGCTCCGGTTGTGAAGCGTTCTTGACGACGGCTCAGGCAAAAGTCCTGGCCTGGTTTCATGCGTTTATCGAGAGCGAGGCCATTGAACTTGACGCCGATGCCGGTCGTGGCCCGGTAATCCTGCAACATCTGTCGCGCTATCAAATCAGCGAAGAGGTAGCGCTGGAGGACTTGACCGGCCAGCGGGTGACGCTGCATGTGTGCGGACCGCAGGCTGAGAAAAAACTCGCTGCCGTCCTCGCTCTGGCCGAGTTGCCGCAACAGCAGCACGCACACGCTTTGCTTGATTTTCACGGCCAGGCCGTTCGAATCCGCCGGCTCGTTCGCTTCGGTTTGCCGGGATGGGATGTGGTCAGCGATGCGGCCAGTGGCAGCCAGCTGGCATCGGGGCTGTTGGCCCGCGGAGTAATGGTTGCCGGGAGGCTGACGGAAGAAGTCCTGCGCGTGGAACACGGTTGGCCAGTTTTCGGTCGCGATTTTGACGAAACCAATCTGCCGCAGGAAATCGCCCGCGACGAACGGGCGATCAGTTTCAGCAAAGGGTGCTATCTCGGGCAGGAAACAGTGGCCCGCATTCGCGCCTACGGGCACGTCAACCGTCGGTTATGCGGCCTACGCCGGCAAGAACCGAACCTGTTGCCGCCAGGCACGCCCATATTAGCGTCGTCTTCAGAAACAGCCCAGCCGGGAGCAGACTCGAGCCAGGCAGTTCGGCCTGCGGGGACGGGTGAAATCGGTCGTGTAACTTCGCCGGTGCACTCGCCACGCTTTGGCCCGATTGCCCTGGGCTGGTTGCGACGTGGGTACTGGCAACCGGGCACCGCTGTGCTGCTGAACACGCCCACCGGCTTGGTGCCGGCTACAGTCGCCGCCTTGCCCTTCACTGTCCCAACAGCGCCAGAACCGTCGTCGCGTTGAAGGCGGCGTGCATCAGCCAGGGGGCCAGCAACCTCTGTGTGCGAGCGGCGGCTGTGCCCAGAATCAGCGAAAAAAAGAACAACGGCACCGGTGCTGGCCAGGCGTCGGCATGCACAGCGGCGAAAATCAGACTGCTGGCGTAAACCGCTCGCGCCAGCCCAGGCCGGGGCAAAATCCGTCGGCTCAGCCATTCAAAAGCCAGATAACCGGGCCCGACGCTGACCAGAAACAGAACCGGCCCCCAGGTGGTCGCGCCATAGCCTTGTACAATGGCTGCCACCAGCGCCAGAAGCATGATCAGATCCGCCCAGAAAGGTTCGGCGGCCATGGTTCTCAGGATTAGCCCGCGGAACAACACCTCTTCGGCCAGCGGAGCCAGAACCACTGCCGTCAGAGCCAGCGCGCACCAGTTGGGCCAGCTTGCCGATTGTTGCCAGTCCTGGACCAGCTTATGTTCGCTCGCCGGGGCTAGCAGCACCATCGCCAGCCAAATTGTCCAGGTCATCCCTAGCGCCGGTATTCCCAAAAGTGCGCTGAGCACGACATCCTCGCGCCAGCGCGACCAGGCGAGTCCGATTTGATATGCGGGCACCTGCAGCAAGCCGATCGGCACCAGCACAAACACAGCCGCTTCCATCACCATCGCCTGGACATAACGGAACAATTCCCAGCCCGCCGGCCAGAACTGCAATTGCATCGCCAGACTGCTGGCTACTAGACCGAACAACCACAGCAAAAGGACCTGAAAAGGCGACCAGGCGAGAGCGAAAAAGTGTTGTCGGGGCCAGATTCGCGACCAGCGCAGCTGCGAGCGGCGCAACAGCAGCACCGCGACGAGAAGCCACAACAACGTGACCACCGACGCCGCGACTATCAGCCCCGGCAGTTCCTTTTGCACTTGCGCCCAGGTGAAGGCTTGGCTATGCGGATTGGCCGATGGTTCTACCAGCATGGTTCGGAGTCTGCGCCGCAATGAAGGCCGCGCTTCGGCCGTGCGGACTTATAACCACGCTAAGACCAGGGCACGGAGGATTCACCAAGCCGACGGCTGGAAGTTGAGCTTTGGAAAAGCCACCCGCTTTTCCCTTCGTGTCTTCGTGCCTTGGTGGTTGCAATTTTCCGGTTCGCCGCTGGCATTGTACGGGCCAGTGCGGACTGGCGGAATGCTGGCTAAAATATCTTGTGGGAGTAAATTCGGAGCGGCACCATGTCGGCGGTACTTTTCAAGCGCTACCGCATGGAACGAAAACTCCGCTGGTTGCCACCGGTTCCCGATTTGCCCGAAGGTTATTTCTGGGTGCCGTGGGACCCTGCCTTGCTGGCGGAGCATGCGGAGGTGCACTATCGTGCTTTCTCGCGGGAGCTGGACGCCCAGTTGTTTCCGTCGTTTGCCGATTATTTTGGTTGCCGCCTCCTTCTGGAAAACATCTCCAGCAGTGGCTATTTCCTTCCGCAGGCTACCTGGTTAATTGCCTGCCCGAGAGAATGTTGCGGCACGATTCAGTGCAGCAGCTTTGTGCCTCGCGTCGGCACAATTCAGAACGTGGGAGTGGTACCCGAACATCGCGGCAGAGGATTGGGTCGGGCCTTGCTCTTGCAGGCGTTGCACAGCTTTCGCCAGCTCGGTCTGCGGCAGGCGGTGCTGGAGGTGACGGCCGACAACGAGCCGGCGGTGCACCTTTACGAATCGCTCGGCTTTCGTACCGTGCAGACGTTATATCGCACACCGTCTCCGTGAACCCCGCAGTGAACCCTTCCCGGGCGAATAGCGAATGGCGAGATACAGTAGTAGTTTCGCCCAGGCGACAAGATAGCAGTATTCAACCACGGTCATGGCGCTTTAGGCCAAACGGAATTGTGCTACCGCAGAAATTTCGGAAAAATCCGCGCCGGCGGCAAAAATGTAACGTATGTTTTTTCGGGAAAGCGGCAGCCACAGTTCATGGCCGGTGGTGATGCCTCCGCCGATTCCGCATAGCTGGCCCAACCGCTGCCAGCGCGCATGGTCTGGATCGAGACCTCGGCCAGCGAGGTAGGAGAAGACTTTATGCGACCGGGATTGTGTCAGTTGGCTTCCAGGAGCGAACCGAGCCGACCCGTGCCGACACCGCGTCCCTATCTTGCCCGGTTCGACGAGATGAAGGCCACCGGACAACTGCCCACGCCAGCCGGCGTGGCGATGGAGATCGTTCGGCGCGCCCAGGATGATAGCGCTTCCTGCAGTTCGCTGGCGCGGGCGCTGATGGCCGATCCCGTCTTGTCCGGCAAGGTCATCAAGTACGCTAATTCGGCACTGATGCAGGTCGGGCGGGCGGTCAGTTCCGTACACGAGGCGGTGCTGCGCCTCGGAATTGGCACGCTGCGGCGGGTTGCTCTGAGTTTCTCTCTGATTTCGTCCTACCGGCAGGGGCGCTGTCCGCACTTCGACTATCAGGCGTTCTGGTCGTTGTCGCTGGCGCGAGGCGTCGCCGCTCAGGAACTCGCTCGTCGAACCCGGCTTGTTCCACCCGATGAAGCCTTTACCACGGCTTTGCTGGCACACATCGGCCAACTGGCGCTGGTCTGTGTTTACCCCGACAAGTACTCCGAGTTGCTCCAGCGCGCTGCCGGACGGCATGTCGAGGAACTGTTGCTTTTGGAACAGGACGTGTTCGCGGCGAACCATTGCGAACTGTCGGCGGCGATGTTTCTCGATTGGGGATTGCCCGCCGAACAAGCCGCCGCTGTCGAACGCTATCTGTTCGGCGAACCGGAAGAAGCCTACGACGCCACCAAACGTCTGGTGCGCGTTCTGCGAGCGGCACAAGCTCTGGCCGAATTGTGCCTCAGTGACGTCCCGCAACGTTCCCGGGCCGCTCAGCAATTGCTCCTACGTGCCGAACCCTTGTGCATTCCCCCGCTGCAGCTGGCCGAGCTTTATCAACAAGTCGCTCAGGAATGGCAAACCTGGGGTCGCATTCTTGATATCCGTACCCAGACGGTCGCTCCGATTCAGGATCTATTGCAGGCACCCGTGGCTCCGGACAGCCCAGGGCCATCCCAAACGGATAGCGTTGCCGCGGGCACGCCAGCGACGGCTAAGGCGACGCCATTGCGGGCGCTCGTTGTCGAAAATTCGCCTGCGATTCGGGATTTTCTCTGCCAGACGCTTCGCTCTGCTGGACACGAAGTGTTCACTGCTGAGGATGGCGAATCCGGTCTGGCGATAGTGCTGCAAACCCTGCCCCAGCTCATTTTCATTCCCTTGTCGCCCGGACAAAACGCCAGCACAACCGACACCGGTTCTTCGCGCTGGCAGGGGATCGCCTTGTGCAGTCAATTGCGCGAAACCCGCGTGGGTCGGCAACTGTATCTGGTGCTTTACAGCGAAAGGGCGAGCGAAGAGGATTTGGTGCGGGCTTTTGAAGCCGGTGCCGACGATGTGATCATTCTGCCGCTGGCACCGCGAGTGTTGCTGGCACGCCTGCGGGCCTGTCAGCGGGTCGTGGAATTACAACGCGAAATCGAACGCGAACAAGAGGAGCTTCGCCGTGTCACAGCCGAACTTGCCATCGCCAATCGCAAACTCCAGGAAGCCGCACTCACCGATCCCCTGACCGGCTTGCCCAACCGTCGTTACGCCTTTGAACGATTGCAACAGGAGTGGCAGGAAGCGGTGCGGCATGACGTGCCACTGGCCTGCCTGGTGCTGGATGTGGATCATTTCAAGCGGATCAACGACAGTCACGGCCACGATGTCGGCGATCTGGTGTTGCGGCAGACGGCGGAGTTGCTGCGTCAAGCGGTACGCCGCAGCGATGTCGCCTGTCGCATTGGTGGCGAGGAGTTTCTCATTATCTGTCCACGCACCACTCTGCAAGGAGGCCAGGTGCTGGCCGAACGCATCCGCCAACTCGCCGAACAAAAAGTCTGGAGCTCCGAGTCCTTGCCACTGCACATTACCGTCAGCGTCGGGGTGGCGGCACGCGCTCCCCACTGGCGATCCCCGGAAGAACTTTTCCGTCAAGCGGATCAGGCTCTGTATGCGGCGAAACAGGCCGGCCGTAACCGTATCCGCACCGCTCCTGCCCAGTAGTACACCAGCTGGCGGTCAGTGCCTTGCATATCACGACCTTCGCCGATGCAGTCGCCTCCTTTAGAATCGCATGCACCGCCTCGCTGGCGCAGTTTTCGATGCTTTCCGCGTGCACAACGGTAAAGCGGTTCGGTACAACAATTGTCGCGGCGGCTTTTCGTCCGCGTAAAGTCGACCCCCAGGAAGCGAGGTGCCATTGGTGAGCCAGGACGACGTGCTTCGCCGCCAGCGGATGCTGGAGCGAATCCGTGCGGCTGTGCAAAGCGGAAACCGCTACGCCGACGCTGCCCAGCCCGGTCCGCGCGGTGACCTGGGCTATCAGGGAAGTTCCTCGCCGGACCTGGCGGAAGGTTTCGGCGAAGCGGTGCGGCGATGTGGCGGGCATTTTCACCGTGTCGCCCGGCTGATGGAAGTGCCGCGGGTTATCCTCCCTATTCTCGAAAATGCCGGTGCTCGCCTTATCGGTCTCAGCGCCGAACCGCTGCTCCTCGATACCTTACAGTTGGCCAGAAGATTGCAGGCATTCGGACTGGAAGTCTGGCACCCGGCGATGCCCCAGTTGGCTGAGCCCGACGGCGGGCTTCCGCCTGCCGCTTCCGAATTGCCCGCTGTCAAAGAGACCCTGTTTGCTCTGGACGCCGGGATCACCGGGGTGGATGCCTTGATTGCCGAAACCGGAACGGTAGTGCTGTCGGCGAGTCGGGCCCGACCGCGATCTCTCAGTTTGTTGCCGCCGCTTTACATTGCCGTGGCCGGCAGCCACCAGATCGTGCCCGACCTGTTGGACTGGTTCGCGCAGACCCCGGCTCGTTTGCCCTCGGCGTTCACCTTCATCACTGGGCCGAGCAAGACAGGGGACATCGAGTTGACGCTGGTAACCGGCGTGCATGGGCCGGGCGAAGTGCACGTCATCGTTTTCGATACAGCCTCACAGGCCGCTTGATGGCATACGAGAAACTGCCCGTCCGCATGAGCAAGCACGGTCAGGCGGTTCCAGTGATGTTCCTGCCGTCGTGATGGCGGCAATACAAAAGCTACGGGCGTCGGCCAGCCGGGATCGCAACCCCGCTGGTCATGACGGCCAGGAACAGCGGAGGGTGATTCCGTTGTCAGCGGCAATGTGCGCGACAGCACGAGGGCTTAATCTTCCCTTTGCCGGGACAACCGCCGTGCCGAGACTCGCCACTTCGCACTTGCCCGCTGGTATATATGATAGAGCCATCCTTCACGCCGGGCTTGCCCCCGCCGATCTTGACCGTCCGGTGCAGGTGGCGTGCCGGGATTTGCTGGCTGCTTTGACCAATAGCTCGTAGCGCAGAAGGGGAATTTCTATGGCGACGGAGATGGCAATGCCGTTGCGACCGGGGCTGGAAGGCGTGCCGGTTGCGGAGTCGGCGATCAGCTACATAGACGGCAAACGAGCCCGCTTGAGCTATCGTGGTTATGCCGTCGAGGAACTGGCACGGAAAAGCTGTTACGAGGAAGTGGCCTGGCTCTTGCTCAAGGGCGAGTTGCCAACACAGCGCGAACTGGCCGAGTTTGACCGCCAACTCCGCAGCCATCGCCGTCTCAAATACAAACTCCGCGACCTGATCAAATGTCTGCCGGAGACCGGCCATCCGATGGGAGCGTTGCAGGCAGCAGTGGCAGCCCTGGGCATGTTTTGTCCCGCCCGCGACGTTACCAATCCGCAAACCAACTGGGAATCGGTGGTGCGGATCATCGCCAAAATCCCCACCATTGTCGCCGCCTATCACCGCTTGCGCAACGGCGACGACGACTTGCCGCCACGCGACGATCTCGATCACGCCGCCAATTTCTACTGGATGCTCTTTGAACGGGAACCTTCGCCGGCGATCCGCAAAGTCCTCGATGCTTGCCTGATTCTGCATGCCGAGCACACGATGAACGCCAGCACCTTTGCCGGTCGCGTCGCCGCTTCCACCTTGGCCGATCCTTATACCGTCGTCAGTGCCGCTATCGGTACCCTGACCGGGCCGTTGCACGGTGGGGCCAACGAGCAGGTACTGGATATGCTCGAAGAGATCGGCAGTGTCGAGAACGTCCGCCCCTGGTTGCAGCAGGCCCTGGCGAAGAAGCGGAAAATCATGGGATTCGGCCACCGGGTGTACAAAGTCAAGGACCCGCGGGCTACGGTGTTGCAGGAACTGGCCGAACACGTCTTCGCCGAAACTGGACGACCCAGACTTTACGACATCGCCGTTGAACTCGAACGGGCCGCCGCCGAGGAACTCGGCCCTAAGGGTATCTATCCGAATGTGGACTTTTACTCCGGCATCATTTACATGAGCCTGGGCATTCCCAAAGACCTCTTCACTCCCATCTTCGCCATCTCCCGCGTTGCCGGCTGGCTGGCACACTGGCTGGAACAGCTGCAGAACAATCGCATCTTCCGTCCCGAACAAATCTACGTCGGCAAACCCGACCGCCCTTACGTCCCTCTGGAAGAGCGACCGTAAGACCACCGTCCCAGCTGCCGAATTCAGCCTCAGCCACGCAGGGACGCTGACGGATCGGTTGAAAGAGACGGGGCGGCTAAATATGTTGCACAGAAATTCCCTGACTCCTGCCGGTCACGGCAGATACACGCCTGCTGCTCCAGGACTCGGGCTGTCCTGGTCCGGTTGGGCGGCGACCGTTATCCAGGCTGTCGCTGCTGGCTGGAAGACTGCTTTCCAGGCACCCCGTGAACTGAACCAGCTGGCTGCGGAGGAAACGCCATGCAACTCGGATTTGTCAGCGCCATCCTCCCCGATTGCTCCCTGGAAGAAGTGTTGAAAATTGCACGCGACGAAGGGTTCGCCTGTGTGGAGTTGATGTGTTGGCCGGTGGGCAAAGCGGAACGGCGATATGCCGGCGTCACCCACATTGACGTTACCCGTCTCGAGGACGGCGAAGTCCAGCGCATTCGGGAGCTGCTCGAGCGTTACCGCGTCACCATTTCCGGCCTGGGTTATTACCCGAACCCACTCGATCCGGATGCGGAACACCGTCGCCGTGTCGTCGAGCACTTGAAGCAGGTGATCACGGCAGCGGCGAAGCTCGGTGTGGCCGTGGTCAACACTTTTATCGGTCGCGATTGGCGGCTGAGTGTCGAAGACAACTGGCCGAGAGTCCGCGAGGTCTGGCCCGGGATAATCACTCATGCCGAGCAACACGGTGTCCGCATCGGTATCGAGAATTGCCCGATGTTATTCACCCTGGACGAATGGCCGGCGGGGAAAAACCTGGCAATGTGCCCGGCAGTGTGGCGGCGATTGTTTCAGGAGTTCCCCTCGCCCCACCTCGGACTCAACCTCGACCCCTCGCATCTGGTCTGGCTCATGATTGATCCAGTGCCGTGCATTCACGAATTCGGGACGCGGCTAGTGCACATCCATGCCAAAGACGCCCGCCTGGATCGCGACAAATTGCAGGAAGTCGGTGTGCTTGGTCTGGGCTGGCACACGCCGAAACTCCCGGGCCTCGGTGATGTCCACTGGGGAGCTTTTTTCGCAGCGCTGAACGACGTGCGCTACAACGGCCCAGTCTGTATCGAAGTCGAAGACCGAGCTTACGAAGGCTCCTTGACGGATCGTCTCCGCGCTCTGCGCCAGAGCCGTCGCTTTCTCGAGCAATTCGTTTCCTGACTCTTGCCGGGTTCAAGGCATCCGGGAGCATCAGGCGTATGCCCACCGTGATGGGAGCAGGAGCGGTAGGCGTAAGCCCGCCGTGGTGGAAGATCGCGCTTCTGCATGGAACTTCGACCCCGCACGTCAAGCACCGCCGCCAACAGCAGCGGGTGTTACCACGCCGTCTGCCACGACGCAATGTCTGTCCGGATCGGCTCTGCCGGGCAAGAGGATTTTTGCTGCGCCATATTTGGGGCGCTGCTACAATTTGGCCAGGACAGTCGAGCGGCTCATTTTCGCCCTGGTGTCTGACAAAAACTGAAGGGAAATTATGGAAGCGCTGCAGATCGCCATGCTGGGCTGCGGTACCGTGGGCAGTGGAGTAGCCCAGCTACTTTTGACGCAACAGGAACGCCTTGCCCGACGCGCTGGCCGACCGCTTCTGCTGCGGCGGGTGCTGGTGCGTAATCGGCAAAAGCCGCGTCAGGTTTCCTTACCCCCGCAACTTGTCACCACCGACTTCACCGACATTTTGAACGATCGGGAGATCCAGGTGGTCATTGAGTTGATGGGCGGCTTAGAACCGGCGCGACGCTATATAGTGCAGGCGCTGGAGTCGGGTAAGGACGTAGTCACCGCCAACAAAGCGGTGCTGGCCTACCACGGCGAAGAAATCTTCGACACAGCGCGGCGCTGCGGGCGGACGGTCGCCTTTGAAGCTAGTGTCGGGGCAGGCATTCCCATCATTGCCGCACTCGCCGAGGAGTTGGCCGCCAACCAGATACTCAGCATTCAGGCGATCCTCAACGGCACCAGCAACTTTATCCTGACGCAGATGATGGAAGAAGGAGTCAGTTACGAAACGGCCCTGGCGGAGGCCCAGCGGCGTGGCTATGCCGAGGCCGACCCCAGCCTCGATGTCAGCGGGGCCGATGCTGCCCACAAGCTCGCCATTTTATCCCGACTCGCTTTCGGGCCGGGGCCGAGCGTTGCCGACATCTATTGCCGCGGCATTGACGGTTTGCAGCTGGCCGATCTCCGTTTCGCTCAGGAACTCGGTTACACCATCAAATTGCTGGCAGAAGCCTGGTTCCAGGATGGGCAGGTGGCCCTGCATGTGGAACCGACACTGATCCATCGTCTGGCGCCGCTAGCCCAGGTGCGGGGCGTGTACAACGCCATCCTGGTTCGCGGCGATGTGGTCGGTCAAACGCTCTATGCCGGGCGTGGTGCCGGGCAAATGCCCACCGCTAGCGCTATCCTCGCGGATTTGATCGACCTGGCTATCGGTCGCGCGCAACTTACCTTCCGCACCTTACGACTCTGGGAGAATCACCAGCGTTTACCACTACGCCCACCGGAGGCTATCCGCAGCCGCTTTTACCTTCGCCTTACCGTCGAAGATCGCCCCGGTGTCATCGGCGAGGTGGCGACCATCTTGGGCAAGCATCAGGTCAGCATCGCTTCCGTCATTCAGCATGAGGCATTGGAAGAGCATGCCGGGTTGGCTGTGCCGGTCGTGATTATGACCCACACCACCAACTTGTCCGCGTTCCGCGCTGCCGTTGAACAAATTGACCATCTCCGTTGCGTCGCCGCTCCCAGCGTCTATTACCCTGTCGCCGATTCCTGAACTCTGCCGTGATTGTCGATCGCAATGGCACCGGCGTTCGTCGGCGCAACGTCGGCAGTCTCCACAATCATAGCGGTAGCGCCGCTGCAATTGCGTTTCCCCAATCCCACGGCGGGCTGACGTCCGCTGCTCCTGGTGCACAATGTTCGTTGGCCGGCGGAAAAGCGACTTTTGCGATACACAATCGCATATCGCCGGAGCCAAGAGCGGGGGGCGTAAGCCTCCCGTGGTCCGTGAGAGGTGCTGGCAACGGCGATATCGCACCCATGCTGCTACGGTCATCATGCGCAGGCTCCGGAGCGGGGACGTAAGTCCCCCGTGGTTACATCTAGGCAACCGGAACACCCCTCCGGTTGATTACACGAACCGTGCTGGCAATGGCGTTCGCCGGCGCAACGTCGGCAGTCTCCACAATCATAGCGGTAGCGCCCTCG
>Ga0101945_1000891_pt1 | contig 38341 bp, 29 predicted proteins | sample DewCreD2012metaG_2_FD_75246 | JGI IMG/M metagenome (GOLD analysis project Ga0101945, IMG submission 75246) | Hot spring sediment bacterial and archeal communities from British Columbia, Canada, to study Microbial Dark Matter (Phase II) - Dewar... ... | reverse complement strand
CACGTGATAGCACGGCTGGAGCAGCGCACTGCCACCAGTCCAGTCGCCCACAACAGCACCTATGGCGATCATACCGGCTGATACGCACGTGGTTGACACCAGTTATGGGTAATGCATAGCCAGCGGGGGGAGGCCGGGAGGGGGGCCGGGATTGCAGTAACCGGCAACCATAATGGCGCACGCCCCTCCCTCCCCCGCTCCTCTCCCGTCAGGGGAGAGGAGCGGGGGCCGGGGGGTGAGGTGAGGGCGACCAGTCATCCCCGACGCGGCATCAATACTGTGTAATCAAAATCAAGCACCACCGCCGGATCGTAGTTCCCCTCCGCGTCACGGTAGGGAAAATCGTGACACGGGCGATCTTTGGTGGCGACGGTACGTACCCGCAAGGCGCCAATATCGGTGCGGCCCGGAATCGCCATCTTGGCAAGAATCTCTGACCAGGCGTAGATCGTGTCGCCGGCAAAGCTGGGGTTGGTGTGGCGCCCGCTGTTGATGGCCGCAATGCTCAGCGCATTGGCCAGCCCGTTGAACGACAACGAACGCGCCAGGCTGATGATGTGGCCGCCGTACACGATCCGCCGGCCAAACCGCCCTTCCCGCTCAACGTGGAGGTTGAAGTGGACCCGCGCTGTGTTCTGGTAGAGCCGGGTCGCCTGCATGTGCTCGGCCTCCTCAATCGTGACCCCGTCCACGTGATCGATCTTCTCACCCACCTCGTAATCGTCCCAGAGGTAGTTGCTGCCGGCGTGGGCCAGATTGTAGTTCGCCGCCGATACGGTGTACGGGACGGTCAAATCGGTGACCGGTACCGAGTCGGGCAGGTCGGGGACAACCGTCTCCGGTGCCGGTGCGTTCGGGTCGCGCTTCCGCACCATCACCCAGCGGATGTATTCGAGCACGACCTCGTCCCATTGGTTCACCCCCACCGAGTGGACATACACCACACCGGTTTTGCCGTCTTTGTTCTGGCGCAAACCGATCACCTTTGAAGTGGTGGAAAGGGTGTCGCCGGGGTAGACCACTGCGCCAAAGCGTCCACCGGCGTAGCCGAGATTGGCAATCGCGTTGAGCGAGATGTCGGGTACCGTCTTACCGAAGACGATATGAAACACCAGCAGGCTATCAATCGGCGCTCGCTCCAGCCCCAACGATTGCGCAAAGGGGGTTGATGAGGTAAGCGCAAAGCGGGAACCGTACAGCGACGTGTAGAGGGCAACGTCGCCTTCGGTAATCGTGCGCGGCGTGGCGTGGACAATCGTCTGACCAAGCCGAAAATCCTCGAAGAAGTTGCCGGGATTGGTTTTAGCGCTCATCCCTCTCTCCTTGCTGCACCGTCACAGACCATACGCCTGGGCCAGGTCGGGGTCTTTCTTCGCAATCATCCGCGCCAGATCAACGATCACCTTCGCCTGCTTCCAGGTCGCATCGTCTTGCATCTTGCCGTCAATCATCGCCACCCCCGACCCATCGGGCATCGCCTCCAGGATGCGCTTGGCGAAGAGTACCTCGTTCACGTCCGGGCTGAAGACGCGCTTGGCGATTGGAATCTGGTTAGGCGCCAGCGACCACGCGCCGGTGCAGCCGAGGAGGAAGGCGTTGCGGAATTGGGCTTCGCAGGCAGCTTCATCCTTGATGTCGCCGAAGGGACCGTAGAAGGCGCGCAGGCCATGGGCAACTGCCACATCAACCATCCGCGCAATCGTGTAGTGCCAGAGGTCTTGCTGATAGAATGGCCGCTCGGCCTGACCTTCTTGCGGGTCGGCCAGCACGCCGTAGAAGGGGTGCCCACCGCCGACACGGGTGGTCTTCATGCCACGCGAAGCGGCGAGATCAGCCGGCCCCAGACTGAAGCCGTGCATGCGGGGGCTGGCACCGGCAATTTCTTCCAGATTGACCATGCCCTGGGCGGTTTCTAGCAGAGCATGGATCAGAATCGGCTTTTTGATCTGGTGGCGGGCTTCGAGCAGCGCCAGATACTGATCAACGAAGTGAATGTCCCACGGCCCCTCGACCTTCGGGATCATAATCACATCGAGTTTATTGCCCACCGCGGCCACAATCTCGGCAATATCGTCGAGCACCCATGGGCTGTTGAGCGCATTGACCCGCACCCAGAGCGCGGTATCGCCGAAATCGGTTGCTTTGACTACCTCGATAAAGCCGTTGCGGGCGGCCTCTTTGGCGTCCATCGGAATCGCGTCTTCCAGATTGCCGCACAGCACATCAACCTGTTTGGCGACTTCGGGAATACGGGCGCGAATCTTTTCCACGTGGGGCGGAAAAAAGTGGACGACCCGCTCTGGGCGAACCGGCAGCTCGCGGATCGGCTCCGGAGCACCGATGGCCAACGGTTTGTAGAAGTTGTGAGCTAGCTTGCGCATGATCTTCTCCCTCCGTGTTTCAATCTCATCATTCGGCGGCAGTGCATACGGCTACGCTGCCCGATCTGGCCCGGCCACAATCCCTTCATCGTGCAAGCGACCGACTTCAGCTTCACTCAAGCCCAGCACCTCCAGCAAAATCTCATCGGTGTGCTCGCCGAGCCGGGGCGCAGGCTGGACAGGCAGACGCGGGACGGCAGTGAAATCCAGCGGCGAACCCGGCATCAGGTAGCTCCCAATGCCGGGCTGCTCGACCATCGCAAACATCGGGTTATCGGTGGAGCAGTCGGGGTCCTGGGCAATCGCTTCCCGTACCGTGCGGTACGGCGCCCAGGTGACGCGGTGCTGTTCAAAGATGCGTCGTACCTCGGCCAGCGTGCGGGCGTGGAACCAGGGTTCAAGCAGCGCAGCGATCTCGTGGCGGGCACGGAAGCGGTCGCCTTCCTCGTCCATATTCAGCCCCAGCCGCGCACCGAGCGCATTGAACGCATCCGTCAGACCGGTCGCCTTGCCCAGCGCCTTCCACTGCAAATCGGTCAAACCAACCACCATCACCCGCTTCCCATCGAGGGTCTCGAAATCGCGCCCGAACGCCCCGTAGAGATAATTCCCCTGCCGTGGACGGTCGGTATCGTTGATCATCACCTCGGCAATCATCCCCAGATGGCCGATCATCGCCAGCCCGACATCCTTCAGCGCAATCTTCACCAGTTGCCCCTCACCGGTCAGCCGACGGTGACGCTCGGCAGCCAGCAGACCGAGCGCAATCATCTGCCCGGTCACAATATCCCAGGCCGGCAGCACGTGATTAACCACATCAGGCGTCGTGACCGGGCCGGTCATAAACGGCAGCCCCAACTGCGGGTTAACGGTGTAATCCACCTCTGACCCGCCATCGCGCCGCCCGACCAGATTGACCATAATCAGGTCGGCGCGGTGACGCTTCAGCTCATCGTAACTCAACCAACCGCGCGCCGGAAAATTGGTAATAAAGAGACCGGCATGCTCGCCGGGTGCGCAGATAAGCTGCGTCAGCAACTCCTGCCCGCGTGGATGGCGAATATCAATCGCAATCGAACGTTTGCCCTTGTTGAGACCGGCCCAAAACAGACTATGCTTACCGTCGAGCGTAACCGGCCAGCGTTTATAATCGAGACCGCCGCCGATAGGGTCGAAGCGAATCACATCGGCCCCCAACTGCGCGAGCGTCATGCCCCCCAGCGGTGCGGCAACAAAGGCCGATCCCTCCACTACACGCAATCCGTGGAGAATACCCTTCATGGTGCTCCTCTCAAATCAATGCGGATACCACTCACTGCCTCCGCAAGTATGCGATGGTATAGCCTGTTGGATGGGAAGACGTCATCTCGAACGTGACGAAGCGTCATTCGCTTCAGGATCGCCAGTACCGCGCAGCCCTGCACCAGCCGAACGGGAGATGGTGGATCGCCGTGCTCCCCATACGGTTTCGGGCAACGTATGGGTGCGCTGCGGTGCCATCACTCTTGCCGATGCAGGCCACCATTAGCCGAGGACGTGTAGAGCGCATCGCCGTGCATCGGTGCCACGCCCTCGCTCCCATAGCCAGAACCTGAGTCACCCGCTGCGAGCGCAGATCGGTGATCTGCGCCGGGTTGCGGGCCGGGCCGGCGAATAGTGCCTGGTGTCGCCGGTCGCCGGTCAATCGTGCCGCCCTGCCCCAGCCGAACGGGAGATGGTTGATCGCCGTGCTCCCCATACCGTGCCAGGCAAGGTATGGGTGCGCTGCGGTGCCGTCACTCTTGCCGATGCAAGCCACCAATTAGCCGAGGACGGATAGAGCGCATCGCCATGCATCGGTGCCACGCCCTCGCTCCCACAACCAGAACCTGAGTCACCCGCTGCGAGCGCAGATCGCTAATCTGCGCCGGATTTTGGGCCGGGCCGGCGAATACTGCCTGGTGTCGCCGGTCACCGGTCAATCGTGCCGCCCTGCCCCAGGTCGTACCGTTGCCCTGCACCAGCCGCGCCGTGCTCCCCATACGGTTTCGGGCAACGTATGGGTGCGCTGCGGTGCCATCACTCTTGCCGATGCAGGCCACCATTGGCCGAGGACGTGTAGAGCGCATCGCCGTGCATCGGTGCCACGCCCTCGCTCCCCCAGCCAGAACCTGAGTCACCCGCTGCGAGCGCAGATCGGTGATCTGCGCCGGGTTGCGGGCCGGGCCGGCGAATAGTGCCTGGTGTCGCCGGTCGCCGGTCAATCGTGCCGCCCTGCCCCAGCCGAACGGGAGATGGTTGATCGCCGTGCTCCCCATACCGTGCCAGGCAAGGTATGGGTGCGCTGCGGTGCCATTACTCTTGCCGATACAGGCCACCATTAGCCGAGGACGTGTAGAGCGCATCGCCGTGCATCGGTGCCACGCCCTCGCTCCCATAGCCAGAACCTATATCACCCGCTTTGAACGCAGATCGTTGATCTGCTCGTCGCACATGCCGAGAATCTCTTTCAAGACCTCTTCCGTATGCTCGCCGAGTTTCGGGCCGAGCGAGCGAATGCTGCCCGGTGTCTCCGAGAGCTTTGGCACCACATTCGGCATGATCAACGTCTCCCCCAGGTCTTCGGCATCAATCGCGACCAGATTCCGACGAGCGTGGACGTGGCGATCACCGAAGAAGTCGGCAATGTCGTTCAGCGGTGCCGCCGGGGTAGCCGTGGCGTAACAGCGCTCAAGCACTTCGGCGCGGGTCAGCGAGCTACACCAGTCACGCACAATCTCGTTCACATCACTGGCGTGCGCCAGCCGTACTTTCTGGTCGCCGTAGACACTCGACGACGCCAGTTCGGGGCGCCCCATCGCATTTGCCAGTCGGGCAAACAGCTTATCGGTCGCACACGAGATCGCCACCCATTTCCCGTCTTTGGTCTGGAAGTGGCCGTGAGGACAGGCAAACTCGTTGTAGTGGGAACCGTGGCGTTCACGCACCTTGCGATACATCCCGTAGGCCGGCACCAGCTCATCGCTACAGCGGAAGACCGATTCGTACAGAGCGGCATCAATGTACTGGCCGCGTCCGGTCTGTTCGCGGTGGCGCAGCGCCAGCAGCACGCCAATACAGCCGTAGAGACCGGTCATGTAATCGGCGAGTGTCGTTGACCCCGGCGTCACCGGTGTCCCTTTCGGCATACCGGCCAGATACGCGATGCCACCGACGGCGTGCGCAATCCGGGCAAACCCCGGTCGATCACGGTACGGCCCGGTCTGCCCATAGCCGGTGACCCGCAACATAATCAGGCGCGGGTTGATCTTGCTCAACACATCCCAACCCAGCCCCCATTTTTCCAGCGTACCGGGGCGAAAATTTTCGCACAGCACATCGGAGTGGGCGATCAGCTCTTTGAAGACACGCGCCCCTTCGGGATGTTGCAGGTTGAGCGTAACCGAACGCTTGTTGCGCGACTCGCTCAGCCAGGTCAGCGTATCGCCGCGTGCGGTCGGCGTCCCGAAGCGGCGCAGCGCATCACCGCCGATAGGATGTTCTACTTTCAACACGTCAGCGCCGAATTCGCCCAACAGGGTCGCACAAAAAGGCGCAGCAATCACCGTCGCGGCATCGATAACGCGAATTCCGGCCAGCGGCAACGTTGTGGTCGTTCCATCCATTGCCTTCACCTCGTAAGTGGTATTGTTACAGCATAACCCAGGTTGCCATCTGTGCTGTGAGCAGGACACGGAAGCTGACCTTCAGGATGAACAGCACGACGTTGCGCATAACACCGTGTGACGTACCTGCATGATTTGGGTAGCATCCAGTTCCCATCGACGCACTACGTCACGCCTCAAGGCAGTAAGTCAGGTTATACCCGTTCCTCGGTGTCCTCCGTGTCTCTGTGGTGACCAAGGTAGCAACTTGTGATCGGGATGGCTAAATAATCTTGCGGCTGCGCAGACGCTTGATCTCTTCGGCAGAAATATCAAGCAGCTCGCGCAACACCTCATACGTGGCATTCCCCAGCGGTGGGCCGAGGTTGGTCACCCGTCCCGGTGTTTCTGACAGTCTGGGGATCACGTTCGGAACCACCACTTCGCCGATACCCTCGGCTTCGATACAGGCAAAGTTGCCGCGAGCCAGAAAATGTTCGTCGTTGAACATATCGGCGATGCTGTTGAGTGGGCCAACGGGAACTTCCTTCTCCAGACAACGCCGCATCACCTCGTCGCGCGTCAACGAACCGACCCATTCAATCGTGATCTGGTTCACAATATCGCGTGCTGCCAGCCGTTTGCGTTGATCGCCGTACAGTTCCGGCGAAGCCAGTTCCGGGCGCTCCATTGCTTCGGCCAGCCGTTCAAACATCTTGTCGGTGGTACAGGCAATCGCAACCCACTTGCCGTCCTTCGAGCGGAAATGGCCATGCGGAACAGCAATAAAACTCCCGGCCCCTTCGCGTTCACGAATCTTGCCGAACAGACCGTAAGCCGGGGCAATCTCATCCAGAATCCGGAAGACCGCTTCGTAAATCCCGACATCGATCAACTGCCCGCGTCCGGTCTGCTCTTTGTGGCGCAGCGCGATCAAAATCCCAATCGCCCCGAACAGACTGGCGATATAGTCGCCGAGCGGTGCCGTTCCCGGCAAGACTGGCGTTTCGCCGGGGAACCCGGCCAGATACGAGAGGCCGCTGAAAGCGTGGGCAATATGGGCAAACCCCGAACGCCGACGGTACGGCCCGGTCTGACCATAGCCCGACACCCGCAGCATAATCAGTCCGGGATTCGTCGCCTGCAAAACAGGCCAGCTCAAGCCCCATTCTTCCATCGTACCGGGGCGAAAGTTTTCAATCAGAATGTCGGATTTGGCGACCAGCTTCAGAAAGAGCGCAACGCCCTCTTGCTGACGCAGATCAATCGTGACCGACTTACGGTTACGGGCCTCGCTCAGCCAGGCCAGTGTTGCATCGTGGCGCGCAGTTGCAGTGCCGAAACGACGCATCGGATCGCCACCCAGCGGGTGTTCGATCTTGAGCACCTCGGCACCGAATTCACCCAGGATGGAAGCAGCATACGGGCCGGCCAGAAAATTACCTACATCAATGACCCGAATGCCACTCAACGGCAACTGCTCCTGACCGGTGCCCGGTGTGCTCATCGGATCACTGGCCGGCGGCTTTGATTCTGCGTGTCCTGATGGTTCTTCTCCTGTGGGGGGCATCTCGCTTGTCCCGGTGACCTGTCCTTCTGACACCTCCGTTGGCTGACCGGTTGATCTGGTCAGGCGTGACGCTTTTGCCATTCCTCTTCCCTCTCCTTGCCGTAAACAAAAAGAATACCCGCAGCCACCATTGGCTAAGCATGAGGCCACCATGGCCGCCCTGGCTCATCCAGAATATGGATCATGGAGTCGTGTATTCATACCATAGCATAAAAGCGAAACGTGCGCAATTGTCAGTTTCTAAGAGTTAACTGTGAGTTAATGTAAGTAAATACTTGCACCTCCTGCACAATTTGCGATGGTTATACGTGGGTTATGCATAGTATAATAGGCCTGTTCCACGTACCAAACGTATCAATATTGCAAACAAGGAGGTCAACCGACCATGAGCAGCGCGGATTGGATGGCCTGGATTGGGCGTACTGAGCAGGTGGAAGATGATATTTGTCTGGCCCAGGCGATTGCCGCAGCCGCAACGCTTGAGCCGCCGTCGGGAGCACCAACTGCGGATAGTCCGCTCCCTCCGCTCTGGCACTGGTTTTACTTTCTGCCCCGTGCCCCACAGTCGCAGCTCAGCAGTGATGGTCATCCGCAGCGCGGCGGCTTTATCCCACCGATACCCTATCCACGCCGCATGTTTGCCGGTGCCCGCATCCGCTTTCATCACCCGCTGCGCATCGGCCAACCGGCGCGTCGTGAAGGTGTGATCCGCAACATCACTCAAAAAAGCGGTCGCAGCGGGCCGCTGGCATTTGTGACGGTCGGCTACCAGATATACCAACATGAGATGCTTTGTATCGAAGAAGAGCAAGACATCGTGTACCGTGAGCCGGGGGCACCGGTGCCGGCCCCCACACCGGTAGAGTTACCACCGGTACACGATGCAATCACCCGTACTGTTGTGCCCGATCCGCGTCTGCTCTTTCGCTTCTCAGCCCTCACCTTCAATGCGCATCGGATTCACTACGACCGGCCATACGCTCAGCACGAAGAGGGCTATCCGGGCCTGGTCGTGCATGGCCCCCTGGTAGCAGTCCTGCTAATGGAACTGGCCCGTCACCATACATCCCGCCCGATTGTTGGCTTTTCGTTCCGCAGCCAGGCGCCACTCTTCGATCTGGCCCCCTTCCGCCTGCTGGCCCGCCCCAACGGCGACCGCATCGATCTGGAAGCACAGGGACCTGACGGGGCAACGGCGCTCAGCGCGACGGTTGAGTTGGGGGGATGAGATAGGAGATAGGAGGTAGAAGATAGGAGATAGGAGGTAGAAGATAGGAGATAGGAGGTAGAAGATAGGAGATAGGAGGTAGAAGATAGGAGATAGGAGGTAGAAGATAGGAGATAGGAGATAGGGGATAGGAGGGCTGACGACCATCTCCGGTCTAGTGACACGTAGGATTGATTGCTTTGCCCGCTTGCCATAAGGGTGTCTCATAGTTTGGCGTGCGGCAGCATGGCTGCCGCAGCAACCGTGCTCACGACCCGGTGCGTGGCACGTCGTTGACCCGGCTGGTCACGCGGATGCCGGGTGTGCTCGTCACGACCATGGAATCGGTCGGCAATGAATGAGATACCTTCTCGTAGATGTTTTTTGAAATAGGTTCTAGCCTGACCCCAAATCGTTCTCAATAATGTGTATCGTTCGGAAGTGCGACTGGCGGGTCACTGGTAGGTTGTCGGCGGTGCAGCGGTAGGGGCACGGCATGCCGTGCCCCTACCAGTGCTGGCGTCCAGCAGTGCCTCGTTCAGGTACAGTATCAGGGCAAGAGTTGGCTGGTGTGTCACATGGCGTGCGGCCGCCATTCTACCGCAGCAGCCGCGCTCACGACCCGGCGCGTGGCACGTCGTTGACCCGGCTGGTCACGCGGATGCCGGGTGTGCTCGTCACGACCATGGAATCGGTCGGCAATGAATGAGATACCTTCTCGTAGATGTTTTTTGAAATAGGTTCTAGCCTGACCCCAAATCGTTCTCAACAATGTGTATCGTTCAGAAGTGATACTGGCGGGTCACTGGTAGGTTGTCGGCGGTGCAGCGGTAGGGGCACGGCATGCCGTGCCCCTACCAGTGCTGGCGTCCAGCAGTGCCTCGTTCAGGTACAGTATCAGGGCAAGAGTTGGCTGGTGTGTCACATTATGCTGCCATCTTTGATATGATGACGAGTTGTAGGGGCGACGCATGCGCCGCCCCTTCTGATCGTGCAAGCAAGCTCAACCCCTTTCACAGAGTTTGGCGTGCGGCCGCCACGCTGCCGCAGCAGCCGCGCTCACGACCCGGTGCGTGGCATCCCGTTGACAACATCATCCAGTAATGATGACACAGGTTCTACTCGCCTTGCCCGCTCGTGATGCGCGTGTTGCAGCATTTGGTGGACAATCCTGAGTCCAGGGGCAGACAAAATACGCGGGCTAACACGCCTTTCGCCGCATCACAATACCCTGGAATATTCCACTGATTTCCCTTCCCCCACCACGTGTTCAGGCGCAGACAGCATCAATGAGTAAATATTTGCGGAATATTGTGAACGTGGACACTAGTTTGCGAAACCGATTATTGCCCTTTGCAATGCGCTATACGCCACACCACTGCGCTGGTTGATAGCAGATGGATCATGCGACAATTCGTGGTTGTTATATCTTAACAAATATTCCTTGAGGGAATGATTATAATTCAAACATCGCAATTTGAGATATAAACAAACAGATAAAAACAATAGCAAATAAATGTTTTTAACAGAACATTTTTAGCGCACAAAATCACTTGATTTTGATGCCTTATACATTTTTCCTGATTATTACGTTATCGGGGTGACGTTTATCAGAACCCTTTCTCAGCCTGCGCTGAAGGGGGAGTGCGTGACCCATGGTCGTCCTGTTCTCAATTCCCATATTCAATCGCATCTGACACAGTTGGATTACAAAACCATCGTGAGGAGGGCTTTGCATGGAACCGGAGATGCAAGCGTTTGTCGATTCGTTGCGCCACAACCTGACTGCCGAGGATGTGGTCAACCTCGAAGCCTGCATGGATTGCAAGATGTGCGGCGAGGCATGTGCATGGTACCTGGTGACCGGTGATGAGAAACTTCATCCCACGTATAAGACCGGTCTGATTCGCCAGATCTATCATCGCTATATGACGGTGGAGGGGCGCATTGGGGGTGCATTGGGGTTAGTGCCAACTCCCACAGTCGCCGATTTGCGGGAACATATGCAATACTTCTGGGCATGTACTGCCTGTGGACGTTGTACCCTGGCCTGTCCATCCGGGATTAGTATTCGCCGGATTGTTCGCCTGGCCCGCGCCGCATACGCCGATTCCGGTCTGAGCCTCGCCAATCCCACCATTCGGTCAATTATCGAAAATACTGATCGACATCGACATAGTTTTGGGTTAACCATGCCCCAGGTCATCGGTCGCGTCGGCCTGTTTTTGCGTAGTGAGGATTTGGAGGTGCCGGTTGATGTGCCTGGGGCTGACATGCTCTTTGTGTGCCCGGCAGCCGGTAATACGAAAATTCCTGATTACGGCATTAAACTTATCAAAATTCTGAATGCGGCTGGTGTCAGCTACACTATTTCGCCTTATGTGATTGATACCGGCACTGAGATTGACCATATTGCTGTGCATCATAACCTTTCAAAGCAAATGTTAGAAGATTGGGAACAGGAAGCGGATCGGCTGGGCGTGAAGAACATTCTGCTCGTAGAGTGTGGCTGCGATACCCGCACCCTTTACGCCGAAGCCTCTGAAACCCTGGGCCGGCCTTTCCGCTATCCGATTGTTAGTGTTGATGCGCTGATGCTTGATTTGATCAAGCAGGGACGGCTACCGGTTGAAAAGACTCATCTGAAGGTGACGCTGCACGATCCCTGTTATGCGACCCGTCTTTCTGGCCTGGGCGATCTGTTCCGCGAATTACTGAATCTCGTCACCGACAATTTTATCGAGATGACACCCAACCGCGAGCATAATTATTGCTGCAATGGTGGTGCCGGTGGGATGCGGTTACCGGAAAACACTGCGACTCGTCGCAAGATTTCGGTGCTGAAGGCCAACCAGATTCGCGCCACCAATGCCACATACGTGACATCACCGTGCGTGGTGTGTACGCTGTCACTGGAAGATACCTGTCAGACCTACGGCCTGGCCCCGCAAGGCGAACGTATGGCACTGGTGTTGTTTGAGGTTGTGTATGCCGCAATGGAGCAGGCGCTTGCCAAACGCGGTGAACTGGATCGGATGCGCATTCCGGCCGAATTACAGAATCGTGATCACGAGTTTTTCGTTGCGCACAGTATTGAGGGTCGCCTGTCAATGTTGATGCAGCTTCCCGAATTTCCAGCCCTCCTTGATTGGCTTGAGCAGGATGATATTGTCAGACGATTCAGCAAGGATCATCCTCACGTGTACGACCTGTTACGGGCCTGGCGTGAAGTCGTGACCGCACCAAAACAACGCTCAATTACCGCCGATTAGTATGTTCGCTATTCGTAAGTAGAGGTGTCCTATGCTTATCACGTTACTGAATATTGTTGCACCAATTGCAATGACCATTTTTGTAGTCGGTGTTGGCTTGCGCCTGGGCCGATTCGTTATGGCATTACTGACGAAGCGCCGTTTTCGGGGAATATCACCAACATTCGAGTCGCCACCGCCACGCCTGGGCTTTTGGCAGTCGTTGGCTGCGGTTCTGTTTGGGCCGTATCAGCACTTTTATCGTCGTGCCAATCCCGTTTGGGGTCGCGGCTACCTGGCTTATCACGTTGCGATTATCACCGAGGTGATCGGGTACTCGATTTCGGCACTCATCGTCTTCGGAAACATCTTGCTCGGTCGACCGATCCCGGATGTGGCGTTACACCTTGAGCACAGCTTCAACTATACGCCGGCCAATCTGCTGGCGATCATCTTCGGCAATGGAGAAGAGCTACAATCACGCTTTCTTTTCGGTGATTTTGCTCCCTACTTTGTGGGTATTACCTGGGTGGCAGTCATTTTTGCCGTTATTGGTAATCTTCATCTGATGACGGTTTTACTCCGCAGATGGAGTGGCGCAGTGGTGAGTGATATTGATCCTCCCGCACATCGTATCCGTACTCCTGGACGGCGACCGTTTGATCGGGTCTTGATTCGGACAATTATCTTCTGCATTATCTGGACAGAACTGCTGGCCCGGTTGCAACTCGTCCCCGGTATCGTGTATGTTCACAGCCTGCTCGGTCTGGCCTTGTTCACCCTGTTGCCCTTCACCTACCTGTTCCACATGGTCTACAACTTTTTGGCGGTCTTCTACGCAACCCGACGGCGCATGGCGCGTACCATTGCGTAGCTGATGTTTTCAACGGGCAACACCTGGCAGACGGGGGTGTTGCCCGCTACACACGAGGAAGCCTGGTGTTGTCTGCGCGGGCAAAAGCTGTTTCTACCCCTCCTCCACCCGTCCGGCGCCGGCGTAAATGTTGAACGAGCTTCCCCGCAGAAAGCCGATCAGGGTCATATTAAAATGCTGGGCCAGGGTAACCGCCAGGGTCGAGGGTGCACCGACGGCGGCGACAATCGGAATCTGGGCCATCAGTGCCTTTTGCATGATCTCGAAGCTGGCCCGACCACTCACCAGCAAAACTGATTGCCGCAGCAGTTCCAGTCGACCACCGAGCAGGTGATCGCCGATCAATTTGTCAACGGCATTGTGCCGACCAATATCTTCGTGAAGAGCGTGGATCTGACCGTCAAGCGAGATGAGGGCGGCAGCGTGTAAGCCACCGGTCCGACTAAAGAGTTCCTGTGCCTGTTGCACCCGTTGATCGATTCCGGCCAGCACCGAGCAACGTACTTGCAGGGTCGGGTCATCGATAAGCGGTGTGCATCCGCGTAACCGCAGGGCTTCCAGCGAAATCTTTCCGCACACCCCACACGATGACGAGACGAAGAAGAGTCGGCGGATATGGTCGAGGTTGAGGTCAAGCTCTGGCCGCAGGGTAACGATCAGAGTGTTGAACCGCGCCTCTTCATCGAGATCGGCGTCAACGCAGTAGCGAATGGTCACGATGTCGTAGCGATCTCGTACAATCCCTTCGCCGAACAAAAATCCGGCGGCCAGTTCAACATCGGCGCCTGGCGTGCGCATCACGGTCGCCAGCGCAGTACTTTGCGGATTGCCCGCTGTAGCCAGGCGAATCTCCAGCGGTTCTTCAACAACGACGGTGTCTTTTGTCTGTTGCCAGCGCCCATCGCGTACCTTCAGTATCGTGCGGCGCCGGGTGCTTGCTCGCGTTATCATGCCGTATGCCCCGCGTTAGCGCTGCTCCTGAAGCACCGCCTCAGTGATCGGATGGATGCTGACCAGCGCCTTGTATGACGGCACACCCGCCCCTGGATCGCGCTGATGGGCATCAATCAAGACGTTACCCTCCGGCCAGTGGACCTGGATGTTGCCCGATTTGAGCGGTGCAAACTTGATCCGTGCCCGCATTTCACCAACTGCTGAACGCAAGATGACCCAGTCCCCTTCGCGAACACCGAGTGTGGCCGCGTCAACAGGGTTGATGAGCACGTCATCGCGCAGCGCACCATTGAGTGGATCACGTTCATCGTGGATGAGCGAGTTGAATTGCTTGCCGCGGCGGGTCTTTAGCACGAACATAGCCGGCGGTAAGGTAGTTACAGGTGGCTTCAGCGGTGTGAACACCGCTTTTCCATCGGGTGTACCGAACCGACCATCGCGACACAGGATGCGCCCACCCCATTGAATATGATCACCGGTCTGGTGCAAATGCTGAATCCCGTTGTATTCAGGGACAATGCGGGCAATTTCATTCCGAATCTGCTGACCGTCGGCGAAATGGATCAGATGCGCCTGTTCTGGCTTCGTTCGTTCCGCCACGCTCAGCAAAATCTCCCACTCACTACGCGCCTCGGCTGGTGGTGGGGCAATGTACGGTGAAAAGATGATTTCGCGTTCGGTTGAGGTTTCGGTTCCGCCATCGCGCTGCTCGTAGCGGGTGGCCGCCGGTAGCAAGATGACGGTGTCTGCCGGTTCAACCAGCATCTGCGTGGTGAGCACAATATCCTGGTGTACGCGCAGTGCCGGTCGAGCCAGCGCGGTACGAATGTAAGCGGGATCGGGCATCGTGTCGAGAAAATTCCCACCCACCGCGTAGAAGACATCGAGTTCGCCGTTGTAGGCGACATCGAGCATGTCACCGCAGCTCAGCCCTTTCCATGCCGGCACTGCGAATCCCCACTGTTCGCCGAGCCAGTGCGCGGTATCGGGTGTGATCGGTTTACCACCAGGGAAGGTGGTAGCGGTGCACCCCATCTCACCGCCGCCCTGTACCCCGCTGTGGCCGCGAATTGGCATCACCCCACAATACTCACGTCCGATGAAGCCACGGGCCAGGGCCAGATTCAGAATCGCTTTCACATTCTCTACCCCGTACTCGTGCTGGGTAATGCCCATGCTCCACACGAATACGGCACTCTTCGCCTGAGCCAGCGCCTCGGCGAAGGCCAGCATCTCGCCGCGCGTTGCCCCACTCGCCCGCTCCAGATCGTCCCACGACTGCTGAGCCAGTGCCACCTGCACCCTCTCAAAGTCGCGCGTATGCGCTGAAATGAAGTCCCAATCCAGCCAGTTGCGCTCGATCAGGTGCTTGAGGGTCCCATTCAGGAAGGCAATATCACCACCGGTGTGAATCTGGAAGAAGCGATCAGCCAGTCGGGTGCCAAACAATGCACTTTCAAAGACACTTGGCACCCAATAGCGTTCCAGTCCCGGTTCGCGGTAAGGATTGATGACAAGGATACGGGTGCCGTGTTGTTTGGCATAGTAGAGATATTTGGTCGTTACCGGCTGGTTGTTCGGCGCATCACTGCCGATGAAGATTAGCAGATCGGTACCAATCCAATCACGATAGCTACAGGTTGATGCAGCTACCCCTAGCGCCTGCTTCATCGCCGTGGTACTCGGTGCGTGGCAGAGCCGGGCGGCGTTGTCAACGTTGTTCGTGCCGAGAAAACGCGCCACCTTCTGCGCTACGTAGTAGGTTTCATTCGTAATCCCGCGTGATGTCAAGTAAAACGCCATCCGGTGCGGATCGGTGTTACGCAACCGGGCAGCAATCTCGTTGAGCGCATCATCCCAACTGATCCGCCGAAACCCGGCTTCGCCGCGTCGGCGCAGCATCGGGTACGGGAGACGGCCCAAAGCACGCAGTTCACGTCCGTTCAGGCGTTGTAGGTCGGCTACATCGTGCAAACGATGAATGTCGAGCGGTGGCATCGTGTTCAGGCGCAGCAGATTGAGTCGCACCGTGCAGAGATGCACACCTTTCATTGTGAAATCACGCAACCCGGCTGTTCCCAACGCGCAGCCGTCGCATACACCTTCGTGCAAGATACGCCATGCTTTGCCGAGATTGTCGCGATTTTCCCAAATAGTACGCACGATCTCCCAATAGTGGTTCGGTTTGACGTGGCCTAAACCGTTGGGTACCAGACTGACCCACGTCGCGGGATTCCAGCCCCGTCGCTTCATACTGCCTCCTCGCGGTTTGCCTTGTGAGGGGATATTAAGGGTATTGTACCAGCAAATACGCGCACGGTGGGTATGTTTGCCGAAGCAAATATTTATCCGGCGTCCAAAATAGTGTGACCAACGCATAGAACTAGAACTTATTTCATAAAAACTGTGCGGTTACGCTCCCAGACGGTCGCACAGACGCATGCACGCTTACCAATTACCCAACAGCATATCCTGCGCTCAGGCTGCCGTAGGTAGCGAGGAGGGCTGACAATCATCTCCGGTGCTATTGCGTGCCGGACTGGTTGCCTTGCCCGCTCGTTACGCATGTGTCGCATGGTGTGGCGTGCGGCAGCGTGGTTGCTGCACCTGGACTTTGGCCCTTTTTGGGAGGAGCTTGCATGTGACAGGCCAGGCTGGTATGGTGAGTAATCAACAGGAACCACCATCACCTTCCAGGCGGCACGCTATGTAGCAGGACCCCACCCCCAAACCACCGTACCCGCGTTGCGGGTAACCTTACAGACACTCCTGACAGCACACCGACCGGCGTTTCGTTAGGAGCGGCCACGTCGTCGGGCCGTGGCACTGCTGGTTGGTAACCTGTTTGCGTTCGCCAGACATACCGTCACGCAGGTGTTGCTCGCGCTGGGATTGCACGACGCGAACTGAACGGTATTCTACCGCCTGTTCAGTCGGTCACGGCTTGATGAAGCAATCTTGAACAGGTGCCTGATCCGCATGACGCTGAAGCGCTGTCTGGCGCATGAGTCGTATTTGATTGAGGATCGACGGGAAACAGCTACCACGCACCAGTCGGACGTTCTCAGGGAAGCCACCCGCTCTTGCTGGTGCTGGTCGGGGAAGAGACATGGTCGCACGGGCAGCGGCGTCCCACCCGCGGGCGGCGAGAGCTGATGTTGTATTCAGTGCATGCCGTTGCGGCGGCGACGAGCTGGACGCTGCCGCTGCCGGTGGAGCAGCTCCTGGCCTGGGTCTGCCAGCGCTGCGAGCTGGAGAGGAGAGTGGTGTTGTGGTGGTTCGCGCGTATATAACCGAAACGATGACCCTTATACTGAACCAATGGTCTCTTATGTAGACTGAACGGCGAGCGACAACGTCGGAGCCGGCGTGCCACATATCCCACACCCCGACGGATCACCGCTTGCCGGTACCCAGAGATTGCAATGCGGGCAATGAAAACTGAGTACCCGCGGAACCGGCGTCGGGGAGATTGGTTGAGGGCGCAGTGCAGTTCGTAAACCGGCATGATCGGCGGCACCGAGCAATGTCGCTTGTTCGACCCGATCACCGGCAAAGAGCAGGTCGAGCACCATACCCGGTGCTAGTAAATGGCGAGCAGTGATGTTCACGAATGCCGCATCGTCAATCGTGATCGTCTGCTCTGGCCCATGATCCGGCCACGGTTGTACCGCCAGCGTAACGGTCTCGCCGGCAAAGAAGCCGCCGACATTCAAAACCTCTCGAATCACAACCCGCATGAAGCTATCTCCTGTACCGAGTCGGTCATCAGACCAACCACACATGGCTCGTTACGGATGCTTCCCCTGCAACTCGGCAATCTTCGTTGCCACCGATTGCAAAGCGCCGGTATCATCTTCAGTCAACCCGATCTCGGCCATCGCCTGAGCCGCTGTCTGCAACAGCAATGACGCCGGTGCGGCAGGTTGGGGTGATGGGGGCGACGGTGTTGTCTCTGCTTCAACCACCGGTGTCGGATCCCAAAGCGGATCAGGGCGAATGCGCTGTGGTGGCGCCCAGCCATACACCTTCGCCAGAAACTCGATCATCGCCTGTGCTGCACCGGCCAGCGTATGTTCGGTAGCGACGTAAGCCCGCGCCCGTGCCCCCAGTGCGGCTGCCAGCGCCGGATCGGTGAGCAGACGCCGACAATAGGCGATAATGAGGTCGGTTTCACTCTCGTCAACATCAACCTGCGCCGCTACATCGGGGGGCAATTCGCAAAACGCATCCACGGCGCTTACCAGGGTTGGCTTCCCTGCACCGAGCAGGCGAAGCAGGCTGGCACTGGTTTCGCCGGCAGTGGGATAACGTAAATTCAGGCAGACATCGGTAGCAGCCACGTAATCCTCAAATTGAGCCCGCGCAACATAGCCGGTGACGGTCACCGCCTCTTGCAGGCCGAGACGCTGGATAACGCCTTTGAGGTCATAATTTGGCGACACCGAGCCAACCAGCAGACAATGCACATCGATGCCTTCACGACGCAACCCGGCCACGGCGCGCAGGGTTGGTTCGATCCGCTTCCAGGCGTTGATATGGCCAAAGCTGGCCAGTAGCGGTTGATCGAGTGGTAAACCGAGTCGCTGCCGCGCAGCAATCCGGTCGATCAACGGTGGCAGTGGCACCCCCATCGGCACGTAACCACAGAGCAGGTCTGGACGGGTTGCGGTCACACGCCGCAACAGGTAATGGCTATGACCGATCACCGCTTTGGCTGCCGCTAACACGTCTTCGTTGCAGGGAAAAGCAAACGCAGCTTCGCTGAAGCGCGAACGGATCATCAGTTGCGCCATATGGTCACCGTCGGCACCGTAGCGTGCACGCATCATGGCTACATAGCGCTGGACATCGCGCTGAACGTTGGCCGCATACCAGAGCATGAAGTGATGGAGCACAAAATCGTGCAACACAATCACGCCGGGTACACGCTGTGCCATCCGCCAGATACCGGCGTGGGCCGGGCTGTTGCCCATGTGATAGATAATCGCATCGAACTGTCCACGCCGGGCCATGCGTTCAAGCTGGCGAATCGGCTTAATCGGGAAGTGTTTCGCCAGATGAGGATTGGTTGGCCGTAAACCATCTTCAACGAAGAGCGTCAGTGCAGCATACTGTGCAAGATACGGCAGCAGCTCCTCACTGTAATCGGAGATGCCTGAAGGAGCCGGATTGACCGGTGAACAGTAGGCAATACGCAACATCATGCTCGTTCCACCAATGCCGCCACCAGCTCGCGACAGAAGACCGGAATATCGGCGACAACCCGCCCCCATACCAGATGACCATCACGGAATGCGGCTTCATCAACCCACAGCGCACCGGCGTTGATCAGATCGTCTTTAATGCCGGTCGAGCCGGTAGCCGGACGACCACGCACGATACCGGCAGAAATCGCGATGGAACCACCGTGACAAATGATCCCGATCACCTTTCCGGCGGCATCCATTGCCCGCACCAGATCGGTTACCACCTGATAGCGACGCAATTTATCAGGCGCCCAACCACCGGGGAGCACAAGACCAAACAAATCATCGGCGCGCAATTCAGCAATCGTCGTGGTTGGCGTAATCTCTAACCCATTCTTCCCCCGCACCGGGCGCAGATCAAGTCCGGCGGCCAACACCTCTGCCCCTTCTTCCTGCAAGCGCATCAACGGCACGTAGAACTCAAGGTCTTCTACCCCTTCTGCCAGCAGAATAGCGATCTGTTTTCCTGCCAGTCGCATAGCGGTTCTCCCTTGTCAGTGTAAGAGTCTATCTATACCCATGGATAATTCATTATTCAGACAAGCGCCAAAGACCGGTCTCAACCAGCACAGCACTTTTTCTGTCTTCAGGCATCAGGCTTGCGACAACAACCTGTCAGCACCCGGCCATTGCCGCACACAGTTGCCACCAGCCGCCTTTGCTGCGTACAAGGCTTCACCGACGCGACTCATCAATTCGACGGCATTTCGTGCATCACGCGGGAACGAGGCTAATCCGATAGAAATTGTCACCTGAAGATCAAGGGTACCGGGGCGAATGATCGATTCGGCTACCGACAGCCGCCACTGCTCGGCACGTTGAAACGCCGTTTCCGGCATGACACGCGGTAGCACCAGAAGTAATTCATCACTGCCATACCGACAAAAGATGTCGCCACCCCGCACCTGACGCCCAATCAAGCCGGCCAGATGTTGGAGCACGGCATCACCGAGAGCACGACCAAACTGCCAGTTCACCTGTTCGAGCTGGTCAATATCGATGAGCGCAACGCTCAGCACAATCTGCTCACGGTCGGCCCGACGCAGTTCGCGATCAAGCGTCTCGTTAAGATAACGCCGGGTATACAGACCGGTGAGCGGATCGCGGATCTGCTCGTTCTGCAATCGCACTGTCAATGCCTGCACCTGCGCACGGGCTTCAGCCAGGTGTTGGCGACGGGTCTGATCAATCTGCCAGCGGATGGTTGCCGACGTGATGGCCCGCGTCAGACACAAAGGCTGTAACTCGGCGACGGTCAATACTTCATGCACCCCGATCTGCAATACGTGAGCAGCGCCAGCAGTATCAACCACCACTCCAACCAGTGGTACCTGTTCGGCATAAGCTGCCAGCCCTTCAGGTATCTGCTCGCGCAGATCGATCAAGTTAGGTTGACCGGGTGTCACTGTGGAAGCCGGTACTATCTGCCAGCCAGAACCCAGGCGGGCGCTGAGTTGAGTGATCAGTGCGTTATCAGTCGTGATAATCGGTAGAAACGAAACGGCTGATGCCATACAATGCCCCACAGTCTATGAGCTATGACAACGATAGCACAACTCGCCACGACCGACAAGTAGGGGAGGGTTTTGAAACCGCTCCTACGGATGGTGAAGCCATGCCTCGAATATGCGGTAAACCGTGATTATCCACACCCTTTACGATGAACGATGGGCACTGTGTTGATGATTACAGATGAATGTGCTTTATAGGGGCGGGTTTTGAACCCGCCCCTACTATACGCGGGATACGGCGAACGAGGAGTGGCGACAAGGTACGTCTTGCATCGCGTGCCATGCTTTGTATTGTTCAGAGATGAACAGACTCCATTCTGCATAACAACAGAGGCGACCAGGCAGTCGCCTCTGTTGCTGCGTACATACGTGACTCATGGTGGAACATGGACCGACGTCTCAACCTCTCACCTTACGTTCGCTGCGACAACCGGCGCCGTGCCCAGACAGCGATCAAGACGAGCGGCAACCAGACCGGCGTCCAGACCAGGAACACAATCACAGCATTTGCCAGAGTCTGGCCGAGCTGGATCAGATTGCGCAGAGCGATGCGGGCCACCTCTAGCGGTTGCCAGGCGTCCTCTTCAATGATCGGGGTTGGTGGCGGTACCGGCAGGAGTTCAACCGTAATAGTTGACATTGCCGCGCTCTGTTCGAGATACTGCATCCGACCCTTTATCCGCTCAATCTGCTCCTGGATCTCGGTAAGTGCCTGATTTACCATGAGCGCATCGTTGACATTCTGGGCACGAGAGAGCAGATCGAGGAGACGGGCATTCGTCGCTTCAAGGTTCCGCAACCGTGCCTCCAGATCGACGTATTCTTCAGTGACATCGCTGCCACTGACACTGCGGCGCAGCACGTTACTGGCCAGGCCCTCTGCATCACGCAATACCGCTTCAAAATGCTCAACCGGCACGCGCAAGACAATCGTTGCCCGCAGGTCTTCCCCGCTTCCGTACGTTTCGACACTTGCAACAAAGCCGCCAAGCGCTTCTGCTTTTTGCCGTAACGCCTGTTCGGCAGCCAGAACATCGGCGACTTCCAGAGCGATGGAGGCGTTTTTGATGATCAGACGCTGCACAGCCACCTCACTGCCTATCGCCGATTCTCCACTACTTACACCACCGGCAAACGAAGCGGTATCTCGTTGGGCAGGAACCGGCGCACCGCTCAACATCGGTGCAGGTGTTGGCATCGCCACAAACGATGTCTGTTCCGACATCATTGCTCCAGGCTGACCAAACAACACGACAGCGCCACCAACCAGTAGTACGATGATTCCGATGACGAATGCGACCCTGAAGCGTTTTAGCCTGTCCATCTTAATCCTCCTGCACGGCAAGTGTGTTATATTGCCTTTGAAAGATGGACGTGGACGGGACGGCTAAAGTTCCTCATAATATCAAATCTGGCATTATGAGACATAGCACGCTATCCACTCGATCACACCAGCCCTGCCCCTGAGCACGGATGTGCGGCACCGGCGTTTCCGCTACGCACGCCATGTGATCATACGCCCGCACGGATGCTGGTTCGAGGCAGGCGCATATTGGAACGTTTTCAGTTGCGTGTGCTTTGCGGGATAACACGCTGGCATGGATTCCGGTTCGAGGCAGGGTTGCGTGTGGCGCAGGGTTTGGAGTGCGGCAGCATGGCTGCCGCAGCAGTCGTGCTTACGATCTGGCGCGTGGTGTAGCGGTACACCTGCTGGTAATGGTCATACCGGGCGGTCGCGTCGTGCGCAATGGATGGAATGAGTGGCTGGAACAGGACGAGGTAAGGTGATGCACTGGCACAGGCTGGAAGCCAACTCTACGGAAAGCCACATCGGTGCCACGCTGCCGGCACCGTTGGATGATCTACCGCGGATGTCCCTGGCAATGATGCGCAGTAGCATAGAAGACGGAGGGCAATTATCGTGCAAATCGTCGATCCGGCACTTCGGCTAGCAAGGAAATGACACAAGATTATGTCAACTTAACCTGCTTCGCAACCTGCTGCACATTCCCCAGACAGCATGATCCCTGCGGATTGCGCACATCACACGCACATTGATCGGCGGCAATACCGGCTTTAATGTCAGCAATCACCGCTGCCCGCGCCTCTGGCGAAGCCTGTTGGATATCGCCTACCCGATATTGAAAACAGTAGCATACCAGCACATCTGGTCGTTCAGGCTCTTTCTGATACACCCGCTCACGGATCTGGTCTACGGTCAGCGTTTGACCGTTATCAGCGGCAAAATAGACCACCGGGCAGTGTTGTGAACGGCAAAACCAGAAGGATGACCCCTGAACCTGGCGCAGGCTAATCGATACCAATGCCTTCACCGTCTGCAAGCCTACTCGTTTACCGGATGCACCACACACCGGACACGATACAGTTTGTCGCCGAGGGGTATTCAAGCCACATGTAGCCGATTCTGTCGGCGAGCACTCGCATGGTGTAGTCATACCATTCCTCTCGTGCAGGTGTTGTTTGATCGCAACAACACCATACACCTTCCAGCAACTGGAAGGTCAAGGGTGATGGATAGTGAAAAAGCATATCATCTTGCAGATTGTGTGTAAGGATTTGGTGTTTCTTCGTTCAATGTTTTGGAGTACAATAAGCAACGTATCAATCCCATTGCCGGAAAGGGCAGTTCTTCGAGCACAGGTGATGAAGAGCAGAGGTGTGCCCTCTGCACCACACATACGCGAGAGAACTCTCGATTTGGAGCACAGGCATGGCGGCTCTTCCCTTCGTGATGATCTATCTCATCCCGGCAATTATTGCCACCGGGCTGGCGATTGTCATGTGGCAACGTCGTTACTATCGCGGAGGACGCCCCTTCACGCTCCTGCTGGCAGCGATTGCCTGGTGGAATCTCTGCCATGCGTTGAGCATCGCCGATACGACATTTGAAGGGACGCTCTTCTGGTCATTACTCCAAAATGTGGGCATTGTGCTGATTGGGCCATGCTGGCTCTTAATCGCACTGGCATACTCTGGCGAATGGTGGCGCGTTGATCGCCGGATTCGGCGCGGTATTTTTATCCCCGAATTGATTGCACTGATCTTCGCCCTTACCAACAACCTGCACTACCTTTGGTGGTCTACGGTTGTTGCCGATACGTCACGACCATTCCTCTGGCTCTCGGTCACCCGTGGGCCGGCCTTCTGGTTTCACAGCATCTACGCCTACGTCTGTCTGGCAATTGGCATTATCATCCTCTTCCGGGCCTCGGCACATGCACCACCGGTACACCGCTACCATTCCCGGCTGATGCTGGCAGCGGCCCTCATCCCGGCAGTCGGGAACATCGCCTTTCTCAGCGGCCTCAAGGTGCCGTGGAATGACGATCCGACACCGATTCTGCTCCTCATTTCCGCAGCCCTGGCGATGTACACGACAATGCGCTATCAGCTTTACGATCTGGCACCACTGGCCGAACAGGAGGTGATTGCCGGGCTGCCCGATGGCTTAATTGTGCTCGACAGCCGTGGCCTGGTGGCTGAAATCAACCAGCACGCGCCACGACTATTGGGTATCCAACAGGGGCGCTGGATCGGCAGGTCCTTAACCAGCCTGATCGTCAACTCGCCGTTTGAACGGGATTTGCAGCGGTTACTCAACACGCCGGTTACCGGCCCTTCCCGGCCTGTCATCTGCGAAAATGGCACACAGGCGATTGAAGTGCGCCTCCGCCCACTCCAATCGGCGGCTGGAATTACCACCGGTTCATTGCTTTTGATCCGCGATGTCAGTGAGCGTATGCGTGCCGAACAAGAGCGCGCACGCCACATTGCAGCCCTGCGTCTCATCAACAGCATCGCCCGCAGCGCCAACACCGCCCAAGAGACATCCACCCTGCTTAAGACGATTGCGCACATTATCGTGCAGGAAGGTCATTGGGAACGGGTATCGATTGGTCTGATCGATAACGCGCAGAACATCCATGTGACGATTGATTACACAACGGCAGGCTATGGACGATTACACGATCAGGTAATCAGCGGGGTCGCCGCCAGTGCCCTGATCGAGCGTATTCAACATGGCCGACCCGAACTGATCAATTTGAGTGAACTCACTGTCACCGATCCACTGGCTGAAACCATGCAGCAAGAAGGGCTGCAATCGTTATTACTGGCCCCCCTGCGCCACGATCAACATGCGGCAGGCATTTTGGGCCTGGCTTCGAGTGAAACTAAGAGCATGACGCCAACCCTTACCGAGCTGGTGATTGCCATTGGCGAATTGATTACCGATGCACTCATCCGGATTCGGCTCTACGAAGAGGTGCAACGTGCGGATCGGCTCAAAACCGGCTTTCTGGCCACCGTCAGTCATGAACTACGTACTCCCCTTACCACCATCATCGGCTACACCGATATGCTACGCCGTGGTGTCCTGGGTGAATTAAGCCCGGAAGTCCAGGAGACATTGCATTATATGCGCCAGGCCAGTCTCAATCTGATGCGCCTGATTAGCGATATTCTTGAGTTCTCGCGGATGGAAGCCGGTCAGTTGATCATCGATATCGAACCGGTACCGGTTTCGGTTATCGTTCAGAATGTGGTTGGTCAGATGCAACCGCAGATCCGCGAACATCAGCTTCATCTGATGGTCAATATTCCACCTGACTTACCAATGATTCAAGCCAATGCGGGTCGTCTCGAACAGGTTTTGATCAATCTTCTGAGTAATGCGATCAAGTTCAATCGTCCGCAAGGACTGATTGAGATCAAAGCCGAGACTCGTGGTGAGTGGGTACGCATCAGCGTGCGCGACACCGGCATTGGAATTGCCCCTGCCGATCAGGAACGGATTTTCGAGGAGTTTGAGCGCGTCAAGCAAAAGAATGGACATTCAGTCAGTGGCGTTGGTCTGGGGCTGGCGATCTGTCGGCGGCTGATCCAGCACATGGGCGGCAAGATCGGGGTCAAGAGTACACCCGGCGAAGGATCGACCTTCTTTTGCGACCTGCCAGTTGTGCCGGTATCGCGTACTGTTGGGGCAGAGGCCGACGTATGACCGTACCCCCGATTCTGTTCTAAGCCGTCATCTCTCTCGCTGCCGGGCAGCGGCCACTCCTAACGCACCGGGCGTTACCCGGATTGTCGTCGTGGCGGCGATGCGAGCGAACGGGGTGGTTCGACGAACATCAGCAATGTATTCTCCCACCCTTGGCCCGCCCCACGCACCTTGCTCCCCATCAGTCGGCGCAGTCGCCTGGCCGCCGGCATTACTGCCGACGCCGGTCGGCTCTTACCCGACCGTTTCACCCCTTACCGGAAATCCGGCGGGACTGTTCTCTGTTGCCGTCTTGCGTCACCGGCAGATTACTCCACCGGTGCCCCCGCTTGCTGTTTCGCGGGGCGACCTTCCACACGATGGTGGGCGGGGAGTCGGGAAGTTCCTCTGGGGTTAAACCCCAGCGACGGCCCGTCATACGTCGGCGCCATCTGTAAGTATAGCACACCAGGAGCGGATTACCAGTAGAGATTTGTGTCTACATCATATCAAGTCTTGCAGGTGTAATTCTGGTGCTGAAGCGTTTCCAGGTGTGCCACCAGCGAGCAGTAGGGGCGACTCATGCGGCGGCGTCGAGGCACGGCATGCGGCGCAGGGGCACGCCATGCGGCGGCAGCGTAGGGGCACGGCATGCGGCAGCGGCGCAGGGGCACGGCATGCCGTGCCCCTACAGGCCAGAGTCATCGGCGGCTGGCGTGTGATAATTCTAGCCTGCCCGTGTAGCATCTCACTTATGACAGCATTCGTAGCAGCAATCTACGTGCAAAGTCGTTTGGTTGTCGTCGGCGTCGTAGGGGCGACGCATGCGTCGCCCCTACAGGCCAGGTTCATCGGCGGCTGGCGTGTGATGAATTCCAGCCTGCCAGTGTAGCATCTCACTTATGACAGCATTCGTATCTGCAATCTACGTGCGAGGTAAAGGGTATACGCTCTGATTGGATAACAGGACGAACGCCATGCTTCCACACGATGAGTATCTGTGCATCACCTTCACGTCAATGCTCACAACCGGTGCTACATTTGAAAGCGGTTGAGCAACTCTTGTTTCATATCCCACAGCCGTTGACTGAGCGAGACGTGATAGATGTGCGGATTCATGATGCGTCGCACCCCAAGATCGAGCCGCTCAACATCGGCGTACCGCCGCGCCCGCATCTGCTCGATTGGTTGTGGCTCGATCAGACGCCGGCCTGCCAGCATTGCCGGCTCAAGCAACGGCTCAATCCCGGTCAGTTCGGCACGGACGACCACCCGCTGACGGGCATGATCGCTAGGGTGGCGTAGCCGAATCAGTTCTTCCTGGGTCGGGTCTTCGTCCTCAAGTGCAATCAGATCGGCGGTGGCCTTGCCCCGACTATCGTACAATCGCCAGACCCGCTTCAGGCCGGGATTGGTCAGTTTGGCCGCACTTTCGGCGATCTTAATTGCGGGTTGCCATTCGCGTCCATCGTGCAACGCTACCAGCTTGTAGACTCCCCCCAACGCCCCTTCACCATGTGAGGTCACCAACCGTGTACCAACACCGTACACCAGACGGCGAATAATAGCATTGGCATCGGCATTGTAGCGCGGCGCTTCCTGAACGATCTGGCTTTGAATCTGCCAGATCACCAGTTCATCGAGGTCATTGGAAAGCACAATAACGGTATCGGGAAAACCGGACCGATCAAGCATCAAGGCCGTTTGAATTGCCAGATACGCCAGATCACCCGAATCAAGACGCACACCAACTGGTTTGTGGCCTTTCGCCCGCAACTCTTCAAAGACGCGAATCGCATTGGGCAGACCGCTGTTCAGCGTGTCAATCGTATCGACCAGTAACAGACAATCGTCGGGATAGACCTCGGCGTAAGCACGGAAGGCGTCAAGTTCACTCATGCCGAGGGCCAGAAATGCCTGCACCATGGCGTGGGCATGTGTCCCTTTGGCGGTCTGCCCGACAGTATGGGCCAGACCGACATTCGAGGTAAAATCGGCGCCACCGATCAGCGCGGCACGGGTGCCGGCATTGGCTCCCATCCCCTGGCCGCGACGCAGGCCGAATTCCAGCACCGTGCTGGCACCACTCGCCTCGCGAATACGGCTGGCTTTGGTAGCAACCAGTGTCTGGTAATTGAGATGATTGAGCAGCGCTGTTTCCAAAATCTGCGCCATGAGCAACGGCCCACGCACAATCGTCATCGGCGCCTGGGCATGAACTACTCGACCCTCTGGGACGGCCCACAGCGTCATCCCACCGAAATGACCATGCCGACTCAGGTAGGTCAGAAAATCTTCGGCGAAGATCGGGTTACCGACCCGATTCCGCTGGTTGCGCAACACTTCAAGCTCGGCAGGGCCAAAGCATGCCGTCTCCATCCAGTCGAGGAGCCATTCCAGACCGGCAGCAATGCAGTACCCGGCAGCGTGCAAGCCGTAGTTGGGTGGCTGGCGGAAGAAATGATCGAATTGCGCCATGCGTTCGTGAATGCCCATCCGAAAATAGAGTTGGGCCATTGTCAATTGATACTGATCGGTGAAGAGGATGCCGGTAGCAGTACGCTGTTGGACGTTGTTCATACAAGCCTCACTGTATAGTGTAAATTATACACTAATATACCAGCGCAGGGCAGTGCTGTCAATAGTTGTGAGGATAGCGGGTGAGCGTGCTAGAACCTATTCCAAAAAACATCTACCAGGAGGTATCTCATTCATTGCCGACCGACTCCATGATTGTGACGAGCACACACACCATCCTCGTAACCAGCCGGGTCAACGATGTGCCACGCGCTGGATCGTGAGCACGGCTGGCGCGGCAGCATGGCTGCCGCACTCCAAACGCTGAGACACGTGTATGCCAGGCGGGTAAGGCACCCAATCCAACGCGTGATAGCACTGGCAATGGTCATCAGCCCTCCTCGCTTCCATACCGGCAGACTGGGAGCAGGATATACTATCGTTGGTGATTGGCAAGCGTTCATGCACCTGTGCAGTGGTCGGGTAGCACGACCGTACAGCTTTTGTGAAATAAGTGCCAGAAGGCGCAGATCATGCCTTCGCCTGATAACCAGGTCATATCACCTGGCGTGGAGCATGACTGATGCGGAAGTATGGCTTCTGTCCTTCAAACACGCGACACGCGGATGGCTAGGCGGAAAGGGATATTGCTGGTCTAGCACGTAGTGGGTGGTGATCAACGGCAGTGTCGGTGCGCGCCGGAGGTACACACTCCTGGGGGCCAGCACAGCACACTGGCCCGCGATGGGACATCGCTCAGGTGCGGTGTCAGGGTGATGGTCGGATAGCAGGTACCAGCAATACACCACTACCTGACACTCGCTTCAGCGGCAAACAACCGACCCTGTTCAGTCAAGACCAGCATATCCCCGCGGCGCTGTACCAGCCCATGTTGCTCGGCCTGCCGTACAATCGCGCCGGCGAAGGCCGCCGGCCAGTGCAGCTCTTCGATCAGATGGCGCGGATGGCACTCAACATTGGCATCCCGGGTTCCTTCGTGATTGAGCAGATGGAGCGTCAACATCTGAAGTGCAAACCGTTCCCGGTTGATCTGCTGTTGGCGACGTTGGGCCACAATTCCCCGCCGTGGCGCAAACAGGAACGCCAGCAGAAAGGCGATACCGGTCATGGTCGCCATGGTGCCGGCAATCGAGACATCGAACCAGCGGGCCAGCCAGTAACCACTGAGTGCAGATGCAATCCCAATCGCTACACTGAGCAGGATCATCCGCGGCAGACGGTCGGTGAGCAGATATGCCGTAGCCGGCGGCGCCACCATCAATGCAATCACCAGGATTGAACCAACCGCATCAAATGCGGTCACTGCGGTCAGCGAGACACTCGTCATCAGCCCATAATGAATCAGAGCCGGCGCGAAACCGAGCGTGGTCGCCAGCGCCGGATCGAACGTTGCCAGTTTTAGCTCTTTGTAAAAGAGCACAAGCAGGATAAGATTGAGCATTAGCGTCCCACTACCTACCACCAGCGCACGAGGCAGGCTTAATCCGAAGAGTTCGATCCGGTCGAAGGGCGCAAATGCCAGTTCACCGAGCAAGACGCTATCGGTATCGAGATGAACATTGCCGGCAAAGCGTGAGATGAGTAGAACCGCCAGACTGAATAGCGCCGGAAAGACCAGACCAATCGCCGCATCTTCGTGCATCAGCCGACTGCCACTCATCAGCTCCACCAGCCATACTGTCAGTACGCCCATCGCAACAGCGCCGGCAAACAGGAGCGGCGAGGAGAGATTGCCGCTGATCAGATACGCCAGCACGATGCCGAGCAACACGGTATGGCTGATGGCATCGCTGAGCATCGCCATCCGGCGTAAGACCAGAAAGACACCGGGAAGCGTGCAGGCAGCCGCAATGATCACCGCAATTAATTGCACTTCAAGTTGAGGACTCATGCGCTACCTCGTTCAATCAAAGGCGATCACTCGCTGGCGCCGTATGTGACGCCAGATCAGGCCACGCTCAGGAGCCAGCAGCAGCGAGATCATGGTGAACAGACTCATCACGAGCACAATCAGCGGGCCGGTGGCCAGACCTTCGCCCAGGGTGCTGATCCACGCCCCGATGAGCGAAGCCAGTGCCCCAAAACCGGCAGCCAGCACGACCATATATTCGAGCCGATTTGTCCACTGACGGGCGGCCACAGCAGGCGCGATTAGCATTGCACTCATCAGCACAACGCCAACCGTTTGCAGGCCGATCACGATTGCCACGACGATAATCCCGGTCAGCAGCACTTCAAACCGACGCACCGGCACGCCGAGACTACGGGCAAAATCGGGGTCGAAACTGATCAGCTTCACCTGGGGCCAAAAGATCAGGACCAGGGCAAGTGCAGGTAAACCGATAGCCAGCATGGCCCAAAGATCACGCTCGATCAATGCCGCCGCCTGCCCGAAGAGAAAACTCTTCAAACCGGCCTGGGCAGCGTGAGGCTGCCGTTGCAAATACGAGAGCAAAACCAGGCCGAACCCGAAAAACACGGCCAGGGTCAGGGCCAGCGCAGCATCATCTTTTATGCGTGTGGTACGCACGACCGCCAGCAACCAGAGTGCCGCCACCAGGGCAGCAACGGCAGCGCCAATGAGGAGAGAGAATGGATCGCGCTGACCGGTGATCAGAAAGGCAAGCGCAATGCCGGGCAGCGCAGCGTGTGACATTGCATCGCCGAGCAATGCCTGACGGCGCAGAACCGCGAAGCTGCCGAGGAAACCACTGATCGCGCCGATCAGCATTGCCCCCAGGGTGACATTGCGGAAGGTGTAGTCGGTAAACAGTTCCATAGCCGCTCCGGTTACGCTGATCAATCGCCTGGTGCCGGGGTTGGCCGGGCAGCGGGTGCAGTGTCGGTGGGTGTATGCAACAGGGCGAGACGACCACCATACGTTGCCCGCAGATTCGCCTCGGTAAAGACCTCGGCAACCGGGCCGGCAGCAATTCGCCGCACGTTAATGAGCGCAACGTGATCGAAATACTCGGTCACGGTCTGCAAATCGTGGTGCACGACGACAACCGTCTTGCCGGCAGCTCGCAGGTCGCGTAAAACGTTGATGATGGCGCGCTCGGTCACGGCATCAACGCCTTGAAACGGTTCATCCATCACGTAGATTTCAGCCGCCTGTGCCAGCGCACGGGCCAGGAAGACACGCTGCTGTTGACCACCCGAAAGCTGACCGATCTGGCGATGGGCGAAATCGGCCATCTGGACCTGGGCAAGGGCGGCCAGCGCCGCGTCCCGCTCAGCCCGGCCCGGACGACGGAACCAGCCGAGATGTCCGTAGCGTCCCATCAACACCACATCAAGCACTGTCGTCGGAAAGTCCCAATCAACGCTGCTGCGTTGCGGCACGTAAGCGATCAGATGCCGTTGCTGGTGGTATGGCCGGCCAAATACACGCACACTTCCCGCTGCTGGTCTGACCAGCCCTAGCATGGCTTTGAGGAGCGTCGTCTTGCCGGCACCATTGGGGCCGACAATCGCCATCAACACGCCACGGGGAACCTGAAGATCAACGTCCCATAAAACCGGTTTATCACCGTAGGCAACGGTCAAATCTTTGATGTCAACTGCAACTTCCATTGCACCCTCCGCTTTAGGGCATGAGCGCAGCCACAATCGTCTGCATATTGTGGCGCATCATGCCGAAATAGGTACCTGCCGGGCCATTAGCATCACCGAGTGAGTCAGAATACAACTCACCACCGACCCGCACCTCGTGGCCGGCTGCACGGGCAGCACTCTGAACCGCTTCAATTGTGCGCGGCGAGACACTCGTCTCGACAAAGATCGCCGGGATGCGTTCCGTTACCACGAGCGTCGTGAGATCACGGATGGTTGCGGCACTGGCTTCGCTGGCCGTACTGATACCCTGCACAGCCTCAACCCGAAAACCGTAAGCCTGCCCAAAGTAGTTAAACGCATCATGAGCCGTCACCAGAATCCGCCGTTCAGGAGGTACCTGTTCGGCCAGCGCACGCAGATCGGCGTCAAGCGCCTGTAAATCGTTGAGATACTGCTCACTACGCTGCTGATAAACTTCCCGACCGTCCGGATCAAGATCAATCAACGCATCACGGATCGCAATGACCGCATAGCGCCAGCGCTGTGGATCGTGCCAGACATGCGGATCATACGCCTTCTCATCATCTTCCCAGCGCAAACGCATCTCTACCGGTACAGCTTCAGCGACTGCAACGACCGGGATCGTTCCACTGCGTTTAATAGCTTGAAAAACCCGCTCAAGGTTCGCTTCCAGATGAAGGCCGTTGTAGAGGATCAGACGCGCTTCTTGCAAAGCAAACAGATCACTCTCGGTGGCAATGTAGGTATGGGGATCGATGCCAGGACCAAGCAGCGTGTGGAGCGTCACCCGATCACCGGCAATCGCCTGTACTGCATCGCCTATCGGGCCGGTGGTAGCAACGACTCGCAGACGGCCATCAGTAACCGGTGCTGTACAGCCGGTTAGGATGAGTAGTAAAATAGTGATTAAGGAACATCGAAGAATCATATGTACTAACCCTAAAATAAATTTTAGCCTTACCTAAATCTACCAGATACGAGATAGATTGTCAAGGGTGGACAAGAGTCTCTCTATAAGACGCAACAATTGGGACACGGATGGACGCGGGTTGGGCGGATGTGCGCGGATATGGCAGAAGTACCGGTCATCCGCAGGGTGGGTATTACCGGTGGGACACGGATGCACGCGGATTGGGCGGATGTGCGCGGATATGGCAGAAGTACCGGTCATCCGCAGGGTGGGTATTACCGGTGGGACACGGATGGACGCGGGTTGGGCGGATGTGCGCGGATATGGCAGAAGTACCGGTCATCCGCAGGGTGGGTATTACCGGTGGGACACGGATGGACGCGGGTTGGGCGGATGTGCGCGGATAGGTCGGAAGCGCTGGTAATCCGTACCTGATATTACGCATTACAAAGATTGCCGATGGGCGCTTATCTGGAACCTATCCCGTTATCGGGGTCTGCCATACTGGCCGAGACGACGACGGGGAACAAAACCGGACGAACGGTAGAGATGATAGGCAGCGGTATTCTGCTCTTCGACTTCGATGCGGATGTCTTGATAACCGGCTGCCTGCAAGCGATGGAGAGTCGTCAGGAGCAGCAATTTGCCATATCCACGCCCCTGTAGATCACGACACACACCAAAGGTTGTAATGATGATCGTCTGTTCGGCCCGCAACAGTCGCAATGCCGCCACCGGGTGCCCGGCCATTTCAGCGATAACGAAGCGATGGCGGGGATGAGTAATCCGATCAGACACAAAGGCTGACACCTGTTCGACCGGATCACCGAACGCACTGACAATGATCGAGGTCAGGGTAGCAACATCGTCTTTTTCAGCCAGACGTACCTGCCAGTCGTCAGGCGCTTCGGGTAGTGGCGGCAGTTGTGCCGGATCGAGCTGCAACTCGACTTCGACATTCAGCCGATGGAGATCGAGTGCAGCCACAAATGGAGCCACACAGGACCCTGCTTCATCAGCCAATGCAATCCAGTTGCCACCACGCGCATAGGCCCAGCGCTCAATCTGTTCGATCAATTGACGACCAAACCCGCGTCGGCGCCAGGCAGGATCGACGGCGATCACTGCTTCGATAGCGAAGTAGCCATACATCACCACGCCACCAACCAGCGTCTCGCCGATCCGGGCCGCAGCCATTGTCGGCGTCCAATCGCCATCAAGGTATACCGGCAATTCAATGTTATCAGCGCGATTGCAACGCGCAAAGAGTTCAACGAGAGCCGGCCAATCGGCGGCGGGGATGATGGCAATGTCGAGTGTCATATGGTTGTTGATAATCCTTTCGGCGGCTGTGTCTCCGGCAAGGCAACGATCATATTGTAACGTCAAATTGGGTGACAATGTATGCGTAACACCACATCTGGAATTAGCGCCAACATGGCCAACTGTCCAACCCTGACCATGGGAGTGCACCTCCGGCTCACCCACCATCTGGACTAGTATGCACTGCTAACACCCCTGAACCAGCGACTCTCTTCCCGGGCGCTTTTGATGACCTGTACGTCGCGTGGTTACCGCTATGATGCATCATAGCACATCGTAAAAGGCTGGCAGACAACGTCTATCCAGGACATCTCTATATTCGCATCCGAACACAATAAAAAAACCGACGCTGGTGGCGTCGGTCAGATCAGGTGTATTGGCAAAAACCGGTATCAGGCATACTCCGCAACACTGTGCCGGGCGGCGCGAGCGGCACGCCGACGCATACCGGCGTCGAGCTGCGCGAAGAACTCGTCAGGAGTGACGCTGGCAGCGGCACAGGCATCGGCAAAGCGCAGGTTGCTGCGATCAATCCGATTCTCACGCAAAAAGGCGCGAGCTTCCGGGCCAAATGTCTGCAAGACTTCTTCGACAGTGAGTTGCTCAAATGTTCCGTTGCGCATAGTTGTACTCCTTTAATCTATCAAGACTATCTTCGTCGCGACGGCTTCATTGCCGATTGCGCTTTCATCATATCGTACAATATGCACAATTTCAAGAGTTTTGATTTGTACATTTTGCACAAATTACAACAGATAACCAGCGCGGAGAAGGCTGAATAGTTTGATCTCGTTCACCGAACGTGAACGGGTACCGATCTGATGGGCAACGGTCACGAACGTGCTATCGATGATCATCGCTCTTGCCGATCTGCCACCCATCAGTATTCCTGCACTATGCTGCACAGGTAGGGACCGTATCAGTAACAGAGCACGGATCGGCAGATAGAGACGTGGATGTGTCGTGGCTGGGACGAGTCAGGAAGGTTCATTTTCGCGCTGCGCGGCAGAGGAGTCGGGGTGAGGGTCGACGAGTCGGCGGGTTAACACCCTGCCTCGCGCCGTGGAAGGCCGGCAGAGGTGGCCTGGCAGCAGGGAGCGGTGCCGGGCGTGCTGCTGGATAGCCCCGGTAGGGCGTGCTATCGGCGGGGCAGCACAGATCGGCGGGTTGTGGGGGCAGAAGGGGACGTTGTGCCCGACCGTGGCGCAGGCTTCCTGCTTGCGCAGTATCGGCCATGTCCATCACCTGGCGGCAGTGGCGGGAATGCCTGCACGCGAGCTGGACGCCCGCGCCACAGGAACGGCATCACTGTCGTGCTGATAACACAGCAGGACGCTGTGGAGCGCATGACCACAGGGTGTGCTTAGCGCACAATGCGCCGTATCCATCACGATGTACTATGCGGTATCCTAACGGCTGCTGGGTGACATGTGGGTAATCATAGCGCGCTGCGCGGCAGAGGGGCCGGGGAGAGAGTTCATCGTATCTCCAGACCCTATCTCCCGCATACGCTCGCGTATTCCTTCGATAACAATCCGTGGGAATTATCTGAATAATGCGGAGGAGGGGGTTCCATAGGGACGGGTTCAGAACCCGCCCCTACGGACGATGCATGTGCCGGCGATGATGATATTGCCAGCCTGATTGACAGACAAGACCAGGCTTCAGAACCCGCCCCTACGGACGATGCATGTGCCGGCGATGATGATATTGCCAGCCTGATTGACAGACAAGACCAGGCTTCAGAACCCGCCCCTACGGACGATACACGTGCCGGTTCACGTGACTATACGAGGGTGTGGCGAAGGGGGATGCCTTAAATCGCGTGCCATGTTTGACGACTGCGCACTGGTCGTCATCTTCAGCGACCTATCTCGTGCGACGTCTCGACTACGTCATTCCGTTCACCAGTGACACGCTCGTCATTTTGGAGGGCGTACTCGCTGGCCCAGGCCTGAATACCTGCCCAATCGCGCAATGCAGCCTGATGAACACTCTCCGGTCGCCAGATTCGCTGAATGTAATCACGATCAATCTGAGCCGGATGGAGACTCTTGAATGGAACGACCGTTGTGGTTTCGCCCTTCCCCCACTCTTCTTCTTCACCGGGACCGAGCGGGAGTGCCAGCTCGTGAAAGGTTACCAGATCGGGATGGGAGGATCGGTCGATCAGATGGTCAGCCGCTTCACACACCCTTCCGTGATCGAGCAAGACATTGAGCAAGACATCGCTCATCCGTGAGCGCACCGATAACTGAACCAGCCGTGCCATCTCTACCCGCACCAGCAGGTCAAGGTAGCCGCGCACCGCCATTCGGCTCCGATCATTGATTCCCCAGCGCAAACCAATTCCCGCTGCAGCAGTAGCAGCAGCATTGCGACCAAGGCTGCCGGCTACTGTTTGCGCAACCGGGCCACTGGTCACAGGGTAGAAAAGGATGGTCTCACCCAGTGCCCAGTGCCGCACAATCTCAGCACCGCCTTGCCGCTGATGCTTGATTTCGATTTGAGGAATACCGGCAATGCCTAAACGGGCATCGAGTTCATCGTCGCGCCCGACTTCAATATGGAAACCGATGTAAGGAGTAAAACGCTTGCCACCAATCGGGCGGGCCATGCTTTTGCCATTTGCATACTGGAGAGTAATGGCTTCGGTAACGACTTGAACTCGATTGCGCCCAATCATAATGTTTGCTCCTCTTCCTTGCACGTACGGTATCCTGGCGCAATAATAGCACATATGTTCTTTTTTGTAAAGAGATTTGGCAATTGGTAGAAGGCGAAAGAATATCTCATATATCGCGGGATACGTCAACCGGTCTGATATAACACAAAGCCCCCTGCCAGCACTATCAACAGATACTGGCAGGGGCACGTCGATCCATCAACGCTCTACGGCGCTGCTCGCATAATCACCGGGACGAAGATGCGCATTGGTTCGACCACAATCTCGTAGGTATAGCTCGCGGTCTGACCATTGCTATCAGTGACGATGATAGTGAACGTATACGTTCCTACTTGCGTCACCTGACCTTCCAGCCGTCCATCTGCCAGCAGTACCAGACCGGATGGAAGCTGTCCAGTGCTCTGGTAGACGTAGCTACCACTACCACCAGATGCGTTCAGTTGGGTTTGTACCAGGCTGCCAACCGCAATTGATGGCGGCAGACTCAATTCAAGATGAGGTGCTTCGCCAGGTGTCGGCACCGGGCTGGTCGTTACCGTCGGCACCGGGCTGGTCGTTACCGTCGGTACCGGGCTGGTCGTTACCGTCGGCACCGGGCTGGTCGTTACCGTCGGTACCGGGCTGGTGCTTGCCGTTGGTTCTGGTGTCGCGCTCGCCGTCGCCGACGGGCTAGGTGTCGTGCTCGCCGTTGGCTCTGGGGTCGTGCTCGCTGTCGCCGATGGGCTGGGCGTCACGCTCGCCGTGGCCGATGGGCTGGGCGTCACGCTCGCCGTTGGCTCTGGGGTCGTGCTCGCTGTCGCCGATGGGCTAGGCGTCGTGCTTGCCGTCGCCGACGGGCTGGGCGTCGTGCTTGCCGTCGCCGATGGGCTGGGCGTCGTGCTTGCCGTTGGCTCTGGGGTCGTGCTCGCCGTGGCCGACGGGCTGGGGGTCACGCTTGCCGTCGCCGATGGGCTGGGGGTCACGCTTGCCGTGGCCGATGGGCTGGGCGTCGTGCTTGCCGTCGCCGACGGGCTGGGCGTCACGCTCGCCGTTGGCTCTGGTGTTGCGCTCGCCGTCGCCGATGGGCTGGGCGTCGTGCTTGCCGTGGCCGATGGGCTGGGCGTCGTGCTTGCCGTGGCCGATGGGCTGGGCGTCGTGCTTGCCGTCGCCGACGGGCTGGGTGTTGTGCTCGCCGTGGCCGACGGGCTAGGTGTTGTGCTTGCCGTGGCCGACGGGCTAGGTGTTGTGCTTGCTGTCACCGATGGGCTGGGTGTTGTGCTTGCCGTCGCCGATGGGCTAGGCGTCACGCTCGCCGTCGCCGATGGGCTGGGCGTCACGCTCGCCGTGGCCGATGGGCTGGGCGTCACGCTCGCCGTTGGCTCTGGTGTTGCGCTTGCCGTCGCCGATGGGCTGGGCGTCGTGCTTGCCGTTGGCTCTGGTGTTACGCTCGCCGTGGCCGACGGGCTGGGCGTCGCGCTCGCCGTGGCCGACGGGCTGGGCGTCGTGCTCGCCGTGGCCGATGGGCTGGGCGTCGTGCTCGCCGTGGCCGACGGGCTGGGCGTCACGCTCGCCGTGGCCGACGGGCTGGGCGTCACGCTCGCCGTTGGCTCTGGTGTTGCGCTTGCCGTCGCCGATGGGCTAGGCGTCATGCTCGCCGTGGCCGACGGGCTGGGCGTCACGCTCGCCGTGGCCGATGGGCTGGGCGTC
>Ga0101945_1000888_pt1 | contig 38499 bp, 39 predicted proteins | sample DewCreD2012metaG_2_FD_75246 | JGI IMG/M metagenome (GOLD analysis project Ga0101945, IMG submission 75246) | Hot spring sediment bacterial and archeal communities from British Columbia, Canada, to study Microbial Dark Matter (Phase II) - Dewar... ... | reverse complement strand
ACGCGTTGGGGGAAGGTGTAGTCGTGTCGGCTTTTGGGATGGGCGTAAGTGGGGAGTGTTTGTTGGGCGATGTGGTAGGCGAGTTTTGCGATCTGGGTGAATCGGCTCTCTCGCATAGGCATATTCCTCCATCGGGGGGGTTATTCCACATCGCCACCCCTCTTTGCAACAGAGCAATGCGCAGTGGATAACCTAATGCTACGATGCGCTCGTAGTGGCGCACATTGCCTGTTACCAACACTAACCCATGCGTGATTGCTTGAGCGGCTATAATCGGGTCTGCCCGCCCGATTGGCTGACCCGTGCGCAACAAGTCCCCGTCGATTCGCCCCGCCAACACTGCGCTTTGTGTGTCCACAGGCAGCACTTCTATCGCGTTCAGTGCCCCCAGAAACTGCTCTAACTGCGCTGAGCGCGCCATTCGCTGCAGTCCACTCACAACCTCGATGACCGAAACTGCCGAAACTGTCAGCATAGCGTGATGCCGCAGGTATGCTTCCGCCTGCGCAACCACTTGGGGATTGCGTCCCTTGAGAACTTCGGAGAGAATATCCGTGTCGAGTAAAGCTTTATTCATCGCGCAGGCGTAGGGGGCGAGTTTCTCGCTCGGTCATTACAGCTTCGAGCATAGCATCCAGAAGCTCCGCCTCGTCACGAAACAATCCAATCAGACAGTGGCTATCCGTCTTACCCTCTGGCAGCACGAAGACACGAACGCGCGTCCCTGAAGGGAGATCGATAGGCTCCTCCAGCTCGATGTGCGTGCCCCGAACGGTTCCGATGTGCGTCATCAGCCTCACGATGTATCAGGATACCCTAATCGGGCTTATTCCGCAGGTGTGGAAGCCTGCACGACAAGTTGCCTGCCGACAAGCGCGTCCACCAGCGTCGAGGGAGTTTTCGGGTATTTGTGAAGGATTAGCTGCAGACAGGATACCCAGTGCTCAGCAATTGCTCGGCAGTATCTGAATTCTGAACACATGGTTGGAATCACTCCTGCAGCAGTTTCAGGGCGCGTTCCAGCGTGCCCAAGTCGCGTGCGCCGACCCACCAGAAGCGGATGCGCCCCTGCGCGTCGATCAGCACGGTTTGCGGCACACCGTGCAAGTCGAAGGCGTTGCGCAGGCGCTCGTCGCCCATCGCTTGCGGGTAGCGGATGCCCTTCTCGGCGCAGAACTTGCGTAGCCCCTGCTCGCCGTCGGGTTCGTCGAAGGCGACGCCCACCACCTGAACGCGATCGCCGTACCGCTGGTGCAGGGCGATTAGGTGGGGCAACTCCTGCTGGCAACCGCCGCACCAAGTGCCCCAGAAGTTCAGCAGCAGCGGCTTGGGCGGACGACGCAGGGCAATCGGCTCGCCTTCCAGCGTGCGCAGGGTCAAATCGGGCGCGTCTTGGGTGTGCGCGGGGTGGATGGGCTTTGGTTGCAGGGCGACGAACTGCCCCTGCGCTGTCGCCCACCAGCGCAGCCACGCTTGGCGCGCCTGCCGACGCTTGTCGGGCGGGTCGGTGTAGCGGGCGTAGAACGGCTGCCCCGTGATTGCCCGCAGCGCGCCCATCGCCATCTGCTGCGTCTGCTCGTTCGGGTCGTCGCGCAGCAGGGCAATCAGCGCGCCTACCGCGCGGCGGTCACGGATCTGCTGCAGCGCGTGGATGGCGGTCTGGCGCACCTCCGTGTCGTGGTCGGCGAGGCAGTCGATGAGCAGTTCGAGGGCGTCCTTGCGGGGCTGGCGGGTCGCCATCTCGGCGACGCGCGTGCGCACAGGCGAGGCGAAATCGCGCAACGCCTCGCGCAGCAGGGCGCGTGCCTCGGGCGCATCGATGCGGGCAATCGCCTCCACCGCCGCCGTGCGCACGGCAATCGGCGACTGCAAATCGAGGTAGCGTTCCAGCTCGCGCAGTTGCTGCTGCGGGGGCAGTTGGGCGAGCGACTCGATAGCCGCCTGCGCCTGCGCCTCTTCGGCGTGCATGCGTTCGTGGGCGTCTTCGGGCGGTTGGTACAGCAGGCGCACGACCACCGCTGCGCCCACCAGCGCAGCCAGCCCTGCCCACAGGATGCGCCGTCTCACAGCGGGATTGTACCCCGCCCGAAAGCGGCAGGAGACTCACCCCTTACGACGAACACTTCGATCACCGAGCCAAGGTGCATAAAAGCACGAATGAACAAGAACCCCCTCCTTAAGGTTCTCCCTGCCTGCAGGGGGAACCGAGTAGGCGCGCCTCGCGCGGTTCCCCTCGCGAAGCGGGGGGAACCTAAAGGAGGGGGGCAAATAGTGAACTTTGGACGCGCGATTGGTATAATATCAGTGAGCGAAAGATACATGCGCTGCCTGACTTGTGGCGTGGAGATTGCCGAGGGACGCCAGTATTGCGACCGCTGCGCGGCGTTTGCAGGGGGCGCGCCGACCGCTTCGGGCGCGTCCGACGCGCTGTCCAAAATCGTGCCCTACAAGAACAAGCCCGCGCTCATCGGCTACTACCTTGCAGTGTTTAGCCTCATCCCCTGCATCGGGTTGCTGCTGGCAATCGCTGCCGTCGCGCTGGGGGTTAGGGGCTTAGCCGTCGCGCGTGAGACCCCCCAAGCGCACGGCAAGGCGCATGCGTGGATTGCCATCGTGTTGGGCGGGCTGATGCTGGTGTTGCAAGGCGCGTGCGGGGTGATGTTCGCGCTCGCGTTGCGCGCCCCATCGTAGCAGGAGAACTGTCCCCTGCGGCGAAGCACGCGCCTATGACGCTGCCGACGGTGGGATTCATCGGGCTGGGCATTATGGGGCGTCCGATGGCGCGGCACATCCTGCAGGCGGGCTACCCGCTGGTGGTGCATAGCCGCAGCCGCCCGCCCGTCGACGCGCTAGTCGAACTGGGCGCACGCGCAGCAGCCACGCCCGCCGCGTTAGCCGCCCAGTGCGAGGTGGTCATCACTTGCTTGCCCGATGACGCGACCGTCGAGCGCGTTTGGCTTACGGGCGAGAACGCCGCGCTGCCTGCAATGCGCACGGGCGCGCTCGCCATCGACATGGGCACGACCGCGCCCAGCCTTGCCCAGCAGCTCGCCGACGCCGCGCGGGAACGCGGAATCGCCTTCCTCGACGCGCCTGTCACGGGCGGGCAGTGGGGCGCAGAGGCGGGTACGCTCACCATCATGGTCGGCGGCGACCCCGACGCATACCAGCGCGCCCTGCCCATCCTCCAGACGATGGGCAAGAAGGTGGTTTATGTGGGCACCAGCGGCAGCGGGCAGCGCATGAAGCTTGCCAACCAAATCGCCGTTGCCGTCGGGATGCTCGCCGTGTCGGAAGCGCTGCTGTTCGCGGAGCAGGCTGGGTTAGACCTGAACCTGACGGTAGAGACGCTTAGTTCGGGCGCGGCAGGCTCGTGGGCGATGGAGAACCTCGGCACGCGCATCGCGCAGGGCGACTTCCAACCAGGCTTTATGGTGAAACTTCTGCAGAAAGACCTCGCGATTCTGATGGGCGAGGCGCAGCGCACAGGCGCGCCCCTGCTGGGAACCGCGCTCGTGCAGCAACTCTATCGCGGCTTGGAACGCACAGGGGACGAGTCGCTCGGCACGCAGGCACTCATCCTCGCGCTGCGTCGGCTGAGCGGTCGGGAGTAGTGTATAATTAGGGCGTGAAGACGGCGCGGCGTGTGAAACGCCCCACTTTGAAGCAACTGGCGGAGGCGGCAGGCGTCTCGATCGGCACAGCGTCGAACATCTTGAACAACAAGAGCGGACTACACAGTCCCGAGACGGTCGAGCGCGTCCTGACAGCGGCGCATCGGCTGGGCTACCGCCCGAACCGTGTGGCGCGCAGCCTCGCCGCACGGCGCACGCACACCATCGGCATCGTGATGGAGCCGCAGCACGCCATCTTCACGCGCAACCACTACGCGACCGCCGTGCTGGATGGCGTCGTAGAGGCGCTTGCCCCGCGCAACTACCACCTGAAAATCATCACGCTGAACGACTTGGACCCGCGGATGCTCTGGACGCAACTGGACGACGGCACAGTGGACGGGCTGCTGCTGATTGTGCCGCTGATGGGCAGCCCGCTGCTGGAGTACCACCAGCATACGCACCTGCCCTGCGTGGTGGTCGGCAGCACGCTGCCCAAATCGCTGGGCTTTTACTGCGTCGACAGCGCGAACGAGCCGATGATGCGCCTGCTGGTCAACTGGCTACTGGAGCAGGGGCATCGGCGGATTGGCTTCATCAAGGGACCCGACAACCAGTGGAGTACGCACCAGCGGCTCAAGGCGTACTTGGAAACGATGGCAGACTGGGGCGTGGAGGCACAGCCCGACTGGATCGCGCCCAGCAACTACGAGTATTCGGGCGGCTTCGCGGCGGCGACCCAGCTGTTGCAGGTACGCCCGCGCCTGACGGCCATCGTCGGCTCGAACGACCTGCTGGCGTTGGGCGCATTGGACGCCTGCGCCCAGCACGGCGTGCGCGTGCCGCGCGACCTGTCGGTGGTCGGTTTCGACGATATGCCGATGGCGGCGCTGGCGAAACCGCCGCTGACCACCATCCGCAACCCGATCCACGACATCGGCTACGCCGCCGCCGACGCGCTCCTGCAGCAGATCGAGACGGGCACGCCCATGCAGGGCAACTGCCTGATGCAGGGCGAGTTGATGGTGCGCGAGAGCGCGGCGCCCCTACACCATCGGAAAAGCTGAGGCGTTCCAAGCCAATTAACCCCTCATTAATACGCGCTGGTTCATACTCTCATACCAATCGCCAAGCCAAAGTTCACAAAAAACAGCAGTTGATGACCCCCTCCTTGAGGTTCCCCCTGCTCGCAGGGGGAACCGCGTGGGCGCGCGGCTTGGTTCCCCTCGCGAAGCGGGGGGAACCTGCAGGAGGGGGGCAAATAGTGAACTTTGGACGCGCGATGGGTATCAGACGCCCGTACTGGGTAAAGAGAGGCTACCATGCAAAAACTCATCGCAAGCGTGCTGCTGGGGCTGACGCTCGTCAGCCTGCATGCGCAGCAAATCGTTGGCTCATGGCAGTTCGACGGCAATTTCACCCCGCAAATCGGCGCGCCCATCACCGCATTCGGCGTGGGCGACTTCCAGACCGCAATCATCGATGGGCAACAGGCAGGCGTCTGGGCGTTCGATGCAGGCGCGTACCTGATTGTGCCCAACGGCGCATGCCCCAACGGCGGCGGACAGTTCCTGAACCAATACACTCTGATTATGGATGTGCTGTTCCCGACCATCCCAGGCTTTACCTCGCTGCTCCAGACGAACCCCCAGAACACCGACGACACCGACTGGTTCATCAACCCGCAACGCGGCATGGGTATCGCTGGCGACTACTTCGACCCGTTGAATCGGTTCCAGAACGGCGAGTGGCAGCGCGTGGTCATCGTGATCGATACCACCTCGCCCTCAGGCGGCGACAATACCGTCTATCGGGTCTATATCAACGGCGCACTGCACAATATCGTCCAGCGCCCCTCCGGGTGGGGCAGAGATGGGCGATTCGCGCTCCAGGATGTGATTCTCATCTTCGCTGACGAAGACTTCGAGACCGCGCCAGGCTGGATCAACAACCTCCAGTTCCGCAACTACCCGATGTCCGACGCGGAGGTCGCCGACTTGGGCGGTCCGACAGCAGGCGACCTGCCTGTTGCCTTCGGCGTCACGGGGTCGTGGAACTTCGACGACACCTACGACGCGCAGGTCGGCACGGCGGCGCAGCTCGTCGGTGCTGGCAACTTCATGACCGACACCATCGGCGGGCAGAGCGCGCAGGTGCTTTTCTTCGAGCGCAATTCCTACCTGCGTATCGAGCATGGGATTGCTCCCAACGGCGGCGGTAGTCGGGTGAACCAGTACTCGATCATCATGGACATCAAGTTCCCGTCCAACCGTACCAGTTTCAACGGGTTCACCTGCCTGTTCCAGACCAACCCTGCCAACACGGACGACGGCGACTGCTTCATCAACGCCGCCAACGGCATCGGCATCAGCGCGGACTACGGCGACCCGACGAATGTGCGCTTCACCGCCAACGAGTGGCAGCGCATCGCGCTGGTGGTGGACACCACCTCGCCGCTGGGCAACGCCACCTACAAGAGCTATGTGAACGGCGTGCTGCAGAACCAGGTGCAGATTCCCCAGAGCTTGGGGGCTGGACGGGCGGTTCGCGCTCCAGAATGCGTTCCTCGTGTTTGCGGACAACAGCAACGAGGTCGCCAGCGGGTTCATCAACAGCCTGCAGCTGCGCGACTATGCGATGAGCGACGCGGAGCTGGCGGCGTTGGGCGCGCCCACAGCGGCAGGCATCCCCATCCCTGTGGAGGGCGATGTGAACCGCGACGGCTGCGTCGATGACGCCGACCTGCTGCAGGTGCTGTTCAACTTCGGCGTGAGCAACCCCTGCATCGCGCTGGAAGACCTGAACCGCGACGGCACGGTGGACGACGCCGACCTGCTACTGGTGCTGTTCAACTTCGGCAGCGGCTGCTGAACCAATCGGGGGGGCGAGTCGGCGCGGCTTGCCCCCCTTACTCACCCAACGCCGCCAACACCTCCTCAACCGCCTGAACAATCGCCGTCTCGTCGATGGGCAACGCCCCCACCCGATGCAGTGACCACCGCTCGATATGCTCCAGCGCGCCGTCGGGGGGCAGCGTTGTCAGGGGCGAAAGCGTCTCCAGCTCCAGCATCGCGGCGTTCGTGAACACCTCCGTGTTGCAGCCGAGGTCGGGGTACTCCGCGGACGGGTCGTAGGCGTACCGCTTGACGAACAGCGTCTCGCCCAGCCAGTACGCCATCCAGCCCAGCGTGTTGCTGACGCCGATTTTGAGCGGCGCGTCGGCGTGCGGGTCTTGGCGCACCTGAATCAACTGTTTGCCCCAGCGCAGGCGGGGGTCGCTCATATCGGTGTACGCCCACAGTGCGACGCGGCGCACGGGCAGTAGCGCGTCGGGGTGCGGGTGGTATGGCTCTTGGGGGATGAGCGCGACCCCGCCGGGGCGCATCACGCTCAGCGCCCACGCCGCCAGCCGCACCTCCCACAGGTTGCGGTTCACCAGCCGATGGCGCACCTGCACCGAGTCGGCGTGTGGCGCAATCGCCGCCTCCTTTTGGATGCCCGTGCGCGGTTCGGTCGGCTGACGCAGTAGGAGCTGTTGCCCGTCCCAGTGCCACTCGATGGGGTCGTTGTCGGGGCAGTAGGTGCGGATGGGATGTTCGGGCGCGTGCCAGAGCCGATGCCCGCCGTAGACGCGCCAAGCGTCTGCGGGTTCCGCAGGCGACGGCTCCGTCCAAAACAGGTTCTCGCCGCCCGCCCACCCGAAGTGCAGGATTCGGATGCCGAACTGCGTGGGGACGAGCAGCTCGTAGGCGTCGCTGACAAGGCGCAGGCAGGTGTGCCACTCGGGGTGATGCACTTCGTCCAGTCGCCCCATCGTTCTCACTCCTGCGGCTGGGTATGGGATACGCTTTCGCGCTCGTCGGACGGTCGCTCGAACAGGGCAAGCAGTGTACGCAGGATGAGGGACAGGTCGTACAGGAGCGTGCGCCTGTCCACATACTCGGCGTCGGATTGCAGCTTGAGCGGGAGCAGCACCTCGCGATAGTAGGTCTCTGGGTCAGGCTGCTGGGCGAGTAGCGTCTCCTCGTGGCGGTAGCGGATTTGGGTCAAGCCCGTGACGCCAGGGCGCATGCTAAGTACCTTCTCGCGGAGCGTCGGCTCCCACAGCGCGACATACTGTTCTACTTCTGGGCGCGGTCCGACGAGGCTCATCTCGCCCTTTAGCACATTCCACAGCTGGGGCAACTCGTCGAGCTTGGTTTTGCGCAGAATCCTGCCCACGCGCGTGATGCGTGGGTCGTGCCCAGCGGTAATCGCGCCACCGCGCTTGGGCGCGTCCTGTACCATCGTGCGGAACTTCAGTACCTTGAAGGGGCGGCCGTAGCGCCCGACGCGCCGATGCGCGAAAAACACGCCTCCAGGCGAGTCGAGCTTTGTAGCAAGCGCAATCAGCCCCATCAGCGGCGCAAGCACGAGTAGCCCCGCGCTTGCTGCAAGAATATCGAGAACGCGCTTCATCACCTCGTAGGCACTTACTCTACTCATCTGCTTGATGTTTTCGTTGCCAGTCCGCAAGGTACTCCGACACAACCTGGACGAATGCACGGGCATCAGTCAGCAACTGCCGCACTTCCTCTGCTTCAAGCAGCAAGCCAATCCCATAGTCGCCCACAATTCGCTTGTCGTAAGCATCGTTCAGAAGTCGCCCCATTTCTCTCGGAAACACCCCAGTCCTAACAAAATGCTGACTAAACATCGAGAGTACCCCTTTGTGAGACGAGGCAGATAAGCCCTTAGTGAAGAGAGCCGCTTCCGCGACGAAAAAAATTGCATAGTAGCACCGTGAAGCGCAGGAGTCAAAATCGCCCAACTCAAGAGCGGTTTCTGCTGTTCGCAAAAATCTGCTTGCCTTCTCTGTTAGTTCATTTACAGCATTCATACCAAGATAGCCTCCTCACGAACTCGTCGGAGAAACGGAGATCTCTGCGTTTGGTAGAACGATCTAGGCATCACTACCACTGAAATCAGCTCTCCTTCTTTTAGCAGAATATCGTAGAGAAGCTCACTTAGGCTTTGTCTTACTTCGCTAGGACTAAGTACTTCACTTATCAGCACCAACAGGTCGATATCAGAGTCGGGCGTTGCACTGCCACGCGCATACGAGCCGTAGAGTAGAACCGCTTCGATGTCGTCGCCAAAGCGTTGTTTTAGGTACGCTTTGATGCGCTCCAGCAACGGTTGCACATCCGCTCTGCATTTCGCTGCGCTCATCTCGACCAGGATACCCGATAGGTTCACCGTTGCCACTGCGCGCCCACCTCGTACACAGTCTCGATGACGCGCGACACATCGGCGTCGGTCATGCTGGGGTACAGCGGCAGGGAAATCGTGCGGGCATAGTAGGCTTCGGTGTGCGGGAAGTCGCCCCTGCGCCAGCCATAGCCTTGATAGTGCGGATGGAAGTGGATGGGGATATAGTGGACGCTCACGCCAATCCCACGCGCTTTGAGTTCGTCGATAAACTGGTCGCGCCCGATGCGTAGCGTGTCCAGCCGCAGCAGGATTGTGTACAGATGCCACACATGCGTGCTATAGGCAGGCACGGCAGGTGGGAACGGTTCAAGGAAATCCATCTCGCCGAAGGCGCGGTGGTACTGCTCGGCAATCGCTTGCCGTCGTGCGTTCAGCGCGTCCAGTTTATGCAGCTGGCACAGCCCAATTGCCGCCAGCACATCGGGCATGTTGTATTTGTAGCCGAGTTCGGTGACCTCGTAGTACCACGAGCCTGCCGCCGTATAGCGTTTCCAAGCGTCGCGGCTGATGCCGTGCAGGCTCAAGATGCGGCAGCGGTCGGCAAGCTCAGGATCGTTGGTGGTAATCATCCCGCCTTCGCCTGTGGTCATGTTTTTGTTGGCGTAGAAGGAGAAGGCGGTGGCATGTCCGATGGCGCCGATTTTGCGTCCCTTGTAGGCTGCGCCTGCTGCGTGTGCAGCGTCCTCCAGCACGCGCAGGCTGTGGCGTGCGGCGATGTCCATAATCGCGTCCATCTCGCAGGGCAGTCCGCCATAATGCACGGGTAGCAGCACGCGCGTGCGCGGCGTAATCGCCTGCTCGATACCGTTGGGGTCGATGTTGCCTGTGGCAGGGTCGATATCGACCAACACGGGGCGCGCACCGACATACTCGATGGCTTCGATTGTGGCGCAGAAGGTCAGCGGTGTGGTGATTACTTCGTCGCCGTGCGTGATGCCCCACGCCGCCAGCACGAGGTGCATCGCTGCTGTGCAGGAGTTGACCGCAACGGCGTGCGCCGCGCCCGTGTAGCGGGCGAACGCCTCCTCGAACTGCTTCGTCTTCGGTCCTGTAGTCAGCCAGCCGCTGCGCAGCACCTCCAGCACCGCCTGCGCTTCCTGCTCGTCCAGTGCAGGCAGCGCGTAGGGGAGAAAATCGCTATGTGTCATTTGGCGTTCCCTCGCCTACCAATTGTACCTGCGAAAGCGTGATTCGATACTCGTTCATCAGGCGGTCGGGCGTATGCCAGAATTGGCGTATGCACTGGAAGCCCAGATTCTGGTAGAAGCGGTTCACGGCGTCGTTGTTGTGCGCGTCGGTTGTGAGCATAACTTCCGTTGCCTGCCTCTGTCGCGTCGCGTCCAGAAACGCGAGCGTGAGCGCCTTACCGACGCCGCGTCCCTGCGCAGCGGGGCTGACGCCGATAGACGCCAACTCCGCAAGGTGGGGCTGGTCGCCTGTGTCTGCAAGCGACTGCGCCCGCCGGAGACTACTTAGAGTGCGCCGCCACAGGTGGGGACGCAGGACTAAGTGTGTCGCCGCCGCCAGCGCCAGCGCACGCTTCCGCGCTCGCAACATGGCATAAAACTGCGGTGGGTTCACAAACCCCGCCACGAACCCCAGCATCCGCGCGTCGTCCACCGCTGCCAGAAAAATCGAGTAGGGGTAGTCCAGTACGGTTTGGTAATACCTTGCCAAGAATCGCGGTCCCAGCAAGGTCATGTGGAACCCTTTGAATGCCTGCTGGTGGATAGCGACCACTTGCGGGAGGTCATTTGCTTGAACGGCGCGTATCGGAATGGGCGGCATCAAGAACCTCACAGTAGAGCTGGCGATACTGTTCCAGCATGCGTGTTTCGGTGTAGTGTTGCATGAAGTGGTCGCGTGCGCGGTGGGCGTAGTGGGCTGCCTGCTGCGGGTCGCCCAGCATCTGCTGGATCGCATTCGCCAGCGCGTGCGCATCCTTCGGCGGTACTAACCGCGCCACACGACCGTTGTCCGTCGCTTCAAGATTGCTGCCGATGGTCGTGGTGATAATCGGCTTCCCCGCCGCCATCGCCTCCAGCAGCGCGATGGAAAGCCCTTCCCACAAGCTGGGTAGCACGACAAGGTCTGCCAGCGCGTACAGCTCGCCGATGGTCTTATAGAAGCCGATTAGGCGCACGCTTTCGGCGACGCCCAGCCGCTGAATTTGCCTTTGGAGCGCGTCCCTTAGCGGTCCCTCGCCTGCAATAATTACACGAAAGGATTGGGGGCTACGCTGTTTAAGCATAGCAACTGCCTCAATCAGATACTCAAACCCCTTCTGGGCTGCCAGTCGCCCCGTGGAAAGGATGATTGGCGCCCCAGCGTGGATGCCGAGCGCCTCGCGGATGTTGCTCAGGGGCTGCGTTGGCTCGACGCGTGCAGGGTCTATCCCGTTGGGGATGGCGGCGATTTTTGCAGGCGTGGCAATCTTCAGTTGCAGCGCCCACTCACGATGGTAGCAGCTCACGGTGACGAGCTTGTGGCACCAGCGCGCCGCCAGGCGTTCTATGGCGGCGTACAGGCGCACCTGCAGGGGGTGGCTCTGCTCGTGGAAAGCGAACCCGTGCACGGTATGAATAATCGCGGGAACCCCCGCGCTCCAAGCCGCGCGTCGCCCGATGAAACCGCCTTTAGAGGTATGCGTATGCACAATATCGAAGTGATTAGCGCGTAGGTATGCCGTGAGCTGCCGCAACGCGCGGAGGTCTTTGTAGGGATGAATCTCGCGCGCGATAAGCGCACAGTTCGTGTAAGGAAGGGCATTTTCTGTCAGCACCTGCTGGAACACGGGGTCTGTGGTGAGCACCCACGGCTCCCACCCAACGGCGCGCGCCATCTGCGCCAGGCGTAAGATGACATACGAGCCGCCGCCATATTTAGAGTCGCCGACGATGTGCAAGATACGCGCGCTCACAGGGTTCCCCCCTGAACGCACAGGATTTGCCGATACATCTGTATATACTGTTGGGCAATTAGGCTAGGGTTCCATTCCTCAGGGAAAATCACGGGTCTTCCGACAGCGTGAAGCATGCCTTCCGCCAGCGCTTTCGGGTCGTTGGGCGGCACAAGCACGCCGTTGATTTGCTGTACCTGCGCTGCGAGCCCGCCAGTCGCAGTCGCCACGACGGGCACGCTAAACGCTGCAGCAATCCACGGTACCGATGACTGCGTCGCCTGCACATACGGCATCACACACACAGCGGCGCGATGGAACAGCCGCGAGACCTCCGACTCGTGGAGGAAACGATTGTGGAGCTCAAAGAGGTCAGGCTCCGCGAGAATGCGCCGCTCTACGGGTCGTGGCAACTTGCCAGGACCTGCAATCGCAACGCGCAGCTTGCCACGCACATACTGCGCCGCGTCCAGCAACACAGGAATGCCCTTGTATGCCTCCAGACGACCGAAAAAGAGGGCAAGGTTTTCCTTGGTAACCTCAGCAAAACGATACTGCGTGAATTTCGTGACAGCCGTGCACAGCGGAATCACGAAAGTTCGTTCGGGGCTGAATCCCCACTGCGCGCAGAGCGACCTGAAGCACTCCGAGAAAATATGCACATGGGAACTGGAGCGAATGGTCTTCTGTCCCCATCGGTAGAGCGTCGCTGCCAGCAGATTGCCCGGATGCGGTTCAGGATCATGCACACTTACGACCGTCGGGATGCCCAACTGTGTGCGCGCCCACCGAATCCACCAGTACGAGCTGGGATAGCCTTCGCTGTTGAAGAGGTGCAACAGGTCAGGGCGCATGGCAACGATTTCTCGGAATCGCTGGCGAATCCAGACGGGATTGCAGTACGCGAGTCCTTTACAGGCGCTTGTTTTCGGAAGCGCGTAGCGCACAATCCAACTGTCATAGTCCTCGCACTGGAACTGTTCTGGGACGAAGAGTCGCACCGCAGGCTCCTGCATATGGCTTATCAAGCAGCAGAGATGATATCCCATTGCTGCTCGCACAGCAGGCGCAGCAATCACGACGCGCATTGGGCAATAACCTCCTCTGAAGATGGACGCTTCATGAATATCGCCTCATACAGCCATACAGCGACAAGATAGAGCAGAGTTGTGAACGCAAGCGCTTGCACGCTGGTACGCACGAAGGTCGCAGCAAGCACCGCATAAAAGTAATAGACCATACAGGCATGCGGACGATTCCTAAAAAAGCGTATCGCGTAGCTGAGGATTAATCCGTATAGGAACAAGTTCACTACGCCACCCAGCCAGCCAAACTGGACTAAGCCTTCGCCCCACGGTGTGAAGGTATGTACGGAGATCTGCCCGTCTTCATCCAACAGACTACCGAAGAGATTCATCGTCCAGCGTGTTTCGAAGGAAGTCTGCGGTTTCTCTGCCCACAAAGCCCTCGGCACAAAGGTGAGCGGCGAGTAGTAGTAGTAGTTCGCGCCCCACTCCAAGTTCACCGAGCCATCAACATATCGTTGCCAGAGCGTGTGGAAGCTCTTCAGGACGATAATTTCCGCAACCAGCCTGTCGGACACAGTCCACGCAACCAGCCTGTCGAACACAGTCCACGCAAACAGCGCGTTGCTGCGCAGCCCATGTAGCAAAGTGATAGCCACAGGCGCGCCCACCAACAGCGCAACCAACAGCAATCTGTTGATGCGTCGAATCGTGTAGTGATAGTATGCGATTGGCGCGGACAAGCAAAGCAGTACAGGAATCCGTGTGGAGGCAATCAACAAGTAAGACACTGTCAGAACCACATAGAAGCCGAAGGCGACCGCATAACGATGCATCTGGAGCAATCGATAAAGATGAATCAATACCATTACTGTGATTATGTAAACGATAATCACAGGTAGCGCGCCCAACCCCTCAGTTGCGACCTGAGCATGAATTTGAAGAGCACTTAGGCTTAGCATATCTGCAAAGCCCAGTCCAAGTGCAGATATCCGTTGCACAAGTAGGAATGCCACGACGCCAATGATGGCTAACAACAACAGAGGCGTCTGGATGCTGAACAGGCTAAACAACCGTAAGAGAGGGATCCGTGCTGCTGCAGGCGCAAGCCATCGCTTGTGCAAAGCTGCACACGGAAAATGTAGTCCCAGATAATATCCTGCTAAGCCAGAAAGCACGAAGACGCTAAAGAGTATCTCTTCGGTCAAGGAGCGATGTGGGAGGGGTTCCACCAGCGAGCCTAATCCAATCAGCGTGAAGATGAGGAAGTCGACGAGGAAGTAGGGGCTCATGGCATTAAACCGCCAGCCGCGCGTCTGCAGCCACACCTGGTGTGCAATCACCATCAGCATCACGCCTAATCCGAGCATCCCGTCCTCTCCACGATGTGCTTCAACGAATCGTACAGTTGTCGCCCTAATGAGTGTACCTCGTAGGGTTCGAGGCTTGGCGCCGCATGACGCATACGCGCCTCCGCTTCCCATGCACGGAACCGTGCCTCGTTGAGGTACTCCAACCACTCTCGGATTGCTTGTGCTTGGTTGGGAACCACTGCGACACCTTCGAACGCGCTTAAGAGCTGATAGGTCGGGTCGTCTGCATGAGGCATCTGGGACAAGTAGAGGATGGGTCTGCCAGACGCTAAGTAGAGGAAGGTTTTGCCAGGCACTTGATAGGGGCTCTTGTTGCCGACCAACACGAGCACGCCTGCTTCGCGAATGTAATGCAGCGAGTCGGCGTAGGACACGCGCCCCGTGAAGTGTACCTGTGGCAGGTTCAGCGCATGGGCGGCGCGTTGGAAGTGGTGGCTGGCGTCGCCCACGATTTGGAGCGTTAAAGACATGGCATTTCGAGTATGCGCGAGCGCCTCCAGAAACGGAATAAGATTGCGCGCGCGACGGCTGGCGGCGCCCACATAGGCGAATCGAATCGGCACAGTGGCAGGTTGTGGCGCGACGGGGAAGTCCACTTGGCGGTAGCCATACGGGATGACAATGCTGGGCGGGATGGTGCGATGATACCACTGCTGGTAGGCGCGTTGGGTGGCTTCTGTCGTCCAGATCAGCAAGTCGGCTTGGGGCAGCGTGCGTCGCTCCAGCCAGCGATTCTGGATGGCTTTGAGCCAGGTGTCGGGGTGTTGCCAGTCCACCCAGCTCCACGGGTCGCCCAAGTCGGCGACCCAAGCACGCTGTAGCGTGCGCTTGAGCTGCGCCGCCGCCAGATGCGCGGTTGCGCTGCCCGAAGCGGACATCAGCAGGTCGGGTGGGAAGCGTTCGGTGACTTGCTGTACTAAGGCGACCGCCTGCTGGTTCCACCCGCGTCGCACATCGGGCGCAAACAGACGGTAGGCAAGGTTGCTATACAGGTATAGCAGTCGTCGACGCCCTGCCCGCTTCAATCGCTCGACTATACGATCGTAGGTCGGCACTTCGGTGCGCCAGATCCGACACGACTCGGGCAGCAACGACTCCAGCGAGGGGTCGGTCATTGAGGGGACGGTGTGCGCGGTGATGAGGTCGAACGCCACTCCATGCTGCGCCAGCGCGCGGATGAGATACGCCGAGCGGATGGTCTGCGATTCGGCGAACGGCGGCAAGCTCAGGCTGATAAACAACACCCTCATGGCACGCGCTCCAGCAACCGTTGATAATCCCGATAGTAGCGGGTAGCCAGATGGCTCCATGTGTGAGTCGTGGCGTAGCTGTGAGCGCGCCGATGATAGTCGCCCCAAGCTATGTCATCGGTCAGCAGTTGCTGAATTGCCTGCGCGAGCGCGTCAGGGTTCCGGGACGGCACAAGCCAGCACACCTCTGCCAAGCCCCGATTCTGTCCGAGATCGGTTGCAATCACAGGCTTGCCGAAGCTCAGCGCGTGATGCACAGGACCGCTCGCGCCCATCACGCGCGTATAGGGCACGACCAGCACATCGGCTGCTGTCAGCAACTGTTCCAGCCGTGCGTCGGGCAGGTAGTTCAGATCCAGCGTGATTGGTGCCGGGCAGCCCATTTGCATGTAGCGCGCCCGTAGCTGTTGGGCGTAAGCTTCCCCCTGTACGCCACGCGGCTCCCCAGCAATGATAAGCTGAAGGTTGGGCACTGTTGGCAGCAGCGCGTGCACGGCATCCATCAAGTAATGGAAACCCTTGTCGGGACGCACGAATCCGAATGCGAGCACCAGCCGCTTATCGCCCAACCCCAGTGCGGTTTTGGCTTGACGCTGGTGTTCCACAGAGTATCGCCGTGGTTCGCATGGATGCGCTTCGTTCACGAGGGCGAACCGTTCCAATCGCCAAAGCGCCTGAAACTCGTCGATGAGGGGATTCGCATCGCCTGCAACCAGCGCGTTGACCTGCGAGGCGAGCGTGAACAGCCGCAGGTGATAGCGTCGATAGAGGGCGCGCAGCAGGTTCAGTTTCGCCGCGCTGAGACGACGCTCCTGCGCCATCTCGTGAAAGTCGTCCTCCAGCCACAGTGAGTGGAGTGTGACCACCGTCAGGACGCCCCGCCGTTGGAGCCAGCGGAATGCCCACAGCAGTGGTTCCCCATAGACACCGCCATATAGGGTTTTGTGAGGGGCTTGGAAGTGAACAACTTCGGGTGCATAGGCGCGTAGCGCGCGTATGACCTGCAGCGGCGCAAGATGCCGTCGGCGGGGGTGGTAACCTTCCGTCACTCGGAAGATGGTGTAGTTCGGCAGGGGGTACTCCGCATCGGGGCAGTCGCGTTGCCGATGCGCCAGATGCAAAACCTGTGCATCGGGGAATTCCGACGCCAGCGCTCGAAACACGCACGCCGTATAGTGCGCCTCGCCCTCACGATTAGGCGGCGCGCCGCCAACGACCGCAATCTTCATCGCTGTTCCAGCAGTCCCTCCATCGTCAGCCAGCGTCGGAGCCCGTCCACGAGCGAGGTGCTGGGCACCCACTGCAGCGCGCTGCGCAGTCGCTCCAAGTCTGCACGCTGGTGCAGTTTGTCCACAGGGCGCACCCGCGAGGGGTCTTGAACAATCTGGATGGGCGTTTGCAACAACGCAGCAAGCGTCGCGACGACCTCTTCCACCGAGTGTTCCACGCCCGTGCCTAAATTGTAAACGCCCACTGTCGACGGCGACGCGCCCAGTCGCCAAAACCCTTCCGCAACATCTTCCACATACACATAGTCGCGCTTCGGCTTGAGGTTGCCCAGCGGGATTTCCCGAACGCCCTGTTTGAGCGTCTGGATGATGTGTGGGAGCAGGTGCGGGTTGGTCTCGTAGGCGCCATAGGTGTTGAAAAGTCTCACGAGGGTCGCCTCGATGCCGTACCGCTTTTGGTAATACTGAATCGCCTGCTCGCAGTGCAGTTTGGTCAGCCCGTAGATGTCTTGCGGCTCCAGAGGCGTCTCTTCAGTCAAGGGAATGTCTAAGGGCGGATAGAGCGCGCCTGTGGAGGCAAATACCAAACGCGGGACCAATGCAGCACGCATCGCCTCCAGCACTGCGAGTGTGCCCACGAGGTTGACCTCGAAGGTCTCTTGGGGATGGCTCTCGCAGTACGGAATGTAGTGGAGCGCCGCCAGATGAAAGACGCGCCCTACAGAGTGCTTGCGCAGCACATGGACGAGTTGCGACTGATCGCGGATGTCGCCCTGATAGAAGGCGAAGCTGCCTTCTATCTCCATCAAGTTCTCCAACGAGCCGACACGCAGGTTGTCGTAGACCACGACAGCCGCGCCTGCGTTCAGGGCATGGCGCACTAACCATCGCCCGATAAAGCCCGCGCCACCAGTAATCAGAACCGTTGTCATGGTGTCTCCTTAGCAAATATGGATTCGACGGCACTGTAGTCGTTCCCAACCGATAGAGCGCGGAACGACCGCAATAATATCATCGAGCTCGGTATTAAAACGCTCGCTGTGAATATCTGCGGGGGTCAAGGTCAGGCTGGCAATCCCGAGAAAGTTTCGATGGAACGAGGGTTCATAGATATGATAGCCCAGCTCGCATAGCGGGCGTGTGATGTCCGAAACAGTGTATCCCCCTTTCTGGAGGCAGTTCGGGTTTTTCTCGATCCAGAGCAGCGGCTGGCTCCGTTGAAGCGTGCGCCGAAACCCTTCCAGCACCGCTGGTTCAAAGCCTTCCACATCAATTTTGGCGAAAATGAGTTTGTCCAACTGCTGGGAGGTCAAGTGTTGCTCGAGGATGGCATCCACTGGCTCCACTTGAATAGTGACTAGCGTGGCTTGCTCTGAGGGACGATTGTATACAGAGGCATAACTACTCTCGGAAGAGTCATACCACATTTCGAGGGACTGTACACACGCGCCTGCAGCACGGTGAATGCAGTGGATCTGAGAGGCGCGGTTACGCTGTATGTTTTCCACTAACCGTGCGTAAGTTGGCTCAATCGGCTCAATGGCAAGCACGTGCCCCTCCACACCAACCTTTCGTGCCATATGAAGCGCGATATAACCCTGATTCGCGCCGATGTCGACGCACACATCTCCGAGCAGGCACACTGTGTGAATAAAGTAGACCAAGTGCGACTCGTAATATCCCATCAAGACTGTTCTGCCGAACCACTCTTTCGGGTCGATATACATCCAGAATCCTGCGGGCACTCTGCGCCACTGGGGTTGCCCGTGCATTGCCTCGATGCGCTTGGCGCGCTGTGAATGGATTACTTTCCGCGCAAGGGTCAGGAGCATCGCAGAATCACCTCCCTCTGCCTCACTAAAACATAGCTCACATAGCTTAAAGCAACGATAAACAGAACGGAGTAAGAGATCAGATAACTTTTGGAGATCCCGAGTGCGCCCTGCGCAAGCCACAACGCGGTAAGTGCCAGGAAAATCGCCATCCAAAGCAGGTTGACCGACAACGACTGCCATCCTTTGCCCATCGCAATCATAGTGTACCCCATCACGCTACACAAAGCGGACATTAGACCTGAGAGTGTGAGCAACCGCAGCGCGTGTGTCTCTTGGGCGCCTGCAAGTAGGTAGAGATGCAGCACATACGAGCTGAACACCAGAACCGCTGCACAGGGCAGCCCGTAGGTAAGCAGCACCAAAAGCAGGTTGGAACGAATGACCGCTTGGAGACGGCTGAGATCGCCCTGCCCCCAAAGGTTTGCCATAATCGGCGCACTGGCTTGGCTAATCTGGGTCGGTAGAAACAACAGCACCGATTTCCACTGGTTTGAGGCGTTAAACACGGCGACTTGGTGCAATCCATCGGGATGTCGCACTAAGAACACGCCACCCGCCCACAAGGTAAACGAGCCGACAACCGTCGAGAGGAACCAAGGCAGCGAAATCTGAGCAAGCAGTTGGTATGTCCGTTGCCAGTTGTGCGCGTGTAGGCTGAGGTGGTAGTGGTACAACACGCGCCGCATAACATACCACGCGATTCCCGCGCCCAACACGCTGGCTACTGTGAAACCTACAGCCGCGCCATTCAAGCCGCCCCAGTACGCCCCTATGAGCATCAGCGCGCCGAGCAGGAAGCCACGCACGGTATTGAGTAGCGCCACGCCGCGAAACGCCTCCAGCCCCGCAAACAGGCTCACAACCAACGAGAAGTAGCCGTTCGCAAACACCGAGAGGGCGCCGATCTGAAACGCAGCTATCGACCTGGGGTCCGCAAACCAATAGGTACAAATCATCGGTGTAAGCAGCAGCAAGCCCACACTCAGACAACCGCTGGTAAGGGTACCGACCATCATCAACGAGTTGAGCAGGGGGGCTAATGCTTCGCGTTCCTGCGCGTGCATCATCGCGGCGGCGCGCATAATCGACCACCCGACACTTGGTGAAATGAGCGTCACGAGCGTGTTGAGCGTAAGCTGCATCAAGCCCAGTCGTCCGAAGTCCTCGTTGCCCAATAACCGTGCAATCAGGATAGACGCCAGTAAGTAGGCCGCTTGCGCAGCGCCCGCCCCTAAAACTGACCAGCGTATGGCGCGTATCAGCCGACGACGCAAGAGTGAGTCAGGGTGAATCACCTGTTGAAACACTCTTCGAAGGGCGCGCATTTCAGCCAATCGTTAGCAAACTTCCCTTTCTTCCCGCCGCATCCGCCGCCAAAGTCACGGCAAGCGTGCGCATGCCGTCGCTGTAGTCGGAGCGAATCAGGCTACGGTCGCCTGTGCGGATTGCCGTCAAAAACGCCTCCGACTCGCGCAGATACGGGTTGTCGCGCGAGTGATACTCTTCCTTGCGGTTCGCCTCCGTCTCCACCATGCGTCCCCATGAGACCTCAACGACGCGCTCTGGCGTGTAGACTTTGAGTCCGACCTCGCCGGGCGCGTGCAGTCCGTTGGTGTCGGTGATGACGCCGACCGCGCCGTTGGCGAACTTGAGGCAGACCACATCCGCCACATTCACATCGCCGTCGGGATGGTGCAGTAAGGCGGGGTTATTCTGGCTGAAGGTGAACACCTCTACGATTTCGGACACCAGGTAGCGCGCCAGGTCGAAGATGTGCGTGGTTTGCTCGACCAGTTGCCCGCCGGAGAGGGCGTGCTGTCGCCACCACGGCACGCCGGGCATCCCGCCATCCCACGCGCCTTTGACGAGCAGCACGGGTAGCCCCTGCAAGCGTTCTTTGGCGCGTTCAATCGCGCCGTAGTAGCGGAAGTGGTAGCCGACCGAGCAGATGACGCCCGCTTTTTGGATGGCTTCCTCCGCGCGACGGGCGTAGTCCAAGTCGCGTGCGACAGGTTTCTCTATGAACAGGTGGATGCCCCGTTGCACTGCTTCGATCTCGACGCCGTCATGCCCGTGCGGGGGCAGGCAGATATAGAGCGCGTCCAGCGATTCGGCGTCCAGCATCGTGCGCCAGTCGGTGTAGGCGCGTCCGCCAAACCGCGCCGCAGCGCGTTCGGCGCGCTCCGAGTCGAGGTCGCAAAACGCGACAGGCTGCGCCTCTGGCAGTTGGCTCAGCGCGTCAAAATGGGTGTTGGCGATCCCTCCTGTGCCGACGAAACCGATCCGTATGGGCATAGCAAAAAGCCTCCAGCAGATATCTATTCTACCCTGCGCTGGAGGCTCCTGCCACTTTCGGCGCGGAGTTTGCCCTATTCGCCGATTGCGCCGAAGTTGAACAGCACAATCATCAGGTCGGCGTCGTCAATCAGGGCGTCGCCGTTGAGGTCGTGGTCAGGCGCGTGCTGCCCGTAGTGCATCAGGATATACAGCAGGTCGGCGTCGTCCACGATATTGTCGGCGTTCACATCGCCGTTGAGTAGGCGCACTTGGATGGCGGCGGGCTGGTCAACTTCCAGTGCGACGCTGGGCGCGCGCCCAAAGAGCGAGTTGTGGATGCGCACCTTGATGTCGTGGACGCCGACAGGCGTGTCGTGCAGTTCGACGGTTCCGTCGGGGTTGACGGGCGCGACCATCTCGTATTTGAGGTCGTCGCCCTGATAGAACTGCACGACGGCGGTTGTGCCTGAGTAGTCGCCGTCCCAGCCGTCCACATCGCCGCCCGCCCACAAAAAGCCGCCCAGCGGACCAAAAGCGTAAAGCCGCCCGTCGCCGTTGACCACATAGACCGTGCCGTCGCCGCCGATGGCGGGCGAGCCGTACCAGTTCGCCGTGCCGATGCTCGTTGCCCAGCGCACCAGCCCGTTGGCAGGGTTGAGGGCATACATCGTGCTGCCGCGGTTGCCCACAGCGTAGACCACGCCGTCCGCGCCCACAGCGGGCGTGCTGGCGCGGTAGGTACCACTGTGACGCCACTGCAACGCGCCTGTATGGCTGTAGGCGCGCAGCTCGTTGAGGTTGAAAGTGAAGTAGACACGGTCAGCGGTGAACGCAACGCCGCTCTCCATCGGCGAGTTCAACGGCGCCAGCCACTGCTGCACGCCCGACAGGTTCACTGCGCGGAAGGCGTTGTCCCACGCGCCGAAAAAGACGCGACTGCCTGAGATACCGATAGACCCCTGCACGGGGTAGAAGACGGGGAACCGCCAGCGGAAAGTGCCGTCGGGATTGACAGCGTTCAAGTGGCGCGCCGAGCCGACATAAATCGCGCCGTCGCTGCCAAAGCATGGCGTGCTGTTGGCTTCCATCCCCAGATACAGCCGCCACGCGATCGTGCCGTCCGTGTTGATGCAGTAGAGGTAGCCGCCAGGCACTTCGCCGTTGGTCACATAGATGCGCCCGTCGGGACCGATGGCAGGGGAGGAGATGACATTCGACCCGCCCAGATACAGGCTCCAGAGCAGCGCGCCCGTGCTGCCGTTGAGCGCGACCAGGATTGCGTCCGACGGGTTGACCAGCGCGTACACGACCCCGTTGGCGTCAATCGCGGGCGTGGAGGTCGCCGCAGAGTAGCCTGCGTTCCAGCGCCAGCGGAGCGTCCCGTTCGGGCGCACGGCGTACACCCCGCCCGTCGCCCCAAAGTAAATCGTGCCGTCCGCTGCCACAATCGGTGAACTGAAAGTGAAGCTGCCCGCGCTGTAGATCCAGCGGATACTGCCGTTGGTCGGCGCGCCCAGCGTCGTGCGGCGCGAGTTCTGGTAGTCCTTGCCAAACGCTGGCCACGGCGCGTCTGGCTGCAACTGCGCCCAACTCGGCGCGCTCAGCAATCCCAAGCACAGGGTCGCCCCTGCTATCCCGATGCGTTTCATAGGCAGGCTCCTTTCCCTGTGTATTATACACCATTTTTCGCGCCAATCGGGTCGCTTCGCCCGCTGCCCCCGCAAATCAGGTACACTTCGGGGCGATGGAGAAAGTGTTGCTGGCGGCGCCGCGCGGCTTCTGCGCAGGCGTTGCCTACGCCATCGAGGTGGTTGACCTCGCGCTGGAAGCGTTCGGCGCGCCGCTGTATGTGCGCCACGCGATTGTGCATAACGAGCATGTGGTGCGCGCGTTCGAACAGCGCGGCGTGATCTTCGTGGAAGACTTGGACGATGTGCCGCCTGGCTCGAATGTGGTGTTCAGCGCGCACGGGGTTTCGCCCGCCGTGCGCCAGCAGGCGCAGGAACGCGGGCTAAATGTCGTCGATGCGACCTGCCCGCTGGTGAGCAAGGTGCATCGTGAGATCACCCGCTTCGCGCGGCAGGGCTATCACATCCTGTATATCGGGCATCGCGGGCATGTGGAGGCGCAGGGCAGCACGGGGCACGCGCCCGACCAAATCACGCTTGTGGACAACCTCGAAGAAGCCGAGCAGGTGCAGCCGCCCGAAGGCGTCCCGCTCGCCGTCGCCACGCAGACCACCCTCAGCGTGGACGAAGTGAACGAAATCCTCCGCGTGCTGCGCCGACGCTTCCCGCACCTTGAGACGCCCAAAAAAGAGGACATCTGCTACGCCACCACGAACCGCCAGACCGCCGTCAAAGCGCTCGCCAAGCAGAGCGACTTGGTGCTGGTGGTCGGCAGTACGACCAGCAGCAACTCGAACCGCCTGCGTGAGGTCGCCGAAGCGCACGGCGCGCCTGCTTACCTGTTGTTGGAACCCGACGAGGTGCGCCCCGAATGGGTGCAGCAGGCGCGGGTGATTGGCGTCACCAGCGGCGCGTCCACTCCCGAACGCTCCACCGAAGCGATTGTCGGCAGGCTGCTGAGCCTCGCCCCGAATGCGACCGTCGAGACGCTGAAGGTGCTGGACGAGGATGTGGAGTTCATCCCGCCGCGCACGCTGATTGCACAAGCGCAAGCCGCGCGCGACCGCTCAGGTACACTTTAGCCCGCCATGCGCGTCTCGATTCCGTCTTGGGAACTGGATTTGCCGCTGTGCGTGCGAAGCGGGCAGGTGTTCCGATGGCGGCAGGAAGGAGGGCGATGGCTGGGCTACGCCGACGCACACCTGCTCATCGTGGAACCGTTGGGCAACCGCTGGCGCATCGAGTCGCCCACTGCCGAGCAGCCCGCCGCGCTGTTTTTCCGCCTGTTCCGCTTGGAGACCGACCTGAAGGCGGTTCAGCACGAGTTGACCCGCCGCGACCCACGCTGGGCAGAGTGGGTGGACGCGCTGCCGGGACTGCGCCTGATGCACTGGCTGAGCGCGGAGGAGTGCCTGTTTTCGTTCCTGTGTACGCCCGCGAACAACATCCCGCGCATCACGGGCATGATCGAGCGGCTGTGCGAGCGATATGGCGAACCGATTCACCGCGCGGGCGACACCGTACATTACGCCTTCCCGACCGTTGAGCGACTGGCACAGGCGGACGAAGCGACCCTGCGCGAACTGGGCTTCGGCTACCGCGCCAAGACGCTGATAGCCGCCGCGCAAGCCCTCACCGAGCGCGGCGACGGCTGGCTGCAGAGCCTACAGACGCTGGACTACTGGGACGCCAAAGCGGAGTTGATGCGCCTGCCCGGCGTCGGCGCGAAGGTCGCCGACTGCGTGCTATTGTTCGGGCTAAACCACATGCTCGCCGTGCCGATTGACACCCACATGTGGCAGGCGGTCGGCAAGTGGCTACTGCCCGACCTCGCCGACAAGAGCCTCACGGACAAGACCTATCGGCAGGTGGTGGAGTGGTTCCACGACCGCTTCGGCGCGTGGACAGGCTGGGCGCACCAGTATCTGTTCACGGCGCACTTGTTGGGGAGCAAGGGGTAGCGTGGCTGGCGCACGGCAGTGCGAATGGGCTTGTTCAACGCTGCGTTGTCTATGGGCGCGGCGGCGCGGTATAATCAACGCAGCGTTGATTATGGGACGCGGCGTCGGCTATAATCAACGCAGGTGATAAGATGAGGGGACGCGCAGGTCACTATGTGATGCAGCCAGAGGGCTATCGCGCCTTTATTCCAGCGCCTTTGCCGCCTGACCCGCCTGTGGTTGTGAGCGGTTCTTTGCAGTCGCTGCTTTCAGAGGCGGATTACGCGCTGGGGCGGCTGGACGGCGCTATTCTCACGCTGCCTAACCCCGACCTCTTCGTCTACATGTATGTGCGGAAAGAGGCGGTGCTTTCCAGCCAGATTGAAGGGACGCAAAGCTCGCTGCAGAACCTTCTTGCTGCAGAAGCCCAACTGCTTGACCCCGATGCGCCTGCGGATGTCGCCGAAGTCGTCAACTATGTTCGGGCGATGAACTACGGTCTGGCGCGGTTGAAGGAACTCCCCGTCTCCGTGCGGCTCATCCGCGAGATTCACGCCGAACTGATGCAGGGCGTGCGCGGCGGGCAGCTCCGACCAGGCGAACTGCGCACCTCCCAGAACTGGATTGGTCCTGCGGGCTGCACGCTGCGCGAGGCGATTTTCGTGCCGCCCCCGCCTCACGAAGTGCCCCGCGCGCTCGCAGACCTCGAACGCTTCCTGCACACCGACACGACGCTCCCTGTGCTGATTCAGGTGGGGCTGGCGCACGCGCAGTTCGAGACGATACACCCGTTCGTGGACGGCAACGGGCGGCTTGGGCGATTGCTAATCACCTTCCTGCTTACAGAACGCAAGCTGCTGGCGCATCCTGTGCTTTACCTGTCGCACTACTTCAAGCGGTATCGCTCTGAGTATTACGAGCGGCTTCAAGCCGTGCGCGACGAAGGCGACTGGGAAGGTTGGCTTGTGTTCTTCTTGCGCGGCGTTGCAGCGGTCGCTACGGAAGCCAGCCAGACCGCAGCGGCGATATTGCGCATGCGTGAAGACTACCGATCCCGCATTACGGAGACGCTTGGTCGCGCTGCCGCCAACGGACATCGAATCTTGGATCGGCTATTCCAACAGCCAATCATTACTGTAGCAACCGTGCGCGAATGGCTCAACATCACCCCTGCAGGCGCGAACCAACTGGTCAATCGCTTGGTCAAGTTAGGCGTCCTGCGCGAAATCACAGGCTACGCCCGCAACCGACGCTTCCGATTCGAACCGTACCTGCGACTGTTCGAGGAGCCGCTGGGAAATTAGGCGTTCAATTCCTATGACGCACGAGAAGGATTGCGCGCCCCGCGCTGCGTATTTACAGACGGAAGGGCGCACGCGCTTCCGAAAGGAGACAACGCGGATGGGCACACTACGGCGTCGATATGCAATGTGGATGAGCGGTCTTGCGCTCATGGGGCTGGGCGGCGCGACGGCGCAGGCGCAGACGCTCGTGTGGCTGGGCGCACTGGATGGACGCGCCAGTGAGGCGCGCGGCGTGTCTGCCGACGGAACCGTCGTGGTCGGCGTCCACTACAACCAGAACGACAACCCCCGCGCCTTCCGCTGGACACGCACAGGCGGGATGGAACTGCTGCCCAGTCTGGGCGGGTTGACCAGCACGGCGCACGCGGTCTCGGCGGACGGCGCCCTCACGGTTGGCTGGGCAGACGACGAGCGGGGCTACCCCCGCGCCGCGCTCTGGGTCGAAGACGGCGGCGGCTTTTTCCCTACGCCGTTCCCGATTTTCAGCGAGGCGTATGCGATTGACCCCGACGGCACACACTTCGCAGGCTACGCCTACAACCGCAGCTACACGCAGGCAGCGTGCCTGTGGGACGGCGGAATCTATCAAGACCTCGGCGTACTGCCTGGCAGCGCGTGGAGCGAGGCGCGCGGACTCTCTGAGAACGGGCAGGTCGCCACGGGCTTCTCGTCGGTGGGCAACGACTGGAAGCCCGTGCGCTGGGTGAACGGCGTCATCCAGCCGCTGGGCTACCCGCAGCTGCGCAGCGGCTGGGCGGCGGGCGTGTCGGTGGACGGGCGCATTATCGCGGGCACAGTGCAGACCCTCTGGGGCGAGAACTTCGCCGTGCGCTGGGTGGACGGCGCGCCCCAAACGCTTGGACGCCTGCCCGACTACAGCTTCGTCGGCGGGATTGCGGGGGACGGGCAAACGGTGGTCGGCGCTGGCGGTTTCCGCGCCTTCCGCTGGACGCCCACGCGCGGGCTGGAAGACCTCAACCGCGCCTTTCGGCAGGTGGTGGGCAACTCCGTCTTGGAGTACGCCTACGCCGTCTCGCCCGACGGACGCTACATCGTCGGGCAGGGACGCGACGCCGAATCGGGGCAGTACCTTGCCTACCTGCTCGACACTTGGCGCACGGGCGACGCCAACGGCGACGGCTGCATCGACGACGCCGACCTGTTGGCGGTGCTATTCGCCTTCGGCGGCGCAGGCACAGGCGACGCCCGCCACGAAGACATCGACAAAGACGGCATCGTCGACGACGCCGACCTGTTGTCGGTGCTATTCGCCTTCGGGCAGGGGTGCAACTAAGTGCCTGTGGTTATGCGCACCTACGACCACTTCGGGGAGCAGGCAACTCCTGTCAGAGGGTAGGGGCACAAAGGGCGAACGCTTCGTTAGCAGCGCACCTGATTAGCTCCCACCCTCATCTGCTCCCTCGAATCGGAAACCGCTGGAGAATGTCGCGCAGCTGGCGGATTGCGTTCGGAAGGTACGATTGGTCAATCTGCGCGTGGAAGGTGTGAACTTCGTCAAAGGGATGGACAGGACAAATCTCCACCCTCATCCCGACAGTCCCAGACTGGTTCTCAGCCTCCAATTCAACGAACAGGTACGGCTCTAAACAGTCGAGCGTTGCTGCGCCTCTCAGTTCACGGTATAAGCGTTCCATCTCACAGAGCCAGTCGTACAGTTCCCAAGTAAGTATCATCGGGTCGTGCACAACCCAAACACTTGAGGACGCGCTCTCATAGTGTACCGTCGCGTAAAGCCAGTTCGCATCGTAGTAGTCGTTGTGGATGTCTGGAAACTCGTACCCGTGAATCCACAAGCGCAATCCCCCAAGCGTGAAGTCGGGCTCGCCAAGCGAACACTTCAAGAGTTTCACGCGAATATTATACCCGAAGGAGGTGCCACTCCCCGTTGTGTCCTGCAATCCGCTGTTGGACGAGTCGGGAGGGTACAATCAGTCTCGCAGGAAGATACGCGATGAACCAATCCGAGCGCCGCTGGGTGAGACGCTTCAACAACTTCGTCAAGGCGTTCGCCCAGCTGGAGGAAGCGGTCAAGCTGTCCCGACAGCGCGAACTCTCGAAACTCGAACAGCAGGGGCTGATCCAAGCCTTCGAGTACACGCACGAACTCGCGTGGAGGACGATGCGGGACTTTCTGCGAGAGCGCGGCGTGCAGAACCTCTACGGCTCCAAAGACGCCACACGCGAGGCGTTCAAGGCGGGCTTGATCGACAACGGCGAGGTCTGGATGGAGATGTTTCAGAGCCGCAACCTGACCTCGCACACCTACAACGAGGAAACCGCAGCAATAATCTTCTCCGCGATCGTCGATAATTACTTCGCAGAGTTCGCTGCCTTCCGTGAGCGTATGGAACAACTTAAGGCGAGCGAGGAACCTTCATGACCACGCGCTTCGGCTTGAGTGAGGCGATCATCCAGAGACTCTGCGCGGTGCTGGCGCAATACCCGCAGGTAGAGCAAGCCGTGCTGTACGGCTCACGAGCGACGGGCAGCTACCGCAACGGCTCCGACATCGACCTCGCCCTCTTCGGGGACGACCTGAACCTACAGATGCTATGCAAAATCATGGACGCCATCGATGACCTGATGCTGCCCTACTCGGTGGACTTGGTTATCTTTGGGCAGGTGAGCGACCCTGACCTGAAGACGCATATTCAGCAGGCGGGCGTGGTGTTCTATCAGCGGATGGAACCGCCCCCTGCCAACGAAGCAACTGCCGCGCTCAACGGGTAGACTCCTTGCCATGCCCCGCGTGCTGCTCTTGAACGGACCGAACCTGAACCTGCTGGGAACGCGCGAACCCGCGATTTACGGCGCGGAGACGCTGGACGCGATTGTGCAACGCGCGACCGAGTACGCCCAGTCGCTCGGCATCGAGCTGCGCCATGTGCAGTCGAACCACGAGGGCGCGCTCATCGACGCGCTGCACGCGGCGCGCGACTGGGCGGACGGCGTCATCCTCAACGCAGGCGCGTACACGCACACCAGCATCGCCCTCTACGACGCTATCCGCGCTGTCGGGCTGCCCACGATCGAAGTCCACCTGACCAACATCTACGCCCGCGAGCCGTTCCGCCACCAATCGGTAATCGCGCCCGCCTGCGTCGGACAAATCAGCGGCTTCGGCGCACAGGGCTACCTGCTCGCCGTGCAAGCGATGGCGTACCTCCTGCAAAAAACCGCCGAGCAGGTATAATCCCCTGCAGCGAGGTGGTACGATGATAACGATGACGCCAACCAAACGGCTCTCACTGAGCGATTTGCCCCACCTAAGCACGGGCAAGCGCACCCGCCTGTATCGGATGATGTATAAGTACGGCATCGGCAACGGCACGCTGATGGTGCTGCCCTACGACCAAGGGCTGGAACACGGACCGCGCGACTTTTTCCCCTACCCGCCGTCGGGCGACCCCGACTACATCTGCCGCTTGGCAATCGACTTGGGCTTTTCGGCGGTGGCGTTCCAGTACGGAATCGCCGAGAAGTACCTCGCGAAGTTCGCAGGCAAGATTCCGCTGATCCTGAAGCTGAACGGCAAGACCGAGATTCCGTCGGACGCGCAGGCGTTGTCGCCGCTGAATTCGCGCGTGGAGGACGCCGTGCGGCTGGGCGCGGACGCCGTCGGCTACACGCTCTATGTCGGCTCGCCGCGCCAAGACGACGACTTCCGCCAGTTTATGGAGGTGCGCGCCGCCGCCGAAGCGTATGGCATGCCGCTGATTGTGTGGGCGTACCCGCGCGGCGAGGCGGTGCAAGCCAAAGGCGGACGCGACAGCCTGTGGGCGGTAGACTACGCCGCACGCACCGCCGCCGAACTCGGCGCGGACATCGTGAAGGTCAACTTCCCCAAACTCGCCCCGCCCGAAGAGCGCGCCAAGCACCCCAAGCCCTACAACGAACTGGAAGAGAACGACGAGCAGCGCATCCAGCGTGTGGTGAACTCGGCGGTCAACACCTTCGTGCTGCTCTCCGGCGGCGAGAAGGGCAACGACGCCGATGTGCTAAACAAGGTGCGCCTCTCGATGGAAGCGGGGGCAATCGGGCTGATTTTCGGGCGCAACATCTGGCAGCGACCCTACGAGGAAGCCGCGCGCCTAGTGGGGCAGATTCAGTCCATCATGCGCGACTACGGGCGACCCGAACCCGAAGTCTGAAGGAACGCTTCAATCACGGCGACCGCCCGCTGGAGGTCGGACGCAGACACATGCTCCAGCGTGTCTGTGATCCAGTGCCAGTGGGGCGGGACGCCTTTTTCGATCTCGCACCACATGGCGATCGCGCGGTAGCCACGCAGGTAGAACGGCAGCGCGTCGGTGTACGCGCCGTGCGGTACCGCGCTGGGCTGTAGGCACAGGTCGGGGCGCGCCGTCGCGAGGCATTCCATCGAACGCACCATGTCGGGATGCGCCCGCGCGCGGGGCAGCATCGCCTCCTCCACCAAGTAGCGTGGCTCGCCCAGCCCGATGTGGTCGATAATCAGGAACTCGGCGTCGCGCAGTTGGTGTCCGTACTCGCGCTCAAAGGCGAACGCGCCGTTGGGTCTGCCGACCTCCTCGCAGCCTGTGAAGACGCCCCAGACCTCCGTGTGGGGCAGCGGCGCGTCGGCAAGCCGTTCCAGCACGGTGAGCAGCGCGGCGGTTCCCGACCCGTTGTCGTTCGCGCCCTGCACCCACGGCAGGAACCGCTCGCGATGCAGCAGCAGCCCCATCCCGTATAGCGCGACCAGCCCGCCGAGCGTCATCACGGCGCGGGCGAGGGCGGGCAGCCACGCCAGCCCCAGCAACGGCGACAACGCAAGCAGGAGCGCGCCCAGCGTGTGCGCCGCCAGCACGCCCGTCTGCAGTTGGAAGTTGCGCCCGAACGCCCGCACATGGCGCGGATGCCACATCAGCGCAGCGCGCTGGCTGTCGATATGCGCCATCAGCACCACGCGCCGACGCACTTCGCCCTGCGCGGGTACAACGGCAATCAGGTTCGCGCTCTCGCGTTGCGGAAACAGGCGCATCACATCCCACCTGCCGCTGACCAAGCCCCAGAACATCGCCATCGCCGCGAGGCTACTGCCCGCGCCCACCCACCACAGCGCGGGCGCGCTCAAACAGCCCAGCACCGCCGACGCCACAAACAGCACGGAGACCGTCAGCCACGCTGGGGTCAGCGATGCGACGCTCCGAAACGGCTGCTCGAAGACCGTCAGCCCGCGCTCGCGCAAGCGACGATGCAGATACTCGCGCAGGCGCGATTCGGACTCAGTGGTCGCGGGTCGCGCCCCGAAGGCGTGAATCAGCGCGGTAAGGTTCTGATACGCTTCGTGCATGGTAGAGTCTCCGCCTCAGTGGTAGAGTGTACCCCACCTTGCCGCGTGCAAGCGTGTATACTATCGGGTGTTTTTCCAACGCATCTTGCGCTCGCACGCGCTGGGCGTGCTGGCGGTCGTGATAGTGGTCGGCGCGGTCTACGCCCAGACGCTCGGCTTTGGGTTCGTCTGGGACGACGACCAAATCATCTACGGGCGCATCGAGTACCAGTCGCCGTCGCGCTGGCTGGAGGCGGTGCGTCAGCCGCTGGACTTCTCGCCGAACTACTTCCGTCCGCTCGCGCTCAGCAGTCTGCTCGTGCAAATCTGGGTCTGGCAGGCGAACCCCGCGCCGTTCCACGCGGCGAATGTGCTGATTCACCTCGTGAACACCGCGCTGGTGTGCGTGTTGGGGCTGCGGCTGCTGGGCGGGCGTTGGCAGGGGGTGTTAGCAGGCGCGCTGTACGGGGCGCATCCCGCGCTGGTGGAGAGCGTGGCGTTCGTCTCGTCGCGGTACGATCTGCTGGCGACGCTGTTTCTGCTGCTGGCGTTGTGGCTGGAGGGGCGTTTGCAGGGCGCGGCGCGTGTGGCGGGCGTCGCAGTGGCGTTCCTGCTTGCCCTGCTGTGCAAGGAGGTCGCGCTCACCCTGCCGCTGGTGATGCTCCTGTGGCAACTGGCGGTGGGTTATTCAACGGATGCTAAGACCCCCTCCTCGAAGGTTCCCCCTGCTTCGCAAGGGGAACCGCCTACGCTTGGTTCCCCTCACGCAGCGGGGGTAACCTCACGGATGGGGTGGCGTTTCTCGCTGGCGTATGTGCGGGATTTGCTCCGCCGTGAGCGTGCGCTCTATGTGGGGCTGGCGGTTGCGCTGGGCGTCTACCTTGGGCTGCGCTACGCCGCGCTGGGGTACCTGTTCACCGCGCCGCTCAATGAGGCGCAGATCGACACAGGAACCCCGCTCCAGCACCTGCTACTGGTCGGGCGCACGCTGGCGACGCTAACGGGGCTGGCGGTCTTCCCGTTTTTCAGCATCACGCCCGCGCACCACTCGGAGTTGCCGATACCGCTCAGCGACGGCTGGGCGTGGGCGCAGTTGGCGATTGCGGTCGCAGTTGTGGCGGGCGTTGGGTGGGCGGCGCGTCGTCAGCCGCGCGTGGGGTGGCTGCTTGGGGCGGGGCTGGTCGCGCTGCTGCCCGTGCTGAACCTACGCCCGATGGAGTTCGCCTTTGGCGTCTTCACGGCGGAGCGGTTCCTGACCTTCCCGCTCGCTCTGATTGTGCTGGGGCTTATGGCGGGGCTGCTGGGGTGGGCGTCGGCGCGGCGCGTGCAGGCAATCCAAGGCGCGATGGTCGGCTACTGCGCCGCGCTGCTGCTGACCACGGCTTACAACCTCCCTAACTGGCGCGACGCCGAATCGTTCTGGAAGTGGCTCACGGTCGCTGCGCCGCGCTCGCCAATCGGGTACAGCAACCTGTCCGACCTGTATAACAAGCAGGGACGCCACATCGAAGCGCTCGAGTACGCCGAGAAAGCCATTCAGGTCGCCCCGCGCAGCGGGATGGGCTATGTGAACAAGGGCGTCGCGCTGCTGCGCTTGGGCGACCCCGACGCGGCGATTGCGCTGTTCCGCCAAGCGACCGAAATCGAGCCTCACAACATCGTCGGCTGGAACAACCTTGCGGTGATGCTCTCCGAGCGGGGCGAATTCAACGAGTCGGAGCGGATAATTCGCGAGCGCGTGCTGGGGCGCACGCCGAAGTTTTATGGGCATCAGGCGTTGGGGCTGCTCTATGCACGCAAGGCGCGGTTAGACCTCGCCGAAGCCGAGTTCCGCGCGGCGTATGCGCTGATTCCGAACCCTGCGGGCACGGCTGCCGAGCAGGGACTGCGCGAGTTGCAGCAAGCCAGCAAGTGGATTGCCGCCGCGCACCACTGGATGAACCAGCGCGACTTGACGACGGCGGAGGCGCACCTTCAGGCGGCGGCGCAGCGCGACCCAGACCGAGTCGCCTACGGCATCGCGCTGGCGCGCCTGCGCATTTTGCAGAATCGCCCCGCCGAAGCCAAGCAAGCGCTCACCGACCTGCGCGAGCGCGGCTACCGCGACCAGACACTCGACGCCCTGCTCGCCGAAGCGGAGCAGATGCTCGCACGACGCTCGCGGTAGCCGCTACACCTGCTCGCCGAGGGCGCGCAGGCGCGCTTTGGCGCGTTCCACCTCGAGCTTTGCCTCCGCCAGCTCCTCTTCCGAGAGGGGCTGGCTCAGCACCTCCAGTGCTTTGCGCAGGGCGACGCGGGCGCGGTCGGGGTCAATCTCGTCCGCCAGCTCCGCGCCGTCCGCCAGCACAATCGTGCGGTCGGGCAGCACCTCCGCGAAGCCGCCCAGCACGGTGAACTTGCGCGTGACGCCGTCCGCGCGGCGGTACTCGCCCACGCCGTACTGCAACTGCGCGAAGAAGGGCATGTGCCCCGCCATCACGCCGAAGTAGCCCTCGCTGCCCGGCAGGCGCACATGCACCACGCGCTCCTCCAGCACCGTGCGCTCAGGGTTCACAATCGACAGCAGAAACTCGCGCATCGCCTACGCCCCCTGCAGCTGCTTCGCCTTCTCCAGCACATCCTCAATCGCGCCGCACATATAGAACGCCTGCTCGGGCAGGTCGTCCACCTCGCCGTTGACAATCATCTTGAAGCTGCGCACGGTGTCCGCCACGCGCACATAGCGTCCGGGGTTGCCCGTGAACTTCTCGGCGAGGAAGAACGGCTGCGACATGAAGCGCTCAATCTTGCGGGCGCGGGCGACCAGCAGCTTGTCCTCGTCCGACAGCTCGTCGATGCCCAGAATCGCGATGATGTCCTGCAGGTCGCGATAGCGCTGCAGAATCTGCTGCACGCTGCGCGCCACCTGATAGTGTTCCTCGCCGACGATTGCGGGGTCAAGGTTCTTGGAGGTGGACGCCAGCGGGTCGACGGCGGGGTAGATGCCCTTCTCGGCGATGCGCCGCTCCAGGTACACATAGGCGTCAAGGTGCGAGAAGGTGGTCGCGGGCGCGGGGTCGGTCGGGTCGTCGGCGGGCACATAAATCGCCTGCACGGAGGTGATCGAGCCGCGCTTGGTGGAGGTGATGCGCTCCTGCAGCTCGCCCATCTCGGTCGCCAGCGTCGGCTGGTAGCCTACGGCGGAGGGCATGCGCCCCAGCAGCGCGGACACCTCCGCGCCCGCCTGCACGAAGCGGAAGATGTTGTCGATGAACACCAGCACATCCTGCCCCTCCTCGTCGCGGAAGTATTCCGCCATCGTCAGGGCGGTCAGCCCTACGCGCAGCCGCGCGCCTGGCGGCTCGTTCATCTGCCCGAACACCAGCACCGTCTGGCTAATCACGCCCGTCTCGTTCATCTCAAGATACAGGTCGTTGCCCTCGCGCGTGCGCTCGCCCACGCCCGCGAACACCGACACGCCTTGGTGCTCGGTGGCGATATTGCGGATCAGCTCCTGAATCAGCACGGTTTTGCCCAGCCCCGCGCCGCCGAACAGCCCGATTTTGCCGCCCTTGTTGAACGGACACAGCAAGTCAATAACCTTCAGCCCCGTTTCGAGGATTTCGGTTTTTACATTCTGCTCTTCCAGTGAGGGCGCGGGCTTATGGATGGGGGCGTAGATGTCGGTTTGCACGGGACCGCGCTCATCGATGGGTTCGCCCAGCAGGTTGAACAGCCTGCCGAGGGTGGGGCGTCCGACGGGCACTTTGATGGGCGCGCCTGTGTCGATAGCGTCCATCCCGCGCACCAGCCCGTCGGTGGACGAAAGGGCGACTGTGCGCACGATGTCGTCGCCTAAGTGTTGCGCCGCCTCGCAGGTCAAATCGATGCCGCGCGCCTCGTCCTTGATCTTGATGGCGTTGTTGATGGCGGGCAACTCGCCGTCGGAGAAGCGCACATCGACGACGGGACCCATCACCTGCACGACCTTACCGATATTCGCCATAGTAGCCTCCTTACTTGCGTCTGTAAACGCGCAGCGCACAGACGCGCCGCGCACAGCAAAAGTATACCCGACGGCGCGCTCGCCAAAGGTCTGTATCACGCGCTTTTGGAAGCAAGAAAACTTGGAGGTCAGCAGGTCAGACAGGGTATAATCCGTTCACCATGCCAGAAGCCGCTCTGCCTATCGCAGCGGAACAGGAGACAGTTGCCGCGCGCGGCGTCTACACCGACGCCGAACGCGAACTACTCCGACAACTCCAACTCCCAGAGGAGGACGGCGTACCCTTGGAAAGCCACTACCACGCCCTGCAACAACAACTCCTCGCAGAAGTCATCCACCAACACTTCAAAGGACGCACCGACTACTTCTGCGGCACCAACATGTTCGTCTACTACAGCCGTGAACAAGCCCAAGGCATCACCGATTTCGTGGAAGGCAAACGCGAAAGCGCACCCTACAAAGGTCCTGACCTGCTCGTCGTGGTCGGCGTGGACGGCACGAAACGGCGCAAGCATTGGGTGGTGTGGGACGAGGACGACCGTTTTCCTGACCTGATTGTGGAGATTACCTCGCCCAGCACGAAGAGCAAGGATACAGACGAAAACCTGGAGTTGTTTGCGCAGGTGTTTCGGACGCGGGAGTATTTTTGGTACGATGAGGAGGCTGGGGAGTGGATGGGGTATCGGCTGCAGGGCGAGAGTTATGTGCCGATAGAGCCGAATGAGCAGGGTTGGCGTTGGAGTGAGGTGTTGGGTGCGTGGTTGGGCGTGTCGGAGTTGCCGTATCGTGGGTGGCGGTATCGTTGGTTGCGGTTGTATGATGGGGCGGGTCGTTTAGTGCCGACGGGTGAGGAGTTGGCGGCGGCGGAGCGCGAGCGCGCCGAAGCGGAGCGTCAGCGCGCCGAGCAAGCCGAGCGACGCATCGAGCAGGAACGCCTGCTGCGCGAGCAGGAGCATCAACGCGCTGAGCGAGCGGAGCGACGCGCCGAGCGAGAGCGTCAGCGGGCTGATGCCGAACGCCAGCGCGCCGAGCAGGAGCGTCAGTGGGCTGAAGCTGAACGCCAACGCGCTGAGCAGGAACGCCTGCTGCGCGAGCAAGCCGAGCGACGCCTTGCGGAACTGGAAGCGGAACTCAAACGGCTGCGCAGTGACGGGTAAACCTTGCCCCCTGCACGGAACCTACGCCAACGCCGAAAATGTCTAAAAGCGTAGAGAGATGGCAGTATGTTGCTTCTGTACCGTTTTCTGTGGATTGCTTCGGCATTAGGGGTCGCCGCCGTGATGATTATGCTTTCGAACCCGCGCGCGGAGCGTCCCATCGTCTCCAACGAGTGGGCGTCGGTGCAGCAAGGGCGGTTCAGCCTGCAGGCGCCGCGCGAGTTCCGCGCCCACCGCGACGCGCTGACCCAGATGGGCATGAACAAGCCCAACAGCCCTGTGCAGTTGCAAGACGCTGTGCGCATCGAGCGTGGCGCACGCACGGGCGTCAGACTCGCGCTGGTGACCCTGCGGACGGACTTGCAGGTCGGCAGCGACGATGACGCGCCTGCCGCCGCTACGCCCGACCAGAACACCGCGCGCACCCTGCGACGCATACACGCCGCCCAACTGGAGAACCTGCGCGAGGCATACGCCGACCTCAAAGAGACGTAGACGCGCCCCACGCGCGTGCAAGGCGCGCCCGCGCTGCGCACCGACTTCACCTTCACCCTCGCGCACTGGGTTCCCCTCTTCAACACGCCTGCGCAGGGCTACCTGATTACCGTGCCCGTCTCGCAGACCGAGGCGCTGCACATCATCGCCTATAGCCCGCCTCACCAGTTCCAGCAGTACCAACCCGTCTACGAACGGATGGTCAGCACCCTGAAACTGAACGCGGGCGCAACCACCACGGCAAGCGGAGGCTGGAAATGATGCACAACAACCCACTGTACGAAGCGGCGGAAGAGGCAAAGAAGTCGGTCAAGTTCCTCTACGAGGTCAACACAGGCTACACGCTGACCGCTAAACTGGAGCGGTTTTTCGGCGTCGGGCTGCTGCTGGCGTTGCTCAACCTCATCTTCATCGCGTGGCGTCCCGACTGGGGCGTCTGGAGCAGTGTCGCGACGCTGTTTTTCATCGGCGTCTGGCTGCCCAACTCGTACCTGATTGACCGCTTGGAAGACCTCGCGGGCTATCGAGACCTGTTCGCGCTGACCCTGCTGCACGGCGTGCTGGGCAACCCCGTCGCGGCGTTTGTCGTGTACGGGCTGTTCGCGCTGCTGTTCTGGGCACTCTCGCGCGGCGAGCAGAGTAACCCTGCGGCGATTCTCGCGCTGGTCTATGTGGGCTTCCGCGGCTTGTTCGACGGCGCACTGATGCTGACGGGCGCGCTCGACATCGCCGACTGGCTGCGCTTCCAGATGGACTTCATGTCCACGCTGCCGTTTCTGGCGATTGGCTTCGGCTGGTTCGTCGGGAGCCTGTTCCGCAACGATTAGGGTACACTAACGCCGCTATGGGTTCGGCAAAGGCGGCGTGGAAAATCTCGCTGCACGGCGGGCACAGCGGCGAGTTCTGCGAACATGCCGAGGGCAGCCTGCGCGAGATTCTCGAAGCCGCGCACCACGCAGGCTACACGGTCTTCGGCGTGGCGGAACATATGCCCCGCGCCGAAGCGCGATTTTTGTACCCCAAAGAGATCGAGTGGGGCTGGACGACGCAGACGCTGGAAGAGATTTTCGACCGCTACGCGCACACGATTACGCAACTCGCCGACGAGTTCGCTGACCGCTTGACCGTGCTGCGTGGGTTCGAGATCGAGGTCGTGCCCGAAGACCGTTATGTCGCGCTGGTGCAGGGCTACCGCGAACGCTACGGGTTCGACTACATCGTCGGGTCGGTGCATTACCTGCATGACGCCTCCATCGATGGCTACTCGGAGCAGAGTTTTCTGGACATGATGGCGCGGGTCGGCGGGATGGAGTCGGTCGCCGTGCAGTATTATCACAAGGTCGCCGCGATGGCGCAGGCGGTGCGCCCCGAAGTGATTGGGCATCTGGACTTGGTGCGCCTCAAGGCGACGCGGTTGGGACTGGCGGAGCAGGTTGCGACCCCGCGCGTGCGCCAAGCAGTGGAGCACGCGCTGGAAGCCATCCGTGCAGTCGGCGCACGGGTGGAGGTCAACACCTCTGCGCTGCGCAAGGGGCTTGACCAACCCTACCCCGCCGACTGGATTGTGCAGTTGGGCGCGCGGATGGGCGTGCGCTTCTGCATCGGCGACGACAGCCACTGCCCCGCGCAGGTCGGCTTCGGGCTGGAGGAGGCGCGCCTGCACCTGCTACGCAACGGCGTTCGCGAGGTGCATTACCTCACGCGCGAAGGAGGCGCAATCGTGCCCGTCTCTGCGAGTTTGGAAGGGTAATACCAATCGCGCGGGCACAGTCTACAAAAACAAGCGCGATTGAAGAACCCCTCCTTAAGGTTCCCCCTGCAAGCAGGGGGAACCCTGACGTCTGCCATTTCGAGCAGGCGTGAACACACCCCGCGGGTACCACATTCACCCAAAACACCCGCAACAACACCCCCAAAACAC
>Ga0101945_1000885_pt1 | contig 38634 bp, 37 predicted proteins | sample DewCreD2012metaG_2_FD_75246 | JGI IMG/M metagenome (GOLD analysis project Ga0101945, IMG submission 75246) | Hot spring sediment bacterial and archeal communities from British Columbia, Canada, to study Microbial Dark Matter (Phase II) - Dewar... ... | reverse complement strand
GAAGAACAACCTGGAGGCCCTGGGCTTCAAGGTGGAGATCCGCGGCGAGCCGTGGGCGCGCATCGTGGAGCTGGCCACCCGGGCGGAGACCACCCCGCACATCACCGCCATCTTCGACACGTTGAAGTATCCTCACGTGGACAGCCACACCTACGGGATGTACCATCCCTCCTGCTGGGGAACGTTCCGCTGCATGAGCTTCTACGAGAACCCGAAGGTGACGCAGGTCCTGGAGGCAGCGCGCCGGGCCACCAAGCCGGAGGAACAGACGCGCCTCTACCAGGAGGCGCAGGCGATGATCGTGGCCGACGCCCCGAGCATCTACGTGGCGAACCCCCTGCACCGCATCGCCTTCCGGGACTACGTCAAGGGCTACCGCTACGTGGGGCTGCTGGGATTTGACGTGGCCTTCTACGACTTCACCATCTCCAGGTGAGCGAGAGCATGAGGCGGGTGAGCGGGGATACGACCCGACGCTAGGAATCGCGGGGGCCGAGGACAAGCCCCGGCCCCCGCCGTGGAACAGCCATGAGCTTTGGGACCTACCTGCTGCGGCGCCTGCTGCACATCATTCCCGCGCTGGTGGGGCTGTCTATCCTTATCTTCCTCCTCTCCCGGGTTGTCCCGGGAGACCCGGCGCGGCTGGCGCTTGGCCCCGACGCCACAGCCGAGCAGGTGGAGCAGCTACGGCGTGAGATGGGGCTGGACCGCCCGCTGGTGGAGCAGTACGTGCGCTACGTGGGCGGATTGTTCCGGGGAGACTTCGGCTTCTCCCTGCGCACCCGGCGCAACGTGGCCCAGGACATCCGGGAGTTCCTGCCCGCCACCGTGGAGCTGACCACGGTGGCCATGGTCATCGCCGTGGCCGTGGGCATGCCGCTGGGGGTGCTGGCCGCCGTGCACAAGGACCGGACGGCGGACCACATCAGCCGCCTGCTGGCCCTGGGCGGGGTGGCGCTGCCGCGGTTCTGGGTGGCCATCCTCCTGCAACTGCTCTTCGCCTACTACCTGGGTATCCTCCCCACCATCGGCCGCGGGCCGGCTCCGCCGGTGCGCATCACCGGCCTGTTCCTGGTGGACAGCCTTCTGGCCCTGAACATCCCCGCCTTCCTGGTGGCCCTGAAGCACCTCATCCTGCCGGCGGTGGCGCTGTCGCTGGGGTCGCTGGCGCAGATCGCCCGCCTGGTGCGGGCTAACATGATCGAGGAGATGCGCAGGGACTACGCGCTTGCCGCCCGTTCCTACGGCCTCCCGGAGCGCGTGATCATCTTCAAGTACGTCCTGAAGAACGCCTTCTCCTCAGCGCTGACGGTGATCGGACTGTCATATGGCTTTCTGCTGGGCAACGCCTTCCTCGTGGAGACGGTCTTCGCCTGGCCGGGGCTGGCCTTCTACGGGGTCGACTCTCTGCTGTTCAAGGATCTCAACGCCGTGGTCGGGGTGACCATCGTGGTGGGGGTGGCCTTCGCCGTGGTCAACCTTCTGGTGGACGTAGCCTACGGGTACCTCGACCCGCGCATTCGCTACGAGAGCTAGGGCCGTGGGCGGGGTGGCGGTAGCAGGCGGAGAGCTGCGGGCGACGCGCCGTGAGGAGTGGCGACGCGCCTGGCACCGCTTTCGCAGCTCCACCCTCTCCCTGGTGGGGCTGGGGATCATCCTGGTCATGGCCCTGGCCGCCGCGCTGGCACCGCTTGTCGCTCCCCACCCCGAGCACGCCGGCGCCTTCGTCGACTTCGGCAACACCTTCCGCCCTCCCACCCGGGCCTACCCGTTCGGCACCGACGACGTCGGGCGCGACGTGCTCTCCCGCGTCATCTTCGGCGCGCGACTCTCCATGTCGGTGGGCGTGCTGGTGCTGGCCATCGCCCTGGTCATCGGCGTGACGCTGGGCCTCATTGCCGGCTACTGGACGGGGTGGTGGAGCAGTCTGATCATGCGGATGACCGACGTCTTCCTGGCCATCCCTTCCATTGTCCTGGCCCTGGCCGTGGCGGCGGTACTCAAGCCCAACCTGGTCAACGCCATGATCGCCATCGCCTTCACCTGGTGGCCGTGGTACACCCGGCTGGTCTACGGCGAGGTGCTCTCGGCGAAGCAGGAGGCGTACGTGGAGGCGAGCCGCTCCGTAGGGGCCAGTCCCTGGCGGGTTGCCTTCCAGGAGATCCTGCCCAATGTCTGGTCTCCCGTGATCGTCAAGCTCACCCTGGACATGGGGTTCGTCATCCTGGTGGAGACCGGACTGAGCTTCCTCGGCCTGGGGGCCCAGCCGCCAACGCCGGCCTGGGGCACCATGATAGCCGAGGGGCGCATCTACATGCCCGGGCACTGGTGGATGGCCACCTTCCCCGGGCTGGCCATCTTTGTGGCCGTCCTTGGGTTCAACCTCCTGGGGGACGGCCTGCGGGACGTCTTCGACGTGCAGATCGAGCAGTGGCGCGGCGGCGCGTGAGGCCGGGTGGAACCGCTCCTTGAAGTCCAGGACCTGGCCATCGAGTTCCACCTCTTCGAGGGTCGCGCCCGGGTGATCAACGGGGTCGACCTGGTCATCGGCCGCGGCGAGAGCGTGGCCCTGGTGGGGGAGACGGGCTGCGGCAAGTCCATCACGGCCCGGGCGATCCTGGGCCTGCTCCCGCCCAACGCCCGGGTGACAGCCGGCCGCATCGTTTTTGCCGGGCGGGCGCTGCTCGGCCTGCGGGAGGAGGAACTCCGGCAGATCCGCGGGCGGCGCATCGCCATGATCTTCCAGGATCCGTCCACGGCGTTGAACCCGGTCTTTACGGTGGGGGAGCAGCTCCTGGACGTCCTCCGCTACCGGGATGGGACCGCTCCGGCGCGGCGCCTGCGTGAGGCGGCGCGTACCCGCTGCCTGGGGATGCTGCGGCTGGTGCGCATCCCCGACCCGGAAGGCACCCTGCTGCGCTACCCGGCGGAGCTCTCGGGAGGCATGAGGCAGCGGGTGCTCATCGCGCTGGCGCTGATCCAGGAGCCGGAGCTGGTCATCGCCGACGAGCCGGGGACGGCGCTGGACGTCTCCATCCAGGACCAGATTCTTCAGGAGCTGCGGGAGCTGGTGCGCACCCGCGGGGTCTCCATGCTCTACATCACCCACAACCTGGGCGTGGCCCGCATGGTCTCCGACCGGATCTACGTCATGTACGCCGGGGAGATCGTCGAGGCCGCCGCCACGCGCGACCTCTTCGCCCGCCAGCTCCACCCCTACTCCCAGGGGCTGCTGGCGGCGATCCCCCGGCTGACGGGGACCATCGGCGAAGGGATCGAAGGGCGGATCCCCGACTACGTCGCCCCTCCCCCGGCCTGCCGATTCGAGCCGCGCTGCCCCTTCCGCATGCCGGTCTGCCGCGAGGTCCGGCCGCGCCTGGTCCAGGTCGCGCCTGGGCGGCGGGTCGCTTGTCACCTGTACCCGGGGCCGACGCCGTGAGGGACGCCATCCTGCTGCAGGCGGAGGGGGTGAGCAAGGTCTTCCCCCTGACCGTGGGCCTGCTGCGCCGCCGGGTAGGGGAGGTGCGCGCCGTGGACGGAGTCTCCCTGTCCATCCGCGCCGGAGAGACCCTGGCCCTGGTCGGCGAGTCCGGCTCGGGCAAGACCACGCTGGGCAAGGTTCTCATCCGGCTGCTCCCGCCTACGGCGGGCGTGATCCGCTTCGCCGGGCAGGACCTCACCCGTCTCCCCGAGTGGGCCCTGCGGCCGGTGCGCCGCCAGATGCAGATCGTCTTCCAGGACCCGGCCTCCTCCCTGAACCCGCGGCGGCGGGTGAAGGATATCGTCGCCGCGCCGCTGGAGGTGCACGGCATCGGCACCCCGCGCACACGGATGCGCCGCGTGGCCGAGCTGCTGGAGCGGGTGGAGCTGCCTCCGGGGGAGTTCATGTTCCGCTACCCTCATGCGCTCTCCGGCGGCCAGCGGCAGCGGGTGGCCATCGCCCGCGCTCTGGCCCTGGAGCCGCGGTTCCTGGTGCTGGACGAGCCCACTTCCGCCCTGGACGTCTCGGTGCAGGCCAAGATCGTGGGGTTGCTGCGGCGACTGCAGCGCGACCTCTCTCTGACCTACCTCTTCATCTCCCACGACCTGAGCCTGGTCCGCAACGTGGCCGATGTCATCGCCGTCATGTACCTGGGCAAGGTGGTGGAGGTGGCGCCCACTGCGGAGCTGTTCCGCGCCCCAAGTCACCCGTACACCCGGGCCCTCCTCTCCACCATCCCCGTGGTGGACGACGCCGAGCAGGCCCTGGTGCCGGAGCGGATCAGCCTGAGCGGGGAGATCCCCAGCGCGGCCCGCATCCCCTCCGGGTGCGCCTTTCACCCGCGTTGCTACGCGCGCGTCTCCGGGTGCGACCGCATCCTCCCCCGGCTGGTGGAGACGGCGCCGGGCCACCAGGTGCGGTGCATCCTATACGATCCCGCCCGCGGCGCGCCGGGATTGCCCCAGGCGGCGGTGACGGCCGGGGAAAGGGGGAGTGAGGGGACGCCATGAGCTGGATCGACCGGGAGGCGATTCTGCCGGGAGTGTTGGAGATGCTGCATACGAACATGGGGGTGCGCGCAGGGGAGCGCATCCTGGTGCTTGCGGACGTGCCCACGGCGGCCATGTGGGAGCAGTCTGCCCCCGACGACCTGGAAGTGATGCTCCGCCGCGCCGTCCTCGCCCGCCTGGTCGCCGATCTGGCGCGGGAGCACCTCCCGCAGTGCGCGGTGACCTTCTCCACCTACCCCTCCACAGGGCGCAACGCGGTGGAACCGCCCCCGGAGACCGCCAGGCAGATGCTGCAGGCCGACGTCCTCCTACTCATTACCTCCTTTTCTCTCAGCCACACCGACGCCCGAGAGGAGGCATGCCGCCGGGGGGCCCGCGTGGCCAGCATGCCGCGCTTCCTCCCCGAGATGCTCTATCCCGGGGGCCCCATGGCCGCCGACTACGCTGCCATCGCTGCGGCCACGGAGAAGCTGGCGGCGCTGATCACATCGGCGCGGCAGGTGCGCATCACCAACCCGGCGGGGACCGACATCACCTTCAGCGTGGAAGGGCGGGAGGGGCGCGCGGACCACGGGCTGTACACCCAGCCGGGGCTGTGGGGAAACTTGCCTGCGGGGGAGGCCTACTGCGCGTTGCGTGAGGAGACCGCAGAGGGCACCATCGCCGTGGAGCCGGGGTGGCACGCCAGGCTGGCAGAGCCCATGGTCTTGAGCTTCCGCGCCGGGGAGCTGGTAGGGATCGACGGAGGAGGTGCCGTGGGAGCGGAGATCGCCGGGATCGCCGACCTGGCCCACCGCTCCCCGCAGACACGACCGCGCCGCCTGCTGGGCGAGCTGGGGATCGGCACCAACCCCAACGCCCGGCGCACGGACATCACGGTGGAGGCTGAGAAGATCAAGGGGACGGTGCACCTGGCCATCGGCGACAACAGCCACATGGGTGGTGTGGTAGTCGCCGACTACCACCAGGATTTCGTCCTGCCCCACCCCAATGTCTGGTTCGACGATGTGCCCGTCATCGCAGACGGTCGCTGGGTCCACCCGGCGCTGGCAGACCTGTAGGAAGAAGGAGGCGCACGCATGGAGTTCGTCTTGGGTACGGAGTCTCTCAGAGACTACCTCTCTTACGAGGTAGCGGCGGCAGCCCAGAAGCTGGTCCGCGATGTGATGCTGGCCAAGCCTGGGGAGCACGTGGCCATCACCGCGGACACCAGCAGCGACGGCCGCGTGGCGGAGGCCACGGCGAAAGCAGCCTACGCCGCGGGGACGCGCCCGGTGGTGCTCTGGTACCAGACCACGCTGGGCAGCGGGGTGGAGCCGCCTCGCCCTGTGGCCGCCGCTATCGCTGACTGCGATGTCTGGATCGAGTACGCGGTGGGCTACACCCTCTACTCCGACGCCTTCCGCCGGGCCATGGACCGAGGGGTGCGCTACATCTGCCTCTCCGGGATGGACGCGGATATGATGGTGCGGACCATCGGCCGGGTGGACTACCCTAAGCTGGTGGCCATGGGGGAACGGCTTCGCGCCCTGATGGCGGCGGCCCGCAGGGTGCACGTGACCACGCCGGCGGGTATGGACCTCGAGGCGGACAACGGCGGGCGCTTCGTCCGCCACTCCGGCAAGCTGGCCGACACACCGGGGGAGCCCATCATGCTGGGAGGGCAGATCTCCTGGAGCCCTCTGGAGGAGAGCATCAATGGCCGCCTGGTCTTTGACGCCTGCATCTGGCCTCCCGCTGAGGTGGGGTTGCTGCGCTCCCCGGTGGCCCTGACGGTGGAAGCGGGTGTGATCACGCGGATCGAGGGCGGGAACGAGGCCCGCATCTACGAACGCTGGCTGGCCAGCTTCGGGGATCCGAACATGTACCGCGTGGCCCACTACTCGCTCGGGTTCAACCCCGGTGTGACCCGGCCGACGGGCCGTATCGTCGAGGACGAGCGGCTCTTCGGCTGCTTCAACGTGGGCATCGGCACCCAGGGGCCGCAACTGCGGGCGGTGGGCTGGAAGGCGGCCGCCCACACGGACGGCGTCGCCCAGAACCCCACCATCCACCTGGACGGTGAGCCGCTGGAGGTGGAGGGGCGCTATGTCCACCCGGAGATCGCCGCCGCCTGCCGGGACATGGGCGTCCCGGGGTACTAGAGCATGTCGGGGTATCATCGACCGGTCCGGACCGGGGCCTCCGGAGATTCGCGTTGGCAAATTTCTGGGGTGACATAGTGGTCGCCGTCCTCCACGTCATCCCCGTGCGGGCGCGGCCAGGGCGCGTGGAGCGGGAACGGGCGCGCCTGGCCGCTCTCGCCCCGGGGGTCGACGTGCACGTCATCGACCTGCCCCAGGGGCCGCAGGACCTGGAGTACTTCGTGGACGACCATGCGGCCGTAGGGCAGATGGTGGACGTCCTGCCCGGCTACGTCAGGACGCACGGCATCGGCGCGGTCAGCATCGGCTGCTTCTACGACCCGGGGCTGTGGGAGTTGCGGGAGGCCCTGGAGGTTCCGGTGGTGGGCATCGGCGAGGCCAGCCTGCTGCTGGCGGGGACCGTAGCCTGGCGCCTGGCCGTGCTGGTGGGAGACTGGAAATGGGTCTCCAAGATGCAGGCCAACGCCCACGCCCTGGGCCTGGGCCACCGGATATGCGGCTGGCGCTCCATCGACCGCTCGGTGCAGGCGATGCAGGACGATCCCGAGGAGGCCTACCGGGCGGTGCGGCGGGTTGCGGTTGCAGCCCGGGACGAGGATCACGCCGAGGCGGTGATCCTCGGCTGCGGGGCATTGAGCGGCATGGCCGAGCGCCTGCAGGAAGAGGTGGGCATGCCCGCCGTCGATCCGGTCGCCGCCGGCGTGCTCCTGGCCTGCGCGCTTGCCTCCTTGGGGTTGCGGACGAGCAAGATCGGGGGTTACCGGCCCAAGGGATGAGGCTTCGCGCCGAAGACATCGAGCCGCTGGTCATAGGCGGTGCCCTCCTGGGTGGAGGCGGTGGAGGCGACCCGGAGAAGGGCCGTCGCTTCGCGCAGGTAGCGCTGTCCCTGGGCGCGCCCGAGCTCATCCCGCTGGAAGCGCTGCCGCCGAAAGCCACGGTTGTGACGGTGGCGCTGGTGGGGGCGCCGGCTGCGGCGGAGCAGCACGTGGAGCCGGAGGACCTGGCCCGCAGCCTCCGGCTGCTGCAGGAGACCTTCGGCGTCCGCGCCGACGCCATCAACGGCAACGAGAACGGTGGGTTCGCCTCCCTAAACGGGTGGGTGCAGTCGGCGCTCCTTGGCCTGCCCATCGTGGACGCTCCCTGCAACGGGAGGGCACACCCTACCGCCCTGATGGGCGCCATGGGGCTGCACCGGGTTCCAGGCTATGTTTCCCGGCAGGCCGCGGTGGGCGGGGCGGGGCCACGCCGCCTGGAGGTCGCGGTGGCGGGCTCGGTGGAGGTTGCCTCGGCGATGGTACGGCAGGCCGCGGTCCAGGCGGGCGGGGTGGTGGCGGTGGCGCGCAACCCAGTCGATACAGCCTATCTGGCCGCGCATGGCGCCCCCGGAGCGCTGGCCATGGCGCGGCGGGTCGGGGAGGCGATGCTTGAGGCTATGCCAGCCGGGGGTGAAGCGGTCTGGTCGGCGGCGGCCGGTGTCCTGGGCGGCCGGGTAGTCGACGTGGGCACTGTGCTGCAGGTGCGCCTGGAGACCAGCGGCGGGTTCGACCGCGGCACGGTCACCCTCCGCGGCGCCCGCACCTGGGAGATCACGGTTTGGAACGAGTACATGACGCTGGAAGGGGACGGCGACCGGGAGGCCACCTTCCCCGATCTCATCGCAACCCTCGACGGGAGAGGGATGCCCCTCACCTCCGCCGGGCTGCGAGAGGGGATGACCGTGGCCGTCCTGACGGTGCCACAGGAACGGCTGCTGCTGGGCGCGGGTGCGCGGGATCCGGACCTCCTGGCTGCGGCGGAGGCTGCGGTGGGGAAGGACCTGCGCCGGCACAATGCGGGGTGAGGGAGAAATATGTGGAAGCAGACGATTGAGGCGTACGAGCTGCTGGACGCGGCCACCGTCACAGGGGAGGCCGTGGCGGCGGCGCTGCGGGCGCGGGGGCTGGACGTCCGGGTGCAGCACCTGGAAGGGGAGCGAGGTGCCACGGACGTCCTCCGGGTCTTCATACCGGGGACGCAGGGGCGCTCCGGGGGCGGTGCGGCGCCCACGCTGGGGATCGTCGGCCAGTTGGGCGGCATCGGGGCCCGCCCCGCGCGCCTCGGTCTGGTTTCCGATGCCGACGGGGCAATCGCCGCCGTGGCGGCGGCCATGAAGCTGGGCGACATGCGGCAGGCGGGAGACCTCCTGCCGGGGGACGTGATCGTGAGCACGCACATCTGTCCGGCGGCGCCCACCCGTCCGCACCATCCGGTGCCCTTCATGGACAGCCCCGTAGGGATCGACACGCTGGTCCGCCTTTCCGTCGACCCGGTCATGGAGGCCATCCTTTCCACCGACACCACGCGGGGAAACCGGATCATCAACGTGCGGGGCATCGCCATCTCCCCCACCGTCAAGGAGGGCTACATCCTACGGGTAAGCGAGGACCTGCTGGACATCCTGCAGACGGTCACAGGGCGCCTGCCCGTCGTCCTGCCGGTCACCACCCAGGACCTCACCCCGTACGGCAACGGCATCTTCCACCTGAACAGCATCCTCCAGCCGGCCACGGTCACCTCCGCCCCGGTGGTAGGCGTCGCCCTGACCGCCGAGGTACCCGTCCCCGGCCCGGCCACGGGGGCCAGCCAGGCGGCGGACATCGAGCAGGCGGCACGCTTCTGCGTCGAGGTGGCAAAAGCCTTCGGAGCTGGACGCTGTCGCTTCTACGACCCCGACGAGTTCGGCCGGCTGGTGGCGCTGTACGGGTCGATGCGGCACCTGCAGGCTCCCCAGCCCTGGCCGGTTGCAGGCGGGCAGCCGTGAGCCGGCTGGGCATCCTCACCATCGGCCAGTCTCCCCGTACAGACGTTACCCCATTGCTGGCGGATCTGCTTGGGGGATGGGAGCTCGTCGAGGCGGGGGCGCTGGACGGGATGGCTGATGCAGAGGTCGCCGCGCTGGCGCCCGCGCCAGGGGAGTACGTGCTGGTAACGCGGTTGCATGACGGTCGCCAGGCGGTCGTCGGCCGGGAGCGTATCCGGCCCTATGTCCAGCGGGCGCTGGACAGGCTGGCGCCGCAGGTGGACGTGGTCCTCTTCCTGTGCACCGGGGAGTTCCCGCCGTTGCGGGCTGACCGGCTGCTCATAGAGCCGAGCCGGCTGCTGCACCACATCGTCACGGGTGTGGCGAGCGGCCGCCCGCTCGGTGTGCTCGTCCCCTTGCCAGAGCAGGCGGAGGAGGCACGACGGCGCTGGCAGGGTGCGGGCCGGGTTGCCGCCGTCGCCGCGGCTTCGCCCTATGGTGATGCGGACTTTTCCCGTGCGGCGAAGACGCTGCGGGAGGCGGGAGCGGAGCTCATCCTGATGGACTGCATGGGGTACACGCAGGGGCACAAACGCCAGGTAGTCGCCGCGGCCGCCCGGCCCGCGATCCTGGCGGGGACGGTGGTGGCTGCGGTGGTCCGGGAACTGCTTTCCTGAAGGTGCGCCTGCCGCATCTGCTTCCCCTCACCCCTTCTCCCACGTCCCTCGAATTCCCCGGGGGAAGATGCGGGTCGTCACCGGCCCGATGCCTTTGAACTCCTGGAGACGACGCGCCAGGTCCCGTGGGCTTTCGGCTTGCCCGAGGAGGTTGGCGAGACTGCCGTAGTGCTCCTTGAGAGTCCTGCAGACCTCCAGCAGCTTGGTCGCCGTGGAGAAGTCATAACGCACGTAGTGCCCACGGTCGAGCACCTGCACCAGCCTGTCCCAGCCCGCACCGAGTATGGCCTCGGGTGTGGGGATGCCGAACCTGCGCAGGCGGATCTCCAGCAGTTCGGGGAGGATGCGCGCCGGCCCCAGCCCTAAGGCGAAGACCCGGCGCGCAGCCAGGAGGACCTGCACCGCACGGTCGAAGTCCGCGGGCGGGATGCTGTGCGGCACCTCATGCAGGTAGCGCAACTCCATCTCCACAGTCTTCAGGAGCACGTGGCCGTCCTTCAAGTCGGCCAATTTCCGCCGCAGGCGTGTGGCTGGCGTGACCCTGCTGCGGAAGATCTCCTGCAGCGACCGCCTCAGGTGTGGGAAGCCGTCGAAGCCGATGGCTTTCCTTCATGACCGGTGTGCGGCGGCGTCCGGCATTGCGGCAGCGCGGGGGTTGCCAGAGGCTACTTTCCGCGGCGGGCGGCGTCGATGGCGGCGTCGATGGCGGCGTAGTCCAGGGGAGGGGCTGTGCGCACCGCATCCGGCCGCCCGGCCAGCCAGCGCACCGTCGCCTCCAGGGCCGCCGCCGGAGAGACCACGTCGGCGTACCCCAGCTCCGCCCTCAGCCGCGTCGTGTCCAACAGGAGGTGGGGCTGGATGTGGTAGGGATCGATGCCGTAGGGCAGCGCCTGCGACGGGCGGTGAGAGGGGAGGAGGCCGTCGGGGAGGTCGATTACCTCCCAGCGGTGGTCGAGGATGGCCGCCCCGCGTCGATGATCTGGCGGACGGTGAACTGGCCGGTATCCGCGACGTTGCACACCCAGTGGTGCACGGGTGGCGCCTCCACCGCCAGGGCCACGGCGTGCGCCATGTTCTCCAGATAACCCCGGCTGAAGAGGGACTGTCCCCCGTTGGGGGCGATGACCGCGGACCGCCGATCCAGGACCTGGCGGACGTAGTACCACTCCCGCGGCGTGGTATCTCCCGGACCGTAGAGCGCCGGGTAGCGCAGGATGGTCAGGCGCACACCGGAGGAGGCTGTGGCGCGCCGCGCCGCCTCCTCTACCAGCACCTTGTCGTACCCGGTCTGCCGTCCGTACAGGAAGCGGACCGTGGCAACCGGCGCGTCCTCTGCGATGGGCAGGGGATGGGGATAGGGACGGTGGAACCACGCCGCCTCGTAGGCCGCGTAGACATCGTAGCTGCTGATGACCACGTGGTGGACGATCCGGCCGCCGAGATGGCGCATCACGGACTCGACGTCCGTATCGTTGGTGGCGATCATATCCACCACCGTATCCACCTCCAGGGACTCCACGGCCGCGGCGAAGGCCGCGGGGTCCCGCCGGTCGGCGAGCACCTCGCGGACCTGCGGGGGGAGCGGGGCTCGGTGGATGCCGCGGTGCAGGCAGGTCACCCGATGGCCGGCCCGCACCAGGGCCCGCACCAGGTGCGGCCCCGACCGCCTGGTCCCGCCGATCACCAGGATGTTCATCCGAGGTCCGCGCCCATGAGAGCGGTGAGCGCCCCTATGTGGGGCACCGCTTCCAATGTGCGGACGGTCTCCCGCACCCGGCGCACCCTCTCCGGGGCGAGTGCCCGTCTCGCTAGGGTCGTGAACTTCTCTTCGACCTCCTCCGCCGTGAGAGGGACTCCCGGATCGCCCCGGGGGGATGTCACCCGGGCGGCGAGGCGCCTCCCGTCCCGCAGGACGACCTCCACCTCCGCCGGCCAGGGGGGTTGACTTAGGGATCGGTGTCGGTACAGCTCGTCGTAGGCGGCGGTGGTCCGCACCCGGATCCTGGGCAGCAAGGCGGCGATCCGTGGATCCTGAAGCTTGGCCGCCCACGCCGTCGGCAGGTCTGGCTTTCCATCGATCAGGGCGACCGCCACCTGGTAGGGGTGGCTGAAGATGGCGTTGACGTGGGAGCGGATGTCGTAGCAGGTCCGGGCGGCCGAGGCGCTGTTGGTGGTGACGGTGACGCTCTCCACATCCGCGGGATCCACCCCCTGTGCACGCAGCTGCAGGGCTGCCTCAATCGATGCATGCAGGTAGCGGCAGGCCGGATAGGGCTTCAAGTAGCACTCAGTCACCCGCCACCTCCTGCCCAGGTCAGCCGTCCCCCCCGCGGGGAGGTCCGCACCGACGAGACGCAGGAGTCCCCGCTCGCCTTCCAGGATATCGGCAGAGCCCAGGACGCCCTTCTGCGCCAGCAGCGCGGAGATGACGGCCCGCCTGGCCTCGTGCCCGGGGCAGATGTCTTTCTCCTGGCCTCCGCTGTGCACGTACTGCGCTCCGGCCAGCTGGAAGGACGCGGCCAGCCCCAGGGCCCCGGCGACCTGGTCCGCGGAGAGCTGCAGGAGGCGGCCCGCCGCCGCCGCGCCGGCCAGGGCGCCGACGACGACAAAGTACGGCAGGCGCACCGAGGCTGCCTCCACCGCCGCAAACAGCGAGGCCGCCAGGTGGATGTACACCTCGTAGCCCAGAAGGAGTGCAGCCAGTACCTCCCGGCCGGAGGCGCCGCTGCGCTCGCCCACGGCCAGGCAGACGGGCACCAGCCGGTCGTTGATGTGCCCACCCATGAAGTGCCCATCGCTGTAGTCCAGGAAGTTGGCCAGAACGGCGTTGGCCATGGCCGCGTCTGCGCACGCCACCTTCTCCCCGGCGCCCACCAGGGTGGCCTCGGCACGGCTACCAGCCTCGCGGGCAAGTTGAAGCACCCCATCTACGACCGGATGCCGCGTGGCGTACGCCCCCAGCATGATGCCCAGGGCGTCCAGCAGGTGGAGCTTCACCCGTTCCACCGCCTCGGGGGGGAAGGCGTCCACTCTGGCCCGGGTGACGAACTCGGCCACCTGCCGCGTGTACCCGGGCGTCGCGGGAATCTCGCTCACCCCACCACCTCCTCGATCAGCCGCAGGGCGTTGCCCCCGACGATCCTCTCGATCTCCTCGTCCCGGTATCCCCGGGCCACCAGGCCGCGGAGGATGTTCTTCCACTCCAGGGGCGACTCGATGCCGTACATGAAGTTGGCTGCCAGGGTGATGCCCATACGCCTGAACTCCTCGGGCCGCTCCGCCTGCAGCTTCCGGTGCATCGCCACCTGGTCGTGGAAGGTGTTGTCCAGGCCGATGGCCACGTGCTCCACACCCACCATCCGGGCCACATAGTCCACGTGGTCCAGCAGGTCGTCGATCCCCTGCTCCGGTTTGCTGGAGAGCTGGTTTGGGATGGCAGAGATGCCCACGAGGCCGCCTTTGGAGGCCACAGCGCGGATCTGTTCGTCGGTGATCAGGCGGGCACACGGCGGGTTGAGGGCGCGGGCACCGGTGTGGTTGAAAAGGACCGGCGCCTCGGAGGCCGCGATGGCGTCCAGGGATGTCTGGATCCCGCAGTGCGACAGGTCGATGAGCACGCGCGCCGCGTTCAACCTCCGCACCAGCTCCCGCCCGAAGCGGCTCAGGCCGGCGTTGGTCTCCTCGCCGCATCCGTCGCCGACAAAGTTGCGGGTGTTGAAGGTGAGCAGCATCATGCGCACGCCCATGACGTAGAAGAGCTCCACCCGCTCCAGCTTGCGCCCCAGGGCCTGAGGCTCCAGCTGGAACATAACCGCCTGCTGACCGGTCCGCTTCGCCCGGCGGATGTCTTCCGCCCGGGTGGCCACCACCAGGCCAGGCTGGCGCGCCACCACGCCCTGGTAGCGGGCCAGCAGCTCCACCGCGTCGGGGAACTCCTCGGAGAGCACCGGCACCGCCTCGAAGAAGGCGGTGACCCCGGTCTGGCGCACCAGATCGTAGTCGAAGTCGAACTGTAGCGACCCGAAGATGTGGGTGTGCAGGTCCACGGTTACCAGGTCCCGGAAGAGACGCTCGGCCCTCTCGTGCTCTTCAGCGGGAAGCTTGATAAGGCGTTCCTCCAGGGGAATCCGCAGATATTCCTCGCGGGTCAGCATGAGCCCAACCCCTCCTTTGCGCATTCCGTCCTCTGTCTGCGCGCTGCCATCCGTCGTCTGCCGGGATGCGTTCCCCCTCAGCCTGGACGCGTTTCGTCATCCGCGCGGCGGCTCAGAGCACCAGCTCGCCTTCACGCACTATCACCCTCCCGTCCAACCGCACCGTGGGCCGCCGCATGGCGGCATCCCGGTGGGTCCCCTCTGTGATCTCCCCGCCCAGGCGCGTGTTCCGCCCGAAGCCTACGTGGGCCGACCCCGCCACCCGCTCGTCTTCGACCAGGCGGCCGCAGTAGCGGGCGAAGGGATTGGTGCCGATACCGAACTCGGCCACCGCCCGGGCGCCCGGGGGTTCCGCAGCCCATTGCGCCTCCAGCCAGCGGGCCGTCTTTCCTCCCGAGATGCCTGTCACCCGGCCCGCCTCGACCGTGAGTGTGGCCGGCTCTTCCACCAACCCCAACCCCTCGATGCTGCCGTCCAGCACCAGCCGTCCCTCGGCCGACCCCGGGACCGGGGTGACAGCCACGACGCCCGCGGGCAGCCCGGAGGCGGTGCCGGGGCGGCTGGCGGTCCCGTCAAGGGAGACCACCTGCCGACCCTCGATACGGGCACGGATGTCGGTGCCCGCGGGCGTGGTGACGGTCAGGGTCGCCGCGCCGGCGAAGGCGGCGGCCGCCGAGCGGGTGACCTCCGCCAGACGGGGGTAGTCTGCCTCCGCGGCCCGCAGCAGCATGGCGTCGGTCACCCCGCACAGGGAGAGCAGGCGCGCTCCGGCCGCCAGCGCCTGCCGCCGCAGGTCGTGGGGGAAGATCCACGGTGTGCACAGCAGGACGGCGTCGGCCCCTTCCAGCGCCGCGCACACCGCCCGCGGCACCTCGGACAAGCTTTGCGCTGGCGGCAGCGCCACAACCACAGGCACACCCCCCACCTCCCGCACCGCCTCCACGAAGGCGGTGTGCAGGTCTTGCACTTCCTGGTGGTCGCGAAGGATGAGCACACACTCGCCGCGGCGGACGGCCAGGCAGTCCGCGACCACCCTTGCGCAGGCCTCCTCGACCGTCATCCCGCGCCGGCCAAGCGCAGAGCCGCCAGCGCGTAGACGCGGGCGGCGGCGACATCCGAGATGGCCACGTGCTCGTCCACCGCATGGGCCTGCGCGGTCTGCCCCGGGCCAAAGAGGCAGGCCTCCGTGATGCCCACACGGTCCTTCCAGTCGGCGATGTCGCCGAAGGAGACAGCGCCCCCAAGCGGCAGCTCGCGGCCGAGCGCCGACCTCCCGGCCTCTTGCAGAGCGCGGACCAGCCCGCCGCCGGATGGGAACTCGATGGGCTCGCGGCGCTCCGGGTATTCCAGCCGGCGCAGCGCCGCGCCGCTGCGGTCGGCCTCCGCCCGGACGGCATCCCGCACCAGCGCCGCCACCTCCGCCGTCGTCCGCGGCGGGGCGAAGCGGATGTCGAAGACGAGTTCGCAGCGGTCCGGGACTGTGCTGGTCTGGTGGCCTCCGCGGATTTTCCCGACATTGACGGTGTCCCGGCCGAGCACGGGATGGGTTTCCCGGGGGAGGGAGTAGACCGCCTGGATGATGCGCGCGGCCGCCAGAATGGCGTTAACTCCCGCTCCGGAGGCTGCGTGGGCGCTTTCCCCGCCAACCTCCACCTGCGCCCGGACCCGGCCGCGGCTGGCGGTGCAGATGGTCAGGTCGTACGGCTCCCCGCCGACATACGGCGCCGGACGCAGGTACCCGTGGACGGCCATATAGGTCTCCCCGTTGAACCAGCGGGCGTCCGGGGGGTGCCACTCGTCGCCGGCCCAGGCCAGCAGCGCCACCGACAGCGCCAGGGACATGTCTGCCCGCTTGAGGGCGCGCAGCGCCGCCATCATCGCCGCCAGGCTGCCTTTGCAGTCCGCCGCGCCCCGCCCGAAGGGCATGTACTCTTCGTCGAGGCAGGCGAGGACGGCGCGGTCAGAAGGCTGCACGGTGCATCCTCAGCGCGACACCCCGCAGTAGGCGAGGATGGCGGCCGCGTAGATGCGGGCGGCCGCGGTCAGGTCGGCGACGGAAACGTGCTCGTTGATGGCGTGCGCCTGGGGGGTTTCCCCCGGACCGAAGAGGCAGGCCTCTCGCAGCCCGACGGCGTCCTTCCAGTCGGCAATGTCTCCAAACGACAGCGCCCCTCCCAAGGCAAGTTCGCGCCCCGCAGCCTCTCCCGCCCTGCGCAGGGCCGCCACCAGCGGGCCTGCGTCGGGGAAGGCGATCGGCTCGCGGCGCTCCGTCACCGCCAGCTCTCGCAGCAGGAAGGTGGGGTCGGCGCGTAGCGCCTCCACGGCAGCGCGCACCTCCCCCTCGATGTCCCGGGTGCTGCGCGGCGGGCCGAAGCGGATGTCAAAGGTCAGGCGGCAGCTATCGGGGACGATGTTGGGCTGGACGCCTCCCTCGATGGTCCCCACGTTGATGGTGTCCCGGCCCAGCACGGGGTGCTCGCGGACGCCGATTCCGTACACCGCGTCGATGACCTTGACCCCGTTGAGGATGGCGTTGATGCCCTTGCCCGTGGCGGAGTGGGTGGACTCTCCCCCCACCTCGATGCGGAACCACACCCGACCGCGGCTGGCGCAGCAGATGCGCAGGTCGTAGGGCTCGCCGAAGATGCCGGCGTCGGCCTTTAACTTACCGGCCGCGGCCAGGTAGGCCAGGCCGTTGAACCAGCGTGCTTCCGGAGGCCGCCACTCGTCCCCGGCCCAGGCCACCAGCACCGCCTTACCCGCCAGGGGAACCTTGGACTGGGCCACGGCGCGCAACGCCGCCATCATGGCTCCCAGGCTGGCCTTGGTGTCGGCCGCGCCCCGGCCGTAGAGCAGTCCGTCTTCCACGACGGCGGCAAACGGGGGATGGCGCCACTGGGCCGGGTCGGCGGGAGGCACGACGTCCGTGTGCGCTGCCAGCAGCAGCACCGGCGTTCCTTCGCCTACTGCCGCCAGGACGTTGGGCCGGGTCCACCCATCGCCGCTGTCGCCGTCTACCACGGGAGACAGCCCGTAGCCGGCGATCTCCCGGGAGACCATGTCGGCGATTTCCGCCAATTGCAACGGCGGGGCGACGCTGGGAACCTGGATCAGCCGACGGGTCAGGTCCAGGGTGTAGTCGTCGTCAACCCGCTCCAGGACGTGCCTGATGGCGTCTTCCATCTCGTTCCCTCCTTAAAGACCCAGGCGCGCCGCCATGCGCGGGTCCAGCGCGTCGCGCAGGCCGTCGCCGAAGAGGTTGAATCCCAACACCGTGACAAAGATGGCCAGCCCCGGAAAGGCCGTGAGGTGGGGCGCCACCCGCAGGTACAGTCGACCCTTGCTCAGCATCGCCCCCCACTCCGGAGTTGGCGGCTGCGCCCCCAGCCCCAGGAAGCCCAGGGCCGCCGCCGAGAGGATCGCCGATGCCACCTGCAGCGTGGACTGCACGATGAGGGGAGATAGGCAGTTGGGCAGGATGTGCCGCAGGAGGATGCGGGAGTCGTGCGCCCCCAGGGCGCGGGCGGCCTCCACGTACTGCTGCTCCCGGATGGCCAGCACCAGCCCGCGGACCAGGCGGGCGTAAACCGGCATCTGGGCGATGCCGATGGCGATCATGGCGTTGTAGAGACTGGGTCCCATCACCGCGACGATGCAGATGGCCAGCAGCACCGGGGGGAAGGAGAGCAGCACGTCCACGAACCGCATGCACAGCAGGTCCGCCCACCCGCCGCGGTAGGTGCCCAGCGCGCCCAGCGCGGTGCCCGCAAGAAGCCCGATGCTCACCGAGACGAACCCCAGGGTGAGGGAGATGCGCGCCCCGTATATGATGCGGCTGAGCAGGTCGCGCCCCAGCTCGTCGGTGCCCAGGGGGTGGGCGCGCGAGGGCGGCTGCAGCATCCGGTTCAGGTCGGCCGCCAGCGGCGGATGGGGGCTGATGGTGCCGGCAAAGGCGGCGGCGAGGCCCAGGAGGATGAGTATGGCCAACCCGGCTTCAGCCGCTCGGTTGCGCAGGAAGGTGCGCAGCGCGCGATGCTGCGCCCACCTGGACCGTGGGCCCGTCACGCCAAGCGCCAGCATGCGGGTGGCCATCTGCGTCGGCTCACCCGTAGCGGATGCGTGGATCGAGGAAGGCGTAGAGTACGTCCACGAGGAGGTTGATCAGGGCAAAGGTGGCGGCGAAGAGGAGGACACTGGCCTGGACGATGGGGTAGTCGCGCACCAGGACGGCGTCCACCAGCAGCCGCCCCATCCCCGGCCAGGCGAAGACGCTCTCCACCACTACCGACCCGCCCAGGAGGGTGCCGAACTGCAGGCCGACTATGGTCACCACCGGGATGAGGGCGTTCTTCAGGGCGTGGCGGTAGGTGACCGCGACCTCGTCCACTCCCTTTGAGCGGGCGGTGCGGATGTAGTCCTGGCCCAGGACCTCCAGCATGCTGGAGCGGGTCTGCCGGGCGATGATCCCCGCGGCCACCAGGCCCAGGGTGACCGCGGGGAGCACCACGTGGCGAGGCGTGCCCATGCCGCTGGCCGGCAGCCAACCCAGGATGACGCCAAACAGGAGGATCAGCATCAGGCCCGACCAGAACGCCGGCATGGAGACGCCCACCAGAGCCAGGACCATGGCGCCGTTGTCCCACCAGGAGTAGGGGCGGCGCGCGGAGACGATGCCCGCCGTCCCCCCGACGAGCACGGCCACGGCCATGCTGACGGCGGCCAGGAGGAGGGTGGCCGGGTACCGCCCGGCGATCTCGGCGGCCACCGGGACCCCGGAGGCCACCGACCGGCCCAGGTCGCCGCGCAGAAGGTTGCCCAGGAAGACCGCGTACTGCACCGGCAGGGGGCGGTCCAGCCCCCAGGCCCGGCGGACCAGGGCGATGTCCTCGGCGGTGGCCCACTGGCTGGCCAGCAGCTCCGCGGGATCTCCGGGGATCAGGCGGATCAGGACGAAGACGATCATGGACACCCCCAGCAGCATGGGCACCATGATCGTCACCCGCCGGGCCAGGTAGCGGTGCACGCCGGTCCTAGCGGTCCAGCCAGGTCTTGTGCAACTGATCCACCATCTCGGTGACCGAGATGATGAAGTCCTTCACGTCGGCCTTCTTGGCGTGGATCTGCGGCTCGGTGTACAGGAAGATCTGCGGCGCGTCCTCCATGATGATCTCCTGGATCTTCCGCAGCGCGTAGAGCCGCTTCTCCGGGTCGGTGAAGAAGCGCTGGGCCAGGATCAGCCGGGTGAGGTCGTCCCGGGCGTAGAACATGTTGTTGAGGCCGCCGGGAGCCCAGGACTCCTCCGTGTAGTCCTTCACGGCCAGGTCGGCGTCCAGGGTGGGCAGCCCCCAGCCGATGAAGAACATCTGCACAGGGCTCTCCTGGACGCCCTTGCGCAGCACCGCCATGTAGGCGCCCCACTCCATGCGGATGATCTCCACCTGCACGCCTACCGCCGCCAGGTAGGACTGCACCGCCTCCACGACCTCGGTGTCCAGCAGGTAGCGCCCCGGTCCGTAGTGCAGCGTGGCCTTGAAACCGTTGGGATAGCCCGCCTCGGCCAGGAGCTGTCGGGCCCTGGCTGGGTTGTACTCGTAGGTCTTGATGGGGAAGTAGCCGTACCCGGTGTGCGGCACCGGCGAGTCGGTGATCTTGGCCAGTCCCAGGAAGAGCTTGTCCACGATGGCCTTCTTGTCCACGGCGTAGTTGAGGGCCTGACGTACCCGCTTGTCCTTGAAGGGGCCCCACTGCACGTTCATGCCGACAAAGATCTTCCGCTGCGGCGGAGGCGTGAGCACGGTGAACCTGGGGTTGGTCCGCAGACGGGCGGCGTCGCGCGGCGGGACGTGGTAAACAGCGTCCACCTCGCCGGCCTCCAGGGCCATGATCCGGGCGGCCGTCTCGGGGATGGGCCGCATAACCAGGCCCTCCAGATAGGGAGCCCCGCCCCAGTACTCCTTGTTGGCCACCAGCCGCACCTCCCGGCCCTTCAGGTGGTGGACAAACTTGAAGGGCCCGGTGCCCATGGGGGCGGTGAAGTAGTTGGCCCCCAGCTTCTTCACCTGGGTGGGGCTGTTGATGGCGATGGGGGCGTAGGCCAGTTGGGCCGGCAGCGGGGCGAACGGGCCGGCCGTGACGATCTGCACCGTGGTCTCGTCCACGGGGACGACGCGGTCGATCATGGTGAAAGCCGGCCGCGCGGGGGCCCGGGTGGCCGGGTCGAGGATGCGCTCCACGTTGAACTTCACCGCCTCGGCGTTGAAGGGGGTGCCGTCGTGGAAGCGCACGCCACGGCGCAGCTTGAACGTCCAGGTCCGCCCGTCCGGGGAGACGGACCAGGACTCAGCCAGCGCCGGCAGCACCTTCCCGCCCTCCGGGCTGATCCTGGTCAGCGTCTCGCTGACCTGGAGGATGATCCCCAGGTTGGGGATCCCCGTGGCCAGGGCGGAGTCGAAGATCGGCGGGTCCGTCCCAAGAGAGAGGACGAGCCAGCCTCCGGGCTTGGGTTTGGCAGCCGCGCCCATCGCACCCGACGTGCATGCCGTCAGCATGAGCAGGGCGACCAGGACCGCCAGTACCGTCACGTGCGGGTTCTTCATCGTGTCACCTCCTGTTGTCACCCCTCGTCCTGCTGTCACCTACTCGCCGCCGAATCTGTCCCCCGACCTCCCGCCTTCCGCTCGGAGTTCCTGCGTGCGGGAAGCCGCCGTCGCGCTCCCCGGCGGATGGCGCCATCCCGCCCCACCTCGGGGCCGACTGGAGGGATCTGCCACTCGTAGCTGCGCTTGAGCACATCGAGCTGGAGCGAGGTCTCGGTCTTGCGGATACCCCGGATCCCGGCCAGCTGGCGGGTGAGGAAGTGCAGCAGGGCCTGGTTTGAGGGGAAGATGGCCTCGATGATGATGTCGTAGGTGCCCGTGGAGTAACCCACGTAGCGGACCTGGGGCATATCCACCAGGCGGCGGGCGGCCTCCTCCAGCCGCGGCGGGTCCACCTCGATGCCGATGAGGGCCACGATGGGCAGGCCGATCTTGAAGGGGTTGGCCACCGCGGCGATGCGCACAATCCCCTCGGCCAGCATGCGCTCGATGCGACGCCGGATGGTCCCCTCGGCCAGCCCCAGGCGGCGACCGATCTCGCTGTTGGTCAGCCGGCCGTCCCGCTGCAGGTGCAGCAGGATCTGCCGGTCCACCTCGTCAATGGTGGCGCCGAAGCTGGACGAATTCCGTAACCTTTTGGCCGCCATCCGCCGAATTCCGTCTTTTATGCCAGCCTGCAGTGCGACTCCCGCCGAGTCAATCGGGCGCAGACCCGATTTTGCCCTCAGGGTGCGGCGTTCTCTGGGTGCGCATCATCAGCGGAGATGGCGCAGTCCCCGGGGCGAGGCAGACGCGAACGATAAGGGGCACCACCACTGGACCGGGAGGAACAGGAGGTGGGTGTGGCCTGAGTCGCGGCCCCGGTGCACGCCGCGGCAGGCTGGTATCCAGCCGGTGTTCGACTAGCCGAAAACCCGCGCCTTTCCCAGCAGGGCCCGCAGCGTGGTGATCTTCCCGATGTGGTAGCCGCGGTGGTAGACGAGGAAGAGCAGCGCCTCGCCCACCGTGGTGTAGCTGCGCGTTCCCTCGACCCTCCGGGTGAGGTCCCCTTCCCGCGCGAGCTGCCGCAGCCGGTCGTTCACCCCGTCAAGCACCGGGAGCACGGAGGCCAGCGGAGGGTAGTCGGCGTCCCCGCCGCTACCGGTGGTGAAGAGGGGCTCAAAGTCGGCAGGCACCTCGACGGCGACCCCGCTGCGCAGCAGCGCCCGGGCGTCCACCAGGGCGATGTGTCCCACCTGCCAGACGATGGGGGTCAGGCCGTAGGGGCGGGCCCGCGCGTCCGCTTCGGTGATGTCGGTGAGGACCCGCTGGATCCGGCGCGCGGTGCCGTCCAGCATCTCTGCCAGCAGTGCGCGTGGGTCGATCATTGATGCGCTCCTTTCGCCGCGGCGCCCCCGGAAGGACTGGGGTCAGCCCATCCACAGCCCGCCGTTGAGACTGATCGTCTGCCCCGTGACATAGGCGGCGACCTCGGAGGCCAGGAAGACGGCCGCTCACCTAGCCACTAAGTTTAGCGCCCCTGCCGGGCGCGCCACAGGCGTACCCCCGTCTCCACGAAGTTGGCCAGGACCTCGGTCTGGTAGGCAGTGAGGACACCGAAGGGGATGCCCGTGTTGTAGAAGTCCCGGGCCGCTGCGAAGGTTCCTCCCGGGTCCTTGAGGTAGTCCAGGTCGGAGACGGTGCCGCCGCACTTCTTCACCGTCGGGGCGCATCCCCGCCCGTAGAGGTCCGGCGGATCGGAACTGGTCCGCAGTGTGAGCACGTCCACCAGCATGAACCCGGTCACGTTGCCGGCCGGGTCCACCTGCCCCTCGATCACCGGCCGGGCTTCCGCCTCCGCCCACCAGACGTAGGCGGTCTCCATGTCCGTCTGGGTGACACCGGAGGGATGGAGCTTGCCGAAGAGTTCCTTCTGCCGGCGCGCCTCATCCGGGCTTGTGATGAAGCCGGCTCCGGCTGCCTCCACACCGACGAAGACCTGGGCGGTGTCCCGCTCCCCGTGCTTGGACTGCCTGAGGTAGGTCTTGATGGCCTCCGGCAGCGGGGGTACGGCCATGCTGGCCACGATCTCCTGCCCCAGGGCCAGGGTCGCCGGATGCGCCTTGAAGCAAGAGTTGACCAGGCGGAGCTGTCGTCCGTCCGCGGTGTGCACGCGGAAAGGCAGGGGGATGTAGCGGTCGTTGATGTCGCCGGTCGGCCAGGGGGAGAGCAGCGGGATGGCCGGGTCCAGCGGGGCGTGCATGTCGACGGGAGCGCGGAAGACGCGTGGGGAGTTGGCGCGGTAGAGCTCCCGCCACCGGTTCACGTCGCCGGTGTACCGCTTGGCCAGGGAGGCCAGGGTGTCTCCCTCCTTGGGCACGATCCACCCGCGGGTCTGCACCGGGGTAACCTGGAACCAGTCGTTGACGCAGGCGTAGGCCACCAGCAGCGAGTCGCCGGGCTGCATGGGCATGTAGCCTCCGGCGATGCCCCCGTGGAACTTGAGTACATAGTCACTGCCAGCCGGCGGGTAGAAGCGGCGCAGGTCGCGCATCGCCCCCATGACGTTGGCCGGGCCGACGCCGGTGGTAAAGACGACGAAGCGCAGCCCGCCGATGGTCCCGGTGCAGAAGGTGCGGGCGTTGACGGTGCGGCACTGCTTGCCTTCCAGACGACGGGTCAGGCCGGCGATCTCCCCGGCATTGTCTCCCCCGAAAGCGCCGGACGCCCAGGCGTCCACCGGCTGCACACCCGGCGGGGCCTGGGCTCGCAGCGGAGCCGCCACAGACGCGGCGGCGAGCGCCAGCGAGAGCACACTGACGACGACAAGCACCCGGTTACCCATGCAGATCCTCCCTCCTGTGACTCATGCCGCCCTCCTGCGCCGCGCTCTGCTGCGGGGAGAGGAGGTGCTTTACGGCCTGGGGATGTTCCGATTCCGGCGCGATTTCGGAGTCGCCCCAGCATCCTGATTACGCCACCGGCGCCCCTGCTTCCCTGCGCGGAGAGCTGCGCGCCTCACCTGCGCCAGCCGGCGGCGGCCTCGCGGCCGTTACGCGAGGATTTGGTGGATGGCGCGCCCGGCCAATCGGAGGAGTCTGGGCGTCCGGCCAACCCGCCAGGCGTCTGATTCGTCCAACGAAGGGGAAGGAATATCCCGCCAGGGGCGCGGGCGCCACGACCTCGTCCTAGAAGGTGCCATCTTGATGGCCGGACGCACAAACCGAGGTGTTCTCCTGCGGCAGTCCGCTCCGCTTCTGGCGGTGGTGGCGCTTGTGACGGCCGTGCCCGGCGCCGCACCCGCCGCCTCCGCCCTTGCCCCGCCGCCTAGGTACGCTGACCTCTACACGCTGCTAAACGACCGGCTCCGGGTGATCGAAGAGGCCCTGGATGCCCGGGGGAGCGGGGTGCGCGACGTCGTCTTTGCCGCCGAGCTGCTACCGGCCAATGCCAACATCGGAGAGGCGCTGTTCCGAGAGCAGACCTGGCCGCTGGTGCTGCTCTACCTGGACCGGCTGCAGCGGCTGGGAGTGCGGGGCGTGAAGGTGGCGGTCAAGTACCCCGTACTGCTGTCCGGTTTCCCCCGCTCGGCGGACTACATGCAGTTCTACCGCCGGCTGGGCGAGGAACTGCGGCGGCGGAATGTCAGATTCCTGGTGCAGATGACCGACGGCTTCCGCCCATCGGCCTTCAGCGCGTTGCCGGTCGAGCCATACTATGCAGGCCTGACATGGGAGCGCTACCGCCGTGAGAAGCGGGAGATGGCGGAGACCATCATCCGCGAGGTCCGCCCCGATTACCTCACCGTGCAGAACGAGCCGGGGACGCAGGCGCAAAACACCGGTCTGCCTATGACCGTGCAGCACATCACCGACCTTGTGCAGCACGTCGCCCGCGGGCTGGACAAACGCGGAACGCTGGTGGGGGCAGGCGCGGGGACATGGGAAGATCTGGCCTACGCCCAGGCCCTGGCCGGCATCGACGCTCTCGACTACCTGGATATGCACATCTACCCCATCACCGGGAACTACGTTTTGGACCGGGCCTTTCGCTTCGCCGAGACTGCCCGCCGCGCCCGCAAGCGTCTGGTGCTGGGGGAGGCCTGGCTCTACAAGGCCAGCGACCAGGACCTGCGTGGAGGAAGCGTGGCCGCCGCGCCGGCGCTGTTTGCCCGGGATGTCTTCAGCTTCTGGGAACCGCTCGACGCCAGGTTCGTCGCCGCCATGGTCAGGTTCTCCCGGGCGACGGGGACTGACTTTACCTCGTTCTTCTGGTCGCGGTACTTCTTCGCGTATGTGGAGTACAGCGAGGAGACGGGGCGGCTGTCGCCGGCGGAGCTCTCCCGCCTGGCCAACGCCGCGGCCGCCCGCAACATGGCCGTTGACCCACCGCGCCTGACGCATACAGGGGAGACGCTGCAGCAGCTGCTCACGCGCTGATCGGGTCCGGGCGCAGTCCTGCCTGTCTGTGGCCCGTAGGGGTGCTATCGTGCGCGCGCCGTGCGGAGGATTTCCCGGACGCGCCGCACGGTCGCGGCCACTCGTTGCGGAGGTGGGACGTCGCCGCCGCGCCCGAAGATGGCCCCGCCCAGGGCCACGCCCGCCGCTCCCGCGCGCAGCATGGGCTCGATCCGCTCCACGCTCATGTTGCCGATGGCGAACGCCCGCAGCCCGGGGTAGGGGCCGCGCAGCGCCCGGAGGTACTCAGGGCCCAGCAGGCCGGCTGGAAAGAGCTTCTGCACGTCCAGCCCTGCGCGCAGCGCAAGCCCCACATCTGTCGCCGTGGTCACGCCCGGCAGGTAGAAGACGCCCGCCGCCCGGGCTACGTCGGCCACGTCCGGAAACAGCCCCGGGGAGACCAGGTAGGCGGCGCCCGCATCCAGTGCGCGGCGGGCGTCCTCGGCGGTGAGAATGGTTCCCGCACCCACGCGCACATGAGGGGCGTAGGTCTTGCCGACCCAACGGATCTCGTCGAAGGCGCCCCGCTCCACGGTGACCTCGACGAAACGCACTCCTGCGGAGAGCAGCACCTCCACCAGGCGCCCCAGCGCGTTGCGCTCGAAGCCCCTCAGGATCGCCAGCAGCCCGTCGGCCAAGAGTTCCTCACGCAGGGACAGTGCATTGGGCATGCGGGTGTCTCTCATGTCTCGTCGAGCAGGATCCCGTGCTGGCGCAGGAAAGCGCTCCACTGCCCGGCGACGGCCTCCACAATCTGGGCCAGCCAGCGCTCCCCCTTCTCCCGGGTGGCGCGTGTGGCGTCCCCGAACACCCCCGTGCGCGCCAGCTCCCCCATGCTGATCACCGTGTGCCCGTAGTCCGCCGGCAGCGGGGGGTAGTCGCTGACGGCCCGCTCCATCCGCACCAGGTCTGGCCGCACCGCCAGCATGAGCGAGGTCTCCACCTCTTCCGCATGGAGTTCGTACGCCCCCAGCCAGGGGCGGCTCTCCGCCTCCTGCACCGCCCGCTCCAGCCCGAACGGCGCGCCGTGCAGGATGGCCACCGAGGAGACGTCGGCCAGCTCCCGCACCGCGTACTTCAGCGGCGCCTGGTTCGCGCCGTGTCCCGTGAGGATGAGCACGGCCCGCACGCCGCCACGCTCCAGGCTGCGCACGATGTCCTTGACCATGTCCATAAGCGTGCGCGTGTCCACCCAAGGTGTGCCAGGGAAACGGCGCCATACCCAGGAGTAGGTGATGGGAAGAGCCGGCAGCAGGTAGCCGGCCGTGCGTTCGGCCACGCGGCGGCAGATCTCGCCCGCCAGGATGGTGTCGGTGTTCTGGGGTAGGTGCGGTCCGTGCTGCTCGGTGGCACCCAGAGGGAGGATGGCGGCCGGCACGCGCTCCAGGTAGGCCTGAGCCTCCTCCCACGTCGCGGTCTCTGCCTGGAGATAGCGGAGGCCCATCACATCACCTCCCTGCCCCACGGATCCGCTGCCCGGCTGCGACGGGCGTAGGTGGCATGTGCGGTCTCCAGGTCGGCCCGGTAGGCCGGAATCCTGCGCCACCACAGGTCCGACACCGAAAGCCCCGTAAGCGTTCCGGGCTCCAGCGCCGCCAAGAAGATGGCGGGCTCGTGCAGCACGGCCGGATCTTCCAGGTCGGTCCTGGCGGCGGGAGGCAGGTGTGCGAAGAAGCCTGTATCCAGCTTTGTGTAAGGGCAGAGGCTATTGACGTTGATTCCGTCGGCGCGCAGCTCCTTGGCCAGCACGTCGGTGAGCGCCTCCAGCCCGGCCTTGGAGGCACAGTAGGCGACATCACCCGGCTGCCCCATCCGCCAGTGCCCCAGCAGCGACGTTACGTTGATGATGTTCCCGCGCCGCCGGGCGCGCATAGAGGGGATTACGGCCTGCGCGCAGATGAACGCGCCGGTCAGGTTCACCCGGAGGATGCGCTCCCACAGCTCCAAGGGCAGGTCTGCGGCGTGACGGTGCTCCAGATCGGTGATCCCGGCGTTGTTCACCAGGATGTCGATAGGCCCGAGGGCGGCTTCGGTTCGGGCCACGGCCTGGTGGACCGCCGCCGCATCGGTGACATCGACAACGCAGGGGATCGCCTCCCGGCCGCTTGCACCGATGGCCTCAACCGTCGCCTCCACCCCATCAGCGCGCACGTCGGCCACCGCCACCCTGGCTCCTTCCTGGGTGAAGGCCAGCGCCAGCGACCTGCCTATGCCACCTCCCGCGCCAGTGATGAATGCCACTCTCCCTGTCAACCGCATGGCCACCTCCCTACTGAAGCGCTCCCAGCGTCAGCCCGCGAGTGATGTGGCGTTGCACGATGAAGACCAGCACAAAGGCCGGCGCCATGGCTCCGGCAGAGACGGCGCAGATCAGCGGCCAGTCGAAGGACATGGTGCCTGCCAGCGACGCCACCAGGGCCGGCACGGTGCGCGCCTCAAATGAGGTCAGGATGAACGCCAGAATGAACTCGTTCCATGAGAAGACGAAGATGAGGATGGCGACAGCAACGACCATGGGGAGGCTGGGCGGAAGCACGGCGTGTCGCAGCGCGCCCCAACGGGTGGCTCCATCCACCATGGCCGCCTCCTCCAGCTCCACGGGCACGTCCTCGAAGTAGCGCATGAGCAGCCAGATGGCGAAGGGCAGGTTGAAGGCCAGGTGGGCCAGCGTCACAGCCAGGCGTGTGTCCAGGAGCCCGAGCAGGCGCATCAGCATGTAGACGGGGACCACGACGCCGAACGCCGGGGCCATGCGTGTGGATAGCACCCAGAACGAGAGGTTGTCCTTGAGGGACCCCCGCAGGCGGGCCAGGGCGTACGCCGCCGGGACAGCCAGCACCAGGGCGACGACTATGTTCGTGGCGGCCACGAAGAGGCTGTTGCCGAATGGCTGGAGGATGCCGGCGGTGAACACCTTCTCCCAGGCTTCCCACGTTGGGGTGAAGAAGATCCGGGGGGGCAGTGCCAGGGCGTCATGCCGGGTCTTAAACGAGGAGAGCAGCAGCCAGGCCAGTGGGAACAGGACGAAGGCCAGGTAGAGGGTGAGGAGGGTGTAGACCAGGAAGGTGACGACCCGGCGGTGGCGCCGGGCTCCGATGGAAGCCGCTTCCGCCCGCAGCGGCGCCGCCGCGGCCGCTGGAATCGCCTTCCGGCGCACGTCAGGTGGCACGAGTGGTCCTCCGGATGAGGGCCATGGCCGCGATCACGGTGGCTACCATCATCAGTACGGCCAGCGCCGCGGCCTGACCCAGGTCGAAGTAGGTAAAGCCGGTCTTCCACCCCAGAATGGTCAGCGTCTGCGTCGCCGTGCCGGGACCGCCCTGGGTCATGACGAAGATGACGTCGAAGGTGTTGATCGCGTCCAGCACTCGCAGGATCAGCGCCACCACCAGGACGCCCCGGAGCAGCGGCAGGGTGATCTGGCGGAGCTGGACCAGGAACCCTGCCCCATCGATGCGGGCGGCCTCATACAGCTCGGAGGGGATAGCCTGCAGGCCGGCCAGAAGGATGAGGAACATGAACGAGGTCTTGCTCCAGATGTCGGCCAGGACCACGGAGACCATGGCCAGCGCCGGATCGCCCAGCGGCGCCCACCCCAGCCCCAACAGGCGGAAGAGGTAGGCGCCGATTACGCCCACGTCACTGCTCAGCAGGAACTTCCAGGCGAAGCCCGCGACCACCGGCGGTACGACCAGGGGGAGGGTGAGCAGCGTGCGCATCACGCCCCGGCCGCGGAGGTCTTCGTTCAGCGCCAGCGCCAGGGCCATCCCCAGGATCAGACTGACTGTCGTGGTGGAGGCGACGAAGATGCCGGTGGTCCACGTGGCTTCGCGGAAGGACGGCGACTGCACCAGCACGCGGAAGTTCTCCAGGCCGACGAAGCCTCGCGGCGCCTGCACCTGCAGGCCGCGAACGCTCATCCACAGCAGGTAGATGGCCGGGAAGAGGGTCACCGCAGCCAGGGCCAGGACGGCGGGCGCCAGCATGGAGGTGCGTTCCCACCGGTCGCGGGCAGGACGGCCGGGCCGGGGGATGGCGACAATCATGGTGTCAGCCATAGGTCCAAAGGCGTCCTACGGGAACCCGGAGCCCCTGCGTCCCTACCACCCCGGGGGGACAAGCCATCGAAGGTCGGTGCCCCCGGGGTGGTGGTGAGGTCCTCTATCTGTAGTACCCGGCGCGGAACATGCGTTCCAGTGCCCAGGTCTGCAGATCGTTGAGCACGTCGTCGATCTTGGCACCGGCGATGGCGCGCGACGCGGCCGTGCCGATCTTGTCCATGAACTCCACGAGCTCCGGGAAGTACGGGAAGTAGAATGGATCGGACTGCACGATGGCGTTCTCCCAGACCTGCAGCTCCTCCCGTCCCCAGGTCTCGATCAGCGGCGGCGTGTAGAGCACGGACTTCATGGTCACCCACGGGAACTTGGTCCGGCTGCTGAACTCCTCCATGGCCTTCTTCCCCGTGAGGTAGGCCAGCGTGTGCCAGGCTTCCTCCTTGTTCTTGGAGAAGCGGCTCAGGCCCATGGAGAACGTCCAGAACGACTGAATCATCTTCCCCGAAGGCCCTTTTGGCGAGGGGGCCAGGCGACTCTCCTTGCGCACCTCCTCGATCTTGCTGGTGAGCCGGGCGGGATACGCGTTGATGGCTGATGGGAGCATCACCGCAGCCTTGCCCTGGTCCCACATGTTGAGCATGTCCACCCACGTATGGGTGGAGGCCGCGGGCGACCCGTAGTTCTTCAGGGTGTTGACAAAGGCGGCGAAGCCCGGCTTGAAGTCGCCGGTGAAGATGGGCTTGGCCTTCCTGCGGCGGATCTCCGCTGCCGTTGTCGGCCCTCCTTCGAACCAGGCGGCATAACCGGCGAAGGCGTAGACGAAGCCCAGCAGGTCGAGGCTTGGTTCCTCCCCGGGCGCTCCCCGCATGGTGACGGGGAACATGTCGATGTTCTCCTTCTTGAAGTTCTCCTTGAGCGTCCGCAGCACGCTCTCCAGCTCATCGGTGGTGCGCGGCGGGACGAGCCCGTAGCGGCGGAAGATGTCCCGCCGGTACATCAGGCCGGGGCCAAATGAGTAGTACGGCAGCCCGTAGAGCACGCCATCGTATCGGTTGGCGTCCAGGTACTTGGCGTACACGTCCTTGAGGGCCACGTACTTGGAGGGGCTGCGCTGCATCCAGCGCTCCAGGTCCTCCAGCAGCCCCGCGGAACCGTAGGTCTGTACGGCGCCGTCGCTGCCCAGCAGCACCACGTCATAGCGCCCGGTGCGCGACATCAGGTCCGTGAGCACCTTCTGACGGACGGCCAGTTCGTCACCCCACTCGATCTGGATCTCGGCACCGACCTCGCGCTCCAGCGCCCGGAGGACGTCCGTCCGGTCTGTCCCCTTTGAGCCAAACAGCTCAGGCCAGGCGAAGCCCTGGGCGAAGGCGATGACGCGCACCGTCTTCTTCCGCTGCAGGGCGATCGCCGGCCAGGGGGAAGTCGTGCTGAGCGCCAGCGCGCCTGCGGCACCGGCACCCATCTTCAGCAGCCTGCGGCGGGTGATCTTCGCTTCCGCTTCGGGCAAGGGACCGCCGTGCGCGGGTCCGCCGTCCTTCAACTCGTCTGCCACCGCTTTTCCCTCCTCTCCAGGATGGCTGCCGTGCTTGCGGTCTGTAGTCCCTCTCACCTCCCTCCTGGCGCCGTCGCGCCCACGTGGCTCTTGCTCCACTTAGCCCTGGCCGCTCGCCTGTGCGGTGAGCCGCGCCAGGGCATGCGCCAGCTCCCGAGTGCTGGGGTAGAGCTGCCGGTAGATGGCGTAGTACTCCTCGTACTGACGTCTCCGCTCGGCGTCAGGTCCTACGGCTCCCCGCAGGCGGACCATCGCCCGGCATGCCGTCTGGAAATCCGCGTGCACTCCGGCGCCTACTGCGGCGATCACGGCCGCTCCCAGCGCCGACGCATCGTGTTCCTCCAGGACGTCCAGATCGGTCGCCAGAACATCTGCCAGGATCTGCAGCCAAAGAAGGCTGCGGGCGCCACCCCCGCCGACGCGGATACGCGCCGCCCGCTCCCCCAGTGCGGCGAAGGCTTCGAAGGCGTCGCGGAAGTTGTAGGCGACGCCTTCCATCACCGCCCGGACGAAGTCCGCCCGTCGGTGGGTGGAGGTGGCGCCGAAAAAGGCGCCGCGCGCTTGGGGGTCTGCATGCGGGGTCGCGGCACCGTCCAGGAACGGGAGGAAGAGCAGTCCCCGGCTGCCCGGCGGAGCGTCCTGCGCCTCCACGGCGAGGAGCCCGACATCCGCGGTTGCCGCCGCAGGGGTGCTCGCCTGCGCCCGGCTCACCACCTCTCCCAGCCAGGTCAAACAGTAGCCGGCGGTCATCACCAGCCCGTGCCAGAAGTAGCCTCCGGGGACGGGGGCGGTCATGGCCCAGATGCCCTCCGGCGCCGCGGATGGCTGCCCCGCCATGTATAGCGCGATCTGCCCCGCCGTGCCGATCATGATACATCCCAGGCCCGCGGCGATGGTGCCGGTACCCGCGGTGATCGCCGCCATGTCCCCGGCACCGGCCACGACCGGTGTTCCCGGGGAGAGTCCCAGCGCCTCGGCCGCCTCGGGCCTGAGGTGGCCAACCACGGTTGGTGACTCCACCACCTCCGGGAGCAGCTCGCGCGGGATGCCCAGTCGCTCCAGCAGGGTATCGGCCCAGCGGCGACGGCGCACGTCGAGCAACCCCGTCGCTCCCGCGTCGGTCACGTCGGTGACCGCCTGGCCGGCCATGCGCCAGGTGAGTGCGTCCTTCGGCGCCACCGCCTTCCACGCTTGACGCATCGCCTCCGGTTCGTGCCGCAGCAGCCACAGGAGCTTGGCCGCTGCGTGCACCGCACTCACCCGGCCAAGGGCGGTCTCCGCCAGAACGTCGGCGGCCGTACGGTTGATCTCGCCGGCCTCCGGCGCCGCCCGCTGGTCCAACCAGATGACCGCGGGGCGCACAGGGTTACCCCTTCTGTCCAGGAGGACGACGCCGTTCACCTGCCCGGATAGGCCAAGAGCAACTACGCGTCGCCTTGTCGCATCTTTCGCCGCAACATCCACCAGCGCGGCCCGAGTTGCGGACACCGTAGCCGCCCACCAGTCGGCGGGCTCCTGCTCCGCCCACCCCTCCCGCAGCCAGCGGATCTCGTAGTGCGCGCTGCCGCGTCCAATCACCTCGCCCTGGGGCGTGACCGCCAGCACCTTGACGGCCGAGGTCCCCAGGTCGATCCCCAGCAGGAGGTCGTATCCGGGAGGTGGGTTCACGTGTGCCCTCCGCTCACAGGAGCGTCACGCTTCCTCTCCGCTGAAAAACCGGCGCGGGTTATGAATGAGCAGGTCGTCGATGGCTTCCTGCGGGATGCCGGCCCTGCGCATCCGGGGGACGAATCGGGTCAGCACGTAGTCCAGTCCCGGCCCCCCGCCGTAGCTGACCCAGTAGGACGGGCGGCCCAGGTCGTTGCCCAACAGGATCCGCCGGCCGTACCCGGCCTCAAGCATCTGCCTGAGCAGGGCGATGCGTGCGGCGTCCGGGCCGTACTTGGCCTTACCGGCGCAGTCATATCCCAGGTAGCCACCGGCCCGCGCCACCGCAGCGTGCACATCGAAGTCCAGCAGGCGGTCCATGTGGCTTAGGCAGACTCTGCCCGGCGGCACGCCGTGCTCCCCGAGGTAGTCGATCTGCTCGGGCCCCATGGTGCCGGCCGTGGTGTGGGTAACCAGCGGTGCTCCCGTGTGGCGGTGTCCCGCTGCGGCGATGCGCAGCAGCTTGCGCCCGGCGTCGTCCAGGACGTTGTACTCGGTGCCCGCCTTGATCACCGCTGCGCGCACGCCGCTGTTGCCGATGCCCTCGGTCACCTCGCGGACGATACGCCGCACTGCCTCGCCTTCGTCCATCTCGTAGACCCACCGCCCCATGTACCAGGGGCGGTTGAAACCGGTCGTCACCAGCACGTGCACCTGCGGCACACGCTCGGCGATGCGCCGCACCGCATCTATGTTGCGCCCGAAGTCCGCGGCGGTCATCTCCACCAGCGTCTGCCCCCCCGCGGCCGCCCAGCGCGCCAGCTCCGCGGCGGAGCGGGCCTCGTCGTTCAGGGCAAAATCGGGATCGATCCTGTGCAGCCAGGCGGGAGGATCGACGTAGAGGTGCTCGTGGTAGTCGACCACCCCCAGGTCGTCGACGTCGGCCTCGCCCAGGACGGTGGGGACGGTGCGTGCCACGGTCGTGCCCTCTGAACCCCGGCCTACAGCTTCGCAGGGGCCACTATTGAAACCGCGGCGGCCTCTGGAGCGTACCCGATCGCCGCCGAGATGGCCCGGGCGGTCTCCACCACCTGTCCGGCCAGGGGGCTGTCTTCCAGCGGCCAGGGCATCCGCTCCCCCGGCCCCGCCACGCTAACGGCGGCGATGGCGGTGCCCTCGTGGTTGAACACCGGAGCAGCAATACAGCGCACCGACAGCTCCCGTTCCCCCCGGTCAACGGCGTAGCCGCGCCGACGGATGGAATCCAGCTCTTGCAGGAGGTGCTCCGGGCTCGTGATGGTGTGCGGCGTCTGCGCAACCAGCGGCACGGCATCCAGGTAGCGCTGAACCAGCTCCGGGGAGGAGAAGGCCAGCAGGGCCTTGCCCAGGGCGGTGCAGTAGGCCGGGAGCATGGCGCCGACGCGCGACTTCATGTAGGCGACGGGCGAGTGGGACAGCACGCGCTCGATGTAGACCACCTGCATGTTCTCCAGGATGGCAAGCTGCACGGACTCGCCGCTGCGGTTCCGCAACTCCATCAGGTAGGGGAGGGCCCGCGCCCGCAGATCCAGGTGAGCCAGGAAGGCGTTGCCCACAACGAATGCCTTGACGCCAATGCGGTAACGGTGGTGAGCCTGCTCGACAAAGCCATGCTCGATCAGCGTGGTCAGCAGCCGGTGGGCAGTTCCCTTGGGCAGGCTTGTTCGCTGACACAGTGTTGACAGCGTGGAACCTTCCGGGGACTCCCGTAACGTCTCCAGCAAACAGAGCGCGCGGCTGAGGGACTTGACCTGGGACCGCGCTCCGGTAGGCGCCCGATTGTTCCGCATTGTGGAAATATGTCCGCGATGCAGAATGCTTTTTTATTCTCCGAGAGGACTGACTCCTCCTGGTGGGCGTGCGTCTTGAATTGTGGCAGCGGAAGTCGATGTCCCGGCCGCAGCCTCACCAGCACTCCCGCCCGGTATACTTGAGGCAGAGCATCGACCGCTGAGGAAGGCCACCCGTACAGCGGTGAAGCAAGAAGTGCCGGGGATGGAGGGATCCGGGTCATGGTGGCGGCCTCTGCGTTGCGGCCCGGCATGGCCATCCGGCTGGAGGGTGAGGTCTACAAGGTGATCACCGCCACCTTCCACTCAGGTGGTGGGCAGATGGGGGGCGTCACGCATGCCAAGTTGCGCAACGTGCGCACCGGCGCGGTGCGCGAGTGGCGGTTCCGGCCCGAGGAGACGGTGCAGGACGTCCCGGTCCAGCGGCAGACGATGCAGTTCCTCTACGGCGACGATGAGTTCTGCCACTTCATGAACACCGAGACCTTCGAGCAGGTGGCCGTGGAGCGGACCCGGCTGGGCCGGGCGGCGGCCTTCCTCACGGACGGCATGGTCCTGCCGGTCGAGTTCCATGAGGACCGGCCGATCGGCGTGGTGTTCCCCGACATCGTCGAGGTGCGGGTCGCCGAGACCGCACCCCCCGCCCACGGGACCGGCATCGAGAACGTCTGGAAAGAGGCGAAGCTAGAGAACGGGCTCACCATCCAGGTCCCGCCGTTCATCGCCGCCGGCGAGTGGATCCGGGTGGACGTTGAGGCCGGGGCCTACATCGAGCGGGCGAAACGCAAGTAGACGGTTGGCGGTTCGGCCCGTGGGGTTCGGCCTGCGCCGTCGGGCCGTGCTACAATGCCAGCGAGATGCCCTTCACTGTCCGCGACTTCGAGAGCTTGCTGCGGGCGCTGGACAAGCGCGCCGAGTGGCGGGCCCAACTGCGCCGCCTGGTGCTGACCGACGACCTCCTGGCGCTGCCGGAGGTAACGCGTCAGTTGGCAGGACATGTGGAGCGGTTGGCCGTAGCGCAGCAGCGTACGGAGGCTCGCCTGGAGCAACTGGCGGCAGCGCAGCAGCACACCGAGGCTCGCCTGGAGCAACTGGCCGCGGCGCAGCAGCACACGGAGGCTCGCCTGGAGCAACTGGCCGCGGCGCAGCAGCACACGGAGGCTCGCCTGGAGCAACTGGCCGCGGCGCAGCAGGGTACTGAGTCACGTGTCGGGCATCTGGCTGAGGCCCAGCGCCGGACGGAGGACCAGCTAGCCCAGCTCGTCGAGGAGATGCGCAGCCTCGCTGACAGCCAGAGGGAGACGGCGCGTCAGGTCGGCGCGCTCGCTGACAGCCAGAGGGAGATGATCCGTCAGGTCGGCGCGCTAGCGGAGACCATCGGATTCACCCTGGAGGATCTCGCCCGCGAGGTCGCCCCCGCCTACCTCGAGAAGCACTACGGGATCCGCGTGGTCGAGCTGCAACGCCGGTTCCTCACGCTGGACGGAGAGGAGGTAGAGGTGGATCTCTACGGCGAGGGGACTCGAGACGGCGAGCGCATCGTGGTGGTCGGCGAGGTGAAGAGCCGCATCTACGGACGGGACGTGGAAGCTCTCGGGCGGCGGGTCCAGGCTCTTGCATCCACGTTGCCGGGTGTCCCTGTCCCCGTCCTCTTCGGCTTCGTCGTCCACCCCTCCGCCATCGATGCCGCGGCCCGCGCCGGAGCGGTGGTCATCTCGTCATCTGGGACGACCAGAGCACGGGCGTAGATCGATATCGAGCGGGATCGTTGCGGATCCTGCTAGGCCAGGGAACGTTCACCCTTGATTGTCAGGGGCCACGGAGTCAAGAGGACGGGGCGCAGGAGCACGTTGGCCTCGTCAACTCCTCGCTCGACGGCGGTGTACGTGAAGAGCAGATCGACGGCGTTCAGGACGACCAGCGCCCAATAGGATCGCCAGATCTGGGTAAGAGCTCCGGCTCCGGACATGATGGATCCCCGCATGGATCCGCCGCTGTCAGAGTACAGGTCTGAGCGGGCCTGCTACAGTTGCACCGTGCGCACTTTCAGGATGCCGGGGAGGACCATCAGGGCCTCCCGCACCGAGGGCGGCACAGGATCGTCCAGCCCCAGGACCATGATGGCGCGGCCCCGGGGACGGTCCCGGCCCACCTGCATGTAGGCGATGTTGACGTCGGCCTCGCCCAGCAGGGTGCCCACCCGGCCGATCATCCCCGGGCGGTCCTCGTTCCACACAAACAGCATGATCGTCGAGGGCGCCAGGTCGACGCGGTAGCCGTCCAGGTGCGTGATCCGCGGCTCGCGGCGGCCGATGATGGTGCCGGCGATGAGGAACGCCTCGCCGGTGGTCTCCACCCGCGCCCGCAGCAGGCTGGTGAAGTCCTCGCTGTCCTCCCGCCGCGATTCGGTCAGGGCGATGCCGCGCTCCCGGGCCACCAGGGGCGCGTTGATCAGGTTGACCGGCTGGTCCAGAACCCGCTCCAGCAGACCCGCCAGGAAGCCGGCCCGCAGCGGCGCGCTCTCCAGGGCAGCCAGCTCCCCTTCGTACACCAACTCCACGCCCTGCACCTGCCCCTCCACCAACTGACAGGCGATGGTGCCCATCGCCCGGGTCAGGTCCACAAACGGTCTCACCCGCTGCCAGGCCTCGTCCACGAGCACGGGAGCGTTCACCGCCCCCCGCACCGGCCGCCCGGCCAGCGCCGCCAGGACCTGCTCGGCCACCTCGACCGCCACCCGGCGCTGCGCCTCTTCGGTGGACGCGCCCAGGTGCGGGGTGAGGATGACCCGGGGATGGCGGAGCAGGGGACTGTCCCGAGGCGGCTCCTCCTCGACCACGTCCAGGGCCGCACCCGCCACCACGCCTTCATCCAGAGCGTCGAGTAGGGCCTCCTCGTCGATCAGCCCGCCCCGGGCACAGTTGACCAGCAGCACACCCCGCCTCATACGCGCGAACTGGGACCGCCCCAGCAGGTGGCGCGTGCTCTCGCTCAGAGGGACGTGCAGGGTCAGCACGTCGCTTGTAGCCAGGACCTCCTCCAGAGGGCGCAGCCCAGCCCCCACCCGCCCGGCCCGGTCGGCGGCCACGTAAGGATCGTGGGCGATCACCCGCATGCCAAAGGCGACGGCCCGGCGGGCCACCTCCGAGCCGATCTTGCCCAGCCCGATGATCCCCAGGGTCTTGCCATACAGCTCCACCCCCGTGAATGCCTCCCGCCGCCACTCGCCCCGGGCGGCGGCCAGGTGCGCGGCCGGCAGGTGGCGGGCCAGGGCCAGCATCATGGCCATGGTGTGCTCGGCGGTGCTGACGGTACTGCTCTCGGGGGTGTTGATGACCAGGACACCGCGGCGGGTGGCTGCGTCCACGTCGATGTTGTCGGTGCCCACGCCCGCCCGCGCGATCACCCGCAGCCGCCGCGCCGCCGCCAGGGCCTGCGCGGTCACCCGGCTCCGGCTGCGCACGATTACCGCGTCCGCATCCGCCAGCGCCTCCTGCAACTCCTCGGACGACAGCCCCTGGCGGACGACCACCTCGGCGTGCTGAGCCAGGCGCCGGACGCCCTCCTCGGCCAGACCGTCGGCCACGAGGACCTTCATGCCCCCTCCAACCCGGCGGTGGGCCCCGCCCCGGGGACCGGATGGCCCAGCGCGGGCAATACCTCTGCCAGCCCGCGCAGGGCGGCATCGACCTGGGCCTCCTGCACGTACCCCATGTGTCCGATGCGGATGATCCGGCCCTCCAGCCGTCCTTGTCCTCCGGCCACCACCACGCCGTGGTCGGTCCTCAGGCGGCGCACCAGCTCGCGGGCGTCCACCCCGTCCGGCACGCGCACGGCGGTCACAGTGTCCGAGGCGTGGCGGGGATCGGCGAACAGCCGCAGCCCCATGGCCGCCACCCCTTCCCGGGCCGCCTGTCCCAGGCGCCGGTGGTGTGCAAAGCGCGCCGGCAGCCCCTGGGCCAGAATCATCTGGACCGACGCCTGCAGCGCGTGGATCACAGGTAAGGGCGGCGTGAACGGCATCAGCGCCTTGCCCGAGGTGATCTCGGCCCGCGCCCGGTCCCAGGAGAAATACCATCGGGGCATGCGGGCGGTCCGCGACGCCTCCCACGCGCGGTCGCTGACGCTGAGGAAGACCGCACCCGGAGGCCCCATGAGCGCCTTCTGCGATCCGGCGACGACCACGTCCAGTCTCCACGCGTCGGCGCGCAGGTCCACGGCGGCCAGAGAGCTCACGGCATCCACCAGCAGCAGCGCCTCCGAGGAGC
>Ga0101945_1000881_pt1 | contig 38640 bp, 31 predicted proteins | sample DewCreD2012metaG_2_FD_75246 | JGI IMG/M metagenome (GOLD analysis project Ga0101945, IMG submission 75246) | Hot spring sediment bacterial and archeal communities from British Columbia, Canada, to study Microbial Dark Matter (Phase II) - Dewar... ... | reverse complement strand
TCAGGAGCGATAGAGCAAGTCGTGGATTGTAGCGTGGCGCTCAAATGGAAACTCCGTCAAGAGCCCTATCATGCCGAGGCAGTGGAGTTGCTATTAGACATCCGAGCAGGGGTTGTTGAACCGATCGCGCCGGTCATCTTTGTGGCAGAAGTCGGCAGTGCCCTTTTACGGGCAGCGCGACGGGGGCGGTTAACTTTTGACGAAGCGCGTCAAGCCATTGACGACATTTTGGGCGTCAATGTTTCGCTGGTAGAAGTTACGCCAGTGTTAGCGCAGCGGGCTTTTGAGATCGCTTGGGCGCATCAGCAAGGCTTCTTTGATTGCCTGTATGTGGCGGTGGCGGAGGCAAGGGGCGCAGAGTTTTGGACGGGTGACCAGCGGTTGTTTCATGCCCTTGCGGCAACCTTCCCTTTCGTCCGTTGGGTCGGCGATTATCGGGCGAGGCGTCCATAAAGGGGCGTTACAAAGGCGGGTGAGCAGGCAATGCAACGAGCCATCACTTTCTCGTCGGTGCTCGTCGCTTTTGTGGGCATCGTGGCGATTGGTGTTTGGCAGATGCGTCGCCATTTGCCGACGCCGACAGAGTTGGCAGCCATGCTGCAACGGGAGTTGACGCAGCAACTGAAAGTGCCCGTGCGTATCGGTCGGGTGGAAGTCAGTTGGTGGGGAGCAACGGTTCATCAGGTGCACATTTTGCCCGACCGCCGTTCACCGACAGGTTACTTGCTCACCGTCCCTAAGTTGCGGTTGCATTGGTCGTGGTGGTTGCTTCTTTCACCATCCCGCTGGCGTCAAGCCATCCGGCAACAATTGACAGAGGCGGTTCAGCGAGTGCTCGTCGCCGACGCCACCCTCTTCCTCTGGCGCGACCGCAAAGGGCGCTGGAACGCTAACCCGCTCCTTTCCGCCCGACCGAGCAAAAGGCAACGATTGCCCATCGTGACTTTCCGACGCAGCGAACTGGTGCTGAGCGACGAGATGTTTCCATTGCCTGACGGGACACCTTTCCGCCTTCGCTTGTTAGATGCCGAGGGCGAATGGCGACAGGATGCTAACGGCTCAGTTTTGCGCCTTCAGGGCAAAATCGCTGTCCCGTTGGGGACGGAGAAAAGCACGGCGGAAGTCCACATCGTGGAACGAGTCGGAGAACGGTGGCGGGAAACGGAAGGGAGTTTGCATTTCATGGAGTTGCGAGCGGAGCGGCTGCCTGAACGGTTGCGCCGCTGGCTTGATGGGCGCTTGACCGTTCAACGAGGCGACCTTGCGGAAGGCGAAATCCGTTGGGCGCAACAAGGGAAGCGATGGCAAGTTCGGTTCGCTTTGTTAGGTCGGCAACTGGTGGCAGATTGGCGACAAAACCGTCGCACCACCTCCCTGCGGTTGCGCGAAGCGACCCTTCGTGGGGCATTGCGAATGGACAGGCAAAAAGTCCGTTCGTGGCAGATGACCGTCCGATGGCGACCGCAACCGTTGTTGGGTGAAGGGCAACTCGCTGCCGAAGGGAATCCGACCGGCTGGCGGGTGCGATGGAAAGGGCAACGAATGAAAGTCGCTTGGCTCGCTTCTATCGCTTCCGATTTCGGTCTGGCATCGTTGTCCTTGACAAAAGGGATGCTCAGCGGGATGGCGACAGCAGAGGGGAACGGAAAGGCTTGGCGGGTGGAAATTGAATTGGTGGGCGAAGGGTTGCGATGGAAAGCGCAAAGTTTTGCGCCCTTCGTCAACCGCACCGCCGCTGCCTTTCCATTTGTTCATCGCTACCTCTCCATCGCCTCCATCACACGCCTTTCGTCGGTGAAACGAATGCAATTGACGGCACGCATGGAAGGCGTCGTTAGGGTAGGGGAGAACAAGAGTCAAGGCACGGTCAACCTCTCGGCGACTTGGGAGCGACCGACGGAAGGCGAACTGAGGCTGATGGCGGTTTGGCAGGATGGGCAAGGACGGGCGGAAGGGAGGGTGCGAAATTTCCCGCTGGGGCGGGCAATTTTCCACTTGCCCGTTCAAGGCAAGTCGTTGCAAGGGCAATGGGTTGGCGGGCGCGTTTCGGGCGAGGGGAGCGCCCGATGGCACATGCGTCGCTTTCAATTGAAGCGTTTGGTGTTGCAATTGGCGGACGGCATCGTTCAAGGCGAGCACTTTGCGCCCATGCGGGTTGCTTTCTCGCTGCGTGCCGACGGCAACCGCATTGCCATCCCGAAGGCACAACTGCGCTGGCAAGGAGGTGCAATGGCGACCATTGAGGGCGAAGCCCTTTCGGGGCGACCGATGGTCTGGCAGGTGGAAGGGGCGCTGAGCGGCGCGGCAGTGACGAGCCTTTCGGCGTGGTTGCGTCAGCGATGGGCGTTGCCGTTGCAACTGTTCTCCAGCGGTCCGCTGCGAGCAAAGGGGCGAGGCGTCGGCGGGCAATGGCTGGCAGAAGGGCAGTGGAAAGCACCGCAGGGCAAATTGCGATGGCATCAAAGGAGTTTGGGCTTTGGGGCGGAGCAGTTGAACGCTTTCATCACACCGCAAGGGGCAATTGTGTGGGGGCGTTTGGCGCAATTGACGCCACCGCCTCACGCCCTCTTGGCATCGCCAACCCTTCGGCTCTCCGATTGGCAACTTCAATGGGATGCGAAAGGGCAGCAAGTTACCGCTTCAGGAACGGTCTTTGTGCCATCCGTGACGGTTTTGCGGGTGCCGCTGCGAGATGTGAAAGGGCAAGTGGAAGCAAGCGTCCGAACGGACGGACAGGGATGGCAACTGCGGGTGCAAAACCTTTCGGGCGAAGGATTGCAAGGCAAATTCACAGACGGGCAATGGCTGGCTTGGGGCGATAAGACGGGGCAATGGCGAGTGGCAGGCAAGGGACAAGCGAAGGAAATTTGGCTGTCGGAAATTCAACGGCTTCGGTTGCCCATCTCATTGACCGTTCGGGGCAAATTCACAGGGCGATGGCAAGCACAAGGTTCACCCGATCAACTGCGCCTTATGGTTGCTGGTGACATCGCCGACGCCTTTGTCGCCACCGATGAGTTTCCCGTTCGCCCTTCGCCAATCGCTATTCGCTGCCGTTTCTTCGCTCAGCAAGTGCAGGGGTTGAACGCAACAGTCATTGCCCTCCGACAGCGAGAAGGTTGGCAAGTGCGCAAGGTGATGGGTGAAGCGACTTTGCGAGGGGTGCAGGTGACGGCGAAGGAAGAAGAGTGGCAGGCGGAAAGGTTGGTGGTGCAGGGCGTGGCGGAGCGAAAGGCGGATGATGGCGAATGGCGCTTTGACGGGCGATTGTTGCAGGGACGATGGTTGGGAGGGCAAATCAATGGTCAACTGGCGATGGATGGACGGCACCTGCAAGGGCATGTCAGTTTCACCGCTTTGGACGGCGAACGACTGTGGCGCTTCATTGCGCCTTTTGTTGCGCCTGATAGGCACTCCAACCCGTCGCCAGTCGCCAATCGCCAGTCGCTGCCGTTGAAGGGGAAGGTCGGTGGATGGCTGCGGTTTCAACTGGTGCGCCAAAACCCCAGTCCCCAAAGGATGACCGAAGGATGGCAAGGCGAGTGGGAAGGGGCGTTGAGCCTTTCGGACGGGGCGGTGAGCGAATGGGCAGTGAAGTTGGCAGGCGTTCGGGCGCAAGGGCAACTCGTGGCGGAAACGCAGCAAGGTCGGTTGGTGCGTTGGCAAACGCAAGGCGAGGTAGCGGGCATCCATGTGCTTTCGCCAGATGGGCAGGCAGTATTGAGCGGGACTTTCGCTTTGACCAACCATCAGCCATCGCTTTCCTTCCGCTGCCGTTTGCAAGGGCGATGGGGGATGGTGTCGCTGCGTCGGCTTGCCGAACGGTTGGGACTGCCCAAGCCCTTGCAGGGCGTCGCCGAAGGGACGGTCAGCATCCGTTGGGATGAAAAGGCTCTGCAAGTGCAGGGGACAACAAAAGTGCCTGCCGTCGTCATCGGCGATGAGGTGCGGTTGACGGAAGTGACGGGCGAATGGGCATGGCAGCCAAACACCTTGCGGTTGCAACGCGTTAAGGCACAAGCGGATGGAGGCACCTTGACTGCAGAAGGAACATTCGGGACGGTCAAGCCCTTCCCGCTCACTTTGCGGATAGAAAGCGACGGGATTTCGTCCAGCGTTTTGCGGGCAGCCCTGCGGGAATGGCGCTTGCCCATGAGCGAACTGGCGTGGCAAGGACGCATAGCAGGGGCAGTGTGGGTGTATCGCGACGAGAGGCGCCAGCAAGTGGTGGCGATGCTGAAAGGAAACTCGGTCGCTGTCGGCGAGGCATCGTTGGGTTCTGTCTCCGTAAACTTGCGCGCCGAACGGGAAGAGCCGAAAGGAACATGGCAAGTGGTAGGGCAGGGGAGTGCTCAGCGGAACGGGATGGCGGCGCAAATTGAATGGGAGGCAGGACGAAGGGAACAAAACGCAAGGGAAGGAGAAACATTGCCGAAATGGCGGGTAGCATGGCGGGCGGGCAAAGTGCCTTTAGAAACGGTGCGGGCAATTTTGCAAGCGTTGCCGAAAATGCCTGAGGGTTGGCACCGATGGCTCCAATTGTCTCTCAGCGGTGACCTTTGGACGAGCGGAGAAGGGCAGGGGGAAGGGAGAAAAGTGGTCGCTCTTCGGGCGGAAGTGTTTGTCCCTCGCCTTTGGGGTGTCGGCGAAGACGCGCTGCTTGTGCGGGGCGATGTCACCTTTGATGGGACGAAGTGGCTACTAAAACCGCTGACCCTTCAGCAACGGGGGGCGGAAGTCTCGGGTTGGCTGGCAATCGGAGCAAAAGAGGCGTTGGAGGGCACATTGACTTTTTCGGGAATCCGCCGGGCGACAGTGGTCGGCATTGGCAGGCTGCTGGGCGTGCAGAATTTGCCACCTCTGCCCGACGGGACATTGCAGGGGCAACTGCGTTTGGCGGGCACTTTCCGTCGTCCTGAAGGGGTCGGACAATTGCGGGCGACAGAAGGGCGTTGGGCAGGTTGGCGGTTGCCTGAACTGGTCATCCATCGGTTCGTTTTGGACGGCGAACGGGTGCGCCTTCAGGAAGGGGACGGAGAAATCCGCTTCAGCGGCGAACTGCCTTCAGCACGGCTATGGGGGGAGTGGCAGATTGGCAACAGCGGAACCTTGCAATGGCACCTTGTCTTGCCGCGTATCCCGCTTTCTGTGCTGCTGCCATCCGAAACATGGGTGCGGGCAGAAGGGGGATGGGTGCAAGGGCGATGGGACTTGACGGGAACGGCAGAAAAGGTCCACTTGGCAGGCTCAATGGAAGGCGAAGTGCCAACCCTCATCCTTGCATTCCCGAAAGGAGGGCGACAGACGCTCAAGCAAGTCCGTTGGCGAATTGTAGCGGACGGGGCGACAGTGAGGTTGGCGGAAGCCGAAGGGCATTGGAATGGCGGGACGGTGATGGCATCAGGCACTTTGACGGTGCGGGAAGGGGGCTGGCAAAACCTTTTCGCTAACGAGGGAGAACTCACCCTAAAGGCTCAAAACCTTCAGGCAAGTTGGGAGGGGACGGCGGTGGTGCTCCGCGAAGGGACTTTCAGGTTGCGTCTTCGTGACCGAACTTTGACGATGCGCATAGAAAAAGCCATCGGCAACGGATGGAGCGCTGAAGGGGAAGGGCACTTGAGGGAGGCAGTTTGGCAGCGGGCTCAAAAAGACCCTTGGCAATGGCTGACAGGAGGCGTTTGGGATGTCACCTTGCGGTTAGACCGATTCCGCTGGCAAGGAGAAGGGGCGAACGGGCAAGTGGCGGGGACTTTACGCCTCCTTTCAACGGCGGAGGCTAACACACCTTTTTTGTCAGGTGACTTAATCGTCTCCGACGGCAATATCGCCCGGCTGACCGTTGGGCGGGGTGGGACGAGGCGATGGGAATATCCGCCAGCCTTGCGGTTGGCAGTAAACTTGCGGGTAGGGGAGGGGCTCTTTTTGCGCAACCCGCAAGCCAGCCTTTTGTTGGGAGGCTCGGCACGATTGACGGGAACATTAGCCCAACCCCGTCTGGAAGGCGAAATTCAGGGGCGAGGGGGAACGGTGCGCCTTCCCGCCTCAGTGCTAACGATCACGGATTTGTCCTTCCCCTTCCTTGCCTTCGTAGACCCCCTGAGCAAGACTTGGCAATGGACGGCTCGGTTGCGGGTAGAAGGGGAGACGCAGTTGGACATCCATCGCATCATCGTCCTTGTAGCGGGACCTGTGGACGAGCAATCCCAGCGGTTAGGCATTTTCCCGACGGTGACCATGTTAGTGACCCCGCCCTTGCCCGAACGGACGCTCCTTCAGCGGTTGTTCGGGGCGAGTTTGGCACAATTATCGCAGGCTTTAACGGATTGGCAGCAACTCTTTTCAGGGACACTGGTGCAAAGTTTCATGGGAGAGTTGCTGGCACCTGTAACGACGCCGCTGGCGGAAGCCTTGCGGCTGTCGGAACTGAGCCTTGTTCGGGAGCAGACGACAGGGCAACGATGGCTGCGATTTGGGTTGCCCCTTTCGCCCCGCTTCCATGTGCTTTGGCGTCAGGGGTTATCGGCGACTGACCCTTCCGCCCTTGAGGTGCAATACTTTTTAGGCAAACGGACATCCATCACTTGGGTCAAACGGGAACGGGAACGGGCGGAAATTCGCCTGCAAACTTCCATCCGTTTTTGAGGAAAGGCGTCAAGGAAAAGTTGGAGCGTGATGAGGGCTGTGCGCCGAGAGAAAGGACGGTCATCGGAACAATGGTCGGTCGGGGCATCGGCTGCTCATAAGCCGCCCTTTGAGGAAGTTGTGGAGCGTCACTATGACGGCGTGTTCAACTTGGCGCTGCGGCTTTTCGGGGGCGACCGAGAGGAGGCGTTGGATTTAACCCAAGAAGTTTTCCTGCACGCCTTTCAAGCCTATGACCGCTTTCGGGGAGAGGCGCAGGTGTTCACTTGGCTCTATCGGATCACCGTCAACCTTTGGAAAAACCGCATCAAGCAGTTGCAGCGGGAGCGGGAGCACCGTTGGGAGGTGCTGCCTGAGGACATAGACGAAGAGGATGAGGAAGCCGAACCCTTTGAGTGGGAGGACACCCGCCTCTCGCCCGAACGCCTTTTGGAGCAAAAGGAACTCAGTCAAGCCATCCAAAAAGCCATTGACGAATTGCCCGAAGAGCAACGGTTGGCTTTGGTGCTGTGCGACCTTGAAGGGCTCAGTTACAAAGAGATTGCCCAAATTTTGGGCTGCTCGGTAGAGGCAGTGAAATCCCGCCTCTTTCGGGCTCGCTCCACCTTGCGGAAAAAGTTGCGCCCTTTCTTGGAGCGGTGACAAAAACGAGGCTGCGTCGGTCTAACCCTCTGGAGGTCGGCAGAAAATGGTTCGCTGGTTCTGGCTTCTTTGGGTAGGTGTCTTCTTGCTGGCTTCATGGGCAAAGGCGCAGGAATTTGAAGGGCGAGAAGTCGCCGAAGTGCGCGTTGAAGGCAACCAAAATGTGCCTACAGAGTCCATCTTGCTGGTCATGGACACTAAGCCCGGACGCCCTTTTTCAAGGGAACGGATAAGGCAAGACCTTCAAGCCATCTACGACATGGGCTTCTTCTCCAAAGCCCCTGTCGCCTTGCCCTTGCCGACGCCTGAGGGACGGGTTATCGTCGTCGTGCGGGTCTTTGAAAATCCCGTCGTCAAAGACATCGTCTTTGAAGGCAACACGGCAATTCCTTCGGAGAAGTTGAAGGCGATAATGCGCACGGAGGTCGGAAAAATCCTGAACACCCGCACCCTTCAACGGGACTTGGACAGGTTGGAAGAGTTTTACCAAGACAGCGGCTTCTTCGCCCAAATCGGCGTCCCAGATTTGCGCCCTGATGGGACAATCGTCATCCCTATCTTGGAAGCAAAGGTCGTCAGCGTTAAGTTAGACTTGGGCAAAAAGCCCAAGACGAAGGAAAAAACCGTCTGGCGAGAAATCAACCTTCGCCCCGGGCAACTTTTCACCCGCCGCACGATTGAGGAAGACCGACGACGGCTCTTTCTGCTGGACATCTTTGAGGAAGTCAATGTGGACATTAAGCCCGCCGAAGACCCTCAGACGGGCAACCCCGGCGTGGAAGTCATTTATCGGCTGAAAGAGAAGCGGACAGGTTTGGCAAACGCCGGGTTAGGTTACAGTTCCCGCAACGAAATCGTCGGCTTTGTCGCCGTCCAAGACACGAATTTTCGCGGGACAGCCCAGCAACTGCGCTTGATGGTGGAATTCTTTGACCGCAAGGGCTTTGACTTTTACTACTACCGCCCTTGGGTGGACAACAAGCGGACAGGTATCGCCATCAACCTCTTTGACCGAAGTTTCTTCCGCGAGCCGACGACGGCTGTCGCCCTGACAGGAGGCGGGACTTTGGACGAGAATGTCCTGTTCTCTGAGGAGCGGCGAGGGCTTCGGCTAAGCGCCCGAAGACCAAAAGGCGATTACTTTTGGCAGGAAGTCAAGATGCGTCTTGAGCGTGTCCGTTTCGCTCAACACCAACTCATCAATGGGCAAATCGTTCAAGGACCGACTTCCGACCAAGGCTGGATTTCAGGCATCGCTTACAGCCGCCTCTGGGACACCCGTGACTTTCCCTTTGACCCATCCAGCGGGACTTATTTTGAGGGTGAATTGGAGTTAGCCTCCAAGTTGTTGGGTGGGTCTCGCACTTTCGCCAAACTGACCTTGGATTGGCGCCGCTATGTCCCGAAGGGGAAAACGACGGTGCTGGCGACCCGATTGCTCTTAGGGACGACTGTGGGCGCCACCCCTGTCTTTGAAAACTTCTTCGTCGGCGGGGCGGAGACCCTGCGGGGTTACACCATTGATAGGTTCGTCGGCAGAAACATGGTCGTTTTCAACGCCGAACTGCGGCGACGGTTTCGCAAAGAACTACAGGGAGTGCTTTTCTTAGACATCGGCGATGCCTTTGGCGGACCAAATTCATTGGATTTGCGGGCACCTGTCCCTGCCCGCCGAAGCACTCCCCGACTGAAGGTTGGCTATGGGTTTGGTGTCCGTTTCATCACGCCTTTTGGACCGCTCCGCTTTGATTTTGGCTTCGGAGAAGAAGGTAGCCGAACCCACTTTAGCGTCGGCGCCGCTTTCTAAGGAGGGAAAGGCAATGGCTCGGCAATGGCGTTTGGTCGTCGGCTTCACTGCCTTCGTTTTAGCCGTTGCGGCGTGGCGGGCAATGACTTTCGCCCCCGCACCCCAACCCGTGACTTTAGGGTTAGTGGACATGCAAAAACTTCTGGAAGGCTACAAGGCGCTACAGGAAGATGACGCCCGCTTCCGTCAAACCGCCCAACGCCGCCAACAAATGCTGGAAGCCCGAGAGTTGTTAGAGCCAAAGGAATGGGAGGAACTGGACGCTCTGGAACGCAAAGAAATGGATGGCAAACTGACCGACGCCGAACGCAAGCGCTTGGAAGAATTGCGCAAACTAACCGACGAGCGCCGCGCCGAAATTGATCGCTTGCGCTTGAAAGGGCAACTTTCTGACGAAGAGCGCAAGCGTCTGGAATACTTGCAAAACCTACAACGCACCAATCAAGCCAAACTGAAGGAACTGTTTGAGAAGTTTCGGACGGAGTTGGACGAAATCAACCAACGCATCACCCAAATGCATCGGCAGCGCATCCGCGATGCTGCCAAACAAGTCGCCCAGCAATTGAACCTCAAACTCGTCCTCGTCGGCGACGAAGATGCTGTGCTTTATGCCGAGCCGACTTTGGACATTACCGAGCAGGTCTTGGCGATCCTCAATAGCGGCAAATGAGGAGCGGGAAAGGGCGAGGTGAAGGCGATGGGTTGGCGATGGGTCTTCGTGGCAGGCATGGTCACCCTTTTGGGGCTCATCGGCAGTCAACGGGTCACTTCCGATAGCAGCGGCTTAAAAGTCGGCGTCGTGGACATCGCCAAGTTGGGTCGGGAAGCCTCCTTCGCCGACCTGCGCAAAAGTTACGAAGAACAACGGCGCGCCTACTCGGAGTTGATCAACCTGCGCCAAAACTACTTGATGCTGACAGGCTTGGAATGGGCGGATTTGCGTCGGTTGCTCAGTAAGCCTCAACGCTCCCATCAAGAGGAGCAGCGCCTTCAAGAACTGCGCCGCATAGAGTTGGAACGGGAAGCGGAATTGCAACGCCTACAGCAAATCCCACCAACCCAACTGTCGGCTGCCGAGCGAGCAAAGTTGGAAGAGTTAACCCGCCTTTGGAAAGAAGGTCGGGACGATGTTAACAGGTTGCGAGAAATGATGGAGGACGAATTGCGGCGGGTGGAAGGGGAACTGAGCAAGGTCATGGACGAGCGCGTCCGTCAAGCCATTCAAACCGTCGCCAGCCAGCAAAACCTTGACCTTGTTTTAGACCGCAGCGCCATCTATTTCGTGCGGGGACAACTGGTGGACATCACGGACGCCGTCCTTGCGGAACTGAACACGGCTTCGCCCGAAAAAGAAGGGGCTAAAGGCGAAAAAGGGCAAGGAGGCACTCCTCAATGAGCCCCAAACTTTGTCTCAACCGCTTACCAACCGACGGCAGGAAAAGCCTTTTGCCTCGCTGCTTTTGGGTTTTAAGTTGCGTCGCCGCCATAATGGGCTTCGTCGGTGCTGACAGCCCTTCCCTCAGGAATGAGGGAGCGGCGCGACGCAAAGTCTTCGTGGACATAGACCGGCTGATGGCTGCCACGCCCGTTTCTCTTCCCCCTTGTTCACCTGCCCAACAGCCGCTGAGGCTGGAAGGAGGGGCGATAACCCTTCTCCCAGTGCCTTTCCTTGAACCGTCGGACAATTGGATGGACATCGCCCGATGGCAGAAGGAGTGGAAGGCATCTTTGGAGCAAGAGTGTCGCTTTGCTGTGACCCCGCCAAGTCTTCCTTTCGCCCCACGCCTTGCCTCCCCTCGCTCTTCCTCAGGGACGGACAACCTTTCATGGCTTGCGGAGCGTTTTCAAGAACAAGCCTTTGAGCGGGCACGCCTCCATTTGCGCTTAACCTTTGCCGACCGCCTTTCGCCCGCTGAACGAAACCGATTGCAACAACGGCTAAAAGAATTAGACGAGCAACTGCATCCGCCTCCGTCCCCTTTGCCCTTTCCCCTTCCTTCGCCCGAACTGCCCTCGCCTTCGCCGTTTCCCAACTCTTTGACCGATGCCGACCAAATTGCCGCCCTCCTCGCACCCGCTCCCTTGCCTCCGACAAGGTTGACGAAAGTTTCGTCAGACGGGCAAGAGACTGTTGAGAGCCTGACAAGCCGACAGCGCTCTAAGGGATGGCAGGAAACGGCTCTTTTTGCGTTGGCGCAAGCCTTTGCTCTTGCCTACGGTAAGCAGAGGGGTTGGCAGGTCGTCTTCAAACCTTCTCCCTTCTCCCTTGACAAAACCGAGGAAGTTTTGATGGCATGGCGACGGTGGTGGGCATCCAAAAGCCCGTGAGGGTCTCAAGTCCCTTGCCGACGAGAGAGGTGAGCCATTTTGGGTATTCCCTTGCGAGAGCCATTACCTTTGAGCCTTCTGGCGGAGTGGGTCGGCGGGCAAATTGTCGGCGATGAGCAAACCCTCATCAAAGGTGTCAGCGAGATAGAGCAGGCGAGGGAAGGGGATTTGGTTTTTGCTTGGACGAAAACTTTCGCTCAAAGCGCCTTTGCCAGCAGAGCCGCTGCCGTCGTCACCAGCCCGGAATTTCAACGGGAAACCAAGCCTTGCTTGCTCGTTGACAATCCCCGTTTGGCGATGGCGTTGCTTTTGGAGCGCCTCTTTCCTGCCCCTTCTTTTCCTGCCTTTGTCAGCCCTAAAGCGAGCATCGCCGAAGGCGTTCAATTGGGTGAAGGGGTGTTCATCGGTGATTTCTCCGTCATTGGCGAAGGGAGCGTCATCGGCGATGGCACGGTCATTTTTCCCCACGCTTACATCGGGCGGAATGTGGTCATCGGGGCACATTGTCGCATCCATCCCTTTGCGGTCTTGCACGATGGCGTTTTTGTGGGCAATCGCGTCATCATCCATGCGGGTGCTGTCATCGGGCGGGAAGGGTTTGGGTTCGTTTGGGACGGCGAGCGCCATCGGCGCATCCCGCAAGTGGGCACGGTCGTCTTGGAAGACGAAGTGGAAATTGGGGCACATGCTTGCATTGATCGGGCAACCTTGGGGGAGACGCGCATCGGGCAAGGGACGAAAATTGACAACCTCGTCCAAATCGCCCATAACTGTCGTTTAGGCGCCCATTGCCTTCTGGCGGGGCAAGTCGGGTTGGCAGGGGGCGTCCAAGTGGGCAATGGAGTGCTGATGGGCGGGCAAGTCGGAGTCGCTGACCATCGGCGCATCGGCGATGAAGTGCGCCTTGCCGCCAAAACGGGACTGATGGATGATGCCCCGAACAAAAGCCAATGGGGCGGTTATCCTGCTCGCCCTCATGCCCAATGGCTGCGCATAGAAGCGGCGCTTTCCGAATTGCCTGATGCCTTGCGCTTGCTGCGACAACTGGCTCAACGAGTGGAAGCATTGGAAAAGAGACGGGGAGCGGAAAAAGAGGACGCCAGAACGGATTCACCCGAAGGTGATTGAGAATGAAAGGCACATTGGGCGACTCGCTCATCGTTGTCGGTGGCGGGTTGGCAGGTTGCGAGGCGGCATGGCAAGCCGCCAACTTAGGTGTGCCCGTCCTTTTGTTTGAGATGCGCCCGCAGGTAATGACGCCTGCCCACAAAACGGACAAATTAGCGGAACTCGTCTGCAGCAATAGCCTGCGCAGTGATTTGATTGACAAGCCCGCAGGTTTGCTCAAGGAGGAGATGCGTCGGCTTAATTCCCTCATCATCCGTTGCGCTGACCAAGCGGCATTGCCCGGTGGCGGGGCGCTGACCGTTGACCGAGAAAAATTTGCGGCGCTTGTCTCCGACGCCATCCATCAACATCCCCTCATCACCGTCGTTCGGGAAGCCGTTACGAAAATCCCAAAAGTCGGTCCCGTCATCATCGCCACGGGACCCCTGACGCACGATGTCCTTGCCGAGGAAATCCGCCAACTTATCGGCGCTGACTTCCTTTACTTTTACGACGCCGTTTCGCCCATCGTGGACGCCGAGACGATTGACTACGACAAATGCTTTTGGGGCTCCCGTTACCGAGATGAACCTGCCTACCTGAATTGCCCGATGAACGAGGATGAGTATCGGCGCTTTTGGGAGGCATTGGTCAACGCCGAGCGACACGAGCCGCACGATTTTGAGAAGGCGATTTTCTTTGAGGGCTGCCTGCCCATTGAGGAGATGGCGCGGCGAGGTTATTTGACCCTCGCCTACGGACCTTTGCGCCCGGCAGGCTTGGTAGACCCCCGCACGGGTCAACGCCCTTTCGCCGTCGTCCAATTGCGCCCTGAAAACGCCGAGATGACGATGTTCAACATGGTGGGCTTTCAGACAACCCTCAAGTGGAGCGAACAACAACGCGTCTTTCGCCTCATCCCCGGCTTGGAGCGGGCGGAATTTTTGCGCTATGGCTACATCCATCGCAACACTTACATCAACGCCCCCGTCGCTTTGCGTCCGACTTACCAATTCAAAGGGCGGGACGATTTGTTTTTTGCGGGTCAGTTGACGGGCGTGGAAGGCTACATTGAATCGGCGGCATCAGGGTTGGTAGCAGGGCTTAACGCGGCGCGGCTGTTGCGGGGCGAACCCCTTTTGGTCTTCCCTCGCGAAACTGCCATCGGCGCATTAGCCCACTACATCACGACGGCTGACCCCAAGCACTTTGCCCCGATGAACATCAACTTTGGGTTGCTGCCGCCTTTGGAGCGGAAAGTGCGCCCCAAAGAGATGCGCCATCGCCTTATGGTCGCCCGCGCCCTAAAAACTCTGGACGAATTCATCGCCCAACACCGTCTAAGGCGTGGACAAGGCAAATACGAAGGCTGGGAACGAGAGGAGCAGTTAGCCGTTGAAAAGTTGGGGCGGTGATGCTTTTGCACCCGATTTTGTGTCGGCTCGGTCCCGTTCCCATCCGCAGTTACGGCGTGATGGTGGCGGTTGGCGTGTTGGCGGGACTTTTATGGGCAAGGGGCGAATTTCGTCGCCGAAAGTTAAGCGACGACTTGCTCTACGATGTCACCCTTGCTGCCATCGCCTTGGGCGTTGTCGGGGCGCGGTTGCTTTATGTCGCCCTCAATTGGTCGGTTTACCGAACGAACCTGCCCGCCATCGTCATGATTTGGTCGGATGGTGGGCTGTCTTTTCACGGGGCTGTCTTAGGTGGGGTCATGGGTGTCGGGTGGGTCTGCCATCGTTATCGGGTCGCTTTCGCCGAAGTGGCAGACGCCTTAGCACCCAGTTTGGCGTTGGGACACATCTTCGGACGCATCGGTTGCTTCCTGAACGGTTGTTGCTATGGCACCCCGACGACTTTGCCCATCGGCGTCATCTTTCACAATCCCGCCTTGGGCATTGACACCTTGCCCAGCCATCCTGCCCAACTTTACGAGGCGGCAGGCTTGTTGCTGCTCTTTGTGTCGCTCGTCCGTTACCGCCGCAGCGCCCCTTACGACGGCGCCGTTTTCGCCCTGTGGTTGATGGGCTATTCGCTCTTGCGCTTCTTTGTGGAATTTGTGCGGGCAGGAGTGACGGCGAAAGTCGTCAACGGATTGACGGAAGCGCAGTGGCTGTCATTGATGCTGTTTTGCCTGACGCTTGCTTATCATCGCTGGCGGGTTCGGTCGGTGTCCCGCCGCCACAGTTGCAGCAAGGCTGCCGCCAACAAATAGCACGCCGCCCCCAAAATCACGGCACGGCTGTAACCCATCAACTTACCGAACATGACCGCACTGACAGAACCGACGACGGACATCACCCCATTGACACCCCAAAGGTAAGGAACGCTCACTTTTTCCCCTTGCGCCCAACGCATCGCCAACGGGAACGGCATGCCCATCGGAACGCCGACGCTAAAACCCAGCAAAAAAAGGGCTGCGCCCCGCATCGGCAAAGGTAACCCGTGAAGGGCTTGAACGAGCGGACCGATGAGCCAACCGAGGAGGGAAACAAGAGCGGCGACGACGATGACCGCCATTTGGGCACGCTCAGCAATTTGCGCATCCGGTGTGCCTTGAGTGAACCAACTGCCTGCCGCTCCCCCCAAAAGCAAGGCGCAAACGAAAAGGGCGACAGTGTGGGTCGGGCTGCCCAAAAGCAAAATGGAACGCTGCAACAAGCCGATTTCCACCGACATAAACCCGACACCCAGCAAGGCGACAAATCCTGTCAGCAGCCCAAAGGGCAGCGACAGGCGATGGGCGACGGAGGGCTGTTGTGGAGCAGTGGCGATAACAGGACACTGCTGCCATCCGACAAGTGCCGCTAAGGCAATGACCAAAGCGGCAGCGAAGGCGGCAAATTGCCACAGCAATGGCGGAACCGTCGGCGATAAGTCCACGAAGAAGGGCGCATCGTCCGTCACAGGGCGCACATCTACGCCCTGCCGCCATCGGATGTCAGCGATGACATCAGCGGCAGAAAATTCGCCCCGCAACACCGATGCCATCGGCTCTTCTGCACCGACGAAGGGCACCGCCATTGGGAGCACTCGCCATCGCTTCGTGACGGTTCGCAAAAGCAAAGCATCGCGTTCGCTGAAAGGCATCCGTGCCATGACGACAAGGTTGCGGTAGGGCGTGAAGCGCCAAAGGTCGGGCGGCAACTGCCACCAAGCCAAATGGCGGGCGGCATCCGTTACCAATTTGCCTGTCTGCTCTTGCACCACTTCTAAGCAAGTCAGCCACCAACGCATCGCTAAGAAGGGTTCTTGAGTGATGAGGGCAACCATGCCCCGGCGGCTTAAGCGACGCCAATAATCGCGGCAGGCATCCTTTGTGTGGACGAAACTTTCCACCAGCGCCAAACCTGCCCGTCCCATTGTCGCCGTCTGCGTCAATGCCATGACGATCAAGTCGTAACGGCGGTTTGTCTGTCGGACGAAAGCGCGGGCTTCGGCGATACGGAAATGGACGCCCCGTCGCTCGTAAATACGCCCGTTGAACTCTCGGAAGCGGTCGGCAAACACCTTCATCGCAGGGTTGACATCTACGGAATCCACCCGTTGAGCGCCTGCCAGCAAGGCGCAGATAACATCCACGCCACCACCCGAACCGAGCGCTAAGACGGCATTAAGGCGCCGAGGCGGTTCGCCTTTTTGAGAGGGCATCGTCAAGAGGGCATAAGGGATTCCCATCACCGTTCCCATCAGCCAAGCGCCGTCTCTCAAATCGCCTCCCTTCAACCGCACCATCAACGCCGGCACTTCCCCGTCGGTGTAAAGATGCAGCAAATCAGGTTCGCCCTTGTCCTGCACGGCATCCGTGCGGCAGAAAGCGTTCCACAAGGTGGCGACGATGCGTGATTGCCCTGTCGCCAACTCCTGCAGCATCGGTTTGGCAATTTGTGGGTCGGCACGGCGCAATGGCGGTAAGTCCAGATAGCGCCCCGTTCGGTTGGCGATGGCGAAGGCAAAGGTGAGCAGGCTGAGAGCGAAGGCGATGGGTGACCAACGCGGGGCGACGAGGAAAGCAGCGGTCAGGAAAGCGAGGGCACTAAGGGCGATGACGGCATTCAACCCGCCAAAAGCGTTTAGCAAAAAGATGACGCCGACGGCAGCCATCGCCGCCCCCGCTAAGTCGGCGGCGTAAAGACGCCCACTCACTTCCGCAAAAGAGCCAAAGAGAGTCGCCAGCAGGACGCCCAAGCAAAGGAACGGCACGAGGGTGACAAACCCCGCCAACCAAAAAGCATTGGGATTGGTCGGTAGCACAACGGCAAGGAGCATCCAAAGCGCCAAAAGCGTCGTGATGGGAAAAGCGAAAGCGAACGATGTCCAACGACGGGCAGTAACCGAACGGAGGGAAAGGGCGTGGGCAAGGTAACTGCCTAACCCCAACCCGCAAAGCGCCAAAGCGATAGCGAAGAAGGCGAAATGGTATCGGAGCACGACGGCAAAAACGCGTGTCAACGCCACCTCCAATGCCAACCCACAAAAGGACAAAGCAAAGACGGCGACGAGGGCACGGCGAAACTCTAAAGCCATCCCGCATCCCCCTTCGCTTCAAATGATGCGCCCATATCAACACCCCCCACAATGTTGGCGACGGCAAACGAAGTGTGACGATGGCAGCCGCTTGTCACTTGCAACCGATAGATGGCGGGGCTGTAAAGGCAAATGGCAGCGATATCGGCGACGGAAGGAGGAGACGAACATGACCGCATCACGCTTTTGGAGCGTTCGCCTGATCAGCGGGTTGATGTTGCTGACGGCACTTTGGCATCTTTGGTGGGGACTGTTCGGTTTGGTGGCTTACGCCGTCACTGCCCCCTTCGCTCCGACGACCAATGACACCGTCTTACCGCTTCTCGGCGGGTTGTCTTTGACGCTGTTTGTTGCCAACTGGTTGACAGGTTGGGGGCTTTGGGCGGGGCGAGAAAGTGCCCGCATGGCTGCCATCGCCTTACACCTTTGGGGTTTGGTCAATGCCCTTGTTTTTGCGGCGCTCAACAACGCCGTCCCTTGGCGGCTTCTTCAGATGAGTGTCGCCCTTTGGACACTCTGGATGCTGACACGCCCTGCGGTGCGGGAGGCTTTTCAACCAAATGACCATCAACCCATCGGTCAAATGCTCCTTTGCGGGTTCGCCGCTTTGATGGTGGTATTGGGTTACGCGTTGGCGCTCGGCGGGATGGCAGGGCGATGGGCACGCCCCGAAACGAAAAGTTGCCGCTGGCTTCAAATCCGCTGGCACACCGACTTTGCGACGGCGCAGGCAGAAGCCATCCGAACAAGCAAACCGCTCTTGCTCGTTTTGGTGGCGGGAGGCAAGCCTCAAGAGCCCTGCTGAGCGGGCGGAACGGTTTTGCGAGAGCGGTCGCTCTCGGATGCCCGCGTTATCGCCTTAGTTCGGCAGCACTTCGTGCCTGTCTGGGTGAATGTCACAGAACAACCCGTTCCCGATTTGCCCGCATTGGCGTCGGTGCGGCGGGAATGGGAGCGAATACAGCACGACCCCGTTACACTCTGGCTTTTCCGCACCTTCCAACAGCGCACCTTCGTCCTTTCCCCCGACGGCAAAACGGCGCTGCATCCCAAAGGTTGGAAGAGCAGCGACGAGCCCGACCAGTTTGTGGCGATGCTGCAAAGCGCTTTGCGATCATGGCAGCAGGTGACAAAGCAAAGCCATCCAACCCGTCAAGTTTTGACCGTCACTTTCCGCAAGTAAGCCAATTCCTTTCGGCGCATCCGTCGGCGATTCTCGGGCGTGGTGTCATCGTAGCCGAGAAGGTGCAAAGTTCCGTGAATGACCAAACGAAGCAATTCGCGCTCCAAAGGTTGCCGATAGCGGCGAGCATTGCGTTCTGCCGTCTCCACACTGATGATGATTTCGCCCAGCAAGCGAGCACCTTCAGGCGTCATAGCATTCAGCGGGAAACTAAGGACATCGGTCGGATAGTCGTGATTTAAAAACTGGCGGTTGAGGGCGTGGATAGTGGCGTCGTCGCAGAAGACAAGGCTGACATGCGTCGGCTCAGTATACCCTTCGCCTTGCAAGGTCAATTGAACGGCACGGCGCACCTTATGCGCCAATTCCCTTCGCCCTTGGCGGGGCAAAGGCGACAAGATGGTCAAAGTGATGGCGGGTTTCTTTCGCATAACAGGTTATCGCCACCCTTTCACCTCAACAATTTCCACAGCGAAGAAGTTTCCTGCGTTCCGAGAGGGTGTGAGGAAGCATAAGTTGCTCACGGGTTGCTCATTGCTCAAGTGGCTATCAATCACGACCAAGATGGCTATCAGCCACGACCAAAATGCCTTTCAACCGCGACGCACAAAACCGATTGCACGACTTTCCGAACACCCTTGCGCTCCGATGAAAAGCCAACGAGAAGCCGACGGACGTTCAAGGTGCGACTTGCTTGCGGTTGTAGTCCCCGACAAACTTTGTCGCTCGCTTCGGCTGCCTTGCCGTCTCATCCTTCGCTTTAAACGGCGTTCTTGTTTGAAAGTTCCCGCCAGCAATGACCTGTATGTAAGTCCGTCTCCTGCTCCCGATGGCAACCTTTTCTCATGTCCTAAACCGTCCGTCGCTTTTGCGCTTTTTGAGCCCAAAAAGTCCGATAATTTTCCTTTGTTGACTTAAAGGCGGACAGCCAAACCACCCGCACCATTTAAAATCCCACCTGCCCTAAAGATGCCTTCAATGCCTACTTGCCTCCCTTTCACATCAACTGCTGCTGCGTTGTCGTTCACTTACAGGAAGAGATGGCGCAAGAGAACTTTGACCCGAACGAAGTGGAACCGTTGCTTAAACATGCCCGTTTTGTCGCCGACCGAATTGCTCCCAAAACGGTTCGCTATGAGGCGTTGCAAATTCCCGCATGCGCATTTCCTACCCCTCACCGATGTGTTGCTTCAACTTCACCCACACGGGTTGGACGGGAGTAACAATCAATGCTCCTGCCGACACACCGATGTTTCCTCGTGGGGAATACCAAATCTCAAGTGAAAGACTTCCGACTCAGGCTGATACCCACAGAAAGAGCGAAAGAGGCAGAAAAAGAAAATCCACGGGGCGGGGAGGATTTGAACCCCCGACCACGGGATTTGGAGTCCCGCGCTCTCCCAAACTGAGCTACCGCCCCATTACAGCGAGCCGTTGAGCAAGGCAGGGTTATCCCGAAGGCATCGCAAAGTTTAGGTTGATTTTGTCCCTCTGTCAAGCGCTCCTGAGTGTGTTCGGAAAGTCATGGGAAAGGTTTTGTGTCTCGCGGCTGAAAGCCATTTTGGTCGTGGCTGATAGCCACTTGAGCAAGGAGAGCAAACCGACGCTCCATCTGACCTTCTGTTGGTGCTGCTATTAGCCGCGACAATGCCGCCTTGTTATGGCTGTTAGCCCGTTACGGCTGGCAATCTTGATGGGACTGACGGCTCGTTTCGGCTGACAGACTGTTGCGGCAAAGACCCTGTCGCGGCTTTAGCCGTTCCAACAGGTTTTTTTAGCGTCCTAAAGGCGCTCGGCAAGTCACACCAACGCCTATCGGCTCGGACATCCTTAGCGTTCCCTTCGCGTCACAATTTTGCCGACGGAGGGATAGGTTTATGCGAGAGCCAGTGGTTGCGGCGAATTGGAAGATGCACAAGACGGTCGGCGAAGCCGTCGCTTTTGTGGACGCTTTTTTACCTGCCATTCAAGAAATCCCGTCTTGCACGGTTGTTCTTTGCCCGCCTTTCACGGCGCTTTGGGCGGTTGGTCAGCGATTGCGGGGCACGCAGGTCGCCTTGGGGGCGCAAAATTTGTTCTGGCGGGAGCAAGGTGCTTTCACGGGTGAAATTTCACCCATCATGTTGCGGGATGTCGGTTGTTCCTTCGTCATTATCGGGCATAGTGAACGGCGTGGGCGGTTCGGAAAACCTGATCCTGAATTGGAAAACGCCCAACTGCGCAGCATCTTCGGTGAGACGGACGCTTCTGTCAACCGCAAACTGCATGCTGCTTTGAGACATGACTTAACGCCCATTCTTTGTGTCGGGGAGACTTTGGCAGAACGAGAAGCAGAGCAAACGGACGCTGTCATCGCCCATCAACTCCGTCAGGCTTTGGATGGCTTGACCGCAGAACAAGTCAAGCGTCTTGTCGTTGCCTACGAACCAGTTTGGGCGATTGGGACGGGCAAGGTGTGTGATGCTCCAGAAGCCAATCGTGTCTGCGGGCTCATCCGTCACCTGATTAGTGAGCAGTTTGGTGATGTTGCCCAACAAGTCCGCATTTTGTATGGGGGCAGTATCACACCCGACAACATCGCTGACTTAGCCGCTCAAGAGCACATTGATGGCGGATTGGTCGGTGGAGCGTCATTGAATCCCGAAAGTTTTGCGACCATCGTCAAAACCGTTGCAATGATGAAAGCCCACAATGGCTGCTAAGGGGGCATCTACCGTGCGCAAATTTGTCCTTCTCTTTGCGGCTGTCTTGCTCGTCGGCATTTTCGCTGGCTATCAAATTGCCCGATGGCTGAGAGCGCCTAACCCTGCTGACCTTTTGCTACCCGTTACTGCTGCTCCCGTCAAAGGAGGAGCGTCCTTATCAGCACCTTTCGTGCAAGTCGCAAAAATGGCGGAAAACAGCGTCGTCCACATCGCCACGACAGCGCCTGTGCCCGAAGAGTATCGGCTGTTTCGCGAGTTCTTTTTCGGCGAGAAAGTGCCTGAGCGTGTTCCTGCCAACTACGGTTCGGGCTTTTTCTTCCGCAGCGATGGCTATGTGCTGACCAATTTCCATGTCGTCGCCAACGCTGACACCATCCGCGTCGGCATCAGCGAACGCGACGAATTTCCTGCCCGTCTTGTCGGTTACGACCCGCTTTTGGATGTCGCTGTCCTCAAGGTAGAAGGGACACACCAACGATTCACGGCGCTGCCACTGGGCGATTCGGACAAACTGCAAAAAGGTGAGTGGGTGATGGCTGTCGGTAATCCCTTCGGGTTGGATAAGACCGTCACGGTGGGCGTCGTTAGCGCTAAGGGGCGGGAGTTTGAGGAACTAGACGGACGCCCAGCCGTCTCGTCCTTTATCCAAACCGATGCCGCCATCAACCCTGGCAACAGTGGTGGACCATTGCTGAACCTTTCTGGCGAGGTCGTCGGTATCAACACCTTCATCATTGGGCAAGGCGGTAACATTGGCATCGGCTTTGCCATTCCTATCAATGAAGTCAAGCGCATCCTTGACCGCTTGCTAAAAGGTGGGCGGGTTACGCGAGGGTTGTTAGGCGTCGCTGATTTGATAGATGCGAATTCTCCCGAAGCACGGCGACTGGGCATCACGGCAGAAGCGGGAGCGGTCATCAAGGAGATGTTTATCAATTCGCCCGCTTACTTAGCAGGGCTGCGCCCTGGCGATGTCATCGTTCGTTTCAACGGCATTCCCGTCAAAGATGCGGCGCACTTGCGTCGGCTCGTCCTTCAGCAACCAGGCGGAGCGAGAGTGAAAATTGAGGTCCTACGCAACGGACAACGCCAAGAGTTCACCGTCACCCTCGGAAGCCGTTAGTGCCCTCCTCCCCTACCCTTTCACCATTTGCCAATGGCGCGGCGCAATTTATCCTCGGCAATTGCAAATTCGTAACGGGCTTGGGCGTCGTTAACTTGTGCCCGCACTAAGGCAGCAAAGGCGTCCAAATACTCCACCAAAACACTTCGTCCCGCTTCGTATCGGACTTTGGCGACCCGCTCGTCTTCTTCGGCTGCCTTCAAGGCAGCCTCGGCTGTTTTGACATTTTGCTGAGCCGCAACAAGTTCCCGCAGAGCCGTTTCAACCTCTAAAGCAACTTGCAATTTGACTTTCTCCAAATCAGCGATGGCTTTTTGTCGCATCGCTTGCGTCTCATTGACCCCTGCTTTCCTTCGTCCGCCATCAAGAATCGGTAAGCCCACAACGATGCCAACGAGGTAACCCCCTGTCCCCATGTCTCCTGTCCCTTTCATGTAGTCCGCCATCGCCATTAAACTCACTTGTGGTTTGTAAAGGGCTTTCGCCGCTTGAATTGCAAAAGTTTGAGCGCTTACCTGCAGGGACGCACCGCGAATTTCAGGTCGGTGAGCAAAAGCGATAGCGAGCAAGTTTTCTCGGTTGAGTTCAAACTTCGGCTCTTCAACTTCAAATCTGTCCGCCAGTTCAATTTCCGAATCGGGATGGATGCCCATGATGGCTTTCAGGCTCAGCAAAGCAATTTCGTAATCCCGTCGGGTATTGACGAGCATTTGCCTTGCATTTGCCAGTTCCGCCTCGGAGCGCAAAAGCCAAAACTCAGGAATGCGTCCGACTTGAACTGCAACTTTGTCAATACGAACCCGTTCTTCCATCGCAGCGACATACGCTTCAGCGACCCGCATCAACTCCTTTGCCAGCAAAGCCCGCCGATAAGCCAGTTTCGTTTCCAAAGCGACATCCAACCGCATCGCTTCCAACTGCGCTGCCGTCGCATGGCGAACGGCTTCCGCTTGACGGATAAGCGATTCCAATCGTCCACCCGTGAAAATCGGGAACATAAGCATTGCGTTGGCGTCAAGGAAAGAGCGGCGCGGCAGCAACATCGCAGCGGACGGCATGACGGTCGGTGGTGACGGAAGGATGGCGCTTTCCGTGCCTGTGCTGGCGAAGGTGTTAATGGAAAGTTGCCATCGTTTTTCCGACCGAGCCATTTGCAATCTTGCTTCCGCTGCCCGAAGTTCAGCGACCGCGCCCCGCAAGACAGGGCTTTCTCGCAGGGCAATTTCAACTGCTTGCCGCAGACTCAATGCCTGCTTGATTTTCGGGCGAGTTGCAAGCAGGTCAATTTGGGCGGTTGCAAAGTTCAACGCACAACAAAGGACGACCATAAGTTTTGCCCATCTCATCCTTGCTCCCCCTTTACCCGCTTTGATACTTCAAGCACCGTGATGCCGACCAACTTTTTACCTTGGTAACGCAGCAGCACACCGATTTCGTTCAGAGCAATCGTATCGGTGGCTTTCTGCCTGTTGCCGAAGTTGACATAAAGGACATCGGCTTCTCGGTCATAACTGAGCCAGATATCTTCGTTGCCCAACTGGGCAATTTGCCTGCCGATGTCCAGAACCCGTGCGATGATTTGTTGGGTCTTCGTTGAAGGCTTCGTCACGGTTGCCATACTATCGCCCTCCTTTTGAGCCGTCGTATGAAGTAGGTAGTGATGACAAAACCTTCGTCGGGGCTGACTTCCTTGTAAACCACAACAAGATAGCCACGCCTTCCGTAACCTTTCACCGCTTTGGAGAACCAAGACCCACTGTTGTGCCGAAACCAATGAAGGTGGAGGCAGAAGTTGGTGCTCTTTGAGTTCTCCTTTCGCTTCAGACAGCATGCCTTTCCGCTTTGTTCCTGCTGGCGAATTTCCCTCATTGCACCTCACCTTTCCCAACTGTCTGTCGTCGCAACGCCTTTCGGTTGAGCCACTGAGCAAAGTCATCCACATAGGTGTGCATGATGGGGATGTCAAAGAGGCTGAGGATGGTGCCGACAATTAAGCCGAAGATGATGACGACGCCCAACGATTGGTAAGCGTCCAAGCCCCCTGTCGGGAAAAATGCCAAAGGAATCATCGCTGCCATCGTCGTGCACGCCGTCATCAAAATCGGTCGCAACCTCTCTGGGCACGCTTGCTTGATGGCTTCGTCTCTGGGCATCCCTTGCTCACGGTAACGCATGATGAGGTCAATCAGCAAGATGGCTGTCGTGATATCCATACCGCTGAGGACAATGACCGCCATGATGGAAACCGAGGAAAAGTGCATCTTCATTAGCCACAAGCCAAAGAACACACCCGACAACTCCAGCGGCAGCGAAGCCGTCATCTGGAATGGTCCGAGAAAACTTCGGAATTGGGCGACGAGGATGAGATACATGAAGATGACCGCCAAGAGCAAACTGGCAAAAAGTCGCCGAAAACTGTCCATCATTTGCGTCATGTCGCCCCGCATCTCAATGGAGTAGCCGGGCGGGAAGTTGAGTCGTTGGAACGCTCTCGCTTCAATTTCCATCGCCAAGTCCATGCTGGGCAATTTGCCCGGTCGGTAGTAGCCCGTGATGCCAATAACTCGCCGCAAGTTGTCGTGCTCAATGACTGTCGGAATGGGTTTTTGCTTGATCTCTGCGATGTGGCTTAGCGGAACTTGCCGACCGTCGGGTGTCGTGATGAAGAGGTTTCGCAAATCGCCCAAGTGACGCCGTTGCTCTTCATTCAAACGAATGCGGATGGTTGCCTGCCGAACGGAGGTGAGCCGATAAAATTCACTTGCCAAACCGCCCGTCAAGGCATAGTAGGCTTGTTGAGCTACATCAACGGGTGTCAAGCCCAACTCACGAAGTTTCGCCCAATCAAACTCCAACTCGTAAGCGTTAGGGTTTAGCGTCCAAGTCGTCGCAGGTTGAGCGAAATGCTCCCGCAAAAGCGGGTCGGTTCGGCAAATTTTCAAAAGTTGTTCGCCAAGTTGGTGGAGGACTTGAAAATCGGGACCGCTGATGATGAGGTGAATAGGTGCTGCCGCCGTCGCCATCACATCAACGCCCATCTCCTTGATTTGAACCCTGCGGACGCCGGGAATTGTGCGCATGGCTTCTTCGTGGATGGCATCAATGATTTGCCAGATATCTCGCTTGCGCCGCTCCTTCTCAACAAAAGTGAGCATGAAGGCAACACCGTTGACCTGGGGCATTTGGTAGCCAGTGAAGTAAGGTGACCACGACTCAAGCATCGTTTCCGTTCCGACCTCAATAGATGCCACTTCCAGTTCAGGTTGCTTGGCGAGGATGCGGGCAAGTTGACGGGCGGCTCTTTCCGTTTCGGCATAAGAAGTGCCCGGCTGCATCTCCATGATGCCAAAGGCTTGTCCGACATCGCCCAGTGGCATCATCTCACCGCCGATGAAATGGTAGAAGGCAAAGCCGATCAAAATGGTGGCGGCGATTCGGACGAAGTTAGCGAAACGGTTGCGCAATGTCCAGTCAATGGCGTGCCGATAGCCCTCTTCAACCTTGTCCAGAAAATTCTGCACTGGGTCAAGGAAAAGGTAAAGCCAGCGAAGCAAAAAGTGGCGACGCTCGTTTTTGCGCTCTTCGGGATGGCGCAACCAGTTAGCGCACAAAATCGGCGTTAAGGTGAAAGAGACCAACATGGATGCCGCCAACGCGAAAAGCAACGGGTAAACCAACTCCACATACATCGATTCGGTGATGCCGCCACAAAACAGGAGCGGAATGAGGGCGAGGGTGAAAGTTGCCGTTGAAGCGATGACGGCAAGCCTCACTTCGGCGATGCCTTCAATAGTCGCCGTCTTGGGGTCAAAACCACGGCGCAAGTAACGCTCAACGGCGTGAATGTCAATGATGGTGTCGTCAACGAGCCGACCAATGCTCAGCAGCAACCCGACGAGTGAACCGCTGTTGAGAGAGAAACCGAAGGGCACAAGCATTAAAGTCGCAAAAGCCAATGAAGTCGGCACGGTGATGAGGGCAATGAGTGTCCCGCGCCACTCACCTAAAAACAGCAACACGACCAATGCCGTAAACAAGACAGCCAATCCCAACTCTTCCCAAACCCTTGCGGTTAGATGGTTAACAAAGCGGGAGTTATCGTAGGTGACTTCAAATTTCACGCCGGGAAACTCTCGCTCCAGTTCCCGAATTGCTCTCATGACGCGGGGCACGACTTGGGCACTGCTCCCTTGGGGCTCTTGCAACACCGCCACTTCAATAGCAGGCACAATTTCACCAACTTCACCCTTTTCGTGTCCCTTGTCCCGTGCCCCTTGTCCCTTGACATAAAAGTAGCCGCTTCTTCGTTCCCAATAAGCATCCCGAACTTCAGCGACATCACGGAGGTAAATGATGCGTTTGGCGGATTGGGGACTGGGGATTAGGGACTGGGGACTGAAAAACATGTTTTGAGGGCTTGGGGACGGCGATTGCGGGGTTGACATTGGCTCGTTTCTTGTTTCGCCCATCGGGGTCAGCCCGCCTGCCATCCCCATCCCGCCAGCCATTCCCTCTCCTCCTGCAACACCCCTGCCCCGTGTCCCTCGCCCTTTGTCCAATGCCACAGCAGTGATGGGTATGTCCAGCAAGCGATGAAGTTCGTCGGGTCGGGCGAGGGTATCAACTCGGATGATGAACTCATTGGAGTTGAAAGTCAGCCGACCCGCAGGTTGGGCAGTGCTGAATTTGTTGATGGCGTCAACGATGTCAAGGATAGAAAGCCCGTAAGCAGCGAGTTTGTTTCGGTCAATTTCAATTTGCAATTGGCGCTTGTAGCCGCCAAAGGCGTAAACGGAAAAAACGCCGGGGACAGATTTCAAGCGGTTGACGACAGTGTTGTCAGCGAACTCACGCAATCGCTTCATATCCCAACCGTAGCGCGGGTCACCTGTTAAGCCGAAAGTCAAAATGGGCAAGTTGAGCGGGTCAATGGGAACGACCCAAGAGGGCTTGAGGTTTGCCCCCGTCGGCGGCAGGTTGGCTTGAATGACATTCATCAGCGTCAGCACATCATTGTAAGCGCGCCTCATGTCCGTCCCATAGGCAAACTCCAGCGTCACGATGGACAAGCCATCCTGCGAGGTGGAACGGATGAAGCGCAAGTTGCGGACATTGACGAGGTTTTCTTCAATGGGCTTGCTGATGTAAAGTTCCATCTCTTGCGCCGACAAGCCGGGCATCATCGTCACGACGGCAATGAGCGGTTGTTCCACATAGGGCATGATACGGCGGGGCAGGTAACCCGTCACGACCACGAGAATTGCCAAGACAACGACGGAAAACCAAAAAGAGATGACGGCATAAGGGTGTTCAATGCTCCACTTGTGAATCATGTGCAAGGGCGTGACGCCCCGCAAAGTGTATCGGTCTTCAGTCACGAGAGATCACCGCCCTTTTGCAAGCGGAGACAGTTGGCGAAAGCAAGCGCTAAAATGCGGGCGTGAGGTGAAGCGAAGATGCCCAAAAGCAAAGTCAGAAAGGGGACCAACCGAAGTCCGCAACGCAAGTTGACGAAAGAGCAAAGGCGGTTGCTGTTGATGGAGCCTGAGGAGATAGAGCGTGCAACCTTTGAGGACGATGAGACCATCAGCCGCATCCTCAAGTTGACGGAAGGAATTCCGTTGGAACTTAGGCGGAGGTGGGCTGAAGAGTGGCGAGAAGAGCATCGGCAAAGCAAGTGAGGGCGATGCTTGCGGTGGAAACGAATCTCGTCATCGGGGTAGTGTGGGAGAGCAGGCAAATTCTCGTCCAATTGTTGCGCCTCTGCAAACAGTTTGGTGTCACATTCGTTATCCCAGAAATTGCTTTGGCTGAAGCAAGGGCTTCGTTGGTGGCACGTATTGACCGACAGTTGAATGCTTTGCAACATTTGCGACAGTGGCTCAACGACATTGCTCGCGCCGCCGAAATGGTGAGTTTGGTTGAATCCGCCAAGCAAAGTTTGAATGAAATTGAGGCTGAATTGCAAAAGCGAAAAATCAACGCTCAAGAAGCCATAGACACTTTTGCCAAAGCCTGCACCGTTATCTCCCTCACACCGCAAATCTGGACAAAGGCGTATGTTCGTTGGAAGGTGAACTTGCCACCCTTCAAGGAATTGGACTGCTTGGTTTTTGAGACGCTGATGGACTTTCTGAAGAAGCCCAAAGCGCCCTTGACAATGTTTTTGACGATGGATGCCGAAGACTTTCACCATCCTGAAATCCATGAAGCCTTCCGTCAACGAAAAGCCTTGATGCTCTTTGACCCCTACGATGTCATCGCTCAGTTCCGCAAATTCTACGGCGTCGCTTGAGTTTTGCTGGCGACCGTTCAAGGCGAGTTTAATGCCCATGTTGGTGACCACCACCTTGTTGCTGTGTGCTGCCGTGTCGGTGGGTTGGAGGCATTGGAGACGGTGTGATGGAAGGCAGTTGTGCTGGACCAAGTTCGTTCCATTCAACGGAGACAACGGGCACACCTTCACGGGCGATGGATTGCCAACCCCGAACGATCACCTCATCGCCAATTTCCAAACCGCTCAAAACCAAAGTTCGCTGCCCATCCGTTTCGCCTAACTTGACAGTCTTCAACCGCGCCATTTTCGTTTCTTCGCTCCGTCGTTTTGTCGGGACTAAATCCATGCCGCATTTAGGGCAACGACCGGGTTTGTCGGAACGAACTTCAGGGTGCATCGGGCAGGTGTATTCGGTCTTTTGAGCCGCCGTGTGTCGTTTTGTTGGGACTAAATCCATGCCGCACTTGGGACAACGACCGGGTTTGTCGGAACGAACCTCAGGATGCATCGGGCAGGTGTATTCAGTCTTGCCCGTTGCTTCCATAGGTTCTGCGACCCAAACGGCTGGCTGTCCGTTGAGTTGGGTGATGGCTTCATTGGGGATGGTGATAGCATCGGGAATTCGGCGCTTGACAATTTTGATGATGACCGATTGACCCGGCAGCAATTTCAAATCGGGGTTGGGCACTAAGGCTTCCACCAAGCCTGTTCGGGAAGTTGGGTCGGCTGCTGGGAAAATTGCCGTCACTTTTGCCGACCACACTTTGCCGTCTTTTGGCGACTGAACCGTAACGGGAGTTCCGAGGCGGATATCTGCCAAATCTTTTTCACCGACGAAGGCTTGAACCCGAACGATGTCCAGTTGAGCGATGCGCAAGATGGGTGTTCCCGCAGTGACCAAAGTTCCGGGCGAAACCAAGCGCTCAACGACATAGCCGTCGGTGAGCGAACGGATTTCGGTGTAGCCGCGCACGATGCGAGTAGCCATTAGAGACGCTTGCGCTTGTGCCTTTAGCGCCTCAGCGTGTAAGACATGCCGTTCACCTCGGTGGACACCCGCTTCCGCCTCCTGCACCATCGCTTGAGTTTTAGCGATTTCAGCGTTCACTTGAGTAAGTTTTGCTTGCGCTGCCTGAATAGCCACCTCGGCTTGACGGACTTTGGCTTGTGCCGCCTGTGCCATCGCCTTCGCTTGGGCAATTTTCGCTTGTGCCATCTCCACCGTCGCTTGCATTTGTGCCACGCGCTCTTTGGCGGCGGCGAGTTCCGCTTCCTTCTGCCGCAGCATGTTTTGGGCTTGTCGCTTCCTTGCTTCCGCCGCTCGCACCATCGCTTCCGTCTGACGGACTTTTGCTTCTGCCGCTTTCACCTTCGCTTGCGCCGTCTCAAATTGAGCCTGCTCTCGCTGCAATTCATCCTTGGAGATGGCTTTTTGCTCGTAGAGAGTTTTCGCCCGTTCAATCTCTGCCTGCCAGTAATTCAAGTCGGCTTTCGCCATCGCCAACTCTTGCTTAGCGGCGTCCACTTCCCGAAGGGCGCGCTCCAACTCTGCCTCGGCTTCGTTAATTTGCTCCCTGACCGTTTGCAATTCGTTCTCCAAAGCATTGACCATTCGTTCCGCTTCCCGCTTTTGTGCCTGTGTCAGTTGCAAGTTTCGTTCCGCTTCTTCCACGCTGGCGCGGGCTTGTTCCGCCATTTGCAAGGCTTCCTCGCGCATCGCTTGTTTTTCGGCGACCAATTTTTGCGTTTCCTTCAACATCGCTTTTGCTGCCCAAATCATCGCTTCTGCTTGTCGCTTTTGAGCATGGGCTTGTTCCTTTTCCGCTTCTGCCATGTGACGCTCGTGCAATGCCGCCAGAACTCCATAAGCCGCCTCCGCTTCCTGCGCTGCATATTCGCCGCCAGCATTGTCCAACTTGGCGACAAGTTGTCCTTTGCGGATACGGTCACCTGCATAGTAAGGCATCCAAGTCAACCGACCTGTCACACGGGCGACGACAATTTCTTCGTTGAAGGGAGCGACAGTGCCCGTGTAAGTGACGGCGACTTCAAAAGGTCGTGGCTTGACGATTTCTGTGGCGACAGGCAAGATGCCTTCGGGAGGTTTCATCGCCTCCATCTCCATCGCCAGTGCTTCAACGACGGTCATTTGACCGGGACGACGAAGTTTCCACACGATGCCATGAAACTTCTCAGGTCCAAAGCGGTTGAAAAGGACGAAGTAAATCGCCAGCAAAAGGAAAATACTTCCGAGTGTTGAGCGGTTAAAGATGCGCCGCATCTAAGTTCACCTCGTGGGCGTGATGACTGAATTCGTCATTGTTTCCTCATTGCCGACCTGCCCATCTTGCGACCTGCCGAGAATTTGACTCGGCAGGGAACTTGCCCTCCCAAGTCAACGGAGCCACGCAACCGCCGTCGTTTTGTCGGCGAAATTGAGGGTGATAATGGGATAGGCATCGTTAGCATACTGGGTGGCATGCCAGCGGACAGTTTCCTCAACAGGTCGCAGAGGGAAGAACAAGAGCGGTAACTTGCCTCGTTTACGGCAGATTGCTTCCATTTCTTCGTCTGAAAGGATGTCGGCAGGTGATTTCCCGAAACGCACGACCTCGCCATCAATGACCAAAAGCCACCTCGCACCCAATTCCGATGCTTTGCGCTCCAGCCACTTCCGGTTCAGTTGCTCCAGTTCCTGCAGAAGCCGTCCTCGCTGCTGCGGTGGCATCTTTGCCGCCATTTCAAATGGTGGGTTTTCGCCCTGCCATGTCAATTCTTCCGCTTTCTCGTCTTCAGCCATCGCCAAAGCCAACTCCACCGCCTTCCTCGCCTTTTCGTCCAGCGGTCCGAGTTGCTTCTCAATTTCGGCGATGATGTCTTCCAACTTCATGGCGCATCACCAACCTTCCTCGGTTGACTTTCCGCCGCTTGCCGGATGGAAAGCAGAGGGGTTGATGCCAATGACCGATGCGACCGAAGGAAACGGCGAGCAACTTTGGGATGAGAAAAGACGAGGTGGCGGTCAAGGCATTCGCCACCTTTTTCGGGCGCCAATAGCAAACGGGCAAAAGCGGGGTGCGCCGACCAACGATGCCCGTTGAAGTGGAAAGTAACCCATCGCCCCGTCGCCACACAACGGGTGCGCAACAAAGCCCGTTCGGGGTGCCAACGCTCAGCGGCATGAAGGGCACATTGAATGCAGCGGAAAGTCAGCCGATATGTCGGACCGCCAGCGGCGAAAACAGCATAAACGGCACGGGATGGGACGATGGGCTTTTGGCACATCGGGCATGGCGTTTGAGCGACAAGAGACGAACAACCAAAAACGAGCAAGGCGATGCCCAGCCATCCCATCGTCCTTCATCTCCCCTCACGACTTCTTCGCCACCAATTTCATCCCGCACTTTGGGCAATTGCCCGGTTTGTCTTGTGGCGGGATGCAACCCATCGGGCAAACATACTTGGTGGCAGAAGTCTTTTTCGTCGCCGAAGTTTTTGTCGCTGAGGCTCCTTCCACTTTCTGCACGGCGATACCTGAAATGCCGTTTCGGGTGGCGATAACGCCCTTGACGGTCACCGTTTTGGCGGCGAATTTTTTGAGTTGCTGGTAAGCATCGGCATTAGCGTGGTCTTCCAAGACGACGAACAATTTGCCATCCTTCGTCAGGATGCCCATCGGCAAGCCTTTGTTAATGCACGCCGTCGCACATTTAGCGTGACTTTCGCCTTTCGCCCCGTGGGTCAAGTAGCAGGATAAGTCCACGACTTCGCCCGTGACCGTCGTCGCTTTGCCACCATGTTGGTGTTGCGCCAACCCAAATGCTGTCAACCCAACGACACTTGCCAGCATCAAGCCTGTCACGAACCGCATCAACGCTCACCTCCAAATGGGATTGGGCGTGGCAATCGTTTTGCCGACGCCGTGACAAATGATGCTACCACTGTCTGGCAGGTTCCCTGTGTCTTTGGGTCTGTTAAAATCGCTGCCGAGGAGGCGAAGCCGATGGCATTGGAACCCTTTGACCGCCGGTCATTGGTATCAACGGCGATGGTCGCCAGCCTGTTACTCCTTTTCGGGTTGTTGATGGGTGCGAAGAACGCCTTCATGCCCGGCGCCTTGTCCCTCGCTCACGATGGCGAGGCATTTCGGCGGCAAGCGGTGCAAAAGTCGGGGGCATCGGATTTGTGTTCTGCCTGTCATGTGCCCTTTCGGGGCGTGACGGATGAGCGTTGTCTGAGATGCCATCCTGACCGACGCCTTTTGATCCCTGCCCATCGTCCCGACCAAATGGAGAAAGTGAAGGCACAAGAGTTTTGGCGACCGCTGAAAGCGTTGGAGTGCGCCGATTGCCACACGGAGCATTTGGGCAAAAAGTTTCGCCCCCGGAAAGTTGCCGATGAGCGTTGCACGACTTGCCATCCCATCTCAGGCGAAACCGCCGACGCCCTGCGGATGCGCCGAGCCCATTTTGCGGGGAAGAGAGAAGGCAAGTTGACTGACTGCACCGAATGCCATGTCCAGCACGGTGACTTTGCGTTGCCGAAAAAGTCGCCTAAGGCGGGACGATGACCTGCAAGATGCGGTGCAAGGTGGCAGCGTCCAACGGACGAGCATCGGGGACGCCGAAATCGGCAATCGGTTTCCCATCGGTTGTCGTCAATCGGTCAACGGTGTTTGTGCCCAACCCGACGGCGCGGCGCACCCTTGTGGCGTTGCGGCGGTCGGGCTTGAAATGGCAATCGTGACAAGCCAAAGCAGTTTTGGTGATGCTGTGGGGCGCAAGGGGCAGAAAAGTTCGGGCGGGGCGGTTGGTTAACAACGAAACGGGCAAGCGTTGCGCCTTCGTGCCGTCGGGATTGACGATGACCAGCGCGGCGGGATGGGCGATGAACGGGGCGATGCGTCCCCGATGGTTGATGCCTAAAAGGAGTTGTGGGGGCGGTTCAGAAGGAAAGTTTTGCGTCACCGAGGCGACAGGTGTTCCTGTCAAGGTGCTTGCCACCGAGCGTCGTTTGTCCACGAGGAAATGACCCCGCAGTGGTTGGAACATCCCGCCCATGTGGCAGGCGGAGCATTCCAGTCGGTCTAAATGCGAGAAACCTTTCAGCGTCGCTTGCGCCACGCCGATGCCTTTGCGGATGCCCGACCGCCCATGCGCTTCGGCGGCTTTCGGCGTTTTCGTGGGGTCAAGGGTGTCTATGACTTGCGGGACGAAACGCAACCGTTGGTCATGGGTTCGCAACACGAATTTGCCGTCGGGCAACCGTCGCAAGTTTGGGACGGGACGACCGTTGGCGGTGCGCATCGTGGCGAGTCGGTCAACGGTGCCATGACAACTTTCGCATCGAATTTCCACTGCCATCCCTTGCCGCATGTAGAGGTTGCCGTCGCCGTGCATATCGGCATCGGTGTGGCAATCGGAGCAAATCATCCCGCGCTGAAAGTGAATGTCAGTTTCGCCGTGTTCGCCGATAAAGTTTTGCTGAACGCGCATTCCTTGGGTGTGGCAGTGGCGGCATTGGCTCATCTTGGGCAAGCCGAGTTGCTCAGTGTCGTCAGGGCGCGCCAAAAAGGCGTGGACGAAGGGATGGGTGTTGCGCCAACTTCGCTTTGCTCCCGTCAACGGTTGCCAATGCGCCGTTTTGCTTTTGCCGTCGTCGGCGTAGGGCATGTGGCAAGCGGCACAGCCACTGGCACGAAACGCTCCCTTCTGCGGCTGAGGCGGATAGGCTTGGATGTGGCATTGGATGCAATTGCCCAAGAGGGTGCTGGCAAGGGACGAAGGCTTCAACGCCCCAAAATGGCGCAACTCGTTGACCGCTCCCGCCGTCGTTGTTGGCTTCCATGCCGTGACCCTGTGGATGCCGAAAGTATCAACGCTTTCTCCCGTTTGCGCTACCAGCAGGCTATAGCCTGCCAAAGTGGCATGGAGCGACCTTTTCACCCGTCGCACGACATCGCCCCGCAAAATGCCATGACATTCTGCCTGCCCACAAGTTCGCTCGGCGACGCGCAAATCGGACGGGTTGACAAAGCGGATGAAGTCAGAAGGCAGTCGGTCAAGGGAGGCAACGATGCCCATTTGCTTCTCGGTCACACCTTTGGGCATGGCGACATGGGCGCGGCGCATCATCGCCAGCCACGCTTTAGGGTCATCGGATTTCGGTTCGGGCGCATCGGGATTGCCGCCGTGACAATCCACGCACCGAAGCATGTCTGTCTGATGCGGGTCATCCATGCCTGCATGGCATCGGGCGCTGACACAAGTGCCATTGCTGGCTTGCAACGGCGATGGCAACCGTTCGGGCGCTTCCCGTCGGTGCGCCCAAAAGACAAAAAGCAACGCCGCCAGCAAGAGCGCTGACCATCGCCAAACTTTCGCTCGCTGCATTGCCATCACCAGTAAAATGCCGTGACGATATGGGCGACCATCAACAGAAAGGCGATGAGGGCAGCGGTGGCGTGAAGGACAATCCAACCTCGCATGGCGATTTGCAAAGCGATTTCCCAACCCAGTCGCTGTCGCAATTTCGCCAGCAACTTCTCTTGACCTTCGGGAGCGCTTTCCAACAACACTGCTAACGCTTGCACGGCGGTGCTTTTCCATCGCTCCCGTTGACGCTCGTTGTCTTCGCTTTGCATCATTGCCCATGCCCATCGTTCCATGTCGCGAACAAAGCCTTCAGGCGTTCGGCGCAGTTTCGCCAAAAGGTAGGCGAGTTCGTAAAGCCACGCAGCGGTTTGGGCAAGACCGTCCGTTTCCCGCCACTTCGCTTCCACAGCATCCACACTTTCGGCGAAGGATTTGCCTTCTCCCAATTGGGCAATCACTTCTGAGAGCCAGCGATGATGCCTTCGCAGCGCCGTCACATACAATGGTTGCCCTTCAATCCTTGTCAAGCCTTCTCGCAAGAGGGTGTAAGCGACGACACCGAAAAAGCCCGACAAAAAGGCGACGATGAGGCTGGCGATGAGAAGCCAGTAAAACAGACCGCCTTTTACCTTCCAACCGATGTGGCAACCGATGGCAAGGGCGCAAAGCAAACTCAGGTAAACATGAAGCCAAAGCCAACCCTGAAGGCTTCCTAGGGGCAAGCGATACAGCGTCGGCAGCCATCGGGCAGGGACAAAGACGCCTCGGCGCACGCCGTAGAGCGTCAGGAAAGTCATCAACCCAGCGGCAATCCAGCCAAACCAAATGCCATCATCACTGCTGGCACGGGGCGGCATCGTCGCGATATAGCGCAAGTAGCGTTGCCAAAGCCACCATCCACCTGCTATCGTCGCAGTGACACCGATGCCGTGCAGCAACCAACTTTGCGTCGGCAAGCCTTTGGGAGCAGGCGTTTCAGGTCGGTAACGGGGATGGAAGGGTGAAAGCCTTGATGCCATCTTTTTGCCACCCTTCTACTGGGTTTTTGTCAGCCGAAAAACTTTCGGGGTTCAATCCGCCAGACCGCTCCGACGGGGCAATGGTAAACGCAGGCTTGAAACGCCATGCCGCGACACAAATCGCACTTGACGGCTAACAAAGCGGGCGCTGTTGAAGGTGCGGCAGGTGACGGCGTTGGAGAAGGTTGACCGAATAGCCGCCGCAGCCACGCTCTCAACCCTTCCGTCGGTCGGGAAGTTTGGGGCATCGCTTCGCTGCTTTGAGGGACGGGCTGCATTTGGATGGCTCCGTAGGGGCAATTGCGCAAGCAAGCACGACAACCGATGCACAAATCGGGGCGGATATAAATTTCGCCTGTTTCTTCGCCCCGCAAAATCGCCGTCGTCGGGCAATCCCTCATGCAAACGGGGTCAACACAGTGTCGGCAGACGAAAGGGAAGAGAGCGATGGGTTTGCCATCGGTCAGCGTCGGTCCTTGCCAGTTGATGCGGCTGACACCGTCGTCGTGCACCATCGCGCATGCTGTCCCGCAATTGCCGCAGCGGATGCAGCGGCTCAGGTCAATCATCATCACAGCGTCGCCGACGAAAATTTCTTCCCTCGCCAGTTGTTCGTGGACGACATCCTCCGTCGCCATCCGCCGCTGCAAAGCGTTAGCCCGCTCGTTCATCAACCGCTCCAAGTCGGCACGGACATCGGGGTGATGCGCCAACACGCTCAGAAAGCGGTCGCGAGGGATGCACAAAACTTGTGCCCTGCTGACCGACGAGGCAGCGACCCGCACCGTTGCCATTCGGCGGGACTCCCGCAACAATGCCATCTCGCCAAAAAACTGTCCTGGTCCGAGCAAAGCGATGGTAACATCTCGGCGGAGGCGGGGCGAGTAGTGCAAAACTTGCGCCCAGCCCGAAAGAAGGATGTAAAAGGCGTCGCCCCCTTCTCCCTCCCGCACGATGACTTCGCTGGGGGCAAAAGTGCGGATGTTTTCGTCGGTCTGGAAGGGGGCAAAAAGTTGGCGCATTTGTTCCATCAGGCGCTGCTCTAAGGGCAGCACTTCCGCCACTTGTCCGCCCAACCGTTGGCGAGCCACCCGTAGCATCGCTTCGCGGAAAAAGGCGTCTTCTTCCGTCAGGGCGAAAAATTGCTCCTTGGGAATGAAGGCACAATCGGCATCTTCCACCGCCACGACTGTCGCCATCGGCGGATTCCCTGTCAGCAGCGACAGTTCGCCGAAAGAACCGCCAGGACCAAGATAGGCAAGGATGCGGTTGCCTTTCGTGATGGCGACATGCCCGAAAAGGACGATGTAAAGCCCTTCCACCCGCTCATACTTGACCCTCTCCTTTCGGGCGAGGCGTTCCGCAAGGTCGGCATCGGTGACCCCTTCCTGCAGGATGACTTCCTGCGGTTCGTAACTGCGCAGTTCGGCGAGGTTGCCTGCGGTGATGCGGTGGACCGTTTCGGGCGAGAAGATGTCTTTGAGTTTGTGGTCGCGCAGCAAGTCCAACAAGCCTCGCTCAAGGTAATGGCGGTAGACGACTTGGGCGACTTTGGGCGCCCGCTTCAAAAAGCGGCGCAAAGGGCGCCCGTCCACTCCCAGAGCAATGACCTCCGTCTTTGCTCGGCAAGAGGCGGTACGGACGCACAAACTCAAAGCCCCAATTTCGCCGAAGATGGCACCATCCGTCAGTTCAGCGATGAGTTCTTCCCTACCCTGTCGCGTCTCGTAAACTTCCACGACACCCTGCAGCAGAAAATAAGCCGTCGTCTCCCGTGCCCCTTCACGGCAAATCACTTCGCCCGATGCGAATCGGCGAAACTGCACGCCGTCGCTGTTGAGCAATCGCAACCAATCGCCTTCGGCGACTTCCGCAAACAAGGGCATGGCTTTCAATTGCGCCGCCCACTCCCGCACCTTCGGCGCTTCATCCATCAACCGTCGCCACTCGTCAGCGTTGAAAGCGACAAGGACGCAAGGTTGAATGACTTGTCCCCGCTTGTCCTTTTCCGCTTCGGCGATGAAGATAGTCGGTTGCCCTTCGGCAAGCACTTCGCCCGCTTGGTAGGCGACCGTTTCTTCTCCCTGTCGCCGCAAACTGCCCCGCGCCAACACGAAAACATGCGTCGGCTTGTCAACGGGTTGCCAAACAATTTCCGCTCCATCGTCCAGTCGGAAAAAGAGGGTGTCAGGGCGCTCAACGAGTTGGCGGATGCGACCGCCCCCCAAGCCCCGCAGCAGCGGGATGTCTCTCAAGGCGTTTAGGTGCACATCCACTTCCTTCGGCGTCAAAACAGACGGCGATGCCCGCACCATCGCAGTTCACCCTTCGGGATTGCGGGGGAATTTCAGCCAAGGCAACCGCACGCCATTAAGCACCAAGTTGTCAATCCGTCGGTCAACGGGCGGCTCGTAGCCGGGGAAGCCGTTGGGGTTGCCCAATACCGCCACATAGTCGTCTTGCTCCACGCCATCGCCGCTGACGCCTAACCCGCCGACCAAAACACCGTTGCGATACAGCGGGACACTCCCCGCAAACCAAACGATGCCCCGTCCACCGCCTTGAGTGCCAGGGTTACTGAAGAAGTCGTCTTGAAACAGGTTGAAAAACGGACCAGGCGCGCTGCCATCAATGCCGGGCGGGTAAAACGGTTGGCTGCCAAAGTTCAAAGTGCGGTTGGTCAACGCCCAAGGTTGACCGCTGCGATGGGTCCGCAACCCCAACTCTGCCTGCACCTCTGCCGTGTTGTTGAAGTACACCATGTTGACGGCTTTGGTGACGGCGACATCCACGCTGAACATCGTCGCATCCCGCATCCGATAGACGGCGACGACTCTTGGTGGGGTGTCGGGGACAGCGATGGCGAAAACGAACCGACATCGGCTGCCGACAGGCAAACGGATGAC
>Ga0101945_1000868_pt1 | contig 38972 bp, 31 predicted proteins | sample DewCreD2012metaG_2_FD_75246 | JGI IMG/M metagenome (GOLD analysis project Ga0101945, IMG submission 75246) | Hot spring sediment bacterial and archeal communities from British Columbia, Canada, to study Microbial Dark Matter (Phase II) - Dewar... ... | reverse complement strand
TCGCAGGAGAAATTATTGCGCAGATCCAACGCGCAGGTTTTCGAATCGTTGGGATGAAGCTTGTCCGTTTATCGCCGGAACAAGCTGGCACTTTTTATGCCGTCCACCGCGAGCGCCCGTTCTATGCAGAACTGGTGCGCTTCATGAGCAGCGGGCCAGTAATTCCGATGGTGCTCGAAAAAGACAACGCTGTCGCCGATTTCCGCACACTCATCGGCGCGACCGATCCTGCAGAAGCCGCCGAAGGCACAATCCGCAAACGCTTCGCTCGCTCCAAAGGGGAAAACGCAATCCACGGCTCCGACTCACCCGAAAATGCACGAACCGAGATCGCCTTCTTCTTTGCTGAATCTGAATTGGTCGGATAAATGACACTGCCTCGGCTCCAGCGCACCCAGACGCAGGTGCTCGATGTCAACCCCTACTGGGAATACCGGCTCGATACCTATCGGCTCGATGATGGGAGCGAGCGTCCTTACTACTACGTCCACTCTCGTGGCTCGGTGATGATCGTTCCTATCCTCGAGGATGGACGTATCCTGATGGTTCGGCAGTTTCGGTATCTGTGGCAACGCGAAAGTCTCGAGTTCCCGGGCGGTGGTATCCCCGAGGCTACTACCCCGATGGATCAAGCACACCGCGAATTGCAAGAGGAGACCGGCTTCCGTGCGTCGGAGCTGATCGACATTGGTGACTTCAACCCAATCAACGGCATCACCGATGAGCGATGCAGCGTCTTTCTCGCACTCGGATTGTCGGCTGCGACGAAAGCCGATAATCCAGCCGAGCAGACGGAGGTTGTGTTCCTAAGCCGAGAAGATATTGCCAGCCGTATTGCTTCGCGCGAAATCTGGGATGGTCAAACGCTGGCAGCATGGGCGTTGTACGTGACCCACGGTGCCGTCGGCTGAGTCGGTCGCGCTGCATATTTGTAGCAAGTGACCCTTTTTCGTTACCGAACGTGATGACTGCTTCACGTGTAGTGCTGATGCTCCTGTGTGGACTTGTTGCCTTCGCGCAGGACGGTGTTCGTGGTGAACGTGCATCCTCGCCCCAAGGTACGAGCAGAGAAACAATCTCGCTGTTTCTCCACTTTCCGGTAGGACGGCTGTTTTCCTACGTTTACCACGACACCACCGACGTTCACCGTGTCTATAGCGATAGCTCGACGCTCGACTATCGGCGGACCGTAACCTACTACCTATCGTTGGAAGCCGTCGAATCACCGCACAATGGTGTGGCCAGTGTGCAGGTGACGATTGATTCGCTCGCCTATAGCTTTTCCAGCGGTGGCAATACCATCAGCTACAAACCTGGCGACCAGATGCCCTTGCAATTTCCCGATTTTGTTGCTGCAGTCGTGCCGGTCAATCGTCAGTTTCGCATGGAGTATTCGCCCTATTGGGACGTTGCCACCATCGAAGGAGACATGCTCGATTGGCTCCGTTCCTACGTTACCGAGGGAGCCGAGAAGGTTTCATCGTTCGATTCGGTGCAGCAATTTGTCTGGTTACGAAATATCAGCTTGCCGGTGTTAGCCCAGTATGCCGATCCACAGAAGGGGGCGCTTCCTGCGGGACGTGTTGCGCTCGATTCTGTGTGGACCAAGCCGTTTGTGTGTCTTGCTGATGGTATCGAATTCCGTGATGCGTCAGCCAAAACACGCATTGTCGAACAGCGAGGTCCGGTCTTCGTGCTCGAGACGCGGTGTGACAGCTTGCAGCCCAAGCTGGAAGCACTCAAGTTGTATAACATCGGACGTTTTGTTGACATCACGGGGGGAAGTGCTTCCTGTATCCATAGGGTCGATGTGCATAAAGCTGGGTTCATCGAATCCGCATCGAGCATTCTTAGTGCGCTGGTAACCTGCCGTGTGCGGAACGAAGTTTTTCAGCAACATATTCGCTCGCATACGGTGTGGACACTGCGGGGGCAGTACGACTACTGATTCCTATCGCGGGGAGCAATCATCGGCAGACATGAGACCCCGATGACCGTAGGCAAATCGGGAGAGATGCTTTCCCGAAATCCCATGGAGTGTTACTGCTGAACCGTTGCGCAGCAGACGTATATTTGTAGCGCAGCAGGTCCATGCGAGCATACGGCCGCTCGCTCTTTCCATTCACGATGCCACTTCGTTTGAGCGCATGTGCGCACGTTCGATCACAACGACCCGATGGACTCAGTACCTTGCGCCAACCGATGCAGTGTACATCATCGGCATTGTGCTGGGATTGTTTGTTTTGGTTTTTCTCGATGAAACCCCCATTCGTTTAATTGGGGCATGCCTGGTGCTGCTGGCAGGAGTATTCCTTGTGATCAACGTCTCGGCACGGATGCGGGAGAAAGTGTCCTGGAGACCACCGAATGCAACGCAGAAGCTGGAACTCCGAAGTCAGGTACGCACTAGTACCGATGGAACAAAGCGGATTGTGTTTGATGACTATGCCTCCAGTTTCAACGGTGACACCGACGACCAGGAACAGCCAACACCGCCTGTTCGCACCGAGTCTGTCGCACCACCATCGAATCGTCGAACGGAACGTCGGGAGGCACCACCTGTAGGCACAACCGATACAAGCGAACACGGCGATGATATTTCGTCCGTTCGCATTGTGCGTCGGAGTTCACGTGCATCAGAAGTGGCACCGCCGACAGAACCTGCTCCTTCGAATGGGCAATCTCCTGCCGTGTCTCCACCTAACCCGTCAGCGCCGAAGATTCGTCATGTTCAGCTCTCGCTTGCTACGCTGATCGAGGAAGGCTTCGAAGAGGATGCAGCCGAACCACGGCGGGAGTTCGGGCACATCATCAAAGGCGTGATGAACGTCCTGCGTTCGACGATGAATGCACGGACGGTGACGTTCTTCTGGTACAATGCCGATCGAGCAGAGTTGATTTTTGAAGCGTCCATCAGCGATGTTGCCGACTCGATCCGCACCCAGCGAAAGTTCCCGCTTGGAGAAGACATCATCTCACACATTGCAACCGATGCACAAGCACAAATTGTGTGCGACATTCAGCAGAGCGCCGAGTGCGATCTATTGCCGTACTACTACCAAGCGACGGGTGCAAAATCGTTTGCGGGTGTGCCGATCTTTCTCTACCGCACGGTTGTCGGTGTCCTGTCGGTAGATTCGGCCGAGAACGATGCCTACGATGAGCAGACCATCGCCATCTTGGGGCAGTCCGCGCGGTTAATCTCGATGCTCGTCCAAAGCTACACCGCAAAGTACGACCTGCAACAGAATGCGCGAACGCTCGAAACAATTGTCCACTTCCGCCGATTGCTCCAGCGTCCCGATTGCAGCATCGGCGATATTGCGCAGGCGCTCGTACATGCAGCGCTCACGCTCATTGAAGCCAAAGGTGCAGGAGTTGTCTTGTTCTCGACAGAGCGGAACTGCTGGGAGGTCGCTGCAGCAAGAGGCGATGAACTGCCACAACCAGGCACCAGTATTGAACTGGAGGGCACGGCGATTGCCCGGACGATATTCGAGGGTGTCACAGTCCACTGTCAACACTGTCAGTCGGTGCAACGGCGCTACTGGCAGCATGAGCAATCCACCGATGAGGGCTACTTCATTGCCGTTCCATTGCGTACACCGAGCGAAAATTTTGGCGCGCTCTTTGTCGAATCCGTCCGCGGTCGAACAAGTCCCCAAGACATCGCGGCGTTAGAAATCGTTGGTGAGCAAGCGGGGATGCTCATTGCTCAATTGGTTCTGGGGCATCGGGTTCGTCACCAAGCGCTGCTCGATCCAACAACACAAGCCTACAACAGTGGTGCATTCACTCGCCGTCTGGAGGAAGAGCTGGCGCGGTGCCGCGATACAGGGGAGACGTTGACGATTGGGTTGATTCAACTCGACCGCTACCGCGCGCTCGACCAACAACCACTGATCCGGCAAACAGTCCAGGAACATGTTATCGCGATCATCCGCTCGCAACTCAAGCCATATCATCTCATCGGTCGGTTCGACGAGGACGGAACAATCGGCCTTGGACTAGTGGCACTCTCCGAGGATCGAGCGCGGTCGCTGGTCGAACACATCCGGAAGAAAATTGCCAGCACTCCAATCGCTATCGAGGGACGAACCGTGGTGGTGACCATAAGCGTAGGACTTGCGACTGTCAAGGGAACGGAAACCGTTGAACAGGCACTTGAACACGCACGCACTGCACTTCACCAAGCGGTGCGCCGCACCAATGCCGTTGTTTTGTACACCTAACACCCCCGTATGGCTATGACCTCGACCGACGACCTCCGCCGGAAGGTGCTTGAACTCTTTGTTAAACACGGCCAAGCGTTGCTTCTCCATGATATTGCTGCAGCCTTTGGGGTCTCGTCGGAATCACCAGCGTATGAATCGTTGCGCGAGACGGTGCTTGAGCTTGTCGAGGAGGGCGTGCTGGTCCGTTCACGCCGCCGCCGTTTTGCACTGGCAGGAACCGAGCATACATTCTTCCGCGGTCGCTTCGTCGTCGAAGCCGACGGTGCAAGCTACGTCGAGACTGCTGACAAAAAGCTCCCACGGATTCACGTGCGTCGCCGCTACGCGGGGACAGCATTGCATGGGGATATCGTCGAGGTGCGATTGTTACCAACACCACCACGCAAGCAACCCCGTGGCGAGATTGTCCGCATCCTCGAACGAAGCCAGGCTCCGATCTCCGGCACGCTCCAGTACGATGGCAGCTTTTATTTCGTTGTCCCCGATGAAGCGGTGTATCCGTTCGACTTCCTCGTTGCTGCTGACCATTTGGGCAGTGCGAAACCGGGCGACAAAGTCATCGCGCGGTTACTCCGATGGGATTCTCCTCAACAGAACCCGCAAGTCATCATCACCGACGTCATTGGCCGGAGTGGCAGTGCGTGGTCCGAGTTTGAGAGCATCTACCGCGAGTTTCAGCTCCCGCGCTCCTTTCCGGAGCCAGCGATAGTCGTTGCGCGCACAATGGCAACGCAGCCCATAACAAGCGGCATGCGCCACGATTTTCGCTCGTGGGAAATTGTGACGATTGATCCACCGGATGCAAAAGATTTCGACGATGCGCTCTCGCTCACGCACCTTCCGAATGGGAACCTGCAGCTTGGTGTCCACATTGCCGACGTCAGTGCCTATGTTCCCGCCGATTCTCCGCTCGATCGCGAAGCACTCGAACGCGCAACGAGCGTGTACTTAGTCAGCGGTGTTGTCCCGATGCTTCCGGAACAGCTTTCCAACGACATTTGCTCCCTTGTACCGGGCAAAGATCGCTGCGCTTTTTCGGTGCTCATGGAGTTTGCTCCCGACGGGACTCGAGTTGGATACCAGATCACCGAAAGCACGATTTGTAGTAAGCGCCGGTTTACCTACGAAGAGGTTGACCACATCCTGAGCCGTGGCGAAGGTGATCATGCCGAACTGCTCCAAGCGCTCCAGAAGCTGGCGACCACGCTGCGGCAGCGCCGCTTCGCCAGTGGGGGCATTGATTTTTCGACGATGGAACTGCGCTTCGAGCTCGACCAGTTGGGAAATCCTGTCCGCGCTTACCTGAAGGGCTCGACGAACGCTACCCGTTTAGTCGAGGAATGTATGCTCGCAGCCAATCGGTGTGTGACCGAACACGTTACTGCTCTTGCGAAAACATGGCGCGTACGGGGTGGACTGCCGTTCCTCTATCGCGTCCATGATCAGCCCGATGCAGAAAAGTTGCGGATGGCGATTGCCTTTGTGCAGACCCTTGGGATTGAGGTGCCACGGAATCGGACGCAGCTCAGCGCCTTCGACATCAACCGAATCCTCGAGCAGGTGTCCGAACGTCCTGAAGCAGCGGTGGTGAACATGGTGTTGCTTCGCTCGATGGCGAAGGCACATTATTCGAGTACCAACATCGGACACTACGGTTTGGGCTTCCGAGACTACACCCACTTTACCTCGCCAATTCGCCGGTATCCAGACCTTGTCGTGCACCGGTTGCTCAAAGAGTATGCGCTGGGCAAACCCTCGGCGCACCGGATTGCCTACCATCGCGATCGGCTTGATCCCATTGCCGAGCACTGTTCCGAACGCGAACGCACTGCTGTCGAAGCCGAGCGTGCATCCCAAAAGGTGGCGCAAATTCTGCTCGCTCGCGCCTATGAGAGCGCTGAGTTCAATGCGACGATCACCGGCGTGGCCGAGTTCGGTGTTTTTGTACTCTGCGACGACATCTTTGCCGAAGGACTCTGTCCGGTGCGGTGGTTACCGCGGGATCGCTACCTGTTCGATCAGGAACGCTATGCCCTCGTGGGGCGACACCACGGTGAACTGTTCCAGTTGGGCAAACGGATACGTGTCCGTCTGGAACAGGTGCACATCGGACGCCGCCAAATTGATTTTCGCTATGTTGGTCCTCCAACCCATTGAAGCACGTGATGGAAATCCGACTGTACAACACGCTTTCGCGCACCATTGAGCAATTCGAGCCCGTCGAAGCCGGATGCGTTCGCATGTACTCATGCGGGCCAACGGTGTACAACCATGTGCACATCGGCAATCTTCGCGCATTCCTGTGTGCGGATATTCTCCAGCGAGTGTTGCGTATTGTTGGTGGGTATCAGGTGCGATGGGTGATGAACATCACCGACATTGACGACAAAACCATTCGCGATAGCCAGCCTGGCAGTGCGGCATGGAAAGCAGACGTCATGGGTGCACAAACTGCTGATCCCCACGAGAATTTGCGACGCCTCACCCGCTACTATGAGCAGGTCTTTCTCCACGACATTGCTGCTATCGGGATTCGGCGGGAGGACCTCTTCGCAATGCCGCGCGCAACCGAGTACATTCCAGCGATGATGGAACTCATCGAGCGAATCTGGCGCAATGGCTATGCTTACGTTGCTGGTGGGAGCGTGTATTTCGACCTTTCTGCGTGGATACGCGAGCATCCCTACGGGCTGCTCTTTGCTGTGGACTTAGAGCATTTTGTCTCTGGCGCACGTATTGATGCTGATCAGTACGAGCGCGAAGAAGTCTCCGACTTCGTGCTATGGAAGGCGCGAAAGGAGGGCGAACCGTGGTGGGATCTGGTTCTTGGCGATCAGGTGTTGCCGGGTCGTCCCGGATGGCATATTGAGTGCTCGGCGATGGGGCATGAGCTGCTGGGGCTGCCGTTCGATATTCACACTGGTGGTGTGGACTTGCGCTTTCCGCATCACGAGGATGAAATCGCCCAGAGCGCTGCAGGATATGGCTGCTCGACAGCACGGTTCTGGGTGCACAACGAATTTCTCGAGGTCGAAGGACAGAAGATGAGTAAGTCGTTGGGGAATTTCTACACGCTTGCCGATCTTCTCGAGCGTGGTCTTGATCCGCTCGATGTGCGATATGCAATGCTCGGTGCACACTATCAGTCGGTGTACAACTTCACGTTCGATGGTGTTGCAGCAGCACGCCGTGCCCGCCGGCGCGTGCAGGAGTACATCTACCAGCTTCAGGAACAGAGTGGCCGTCGGAGCTGCGACGTCGAGAAGCTTCGCCAACAGGTCTTTGCCGAGCTTGCCGACAACCTTCATACACCGAAAGCATTGGCAGCACTGTTTACGTTCATTGGTGAGCATCCAGCAGTAGAGTTGGAGCCATCAGCCCAGCGGGCGTTGCTCGAATTTTTCGAGCAGCTCAACAGTATCGTTGGCGTCTGGGAGATTGCGCCTCGTCCACTAGTGGTTGTGCCAGAGCGTGTGCGTCAACTTGCCCAGGAGCGGTGGGAAGCTCGGTTGCAGCGCGACTTTGCTCGTGCTGACCAGCTCCGACAGCAGATTGCTCAAGAGGGATTCGCCGTGCGCGATCGAAGTGATGGATATGACCTTGTTCCCGTGGAGGAGTGATGCTTGTGTCGTCTGAGGAAATGCTCCAGCGTCTGCCACCGGTGCAATCGGCGTTTCCGTATCGGGTGGGAATCATCGGTGGTGGTCGAGCAGGCGGTGCATTGGCTGCTGCGATACCATCTGTGCTCGCATGGATTGTGGCGCGCTCACCATCGAAACGCACCGAACGTCGGCAACAACTACCATCTGTTCCCATCGTCGGGACACTGAGCGAGATCGCCGTTCTGCCCGACATTGTGGTCGTGGCAGTACCCGATCGAGCAATTGCCGAGGCCGCTACTGCACTTGCTCGTCACTTTGGGGAAGCATTGTCCGGCAAAATTGTGCTGCATCTTTCGGGGGCTCGTCTGGCATCGGAGCTTGCTGCCGTTGAGATGTTTGGAGCAGGGACGGCATCTGCCCATCCTTTCACGATGATCCCAACGCCAGAGCCGTCGTGGCTCTTCGGTGCGGTGTGGGGTATCGAGGGGAATGCTGCAGTGCTGCCGGTGGTTGAGCAGCTCGTCCGTCACGCTGGTGGCATTCCCTACCGACTCCACCGAATCACTGCAGAGCAAAAAGCGATTTACCACCTGACAGCAGTGCTGGCGTCGAATGTTGTGACTGAATCTATTCGTACCGCTATGCAGGCAGCGGAGACCGTCGGTATTCCACCAGCGCTGTTTCTCCCTCCGATCCTTCGAGCTACTCTCGAGAACGCTCTTGGTGCGATTGCTTCGCATCAAACGCCTGAGCGAACTGGTCCAGTTGTTCGTGCCGATGTTGAAACGATCGAGCGACATTTGGCGGCCTTGCAGCCCTACCCGATGCTGCTGCGACAGTACGTGTTTTTTGCGTTAGCAATGGCACAAGATACCCTCCATGAAGACGCGCTTTTGAGAGTGCTCGTGCGCTACATACCACAGCCGATGTAACAGAGGTGTACCCGGTGTGCGTCGTATATTTGCGGCCCACCGTTGGTGGAACAACATTGGTTGGGGCGTCGCCAAGTGGCAAGGCAGCGGACTTTGGATCCGCCATTCGTTGGTTCGAATCCAGCCGCCCCAGCAACACACCATGCTGGCTATGCCAGCACACATGTTCTCCCACGTCCTGTGCCCATGAGCCAGCCATCTGTTGCATCTGCGCTGCATCCCCTGCACGAGGGGATTGTCCCGTCAGAAATCAAGATTGTTGCTGGACGCTCGCATCCAGTGCTGGCGCAACACGTCGCCCAGGCTGCTGGGCTTGAGTTAGCCGGCGTGACTATCCGCAATTTCAGCGACGGCGAGATATGGGTCAAGTACGAGGAGAATATTCGCGGGGTGGATCTGTTCATCATTCAATCCACCTACGCGCCAGCGGATAATCTGATGGAGCTGTTGATCTTGGTGGATGCTGCACGGCGAGCCTCGGCATCGCGGATTACTGCGGTCATACCCTACTTCGGCTATGCGCGGCAGGACCGCAAGGACCAACCGCGAGTGTCAATCAGCGCAAAACTGGTGGCGAATTTGCTCACCGTCGCTGGTGCCGACCGCGTTATCACGATTGACTTGCACACGCCACAGCTTCAGGGATTTTTTGATATTCCGCTCGATCACCTCTACGCGTCGCGGGTTCTGCTACCGGTACTCGAGGAAGAAGCGCTCGATAATCTGGCGGTGGCATCTCCTGATGTTGGCGGAGCAAAAACTGCCCGAGCCTATGCCAAACGGCTCAATGCCGACTTAGTGCTTGTGGATAAGCGCCGCCCCGCACCAAATGTGAGCGAGGTAATGACCGTCATTGGCGATGTTGAGGGCAAGGACGTCGTTATTGTCGATGATTTGGTGGATACCGGCGGAACGTTCGTCACGTGCGCGCGCACGCTCAAAGCTCACGGCGCACGGACCATTATCGGCGCCTGTACGCATGCGGTGTTTTCCGGCCATGCGCTCGAGGCAATCGAATCCTGCGCCGACATTGAGCGCGTCTATGTGACCGATACCATACCGCTGCGGCGTCCATCGCCGAAAGTTCGGGTTGTCTCGGTGGCGACCATGCTGGCGGAAGCTATTTTACGAACGCATCGAAACGAATCCATCTCGTCCCTCTTCGACATCATTCGGTAAAACACTGTCACAAGGCAAGACCCATGAGTGAATTTGTTGTGAGCGCGGTCAAGCGCCCGACTGGAAAACAACAAGCCAAGCAACTTCGCCGCACCGGATTGGTGCCCGGCATCTTCTACACGCCTGGTACCGAGCCGATTCCTATTGCTGTCAAGTCGTTGGCGCTAAGTCGGCTGGTCTATACCAGCGAGTCGCATGTTGTGCGGCTGGAAATCGAAGGGCATCCGACCCCCTATGAGTGCATCCTCAAGGATGTCTCGTTCGATCCGGTCAGCGATGCTATTGTACATTTCGATCTCTACGGCATCAGTGCTGATCGAACCATCGAATTCGAAGTGCCAGTGCATCTGGTCGGAACACCAGTCGGCGTTCATGAGCAAGGCGGAATGCTCGAACAGCTCCTACACAAGCTGACGGTTGTCTGTAAGCCAGCGGATCTACCGGAACACATCGAAGTGGATGTTTCCGCTCTACGCATTGGGCAATCTATCCACGTTGGTGATATTCAGATGCCTGGTGTAACCTTCCGTCATCCACCGGAAGTTGCCATTGCCGCTGTCATTGCCAAGCGTGTTGCGGAGGAAACAGCAACGGAACCATCGCAGCCAACTGAACCGGAGTTGGTGGCACAAAAAGGCAAGAAAGCTGAACAGGAATAAAGGCTGCACTGCCATTGCAGGTGACAGGGAGCAGACCACTGGTTGCTCCCTGTTGCATTTTTGAACGTTGTTGTGTTCGAGGATATCCAATGAACCTCATGCGAGTTATCGGTACGATTGTGGTTGTAGTGATTGCGGGCTGTCGCAGTGCAGCGCCGCCACCGTCACCGTCGGTTGCTATTCCTCGACCACCTGTGCTGCCGTCAACGAACGTTCAATTCATGCGCGGTGGTCTCAACGTCGAGGTTCAGTTTGCCACTCTCCGCGACACCACATCGCCACTCCACCACTTTGTATTCAGCATTGATACGTTGCGGGTACGATTGCAGCTCCGCGGGCGTGCCAGGTTCGATACGCTCCTGTATTTGCCGCTTGTCAATGGGAGCAGTGGTCTTCGGGAGAAAATCGACACCATTACCACCGAAGGCTATGGCCGGTGGTCGAATCCACTGGGACTGCCCTTGGATTCGGTACGCTGCATCTTTGAAGCGACGACGCTGCAACACCAGCAATATGCGATTGCAGTAGATACGGCCTTCCATTTACCACCGGACTCAATCAAGCCTTTCGTGACCGTGACACCATTTATTGACGAGCAGACTGATTCGAGCATTACGTTTGCTCTACTGGCACAGCGGCACCGCGGTTTTGGCGAAGATTACCATCCCACCAGTGAGCGCTTCCGCGTGGAGATTTTCGACCAGGATGGTAACCTTCGATTTAGTAGCAACCACGGGATCGATTACCTGCAAGCAATCTATCCGGTCGAACCACGCATTGCAGGTGAGTTCAAGCGCTACACGTTCGAGTGGCTCGGCTACGACAATGCTGGGGACATACTCCCACCAGGGCGCTATACAGCGGTACTGTCGCTTGTTGCAAAGCCGTATCCGTACACAGCCCGCGTGTCATTCGATTGGCAGGGTAGAGCGCGATGACGGAGTATCAGGCGATGGGGAGGGCGCTCGAGCTGGCCCTGCGTGGCACTGGCAAGGTTAGCCCCAATCCCCGGGTGGGATGTGTGATCCTTCGCGATGGAGAGATCATTGCCGAAGGGTGGCACGATCACTTCGGGGGAATGCATGCAGAAGTTCATGCGCTCACCAGCGCTCGCTCGTCACTCGATGGGGCAACGCTTGTCGTTACACTTGAGCCGTGTGCTCACCATGGTAAACAACCGCCCTGCACCGACGCAATCATTGCAACCAAGCGCCGCCCAGACGGCACGCTCGATCCGGAGCGCGGTATCCGGCGGGTGGTGATTGGAATGCGCGATCCCAACCCAGCAGCAGGCGGTGGCCTTGAAAAGCTCCAGCAAGCCGGCATCGAGGTGACCGTCGGCGTTCGAGAGCAAGAATGCTGGTGGCTCAACCGTTTCTTTGTCAAGCATGTCACAACAGGCAAGCCATACGTGATCGGGAAGGCAGCAATTTCGCTCGATGGATGTATTGCTACGCGTGATGGTGCGTCTGTCTGGATCAGCGGCGAAGAGTCCCGTCGCCGCAGCCATGCCCTCCGAGCAGAAGTTGATGCGGTGTTGGTTGGGCGTGGAACTGTTCAACGAGATGATCCGCACTTGGGCCCGCGCTTGGTACGCGGAAAGATGCCACGGCGAATTGTGCTTGACACGCATCTTCGGCTTGCCCCCACGCATCGCGTGTTTTCCGACTCGCACCGCATGCGGACTGTTGTCTGCACCTCGCCACAAGCAGCTGTAACTTCCACCGCGGAACTGCTCAAACGACGCGGTGTGATGGTTCTTCCTGTTCCGCTCGATGAGAAAGGACGCCTATCACTGGCTGCGGTGTTCGATGTGCTTGGCAAGGAGTTACTGGTGAGTTCTGTTCTGGTTGAAGGTGGACAAGAAGTGCTCTCGGGGTGTGTTGCCGATGGGTTGTTGGATGAGTTGCACCTGTTTGTTGCGCCGATGCTGCTGGGAGCAGGGATTGGCGCATTTGGCCGACTTGCAGTTGAGTCCCTCAGCGCTGCTCCGCTGTGGCACTACCATGCAATCAGTCGTGCCGGCGATGACCTGCATATTGTGTTGTTCCCCCAACGTTCGAGTGCATAGGTGATGAGACCGCTTGTGCTTCTATTGCTGGTGATAGGAACAACATGCGCGACCGCACAGTCAGCGCGGGAACTTGTTGATCAAGCGTTAGAACGGCTTGGCATGCGGTGGAGCGATCTTGCCTTGCCCAGCGACATGACAAGTCGAGACAAGCATCGTCTCGGGGCAGTTGAGCGCGTCTTTGCTGATCCCTTTGCGCTTGTTGATGCCGCAGAACGCTTCAATCGCTACGCCGATAAACTTCGGACAGCCGACGATGCTGCCGCACTTGCATCGTTGGTGCAAGAATGTGGGTATCAACCTACCACGAGTGTGGCGACATCCGATGGCTGGACCTACTTTCCAATGCGACAACCGGATTCGCTGCTGCTGCGAACATCGCTGGTGTATCAGAGCATCGTCCAGCAATACCTTGCTCCCGTGGCTGCATTCCTGCATGCCAGCAACAACACCAGGAAACTGCTGCGCACTCATCCTGTTCTCTTTGCGCAGAGTGATTCACTCTGGTTGCTCTCAGCTGAGGATGAGCACGCTGATCCTTACCAACTCAAGGCTGCCGAGTTGCGGAGCGATTCGATTGCAAGGCTCTACTTCGAGCAAGCACACCTTGTTGACCTTGGCCCTCTGCTCAACGAAGCACTCAAGCTGTATGCTCAGATCGTGACCACGCTTGAACGCACACGCGATGCCCACCGATTGCTTCGCGATAGCATTCGTACCATCGAATGGGAAACCCCACTTGGTCGTTGTGCGATCGGTGGCCCGGAAGACAACGTCTATCGCGGCGACTATGTGTTCATCTTCGATGTTGGTGGCAACGATGCGTACTTTCTAACGACAACCAAGGAGCGTGCGTTCAGCCGTGGTGTGCAGGTAATCATTGATCTTGCTGGCAACGACCTCTACGTGGGCGGGGATTACGCTCTCGGTGCTGGTATTGCTGGTTGCGGTATCCTTGCCGACCTTGCTGGCGACGACATCTACCGTGGAGGAAACTTCTCGCTCGGAAGCGGTCTGTGGGGTTTCGGTATCGTGCGGGATTGGCAGGGAAGCGATTCCTACAGCGGCGGTGTTTGCACGCTAGCTGCTGCTGCATTCGGAATCGGGGCATTGCTTGACCACGCCGGGAACGATCAGTACACGGCCTATGCCCATGGACAAGCATTTGCGGCAACCCGTGGCGTCGCTATCCTCTGCGATGAGAGCGGAAATGATCACTACACAACTGCCAGTCCGTTTGTTGATGTGCTCCGCTATGATTCGCATTACTTGGCGTTCACCCAGGGTGCAGCGCTTGGCTACCGTCCGATTGCCAGCGGTGGTATCGCCTTGCTCAGCGATCGTGCTGGTAACGATGTGTACACCAGCGATATCTACGGACAGGGAACAGCCTACTGGTTCGGAATTGGTCTGCTCGATGATCGCGAAGGGGAAGATCGGTACCTGGCATACCAGTATGCACAGGGAGCAGGTATCCACTTTGCGCATGGATTTCTCTGGGACCGAAGCGGCAACGATATCTACGCTGCTCGAGGCGTCTCGCAAGGATGCGGTCACGATGTCGGCGTTGGTCTGCTCCTCGATTCGATGGGCGACGATGCATACTGCGCAGAATCGCTCTCGCAAGGTGGTGGCAATGCCAATGCTGTCAGCATCTTCGTTGACCGGCACGGCGACGATTGCTACGTTGCTCGGAACGAGAATAACACACGTGGATTTTCTGACTTGCGCCGTGGCTTACCGATGGTTGGCATCTTTGCCGATGGTGGTGGCCAGGATCGGTATGCGCTGGTGCGTGGTAACGGTACATCACTCATCAAATCCACCTTCGGTATTGCGTTCGATAAAGGAGACGACAGTCTCAGCAGCACCACAGCATCGGAACGACCACCGGTAGCGCAACCGGTGCTTCCTGGTTCATTCGATAGTTTGTTTGTCCTTGCCAGCACTGCGCCGCAGAAGTACCAGTATTTGGTCGCGCCGGCACGTTCTGCAATCGTCGAACGTGGCGCCGCAGCACTCGGTTTCCTTGCAACCAAGCTTGGGACCACCTATCCGCGCGAGCGCTTAGCGTTGGAGGATATCATTCCTCGCCTCTATAGGAAGGATTCCGTTGCTGTCACACAGCTCCTTGCCGATTCACTCCGATCGAAGCAGAACAGTACGACGCTGTTCTGCCTATGGGCGATCGGGAAATGTCGCATCGAACTGCTTGCAGATTCTGTTGCCACCTACCTTCGGCATCCCGATTGGCGTATTCGTTCGGCGGCAGCACAACAAATCGGCGAAGGCAAATTCCGCCGCTCGAGTCAACGCTTACCGTCGCTTGTGCAAGATGAACATGCATGGGTGCGTGCACGTGCAGCGTTTGCACTTGCAGCAGTGGAGGGCATGGCAGCACGCTCGCAGTTGCTGCGTTTCCTGCGCGACACTTCTTCGATCGTGCGAACAAGTGCGGTGCTCGGTCTCCGCCAGAGCGATGCATGGCATCCTGCGACATTGGCGGCACTCCTCCGCGATGCACCCGGTGATGTTCCTCGTCGGTCGGTGGCGCTCTGTCTTGCTGCGCTGGATTCTTCAGGCAGCACCTTTGCTACCCAGTGGCAGGACTTAGAGCGTGCAATACTCCAGCAGCCACCGGCAGTCCGTGCGACTTGCTACCGTGCCCTTGCTGGTTCGCCGTTGCAGTGCAAGCTTGCAGCGCTGGCGATGCGGGAATCCAATCCGGCGCTCGCTCAAGAAATCAAGCAACTTCTGGCATATCTTCCCTGCACAACGTTGGTCCCACCCGAACGCGTTCGGTTGCCCGGACGATGATCCGCCATTGGACTACACTTGCTGCACTCATCGAGCAGCTCCGATCGGAGATACGTGGCGCTGTGCTGGTTGAATGCGCCCGGACCAATGGCGGTCAAGTGTGGTTCTCCCTTGAAACGCATGCAGGGAGGCTTGCCGTTATTCATGCTCCGCAACAGCCAATCGGGACACTCTACGTTCGGCGTTCAGACCCACCACGCCAACGCGATCACGTTTTCGCGATGCTTGCGATGAAACCGATCGAGGATAGTACAATTGCCGATGCCAATCGTGTTGTTACCTTCGTTCTCGATGATGTCGAGCTGGTCGTTGTTGCGATCCCTGGGGCATGGGCGAACTGTGTGGTGCGTCGGCGTGATGATGGTGTTGTGATTGCGTCGCTCCGACCGATGGCTGGTCTGAGCATTGGCGCGCGATGGGAGCCACCGCCAGTTACGCTGCCAGAGCCGTTGGAGTGCGCAGAGGAGATGAGCGTAGCTGCAGTGCTCGAACGGAGTCGGTTGCTTCTTGCCCAACCGTATGCACAGGATTTCTGCCAGTTGCACAACGTCGAGCCAACAGCCGCATGGGGTAGCTTCGACTCCGCCGATAGGGAGCGCATCATCAAGCTGGCCCAGAAGTATCGCCATCAACTGATCACTGCACCGCACCCAGTGATTGCCCACCAGGGCGAGCGGGAGCAGTTCTTCCTCTGTCCACCAAGCGGTGACGATTGGCGCTACGAGCACGTTCCAACAGTGGAGGAAGGCATCCTGCGGCGTGTGCGGTCGCTCTACCGTGCGTGGACGCTCGATTGTGCCCGCCGCCATCTTGCGCAGCGCATTGCAACCGAGCTACGCCATATTGCCAATGCACTCCCGGAGCTGGAGGCTACGATTGCCGATGCACCTGCTGCGGAGCGCTATGAGCAATGGGGACAGCTGCTCATTTCACACCCGCAGCGCCATCACCGAGGATTCGAAGAACTGAGCGTAACTGGCTGGGATGGCCAGCAGCAGGTTATTCCTCTCGACCCTGCTCGCACCGTGCTCGACAATGCAGAACGCTACTTTGCCCAAGCACGGAAGATGCGTCGCGGTGCAGAACGCGCACGGGAACGTCGGCATCAATTGGAAACGCGAAAAGCTGCGCTCGAGGCTGCGATGGAGCAAGTGCAGTCCGCAGCGACACTCCAGCAGATCGAATCCATCGAGCAGCAATGCTATCCGAAGCAGCCAGAACCAGTGCAGCAGCGCCCGCTTTCCGATTGGACTCGATCGCGATTGCGCACGGTTGCACTTCCGGGAGGATACTGGTTGCTCATCGGCAAGGATGCCCGAAGTAACGACGAGTTGACATTCCGCATTGCCAGGCCGCATGATCTGTGGCTGCATGCACGCGGTGTCGAGGGAGCCCATGGTGTCATCCCACTCCCAGCGCGCAAACTACCACCACCTGCGGTCATTGAGCACGCCGCAGCGATTGTCGCCTACTATTCGGCTGCACGCACGGCTTCCTATGTTCCGGTCTCCTGGACGCAGCGTAAGTATGTCCGCAAGCCCAAAGCGGCTGGACCCGGTGCTGTGGCGTTGCTCCGTGAGTCTGTTGTCTTCGTCGAGCCGCGGTCACCATCAGAACCGAACAGCTAATCCGATGCTTGCACTGAGTTTTTCCGCGTGCTCCCATTGCGAGCCGATGCCGTGCGAATGCACCATTCCTTCGAGCAAACATTGAACCCCTACGTGGGGAAGTAACTCCCACACTATTCCAATTTCTGCACGCCCAAGCACGCCATATGCACTTGTTCCCAGCAGGATGCCTGCAACGGGACGGAACGAACTGAGCAGGAGATTGTCGTCGCTCCGTGGCAGATAGACGCGCATACCAGCACCAATCCACCAGAGTTGTTGTTCGAGCACGTAGGATTGCACTCCGGTGGGGGATTGATGCACCTGGAAGATCGGGAATTGCTCCTGCCCAGCTTGGATGACAATCCCCACGTTTCGCTGTCGGTACTCGATCGAAGCAATCGTATTAGCAAGCGGTGTGCTCGCGATTGGTTGAACAAGCTGGGCTTGGCGCAGCATGACGGTGCTTGTTCGGCGAATGCCGAAGACAAACTGATTGGTCTGCTCTGCTTCGGTGTAGGTCTCGAAGAGCGGGGCGGTATTGCGTAGCGGTGATGAACCGATGGATGGTGCTCGAGGGGCGAGCATACTGTGACGCGCCAAGAGTGTGGGGAGCTGCTCGGCTGTGCTGAGCGTGATCGGCGATGCTCGGGATGCGTCGGCATGCAATGCTGTATCCAGTGGTGACCCAGTGACTGGAGCTGCGGGAACGCGGGATGGTGTGTGTGACCAATTCCGTGGCGCCGCTTGTGGCGCAGCGACTGTTGCCGAAGGGATCGGGCTTGAGTGGATTGGAGCTGAGCGGAAGGCTGACTGTACCGAATGCTGCTCGACCGGAAGTGGTGCAGTAAGACGACCGGTAACAAATCCAATCACAATCGCACCGACCACAGCCACCGTCGTGCGTGCGGCGATGCTGTGCCAGAGGCTCTTGGCAATGCTTGCTACCGGTTGCGGAGGTGCCGCTGATGCTAAAATGCGAGCAGTGAGTGCCGGCGGTGGGACTAAGTGTTGTGCCTGGCCAAGCGCAGCAATGCGGATGGTGTAGGCTTGGTAAAATTCCGCTTGAAGTTCGTCGCTCGACGCCAGTGCGGCAAACAGGGCTGGTCGTTCTTCGGCTGGCAATGCACCATCGAGGAACAGGTCAATGCGATCACGATTGGTCAACTGTTCCATTGCTGCTATCGGGGGATTCAACATCGTGTTCATCGAAGTACGGCTGGAGGATTTCCCGCAGGCGCTGTTTTCCGCGGCAAATCCAATTGCGGACAGTCGTCACGGGCACTTCGAGTACGTGGGCAATGTCCTGGTAGCTCATGTCGGCGTAGAGCTGGAGTACGATGGCTTCGCGCCAGTGGAAAGGCAAAAGCTCGAGCGCCATGGTGATGAGGTGGTTGAGCTCGTCTTGTTCGACCGTGTGGTCGTTGGATGCACCATGGAGTTCTTCGACCAGTTCGACGTGTGGGCTCCGCTTGTTGAGGATGTCCATGCAGCAATTGCGTGCGATCGTTAGCAGGTAGCCGGGGAGATTGGTCATCTGACGGCTGGCCGAGGCACTGTCGAGGAATTTCAGGAAGGTGTCCTGGAAGGCATCTTCTGCATCGTTGGTGTTCTGGAGAATCTTGCGGCAATAGACAAAAACCCGATGGCTGTAGCGTCGGTAAATTTCTGCAAAGGCGCGTTCTCGGTGTTGCCGTTGGGTCAGCAGGCTGTAGAGTTCACCGTCGCCCAACAGTGCGTAGTCTCGATCCATGGCCTCGCGAAGCTGCCAGTCCTACCGCATGCAGTAACGGCTTGCGGGCGAATTTGATTCAGCGGATCGAAATGCCTCCGAAGATTACCGTCGCCCGAATGCGCAACAATGGGGTAGTCTCGGTTGTCGGTCGAGGATACACCTTGCTTTCAATGCCGCCGAATAGGGGTGTGCCTTCGACCAGGACCGACCAGTCTGAAGGAACGATAATTTCGACACCACCAAAGATTGTTTCGACGTCGAGCGATGCCTCCATTGCTGCCATCTGTGCGGGACGAAAATCCAATTCGATGCCACCGAAGATTGTTTGCACCGAGCCTCCCCGAAAGCGCTGTGACGTCACGGTATAGTGAATGCCGCCCAGCAGTGCCGTTGCGTTGATGAGCTCATCGGTGAGGGTACCTTCGCGACCGCCGAATGCAACCGAAACGGTATGGTGCACTCCCTTAGGGCGCGCTGGTCGCAGGATGATACCGATGCCAAGGACGATGAGCAGAACGGGCACAGCGGCAACCCAGAAATCGAATCCTTCGATGACATTGTCTGCAAGGAGCAAACACCCCAGCGCAATCACCAGCAGTCCCCCTGTGAGGTTGTCTGGTTTCCGCAGGATGATCCGCGTTCCAGCGGCGATCAAAAGCAGCGGCCACCAGTTGACTATCCACCCTGGCTCCGGAAGTATTCCAACGGCATGGAGCAGGAAGATCGTACCGACTGCAATCAAGATCAAACCAAGCCACGACGAGCGCTGCATTAGCTGCGGAATGATAGTTCGTTACTGTGCTGCATACGCAGCGATACTTCGAATGTTACGGGGCAATTGTCGGATGTGCAAGATACAGCGTCTGCCAGGCGCTGGCGACATCGCCTTGGCGCAGGAATGCTTGAGCGATGCGGTGTAGCGTCCAGACCGATGGCGAGCCCTGCCGGAGTGCTGCATCCAGGGCACCGCGCGCATTGCCTGCGATCAATTCATGCTCGAGCAAATCTGCTGTGGTCTGAGGTTGGGCAAACGTCGGATCGCGCTGCGGCATGCTGAGCACCGAGGCAAGCAAACCAAGATCGTTTCCTGTCAGGATGGGTGAACTCCGGATCGGTTCGGGCAACGCATCGAGTCCAATCCCGCACTTTGGGCCCGGTTGTGGTAATTCGAAACACACGTCCGGGGTAACGCGAGCGTACCAGTGATACCCCATCCGAGCGACCAGATCCATTTTCCGCGGATCAATTTTCCCATCGGTGAGCACCGATTCCTTGACGTGTATGCGGTGCACGCGGAGCAGCATCAGATTCCCGTTGCCGCCTTCTTCGCGAAACAGTTCGATATTCTCGATCAGGCGGCATTCCATGGCGAAGGGGGATTCAGCCACGTAAGGAACGCCGACAGTTGCCGCTTCTGCTTTGGTCAAGCCCGCTTTGACGAATTCGTCGGTGCCATGAGGATACTCGGCTGCTGCCAGGTTCATCTGGTGGAGAATGCCGTAGGTAACAGCGCTGATCGTGCATTCGCCAGTGTCGAGAATATTACGCCAGGTATCCTTGACCTTGCCGGAACGCACGCTGACCGCTGGACCAATGGCAACAACCGGTGGCTTCGAGGCAAAGGCATTGAAAAAACTAAATGGCGCAAGGTTGACCGCACCTTCCGTGGAGCGCGATGCAACAAACGCAATCGGTCGGGGAGCAACGCCACTGAGCAGGATACCATGCAGTTGAGGATGGGCAATCGTAGCTGGGTCGTAGCTAATCATGCGTTCGAACGAGTTGTGGTTGAACACACCGCGGGTTCGATGCGGCGGTGCAAAATTAGATTCGCCCGCAGAGGACAGAACTGCTCCGTCTCGAGTGTCCTGCATGGTGTTCCCCAGCATTCGTGGGAATATGCGGACGATTTTCTGGCGAGGTTTCCTATTTTCACGCCCTGAGTTCTCTGGACTGTTTTTACGTGTGACTATGCAACGTGCTCTCGTCGCTGCAGGTGTAGCGATTGCGTTTGTGTTTCTGGGTTGTCCATCGAGCAAACGGGCAGTGTCGGCGCCGAGCATGTCGGGCAAGACGTACCTGTGGAAGAAATACACCGTTCCGCCTGGTGCTGATCCATCGGTGCCGGATACGTTGGGCGGCGCTGGCTTCGAGCTCATTGCCGACAAGCTTGGTTTTACCACCTATGTTCCCTCAGCCGACGAAATGAAGTACTTTGGCGACCCGCGAGCGCGAACGGGTGGAGAAATTCACATCATCGCAAACCAATTCCCCGCAACCTTCCGCCCAATTGGGCAGAACAGCAGCACGGTGTACAATACCGAGATCAACAACTTTGTGTACGAGACGCTTCTTTCGACGCATCCAGTCACACGGGAGTACATACCAGCTCTGGCTTCGCACTGGAAGATTAGCGAGGACAAGATGACCTTCACATTCCGGATTGATCCGAATGCACGCTTTTCGAATGGGTTGCCGGTAACGGCCGAGGATGTGCGCGCAACGTGGCGACTGCTGATGGACGAGACGATTTTGGAACCGGCACTCCAGGTCGTCTTCAGCAAGTACGAGGAACCCGAAGTGCTCAGCAAATACCTGGTGCGTGTCCGATGCAAAACGTTGAACTTTCGGAACTTTCTCTACTTTGCCGCCAGCATGCAAATTCTCTGCGCTGCCGAGATTGGCAATCTGACAGGCGATGAATTCCTCGACCGGTTCAACTACAACATGCCCTCGGGTAGCGGTGAATACATTGTCCTCGAACAGGATGTCAAGCTTGGCAAGCGATATGTCCTGACGCGGCGCGATGATTATTGGGCTAAAGATTACCCAACTGCCCGCTATTCAGGCAACTTCGATCGCATCGTGTACGAGATCGTCACCGACAATCCCATCGTCGAGTACGAGCGCTTCAAGAAGGGGCAAGCCGACGTGTTCCGCTACAACATGGCAACCACCCTCAAATGGCTTGGCGATACAACCAGCGATGCAATCCGGCTGGGCTGGATACGGCGTGCTCGTGTCTATACCGATGGTCCGGTGGGTACTGGTGGTATTGCGTTCAACATGCGCAAGCCACCGTTCAACGACATCCGCGTCCGCAAAGCCTTTGCATACCTTTTCCCGCGCGAGCAGATCATTCAGAAACTCCTGTTTGGTGAATACGAACCCTACGACACGCAGTATCCAGGGCAAGTCTATGCCAATCCGAATATCCCACAGGTGCGATACAATCCTGAGCTTGCCAATCGCCTCCTCGATGAAGCCGGGTGGGATAAGCGTAATCAGGAAGGCATCCGCATGAAAAATGGTCAGCCCTTCCGCATTGAAATGTCCATTCAACCGCCCGTGGCTCGGTACATCACTCCCTACCAACAAGAGCTTCGCAAAGCGGGTATTGACCTTCAGCTCAAGTACGAGGACTGGATTACGCTCATCAAGAACATTGATGCACGGAATTTCAGCATCTTCTACTTCGGCTATTCGGGCTTGCTGGTGCCCAATCCCGAAACCTCTCTTCGTTCCGATTTAGCCGACAAACCCGACAACAACAACATCCAAGGCGTCAAGAGCAAAGACATTGATGCGCTCATTAGTGCCTACGATACCGCATTTGCGTTTCGCGACCAGGTGCGCATCATTCGCGCCATTGACAGTATCTGTGCGACGATGTGGTTCAACGTGTACTCGTGGATTCCGCGTGGGATTCGCATTGCATATTGGGACAAGTTCGGTATGCCGGAGTATGTGCTTCCACGGTACACGCAACTGAGCTACATCTATGCCACGATTGCAGGAACATGGTGGTACGATCCGGAAAAAGCCGATCGGCTACGTCGCGCGGTGCAACGTCACGAGGACCTCGGCGGACCGAAAGGTATTCAGGAGATCCGCTACTGGAAAGAGCTGGCCGAACGCGATCGGCGCTTTGCTTTTGAATTCTGATGCACAAGTTCCACCGATAACCTTTGTGTGATGGTCGAGTATTTTGTTCGACGCCTGCTGCTGACGATCCCGACGTTTTTGGGAAGCACGTTTGTCGTCTTTCTGGTAGTGCAGTTGGCACCAGGTGGGCCGCTGGAGCAGCAAATTCAAGCGCTCAAGCGTGGCGGTGAGACTGCCGGTGCTGGGCTTGTCGGTGAGCAGGCATTACCCAAAGATGCGATTGAGGAACTCAAGCGCTTTTACGGTTTTGATAAACCCATCTGGCAGCGCTACCTGATTTGGTTGGGTGTGATGAAGCGCGAGGCTAAGTCCTACCGCATTACTCCAGGCAAACCGCGCCTTGTGGGAGACAACGAACGGCTGATCTTGGTCCCGATGGGGAAGAGCTTTGCCCTTCGCAATGCCGACGATCCATCCAAACCAGTGGGAAATTGGCAGTGGCGACAAGAGAATGACCCCGAAACGGGTGCTATTCGATACCGCGTCTATCGCGAAGCCTATAGCGGCATCTTCACCGGTGATTTTGGGCGTTCCTATCGCTTCCGCAAACCGGTCATGGAGCTCATCACCGAACGGTTGCCCGTTTCGATTCAATTCGGCATCATCAGTTTCGTGCTCAGCTATGCAATCAGCGTCTATCTGGGGGTGCAGAAGGCATTGCGGCATAATACGCCGTTCGACTTTGCAACCTCGAGCGCGGTGTTCATGACCTACTCGATTCCAGGCTGGGCCATTGGCGCCGTTCTGCTGGTGCTGCTGGCAACAGATCGGTTTTTCCCGATCTTCCCACTGGGAGGTTTCGAGGATCCGCTCTACGCTGAGCTCACGTTCTTCGAAAAAATTTGGGATCGAGCGTATCACTTCGTGCTTCCAACGATTGCGTACACAGCGGGGAGTTTTGCCCTGCTAACGATGCTCATGAAGAACTCGCTCATTGATACGTTATCGTCGGACTACATCCGCACTGCATTCGCCAAAGGCATTCGCGAACAACGGGTCATTTGGTTGCACGCTATGCGCAATTCGATTATCCCAATCACAGCGAACATTGGATACGTCATTGGAATTTTCTTTGCGGGTTCGTATCTCATCGAGCGTGTCTTCGATATCCAAGGCATCGGGCAGCTCTCGTTTGAAGCGCTCGTCGCGCGCGACTACCCGATTGTGTTCGCCTTTACGGTGATCAGCGTCGTCGTATCGCTCATAGGCTCGATTCTCTCGGATTTAGCATTGGCAGTTATTGATCCACGGATTCGCTTCAAGTAACGGCTATGGCACACGTCGAGACAGCAACCGAATCAGCACCGAACGGTGCAGCATCAGGTGGTGAGGTTCTTTCCATTCAGCAGCGACGGTGGCGAAAATTCCGATCGTTCAAACGTGGCTACTACTCACTGTTGCTGCTGGTTGGCGCCTATGTGCTCTCGTTTTTCCTACCGTTGCTGGTCAACAACCGAGCACTGGTTGTGCACTACAACGGCCGAACCTACTTCCCAGCAGTGCGTGACTTGCTCGACCTTCCTCTTGTTGGGCAGCTCGGCGGAACACCGTTTCTTTCCGGCGAAGAACTTGGGCAGGTGGGCAATAAAAGCGAGTGCGATTATCGCGCACTCAAGCGGCAGTACCAAGCAGAGGGGAAGGGCAACTACGTCATCATGCCGCCATACCCATTCGGTCCGATCGAGGATATTTCCGTCGAGGGCAACGAACCATTCGCGCCGCCACTCTCGCGCACCGAATTTGGCGATGTGCACCTCTTTGGCACCGACGATCGCGGGCGGGATGTGTTCGCTCGCATGGCGTATGGCTTCCAAATTTCCTTCTCGTTTGCCCTTCTGGTGGCGACGCTCTCGTACCTGATTGGCGTGCCGCTTGGGGCAGTCATGGGCTATTTCGGACGGTGGTTTGATTTGCTGATGCAGCGATTCATGGAGATTTGGGGTTCGCTACCGTTTCTGTTTTTGATCATCATTGTTGTTTCGATTGTTCGCCCGAGCTTTTTTGTGTTGGTACTGCTGTTGGTTCTGTTCTCGTGGTTGGGCATTGCCCAGCAAATGCGTGCACAGTTCTACCGCGAGAAAACCCGCGACTACACTGCAGCAGCGATTTCGATTGGTGTGCCGACTCGGCGCGTACTGCTGCGGCATATTCTGCCGAATTCCCTTGTGCCGATCATTACGTTCTTCCCGTTTGCAATCGTTGGTGATATTGGAGCGCTGGTTAGCTTGGACTTTTTGGGTTTTGGGCTGGCGCCACCGACCCCAAGCTGGGGTGAAATGGTTAGCATCGGGATGGAAAATCTTACCAGCGGCTATTGGTGGCTGGTTCTGGTCCCGCTGGGTGCACTGTTTGTGACGCTGATGCTGGTTGTCTTCATCGGCGAGGCAGTCCGCGAAGCGTTCGACCCCAAAACGTTCAGCCGGCTGCGGTAGGCGCAATTATGGTCTAACTGACGCAACACACTGCGGAATGGAACGACAACCCTTGCTACAGGTTCAAAGCCTTCGGACGCATTTCAATATCGAAGGACGTTGGGCGCCAGCCGTTGATGGCGTCAGCTTCGAGGTTTATCCCGGCGAAGTGTTCGGTATTGTCGGCGAGTCGGGTTCGGGAAAATCGGTGACGGCGCTGTCCATCATGAAGTTGATTCCGGATCCGCCCGGTCGGATTATTGGAGGACAGGTGCTGTTCAAGGGACAGGACCTAACAGCGCTGGACTATAGCGACATGTACCGCATCCGCGGGAAAGAAATCGCGATGGTTTTCCAGGAGCCGATGACCTCGCTCAATCCGGTGTTCACCATCGGGATGCAGATTGCCGAAGTGCTCCAAGCGCACGAAGGGCTTTCCGAACGTGATGCGCTCGACCGTGCAGCTGAATTGCTCACCCAGGTTGGTATCCCGGATGCTGAGCGGCGGCTCGGCGATTATCCGCATCAATTTTCTGGAGGGATGCGCCAGCGCGTGATGATCGCGATTGCTCTGGCATGTAATCCAAGCATCCTGATTGCCGATGAGCCAACGACCGCACTCGATGTCACCATTCAGGCGCAGATCCTCGACCTGATGGTGGAGCTCAAATCGCAGCGGAGTGATGCCGCCATTATCTTGATCACCCACAATCTGGCGGTCGTTGCCGAAATGTGCCACCGTGTGATGGTCATGTATGGAGGTAAGGTGCAGGAAATTGCTGATGTGTTTGAATTGTTCGGTAATCCCCTGCACCCCTACACCCAGGGCTTGCTCCAATCCATTCCCCGACCGGAGTTGCCGGAGTATCGCGGCAAGCGGCTGGTAGCAATTCCCGGGAATGTACCGAGCATCATGAACCTACCGCGAGGGTGTAAGTTTTGTACGCGCTGCCCGAAAGCGGTGGAACGCTGTTTTACCGACGAACCCCCACTGGTCGAGATCACAACCGATCACTTCGTCCGCTGCCACTTGGTCGAAACGCAGCTTACGCATCCTCGCATTCTCGATGGTCAACCACTTGCAGAGTCGGTCTAAGCTATGAGCGAAAACGTTCTCCTCGATGTTCGCGATTTGCGGGTGCATTTTCCCGTCTATGCCGGCATTCTCCAGCGCCGGGTTGCAGAGGTCAAGGCAGTTGATGGGGTTTCCTTTTCGATTCAGCGCGGTGAAACGCTCGGGCTTGTTGGCGAGTCCGGTTGCGGTAAAACGACCGTCGGTCGGGCGCTTGTCAACGTGCTGCGCTACGTTTCCCCCGATGTGTTCATCGGCGGGAGTGCAATGTTCTATCCCAATAGCACCAAGCCGGTTGACCTGCTGCGGCTTTCGACCAAGAAGATGATATCCTACCGAAAGCAGATTGCGATGATCTTTCAGGACCCGTATTCTTCTCTCAATAGCCGACTCTCGGTACGGGAGATTGTCCGCGAGCCGTTGGATTTGCACTTTTCGCACCTGAGCCGCCGCGAGCGGGAAGAGCGCGTCGAATGGCTTTTGGAGAAAGTGGGCCTGCAGCCGGAGTACGCCGAACGTTATCCCCATGAATTCAGCGGTGGGCAGCGCCAACGTATCGGTATAGCGCGTGCACTGGCTACGAATCCAGACTTGATCATTTGCGATGAGCCGGTTTCGGCACTCGATGTATCGGTCCAAGCGCAGGTGATCAACCTGATGGAAGACTTGCGCCACGAGTTCGGCATTGCGTATCTGTTTATTGCCCATGATCTATCGGTGGTATATCATATCTCCCACCGAATTGCTGTGATGTACTTGGGCAACATCGTCGAAATCGGCACCCGAGACGAGGTGTACTTTTCGCCAAAGCATCCCTATACGCAAGCTCTTCTCAGCGCGGTGCCCGTCAGTGATCCGCGCAAACGCGGCAAGAAGCGTATCGTGCTCGATGGAGATATTCCTACACCGATCAACAAGCCAAGCGGTTGCAGCTTTCGGACGCGGTGTCCCATCGCACGCACCGAATGCGCCCACTTTACGCCTGAACTCCAGCAGCACAGCCCAACCCATTTTGTTGCTTGTCCCTTTGTTGATCAAGAGTTCGTCACGGTCAGCGAGGACGAAAACGGACTCTTACAGTAGGCCGTTCCCTCTGCATGCGTGCAGCTCACCGTATTTTTGCAGCGTCCGGTCCCGTAGCATAGTGGCTATGCAGAGGTCTGCAAAACCTCGTACGGCGGTTCGATTCCGCCCGGGACCTCGGAACGACGCGGCAGAAATCGAGCCGCGTTTTTTACGGTGTGTCGTACTTCCCAGTAATTCTCATGGCAACAACATCGGACCTTCGTCCCGGCATTTTTATCCGCTTCAATGGCGAACTCTGCCAGATCCTCGAGTCGGAGCACCGCACGCCCGGGAATCTGCGGGCATTCTACCAGGTCAAGATGCGGGTAGTGCGGAGCGGTAAGCTGCTCGAAAATCGGTTCCGCTCCGGCGAAGAAATCGACCTTGTGCGTGTCGAACGTCGCCCATATCAGTTCCTCTACCGCGATGGGGAAGTGTACGTGTTTATGGAGCAGGAGACCTACGAACAAATTCCCGTTGATGGGAGCGTTGTCGGTGACGCGGCTCGTTTCCTCAAGGAGGGACAGGATGTGGAGTTGATGTTCGAGGGCGATACCGTGCTATCGGTCGAGCTTCCACCGCATGTGGTCGTGCGTGTTGAGTACACCGAACCAGGCTTCAAAGGCGATACAACCTCGAATGTGCTCAAGCCAGCACGCTTGGAAACAGGAGCGACCATTGATGTGCCGCTTTTTGTCAACACCGGCGATCTGATCCGCGTGGACACCCGCACCGGGGAATACGTCGAGCGGGTAAAGGAATAGCGTTGTATCTTGCAGCAGTACGTTCAACTACGGTTCGCAGAGAAGACGATGGACCTGAACTACCTACGTCGGTTGGTGAAGCTCTTCGATGATTCAACCCTAACCGAACTTACCATTGAAGAGGAAGGAATCACCGTTCACTTAGCCCGCCATCTGGGGACGAACAATGCATCGCCCGTGATGGCACCGATGCTTGTGCCGCAAGCGATTCCGCCTGCGCCAGTAGTCTCGCCCCCACCCACCGACGGCGGACAATCCACCCCCGATGCAGCACCCGCAGCACCTGCAGCCATCGCCAAGACACATACTATCGTCTCGCCGATTGTGGGGACGTTCTACCGTGCGCCAGCACCTGATGCCGAACCATTTGTCAAGGTTGGGGATCACGTCGCACCCGGTCAGACCCTCTGCATTGTCGAGGCAATGAAGCTGATGAACGAAATCGAAAGCGATGTCAGCGGCACGGTCGTCAAGGTGCTGGTAGAGAACGGAGAGGCGGTTGAATACAACCAGCCGTTATTCGAGATCGCGCTCGATTGATCGCTGATGCTTCGCCAGAAACAGTTCCCTTTTCGATGGAGGAACGATGTTCCGTAAAGTTCTCGTGGCCAATCGCGGTGAGATTGCGCTCCGGATTATTCGCGCTTGCAAGGAGCTTGGCATCAAGACCGTGGCTGTTTATTCCAAGGCCGATGAAACTTCCTTGCATGTCCGCTTTGCCGATGAAGCAGTATGTATCGGCCCGCCGCCGAGTAAAGAATCGTACCTGAAGATTCCCCATATCATCGCGGCTGCCGAAGTAACCAATGCCGATGCAATCCACCCCGGCTATGGTTTCTTGGCAGAGAACGAGACGTTCGCCGAGATTTGTCGCGACCATGGCATCACCTTCATCGGTCCGACGCCAGAACAAATCGCCGCGATGGGGAACAAGTCCGTTGCCAAAGAAACGATGCGTGCTGCAGGCGTTCCGGTTATTCCCGGTAGCGAAGGTGTTGTGTCGAGTCTTGGCCAAGCAATGGCAATTGCGCGGGAGGTCGGCTATCCAGTCATGCTCAAAGCAGTCGCTGGTGGTGGCGGAAAGGGTATGCGCTATGTGGAAACGGAAGCTGAGCTCGAACAAGCCTTCATCACTGCCCGCAACGAAGCCGATGCAGCCTTTGGGAATCCCGACGTGTACATCGAAAAGTTCCTGGAAGAACCACGGCATATTGAGTTCCAAGTGTTCGGCGATCAGCACGGCAACGTTGTCCACCTCAACGAGCGGGAGTGTTCAATCCAGCGACGGCATCAAAAGCTCATCGAAGAAGCTCCCTCGCCGATCATGACGCCCGAACTACGCGCAACGATGGGCGAGGCAGCCAAGCGTGGTGCTGCTGCCGTTGGATACGTCGGTGCTGGGACGATCGAGTTTCTCGTGGACAAGCACCGCAATTTCTACTTCATGGAGATGAACACCCGTATCCAAGTCGAACATCCGGTTACGGAACAATCGCTGGGGGTTGATCTCATCAAGGAACAGTTGCTTGTCGCGATGGGCGAGCGGCTCAGCGTCCGCGAGCATGATCCAATCGTGCATGCGATCGAATGTCGGATCAACGCCGAAGATCCAACCAAAGGATGGCGGCCATCCCCAGGCAAGATCACATCATTGCATTTCCCCGGTGGGCATGGAGTGCGCATTGATTCGCACATTTACCAGGGCTACACCATTCCACCCTACTACGACTCCATGATTGCCAAGCTCATCACCTTTGCACCGAGTCGCCAAGAGGCAATTGCCAAGATGCGCCGTGCCCTCGATGAGTTCATCGTCGAAGGCATTCATACAACGATCCCCTTTCACCAAGCGATGATGCACAATCCCGACTTCATCGCTGGTCACTTCGATACCAAGTATCTTGACACGAAGGGCTGGCAACCACTTGCGCAATAATTCCCCTATCTGCACCACGAGCGGAAGCGGTGCTGTAAATTCGCCATAGGCACTTCCAATGGCATACCCATGAGAGCAACCGATGCGTTCACGGCGAACTTGAATGCCTCAAATCCGAGCACTCCACCTTCGCTCACGGTCGGTATTGAAGAGGAGTACATGGTGCTCGATCCGCAGACGTTCGATTTGCGGTCGCACATTGACATGGAACTCATCTCCAAAGGGCGCATCGTTCTGCACGAGCACGTCAAACCTGAAATGCATGGCTCGATGCTCGAAATCGGAACGGGTGTTTGCCGTACCATCCAAGAAGCACACTTCGAAATTGTCAAGATCCGCTCGATTATCGCACACATCGCAAAGCAGAATAATCTGCTCATCGGTGCTGCATCAACCCACCCCTTTGCGCGGTGGCAAGACCAGCCAATTTATCCCGACGAACACTACCAAAACGTCGTTCGCGATATGCAGCTTCTGGCGCGGTCACTGCTGATATTTGGCATGCACGTCCACATCGGCATCGAGAACCGCGAGACGCAAATCCAGATCATGAACGTGATCCGGTACTTTTTGCCGCATATCCTTTGCATCTCGACCAATTCGCCGTTCTGGATGGGGATGGACACAGGGTTGATGTCGTACCGTTCGAAGCTGTTCGAGCGTTTCCCGCGCACGGGGATTCCTGACTACTTCAGCAGTTGGGCGCAGTTCGAAAGCTACGTGGATATCCTCATGCGAACGGGCTGCATTGATAATCCCAAAAAAATTTGGTGGGATGTGCGCCCACACCCGAAATTCCCAACGTTGGAAATTCGGGTCTGTGATCTCCCCATGCGAGTAGATGAAACCATTGCCATCGCTGCACTCATTCAAGCGATCGTTGCAAAACTCTACAAGCTCTTCGAGCAAAACCTTACCTTCCGCGTGTACCCACGGATACTGCTTGTCGAGAATAAATGGCGTGCCGTTCGGTATGGATTAGAGGGCAAACTCATTGACTTCGGCAAGCAAAAGGAACTTCCCGCTCCCGACTTGATTCGGGAGTTGATCGAATTTGTCGATGACGTCGTTGATGAGCTTGGCACGCGGCGGTATATCGAGTACATCTACCAGATCCTTGAGATGGGCTCTGGGGCGCAGCGACAGCTTCGCGTCTGGCGCGAAACCAATTCCATGGAGGCGGTCGCACGCTACATTCACCAGGAAACAATGATCGGCCTGACGCAGGATGTCGAGCCATACATCGCGACAGCGCTGCACCCGCCATCGGCAGAAGCAGTGAAGGAGAAAATGCAGTCCTTGACAAAGCCAGAGGATCTGCTTTGAGTCGTCGGCTCAAGATTGGTACGTGGAACGTCAACGGACTGCGCTCGGCGTATCGCAAAGGGCTGCGGCAGTACATCGGCGAGGAACAACCTGACGTTCTCTGCCTGCAGGAGATTCGGGTTCATCCTGCAGAACTCGATTCGAGCATGCAGCCGCCGCAAGACTATCACCAGTATTTCGCTCCGGCCTCGATGCGCAAGGGCTATAGCGGCGTTGCCATCATGAGCCGCATCGGGTTCGACACAGTGACTGTTGGCATGGGGATCGAGCGTTTCGATCGGGAAGGGCGCTTTCTCCGAGCTGATCGTGGAAAGCTCACGCTGGTGAGCCTCTATTGTCCCAAAGGGTACAGTCCCGATGATGCGCGTCACGCACCGGAGAAAGTCGAGCGTCTCCGTTTCAAACTCGATTTCTACCGCGCTCTCATAGCAACCGTGCAACAGCTACGCCGGCAGGGGCGGGCGGTTATCCTCAGCGGGGATTTCAACACAGCGCATACCGAACGCGACCTTGCCCGACCAAAGGAGAACACGCAGACGAGCGGCTTCCTTCCCGAGGAACGCGCTGCATTTGACCAACTGCTGGCAACAGGACTTGTGGACGTGTTCCGCCACTTCGTTCCCGATGGAGGACACTACACATGGTGGAGCCAACGACGCGGCGCTCGCGAGCGCAACATCGGCTGGCGTATTGACTACCATCTGGTGGACGAAAAGCTGCTCCCCTTTGTGCGTGCAGCCTATCTCCAACCCCACGTTCTCGGTAGCGACCACTGTCCAGCCGTTGTTGAACTCGACCGCGCTGTACTCGACGGGTAAGCGTCGTTATCGCTTCCGCGCGAAGAATCGAATTTCCTCGCCTCGGCCATCGGCTTCAACGGCGCGTAAAAGGTCTTCGTAGCGGACTGATTCCGGAAGCTGGTGCACAACGCTTTTGATGTAACCCAGCACAACGTCTGCGCCATAGTCGCCTGTTGCAGTGTAGATGCGGAGCACGTCGAAACCGGCGGCTTGCAAATGAGCTCGCAGCGTGGATGGTGTGTAATGGACGTAGTGGTAGTGTGGATCGAGCCATGCCCATCCATCCATGAGGAGCTCCGAGCAGAGGGAGTCGAAGTTGGGCACAATTCCCGCGTAGAGCCCGCCACTATTCAGCGTTACATGCACTTTCCGAAGTGCTTCTGCTGGCTGGGTCAGGTGTTCGAGTACGTGCACCATCGAAATCACCGAGCAGGATTCGGGCAGAATTGCCGATTCGAGCAGGTCGCTGTTAGAAACTGGGATGCCGAGCACCATTGTGGCAAAGTCAACGCAGGAGCGGGTCAGTTCGATGCCACGAGGAACAAATCCACGCTCACGCACGTGATCGAGCATCGCTCCCCAACCGCAACCAACATCCAACCAGATACCGCCGGGTGTGACAAATTCCAGTGCTTCAGCAACGAATTCGGTACGTCGCAAACCTGATGTAGCAATTTCCTCGCTGGTTTTCGGCAAGCGCATGTGTGAGCCTTCGTGGGCGTAGTGTTGGTAGAGTGCATAGAGGGCTTGGTCGGTAAGTCGGGTTCGCAAGTACACCGTCTGACAGCTGGTGCACTTGACAATATCAGCGGACTGCCGTACCTGGGTTGCACGGGTGCTCTTGCAGTATGGGCATGGGACGGTTTCCGTCTGGGTCATAGGGAGTGTCATGGCTGAAAAATTGCATGAAGTGAAACAACCGGTTGTTGGGTCTGTTCGCCGATGGTGATGCCATTCCATTGGTGCGCATAGCGGGGAAGTGGATCGCCTGGGGTGATGGAAACGGTAACTAAGCCACCATGTGCGCGATGCTGCATGCACGCAGCGAAGTAGTGCCGTTGCAAGTGGTCCCACGAGCAGCGGAGTAGTGAACGGCTGGGTGGAGGCAGTAGCCGTGCTGTTCCTGCCCAGACACGCTGCAGAAGCTGTACAGCTGCTGATGCCACCATAGATGATGGGATGTTTGCCATGCAGGTTCGTTTGCATCGGTGTGGGTGCCAGTAGCACGTGTTGCATGTGCTGTCACGAAGGGTGTAGAGTGGTGCAGCGGTGTAATCACCGATGAGGTATTCGCTGGTTGGTCCTGCCAGCAGCAGCGTGGGTTTCTGCCACATGTTGTGCGCGACGTGATAGAACGCGCTATCAATGGTCACTGCTGCAGTTGCACGAGCAACCAGGGCAATTTGCTGCCGGAGGGAATAGTTGCTTTGCGCACAGTCAATGATGCGTTCCGATCGGATTGGTGCTGGAGCAGAACCAAGCCAGAGGAGCGTGGTATCATCGGCTGATTGAAGCAATGCCGCCAGTAGCTCCCGTGTGTGGGGGTAGGTACGGAATGGGTCTTTCGCTGTATCCAGGTGAACAGCAAGGACGGCACGCTCGTCGGGGAGCAGCTCGTGTGCCCATTGATGTTCATTTTCGCTGATGTGGTACTGAATGCGCTTGCTTGGCAAGTGAACTCCGGCTACGTTTGCCAGAATGTCCATCATCGGTAGGATGCCGTAGTATTCGGGGAGCTGGTCTATGAGAAAGCGGTAATCCACAATGATATCGGCGGTGGCTTCCTCGCGAAGGTCGTCGCAGGAGTTTGTGACCACGCATCGTCCGACGTCGGGATTGTTGCGAAAAATGTCGGCTGTGAATACGCCACCCGCGACGGTCAACTGCAGGTGTGGATATGTCTGTCGGAGTGCTGCGGTAACCGCAGTCATCATGAGCGTATCTCCGACAGCATCTGGCAGGCGGAGGAGTACCCGCTCTGCATCAGCATAGGGGCGTTCCCAGAAAATGGGATGCAGGCTCGTCAGCGGATGGTTTGGATTTGTCCTGCGGTGATATTCTATCGGTCGAGGAGTTGGCACCTTGCGCCGCGGGAGGGTGGTCGTGGTCCATTTTGCCAGTGCCTCGGTGATGGCGTGCAGAGCCTCATCCCAGCTGCGAACAAGGCGAATGTTGCTCCACGGCTCGATGAACGCTGCATTGGAAGAATCGCGCCAAAATGCTAAGTCGTGATTGCGGAGCGGCTCGAAGACAATGGTAGGAATGCCTGCCATTGCAGCGAACGTTTTATGCCATGAATCCGCAGCGATGACCAAGTCGGCGCTTGCGATGATTTGGAATTGCTGCTCAAAGGAATAGCTGCGTTCATCACGAGCCCACTGATCAGCTGGATAGGCACATGCTTCATCTGGTGTGCCAATGATGATCGGTCGGAGACCGTGTTCGCGAAAGACAGACAGAAGAGGCTCCCAGTACTGCGGCGCGATAATGTTCCGCTTGCTACGGAACATCCCACAGGTGCTTCCCATTGGTGCTATCACAATCTGCGGCTTCTCAAGCTGGGTGGTTTTGTACCGTTTTACCCATCGAGGATAAAGGCTGACCCCACAGGTTCGGACAATGTCGAGACCTGGTTGCCAGAAATCATCCTCTCGTGCTGGAGGCGTGACGCCCCGTCCGCGGCAATTGGGGAGGCGATGGGTAACTGTGCGTAGATACATGCCAGCGATGTACTGCTCCATCGGGTTTGGATGGCGAGGAAGTATATACACCGTACGCACCTGCGGTAAGGCGTCGAAAAATGCTTGTGCAGCAGCGGTCGAATTGGGGTAGGTAACCACAGTGATGGGATCCTCCCCGTCGAGTGCTGAGCTGAGGGCAAGCAGGAAATCACCGATACCACCATAGCACAAGTAGAATGGCTCCAGACCGCCGAGCACACGAGCAATGGTGCGCATTGCATCCTGCTGGCCTATCCCTGTTGCAGAGTGAGGAAGCAGTGCTGGCGAAAGCCAGTGGTATTTACCCTCGATACGATGCGTGTAAAGGTCCAGGAGAGTTTCTTCCGATTGGGTAGTAGTTGCTGCCGAACCACTGGAGAGAAGCTGTGCAAGCCACTCGAGTGCTTGGCCGAACTTAGTACGATCGAATGCTATGCGGCGCCGTGTGTGATGGCGGAAATGCCAGGTACTCCAGTGTGGTCCGCTTACCACCTCGATATGGGGTATGTCCTCCCGACACCATGTCGAATTGCTCAGGCAGGAGATAGCCGAGGAGACACCAATAAACGCATCGCAACAATTGTAGAGTTCGGCATTCAGTCGGAAGGGTAGGTCACACCACAAGATGTCGGGGTAGTCTGCTGCAAGTTCATCCAGGTAGGGAGGACGATGCTTTGCTGTGAATACGAACACGGGCTGGAGTGGACGTAGTGCAGCGATCATGTCGCGCGCATAGGAGACATCCCACGGTGATTGGGATGAGAAGAACTCGGTTTCGACCAAGATACGCGGACGATCGGCGGGAAGCTGGGCCCACCATGCACGAGCCTGAGCAACTTCCTCTGGGGTCAATTCCATCACCGACCGAAGCGGCACGGTCAGCTTGCCATCATAGGTTGCCAGCAGAAGTTCGGTCAAATCGCCACCGGGGAGCTTGTCGTAGGCCATGTATGGCGCTGGCACGAAGAATCCATCCCACGGACGAGCAGCACGGAGTTGGTCAATCTGTCCATCCAACGCACGCGGATCACCAGGAAGTGTGACCAGCTCATCAATATCGGGGTTATTTTTCAGAACGAAGGAATACTGCTCAGCGGTCAACCACACCAGATGGGCATTGGGATGATCGGCTTTGAGCTGGCGTGCGATAATCGTTGCGTTGAGAATATCTCCGATTCCATGGAAGATTGCAATACCAAACAGGTGCGAATAGGATCGCTGCCGCGTTTGATGTGGAATAGCGTCCAACCGTGGCTGTCCGACCACGGGAGCGAAGGTTTGTTCGATGCGATGAATCATGGCTTGCCATGCCCCCAGCGTGGATACTGCGTTGATGTCCTCGAGTGGTTGTTTGCTCAGGAGATGAATGTTGGTGCGGTTGCTGTAGAGATGTGCATCGAACTGTGCAGCAAGATAGCGTAATGTTTCGAGTGTGTAGAGCGTGACATGTTGCCCACCGCTGAGCGCGTAGTAGTCCCACTGATCGGGCATAGGAGGTGGCGTGGGGACAAGTACCGTCGAAAGCAGCACCGCCGGTGCAATCGAGAACATTTGGCGGAACTCTTCGAGTGGATTGACAAAATGCTCTGCGACTTCGAAGGCAGTAACTAAGTCTGCACGCTCATGCTGCCAGGAGTATTCTTTTGCAAACAGATTATCGGCAAAACGATCGTACCAGTATGCTGTGATGCCACGATTACGCAACAACCGGACAAGCATGCCGTATCCCGCACCGTAATCTACCACGCTTGCGTGCTGGGGAGCAACAAGTGGCAGTAGCGATTCGACAAGTGCTGCTGCGTACATGCTACGCTCTATTTGCCATGTGTCCTGATCACCGATGGGCTGGCGGTAGGCTTCGTCGAGCCAGTAAGGCGATTCGGTTTGAACAGCAGCGCAGCGCTGACACTGGTAGTATGTTATCGAGTACTTCCCGAGTACCGTCGCCGAAAACAGTACGCGTGCTGATTCTCCACAGATTCTACATGGGTGATGTTTCATTGCGTCGGTGCAAGGGTGGATGAGCAATGATGCTGGTGGTGTTCCCTTGGAATACGCTCTACAGCTTTGGTGATGATGTGGCAGATCTCCTCGATTTGGTCATCGGTCAGTGCTGGATAGCTGGGAAGGTTGATACCGCGTAACCCCAGCGATTCGGCGGTGCGGTGGCGTTCATATCGTTGGGAATACATCGGCATCGTGTGGACTGGATAAAATGTTGGTCGTGTCTCGATGCCGGCGCGTCGGAGTTCGGTACGAAGAGCGTCGCGATCGTGGGCGGTTGGAGTGAGCACAGAAACCATCCACCAGGCGTGTTCTGTGTCAGGAGCTTCCTGCTGGAATTCGAGCACTGTACCCGCCAGGAGATGCTGATAGAGCTTAGCGATTGCCCGCTTGCGGTGGAGGAAACGTTCGGCGTTTTCCAGTTGAGCAAGTCCTATAGCGGCAGCAATGTTGGTCATACGGTAGTTGTATCCAACGATATCGTGCCAGTATTCGCGGTAGGGTGCTAAGCCTTGCCCTTTGAGGCGATGGACACGCTCGGCAAGCATGTCATCGTTGGTGACAACCATGCCCCCTTCACCGGTGGTAATTGTTTTGTTACCGTAGAAGGAAAACGTTGCAATATCACCGAACGTGCCGACGTGCTTACCATGGTAGCGAGCGCCGAACGCTTCCGCACAGTCTTCGATCAAGAATAGGCCGTGCTCGCGCGCAAGCGAGGAGAGCGCATTCATCTCTGCTGGATGACCGTACAGGTGTACAGCAACAATTGCTTTGGTCCGTGGTGTGATGCGGCGGTACACGTCATTCGGATCGAGTTGCCACGTGCGCGGTTCGGAATCAACAAACACTGGGGTCGCACCACAGTACACAATGGCGTTGACAGGGGCTATGTAGGTAAATGTTGGGACGATGACCTCGTCGCCGGATCCTATTCCAAGTGCTGCCAGCGCAACATGGAGTGCAACGGTTCCATTGCACACGCTGATGGCATGGCGCACGCCGATAGTCGTTGCGAAGCGCTCTTCGAAGGCAGCGATGTAGGGTCCTTTGCTGGAAATCCAGTTCGAGCGCAGGCAATCGAGAACGTAGCGTTCCTCATTGCCGCAAAGCCAAGGCTGATAGACTGGGATGCGAATGTTCTGGCTCATACAGGTTCCCAGATGATGTCGTTTTGTGGTTGTGATTGCTGCGTCGGCAGATGGGGAAAGCGTTCGCTTAAGTGTCTGGCAAGCAATGCGTCAACGCCATCCATCGCTTGATTGCGGAGAAGGTTGAGTCGTGTAGTCTCCGTCAGCAGGGGCAGTACCTGGTCATGGGGCAAGGCATAGAGTTTTTCGAGGTCGAAGAACAACTCCTGTGCATGCCACATGCGAATGTTCATGATGATGAGTGCATCAATCATTTGACCCATGGTATGTGGTTGGAGCCTGTCGCGGAGAATGTTTACTGTGTGCATCATCATAGCTGGGTGTCGGTTCTGAACCGGCCGTAGAGCTTATTCTGCGGGCTGGTGATGAGCATCTCTGATGGATCGGTCACTGCTTGTTCGATCCATTGATCAATGGTTTCGATGAGGCGTTGCCGCTGCTGGAGGAGTGAGTAGTTTTTCTCTTGGAGTTGCGGCAGTTGATCGGCGGGGATATCACCGCTGCCATAGAGGAGCTCTTGGCAGTGCCAGAGCTTCAGGTTGACAATTGCAAGCTTATCAACAAGAGCACCGAGTGTTTCGGTGTTCAGCATCCGTGCCATTGCATCCGTGCGATGGTGGAACGTTCTCTTCTGAAGAACTGCAAAAGCAATGCCAATGATCTTGGAAGTGGAGAAAAAATCATTTGGTTATTACCGTTGCAGTGATTATTTTTGGGGTGTAGGTAAGCAGAGGTGAAACGATGCATACGCACCGACAACCGATGGGACGTGCAGTACAGCCCAGCGGGAGCGCCTGGGGAAGGGAAGAATTTGCGGTGCAGAAGCTGACACACACACACACACCATTCCACGCCGGCTGCTGTTCGATGAAGAGCGCCCACCGCCATGTGGAACATGAGATCGCTTGTGTCGGGATGGAGGAGAACAATGCTCTTTTCAT
>Ga0101945_1000866_pt1 | contig 39208 bp, 36 predicted proteins | sample DewCreD2012metaG_2_FD_75246 | JGI IMG/M metagenome (GOLD analysis project Ga0101945, IMG submission 75246) | Hot spring sediment bacterial and archeal communities from British Columbia, Canada, to study Microbial Dark Matter (Phase II) - Dewar... ... | reverse complement strand
CCTCAACCACCTGCAGGCTCTGGAGGAGACCCTGCGCCTGATGCGGGAGACAGGAGTCCTATAGCGGCCATGGCCGTGGCCCTGCCGTCGACCTTTGCGCTGCGCAGGGAGGGCCCGGTCCGCCGCCAGCCCCCCGGGCCCCTGGTCCTGCTGCCTTCGCTGGTGGTGGCAGGGATGCTGCTGCTGCCCGTGGTCTACCTGGGGGTGCGGGCGGCCGGCGCAGACGAGGGGATCTGGCGCCTGCTGGTGCATCCCCGCACGGCCCGAATCCTCCTGCACACCGTGCTGCTGGCTGCGGCCGTCACCGCCAGCGCGGTGGCCGTCGCTCTGCCCCTGGCCTGGCTGACCACGCGCACCGACCTCCCGGGCGCCCGGCTTTGGAGCACGCTCACCGTCCTGCCGCTGGTGGTGCCCTCCTACGTGAGCGGGATCATCGTCGCCACCGTCTTCGGGCCCGCGGGGATGGTGCATCACCTGCTGGACCGCCTGGGGATCGCCTTCCGGCCCGAGGGGTTCTACGGCTTCCCCGGCGCGTGGGTCACCCTCACCCTGGTGACTTACCCCTACGTCCTGCTAAGCGCGCGGGCAGGGCTGCGCGGGATGGACCCGGCCCTGGAGGAGGCGGCGCGCACGCTGGGCGACGGGGGCTGGCGTGCCTTCAGCCGCATCACCGTCCCCCACCTGAGGCCCTGGGTGGGTGCGGGAGCCGTGCTGGTGGCGCTGTACGTGCTCAGCGACTTCGGCGCCGTCTCCATGATGCAGTTCGAGTCCTTCACCACGGCCATCTACCTGCAGTACCAGGCGTCCTTCAACCGGCACTACGCGGCCCTCCTCTCCCTGGTGCTGGTGGCCCTGGCGTCGCTGGTCGTGCTTATGGAGGATCGCCAGGGGCGGGGACGTTTCCACCGGCTGCGGGGGACGCCCCGCACCTCTCGCCCCCAGCGGCTGGGCCGCTGGCGGTGGCCTGCTCTGGCGTTTTGTGCGCTGGTGACGGCGCTGGGCGTGCTGGTCCCTGTGGGGGTGATCGCCTACTGGCTGGTGGCGGGGATGCGGCATGGGATCCCGCTGGCGCTGACGCTGCGCCCTGCCTTCCACTCCCTGTACGCCTCCTTCCTCGCCGCGGGCACGACGGTGGCCGCGGCCCTGCCCGTGGCCATCCTCTCCGTGCGCCACGGGGGGCGCCTGGCCGCCGCCATCTCCCGCCTCACCTACGCGGGCTTCGCCCTTCCCGGCATCGTCCTGGCGCTATCGCTGGTCTTCTTCGCCGCGCGCTATATGCCGTTCGTCTACCAGACGCTGGGGCTGCTGGTATTCGCCTACACCGTCCACTTCCTGCCGCAGGCCCTGGGCCCGCTGCGCGCAGGCCTGGCGCAGGTCAGCCCCTCTCAGGAGGAGGCGGCGCGGACCCTGGGGCGCAGCGCCTTCCAGGTCCTGCGGACCGTAACCGTGCCGTTGGTGCGCCCGGGAGTGGTGGCGGCGGCGGCGCTTGTCTTCCTCACAACCATGAAGGAGCTGCCGGCAACGCTGCTGCTCAGTCCGACGGGCTTCGACACGCTGGCCACGCGCATCTGGTCGGCCGCCACCGAGGGGTTCTTCGCCAGGGCCGCCCCCCCGGCGCTGCTGCTGCTGGCGCTCTCCTCCCTCTCCCTGTGGCTGCTGCTGGCCCAGGAGCGCTGGAGGGATGGGGGGTAAGGGCCGTGGAGGAGGTGGCCATCCGCTGCCGAGCCGTGAGCAAAGCCTTCGGTCACCTGCCGGTGGTGCGGGGGCTGGACCTGGCCGTCCCCCAGGGCCGCATCCTCGCCCTGCTCGGGCCTTCCGGATGCGGCAAGACCACCGTCCTGCGGCTTATCGCGGGGTTGGAGCGCCCGGACGGAGGCGTCGTCGAGGTGGGGGGAGAGGTGGTGACGGGCCCCGGAAGGTTCGTGCCGCCGGAGCGGCGGCGGGTGGGCTTCGTCTTTCAGGACTACGCCCTCTTCCCTCACCTGACGGTGGCGGAGAACGTGGCCTACGGCCTGCGGGGCGGCGACCGGGCGCGCCGCGTGCGTGACCTGCTGGACCTGGTGGGCCTCGCCGGCCTGGAGGAGCGCATGGCCTTCGAGCTGTCCGGCGGCGAGCAGCAGCGCGTGGCCCTGGCCCGGGCGCTGGCCCCGCAGCCCCTGGCGCTGCTGCTGGACGAGCCGTTCAGCAACCTGGACGCCGACCTGCGGGTTCAGCTGCGCGAGGAGGTGCGCGCCATCCTGCGCCAGACCCGGATGACGGCGGTCTTCGTCACGCACGATCAGGAGGAGGCCCTCTTCATGGGCGACCAGGTGGCGGTGATGCACGGGGGGCGCATCGCCCAGGTTGACGCCCCCGAGGTGATCTTCCACCTGCCGCGCACGCGCTTCGTCGCCGGGTTCCTGGGGCGCGCCGACTTCCTGGCAGCCACGGTGGAGGAAGCGGGGCTCGCCACCGAGATCGGTTTGCTGCCGTTCCGTGCACCGCTCGCCTCGGGCACCCGCGTGGAGCTCCTCGTGCGCGCCGACGATGTGGAGATCGCCGAGGGGTCCGGGCCGGGTATCGTCACCGCTTGCCTCTTTCAGGGCGCGCTGAACCTCTACCGCGTCACCCTGCCCTCTGGAGCCACGCTGCACAGCCTGCAGAAGCACACGGCGACCTACCCTCCGGGGACCCGGGTGAGGGTGACCGTCGCACCGGGCCACCCCTTGGTCTGCTTTCCGGACGGGGAGGCGGTCCTGGCAGAGCCGCTGCCAGCGCAGGCGGCGCGTCGCCACTCCGCGCGGGGCGACGCGCACCCCCACGGCCAGGGGGTGGTCGGTGCGGAGGGTCCAGGTGGTCTCCGCCTGAATGCCGTGCTATGATACCTCCTGCTATGTCCGTGCGTTCGGGGCCCGCGCACCCGCTGGCACCGCGTCCTCGGTCCTGCATCTGTCTTTGGGCGGAGGCCTAGCGGCCTTCGCCCATCCGTCGGGCATTGCAAGCCCGACCAGCCCAAGACAACGCCGTGAGCGTCCGACCGCCTGTGGTCGTTCCTACCCGTGGCTGCGCGCGGTCGCGGGCATCCGGCTAGAATGTGAGCCAAGATGCGGGATGCGTGGTTGGTGACCCTTGAGGGGCTGACGCCCTTTGCCGACGCCTGGGCGCTGCAGCGGCGGCTGGTCGCCGCCCGCCAGCAGGCCGCGATCCCCGACGTGGTCATCCTGCTGCAGCACCTACCGGTGGTCACGCTGGGACGGTCGGGGGACCGGGGCCACCTGCTGCTCTCCCCGGAGGTGCTGCGCCAGCGCGGTGTCGAGGTCTACCAGATCGAGCGCGGCGGTGGCGCCACCTACCACGGGCCTGGGCAGCTGGTCGCCTACCCCATCCTCGACCTGCGCACCATGGACGAGGACGTGGTGCGCTTCATGCGGGCGCTGGAAGAGTCGGTGATCCGCACCGTCGCCGACTTCGGAATCGTGGCTCGGCGGCTGCGCGGCTTCCCCGGCGTCTGGGTGGGGGAGGCGAAGCTAGCCGCCGTGGGCGTGGCGGTGAAGCGGAGGGTGACCATGCACGGGGTGGCCCTGAACGTGACCACAGACCTGGAGCCCTTCACCTGGATCAACCCCTGCGGCCTGAACCGCCCCGTCACCTCCATGGCGCAGCTGCTGGGCCGGGAGGTCTCCTTTGCCGCGGTGGCCGACGCCTACGCGCGGCGGTTCGCCGAGGTGTACGCCCTGGCATTTGTCCCTGTGGGGCGGCCGCAGGTGGAGGAGCGGCTGGCGGCGCTGGCCGCCCAGGCGGTGTTCTCCTGATGCCGTCCCCCCTCCGCTTCGAGACGCGGGCAATCCACGACGGCCAGGCGCCCGATCCCACCACCGGAGCGGTGATCCCTCCTATCTACCAGACCTCCACCTACGTGCAGCAGGCGCCGGGGGAGCACCGCGGGTACGACTACTCCCGCACCGCCAACCCCACGCGCACCGCCCTGGAGCAGGCGCTGGCCTCGCTGGAGGAGGCGGAGTACGGCCTGGCCTTCGCCTCAGGGATGGCGGCCATCACCGCGGTGGCCCTCCTCCTTTCGCCCGGGGACCACGTGGTGGCCCCAGACGACGTCTACGGGGGCACGCACCGCCTCTTCGTCCGCGTCCTGCAGCGCTACGGCATCGAGGCCACCTTCGTGGACATGCGCCAGGTGCCGGCGGTGGAGCGGGCGGTGCGCGAGCGCACGCGGCTGCTCTTCCTGGAGACGCCCACCAACCCCTACCTGAGGATCCTGGACATCGCCCGTCTGGCGGAGGTGGGTCACGCCGTCGGGGCGCTGGTAGCCGTGGACAACACCTTTGCCACCCCCTACGGGCAGCAACCGCTGCGCCTGGGCGCCGACCTCGTGGTCCACTCCACGACCAAGTACCTGGGGGGCCACAGCGACGTGGTGGGCGGGGCGGTTCTCACCGCTCGTCCCGACCTGTACGAGCGGCTGAAGTTTCTGCAAAACGCAGCGGGAGCCGTCCCCGGCCCGCTGGACTGCTGGCTGGTCCTGCGCGGGCTGCGCACGCTGGCGGTACGCATGGAGCGCCACGCCCACAACGCCGCCAGGGTGGCACAGTTCTTGCTCGAGGATCCGCGGGTCAGCCGTGTCTTCTACCCTGGGCTGGCGGACCATCCCGGCCACGAGCTGGCCGCCCGGCAGATGCGCTGCTTCGGCGGGATGGTCTCCTTCGTCGTCCGCGGAGGTGGGGCGGATGCGCGGCGGGTGGCCACGCGGACGAAGCTCTTCCTCCTGGCGGAGAGCCTGGGTGGGGTGGAGTCGCTGATCGACCATCCGGCGTCCATGACCCACGCCAGCGTGGCGGGGACGCCCCTGGCGGTGGAGGAGGGCCTGCTGCGCCTCTCGGTGGGGCTGGAGCATGCCGACGACCTGATCGCGGACCTGGAGCAGGCGCTGCAGCCATGAGATCACCCACGAATTCGCTGTGCGGGTTCGTGGGGGGCACGAGGTGATAGCCGTGGCAACCGTCTATCTTCCCGCGCCGCTTCGGCGCCAGACCGGCGGACAGAGTCGCGTGCAGGTCCCGGGTAGCACTGTGCGGGAGGTGCTGGCAAACCTGCACGCGGCCTACCCGGGGGTGGGAGCGCAGGTGCTGGACGAGCAGGGGCACGTGCGCGCCTACATCAACGTCTTCGTCAACGGCGACGAGATGCGCACCCTGCGCGGCGAGGAAACTCCGGTGGGGCCCCAGGACGAGGTGTCCATCATTCCGGCCATGGCCGGGGGGACGGCGGTGGAGGCGGGCGGGTGAGGGTCCAGACGCGCGCCGGCGAGCGCATCCACGACAGCATCCTGGACGTGGTGGGGCACACGCCGCTGGTGCGCCTGCACCGGGTGACGCGGGGCGTGCGTGCCGACGTGGTGGCCAAGCTGGAGTTCCTCAACCCCGGAGGGTCTGTGAAGGATCGTATCGGCGTGCGCATGGCGGCCGCGGCGGAGGCGCAGGGGAAGCTGCGCCCAGGGGGCACCATCGTCGAGGCCACCTCGGGCAACACCGGCATGGGCCTGGCCCTGGTGGCCGCCGTGCGCGGCTACCGCTGCGTCTTCGTCATGCCGGACAAGATGTCCGAGGAGAAGATCCGCCTGCTGCGCGCCTTCGGCGCCAGGGTGGTGATCACGCCCACGGCGGTGGCTCCCGAAGACCCGCGCTCGTACTACAGCGTCAGCCGGCGGCTGGCCCAGGAGACCGCCCAGGCCTGGTACGCGGACCAGTACCACAACCCGGACAACCCCGCCGCCCACTACGAGACCACCGGCCCGGAGATCTGGGAGGACAGCGGCGGCCGCGTAGACATCCTGGTCTGCGGCATGGGCACCGGGGGGACCATCTCAGGGGCGGGACGCTTCCTCAAGGAGCGCAACCCCCAGGTGAAGGTGGTTGGCGTGGACCCCGTGGGCTCCGTGTACAGCCACTACTTCCGCAGCGGCAGGCTGGGGGAGGCGCACACCTACAAGGTGGAGGGGATCGGCGAGGACTTCCTACCCGGGACCATGGACTTCCGCGTCGTGGACGAGGTGGTCCAGGTGACCGACCGGGAGTCCTTCCTCATGACCCGCCGCCTGGTGCGAGAGGAGGGACTGTTCTGCGGGGGCAGCAGCGGCAGCGCCGTGGCCGGGGCCCTGCGCTACCTGCGCGGCCTGCCCGACCACGGGGAGGGGAAGCGGGCCGTCGTCATCCTCCCCGACTCTGGATTTCGCTACCTCTCCAAGGTCTTCGACGACGACTGGATGCGGGAGAACGGCTACCTGGAGGCGGAGATGGGCACCGTGGCCGACCTACTGCGGGCCAAGGGCCTGCCCCTGATCACCGCCGCGCCGGACGAGCACGTGCGCGCGGTGATCGCCAAGATGAAGCAGTACGACGTCTCCCAGTTGCCGGTGGTGGCCGACGGCGGCCTGGTGGGCATGGTCAGCGAGGTGGACCTCCTCTCCTACCTGCTGGAGGGCGGACACAGCCTCGACGACCCCATCGCGCTCCTGGTCAACCCCAGCGCTCCCGTGGTCACGCCGGAGACGCCGGTGGCTGACCTGGCAGAGATTTTCCTCAGCGCCAACGCTACCGTCGTCGTAGACAGCGGGAGGGTCGTCGGCATCGTCACCAAGATCGACGTCATCGACCACCTGGCCAGGGTCCTTGGTCGTCCATGACGCCTCCCGGCCGCTCCCCCTCCGCTCAGACGCTCCCCACCCTGCGCATCGTCCCGGCGGAGCAGGTCCACCTGCACGAGGACGCAGACCCGCGCCGCGTCGCGGCTCTGGTGGAGCGGCTGGAGGGCGAGGGGGTGCTGCGCAACCCGCCGGTGTCGGCGCCGCTGCCCGAGGGCGGCTACGTGATCCTGGACGGGGCTAACCGCACCTGCGCCCTGCAGCGCCTGGGCGTCCCGCACCACCTCCTCCAGGTCGTGGACTACGCCGCTGCGGCGGTGCGCCTGGAGGTGTGGCACCACCTGCTGCGGGAGGACGGCCCCGCGCTGACCCGCCTGCTGCCGCAGCTGCCGCTGGTCCCCCTGGACAGCGCCACCCGGCTGGCCGACGCTCTGCGCGACGGCCGCCTGGCCTGCGGCCTGATCTGGGAGCAGGGGGTGCTGGGCGTGCGGGCGGAGCGGTCCTTCTCCGCGCGCGTGGGCGCCATGCGCGCCGTGGTGGACGCCTACAACGGCCGCGTCCCCATCTACCGGGTGCTGACCACAAACCGCCAGCTCCTGCGCGCCGAGTACGACCGGATCGGCGTGCTGGTGGTCTTCCCGCGGTTCACCAAGGCGCAGATCCTGCGTCTGGCCGTCCTCCCGCAGAAGTTGCCCACAGGGATCACGCGCCACGTCATCCCCAACCGGGCGCTGCGGGTGAACCTGCCGCTGGAGGTGCTGCGCGCCCCGGGCACGGTGGAGGAGAAGAACGCCGCCCTGCGAGACCTGATCCACGCACGCCTGCTGGCCCACCGCGTGCGTCTCTACCCGGAGCCCACCGTCCTCTTCGACGACTGAGGTGCGCGCAGCCGTGTCATCCCGGCCGACCACCCCCGCCCACCGCCTCGGCAGCCACCTCCTCGAGTGCATCGGCCGTACGCCTCTACTGCGGGTGACGCGCCTGGGTGGCGTCCCTCCCCGGGTGGAGATCCTGGCCAAGGCGGAGTGGTTCAACCCCGGAGGGTCGGTGAAGGACCGACCCGTGCTGCGGATGATCGAGGAGGCGGAGCGGGAGGGCCGCCTGACCCCGGGGAAGGTCCTGCTGGATGCCTCCTCGGGGAACGCGGGCATCGCCTACGCCATGATCGGCGCGGCCAAGGGCTACCAGGTGGAGCTGGTCGTGCCGCAGAACGTGAGCGTGGAGCGGCGGCGGATCATCCAGGCCTTCGGTGCCACCCTCATTCCCTCCGACCCGCTGGAGGGGTCCGACGGGGCCATCCGACTGGCGCGGCAGGTGTTTGCCGCCGCCCCGCAGCGCTACGTTCTGTTGGACCAGTACAACAACCCGGCCAACTGGCGAGCCCACTACGACACCACGGGGGCGGAGATCATCGCCCAGAGCGACGGCCGCCTCACCCACTTCGTTGCCGGCCTGGGGACCTCCGGCACCCTGGTGGGGGTGGGACGGCGGCTGCGCGAGCAGCGGCCGCACGTGCAGATCGTCGCCGTGGAGCCCGACGGCCCGCTGCACGGGCTGGAGGGGTTGAAGCACATGGCGACCTCCATCGTTCCGGGCATCTACGACCCCAGCGTGCACCACCGGGTGATCCCCGTCTCCACCGAGGCCGCCTACGCCATGGCCCGGCGTCTGGCGCGGGAGGAGGGCTGGCTGGTGGGCCCCTCGGCCGGCGCGGCCATGGTGGCGGCGCTGCAGGTGGCCCGCGAGGTCGGCGAGGGGGTGATCGTGGTCGTCCTCCCCGACGGGGGCGACCGCTACCTCTCCACAGGGGTGTTCGGGTAGATGGCGCTGCGAATGGCGCGGGAGCACCTGGAGGAGATGATCGCCCACGCGCGGGAGACCTTTCCCATGGAGTGCTGCGGGCTGCTGGCCGGGCGCGACGGGCAGGTCATCCGCGTCTACCGCGGGTACAACGTGGATCAGAGCCCCTACACCTACCGGCTGGACGACCGGCAGCTGTTGCAGTTCCTGCGGGAGATGGACAGGGAGGGACTGGAGGTGGTGGGCATCTACCACTCGCACACCTCCTCCGAGGCCACACCCTCGCGCACGGACGTGGCCAGAGCGTTCTATCCGGAGGCGGTCTATGTGATAATATCCCTGCAGCAGCCGGACTCGCCGCGGGTGCGGGGCTTCCGTATCGTAGATGGCAGTGTGAGTGAAGAGGACGTGATCGTCCAGTGAGGGTACGAACGCGGATCGACCACGGCGCGCGCGCGGTGAAGGTGAGCAGCCGCGCGGAGTACGGCCTGCGCGCCCTGGTGGACCTGGCCCGTCACTACGGCGAGGGCTACGTGCAGAGCCACGAGATTGCCGCCCGCCAGGGACTGCCCGAGTCCTACCTCAACCAGATCATGGCCTCGCTGCGCCGCGCCGGGCTGGTGGCCAGCAAGCGGGGGCCCGCCGGCGGACACACCCTCTCCCGCCCTCCAGCCCAGATCACCCTGCGGGAAGCCTTCGAGGTCCTGGAGGAGGGGGCGTCGCCGTGGTGGTGCGTGGGGGTGGAGGATCCCAACTGCGCCTACCTCCCGGGCTGCGGCATCCGCCCCATCTGGATGGCCATGAAGGCCGCGGCGGAAGGGGTGCTGGAGCGCCTCACCCTGCACGACATGATCTACGGACACGCCCCCGACGGAGGATAGCGTCGACTCCATTCGGGCAGCCGGGATGCGTGCCGGGGAGCCGCGATGCGCTTCCCGAGGGCGCTCCTCCGGCAGGACAACGCTCGCCCCTGGTCGAAGGTGAGACCAGGGGCAGGGCAGCCCGGACACGCAGGTCTGGCCCGACCATCAAAGGGCGGGGGCGAGGGCCCCAATGGGCGCGATTGTCAGGGTTGCCCTGTCCTCGCTTTCTGCCCGCTGTAGCCTCGGAATCTTTCCCCTCAGCCGCGCGTTGAGCGGGACGTGGGGACGTGGCCGGGAGATTCCCGTTCACCCGTTGTGAACCAGCCCTCGCCTGAAGCACCGGCCGCCCGGGAGTTTGCGGCGATGGCCGAGGAACACCTGGACCGCCTCTACCAACGCCCGCGCCTGGCTTTACCGCATTATGATGAACGCCTACGTCGACGCCTATCGCAGGGCGGACCGGGAGCCGGAGGTGGTGGACCAGGAGGACGTGGAGGAGCAGTACCTCTACAGCCGCGTTCGGGCCAGCGAGGAGCTGCGCCGCCAGGGGAACCCGGAAGAGGTGGTCCTGCAGGCCATCATGGACGCCGATGTGGAGGCAGCCCTGGCCTCGCTGCCGGATGCCTTCCGCGCCGCGGTCATCCTGGCGGACCTGGAGGGCTTCACCTACAAGGAGATCGCCCGCATCCTGGATGTGCCCTTGGGCACGGTGATGTCCCGCCTCTTCCGCGGGCGGCGGCTGCTGCAGCGGGCGCTGTGGGAGTACGCCCTGCGGACGCGGCAGCTTCCCCCGGGCGAGGGAGGGGAGGGAAGATGAGCGCGGTCCACTGCGAGGAGGTCGTGCGGCTGCTCTGGCAGTACATGGACCGGGAGCTGGACCCCGAGACCTCGCGCCTGATCCAGGAGCACTTGCGGCTGTGCCGCGACTGCGGGCCGCGCCACGAGTTCGAGCTGCGGCTGCGGGAGATCATCCGGCAGCGGTGCGCGGGTCAGCCCGCCCCCGAGGCGCTACGCCGCCGCCTGCGGGCCATGCTGCAGGCCCTTTAGCCGCATCCTCCCCTTTTCCGCACCGCGCGCTGGGGCGCGGAGGCATGCCCGCCGCGTATAATCGACGCGGCGGGAGACGGCCCGAGCCGGCTTCCGGCCGACGTCACACTGGGAGGCTTTGGGTATGCAGCGGGAGATCATCAGCACGGACCGGGCGCCGCGGGCCATCGGCCCCTACTCTCAGGCGGTGCGGGCGGGGGGGCTGCTCTTCCTCTCGGGCCAGATCGCCCTGGATCCCCATACCGGCCAGCTGGTGGGGACGGACGTCAAGCAGCAGACGCGTCAGGCTCTGGAGAACGTGCAGGCCGTCCTGGAGGCGGGGGGCTCGTCGCTGCGGCGCGTGGTAAAGTGCACGGTCTTCCTGGCCGACATGAACGACTTCGGGCCGATGAACGAGGAGTACGGGGCGTTCTTCCAAGACGAGCCGCCGGCGCGGACCACGGTGGCGGTCGGCCGCCTGCCCCGCGGGGCGCTGGTGGAGATCGACGTGATTGCGCTGGCGGGGGAGGGGCTGTAGGGGTTGACCCACCCGCCGCTCCTCTGGAGAATACAGGTGCGCTGGGGGGTCGTCTAATCGGGAGGACACCGGACTTTGGATCCGGCAGCGCAGGATCGAAGCCTGCCCCCCCAGCCACCCTCCTGGCTGGATCGCCTGTGGCCAGCCCCGGTGCTTTCGGGTTCAGTCGGCGTGTCGGCCGGCCACTTCGCTCTACGGCCCGCGCTGGCGGACCCCTACCGTAACGTCCACGGCATACTCGCCGGTGTCGCCGTGCCTGTTGCCGTTGTACAGCAGGCGGAGGGTCTCGCTGCGCGACCCCGGCGCCAGCGCCAGGAGGGCGGAGGCCGTCCACTCCCGGGCCTCATCGCCGATGAAGTCCGCTCCTCCCAGGAAGGTGACGAGCTCGTCCAGCAGACGGCCGGCCGCCTCAGCCAGCGACTCCAGCACCGGGTGGCCCGAGTCACGCAGGGCCTCGCCCATGGCCGCCGCGATCTCTTGGGCCATCTGGGCGTAGGCGCTGGCGATGTTGTTGTGGATGCCGTCGTCCTCGTAGGCGGCGACGTATAGGCGCAGGTGTCGGCGCACCTCCACGGGTGCCGCGCCCGTCCCCACCACCTGCGCGTCAGCGGCATCCAAGGCCTGTTCGTCGCCGTCGTCGAAGCCGGAGTAGGTGCGCGTGGTCTTCACGGCCACCGCGCCGTCGATCTCCGTGACCACCACCAGGAAGACCTCATCGTGCAGGTTATGCTCCAGTGGGCCGAGAGTGATCTTCTCCGGATTCGTCTCGTCCACGCACCGCAGGCGGGGAATGGTCAGCGTAACCAGAGGACGCCGCGGCGGGAGGACTGTCAGGGGGAGCGGCGGCGTCACCTGCCCGTCTGCGGAGGCCACGGCGACGCGGTGCTCGCCGGGCGCGGTTGCCTCGGCGATCACCGCCTGAAGGGTCCCCACCCACTCGTTGGGACCGGGCTGCCGGTGCGTGCCGGGCGTGGTGGGCAGCCGCCCACCGTCCAGGAGGATGACGTCGGACGGGAGGAAGCGGCCCACCACGGTGAGGACCTCGCCGCCGCGCAGACGAGCGGGCTCCAGCCGATCCAGGCGGCGCGTAGCCTGCCCCTCCCCCACCTGCAGAGCAAATCGGTTGCTACGGGCCACGATTGCTCCGGAGGCGTCCAGCCGCACCACCTGCACCACGTGCGGTCCCGCAGCCGCCCATCCGGGGACCATGAAGCCGAGATACAGTGCACCGGCGATGGCCACCACGCCGAGCGTCTCCACTCTGCGCCGGTCGTACCCGTCCAGACGCGCCTCATCCCCCTGGAGGAAGAACCCTTCCAGCCATGTGGCCACCTTTGGGTCTACCGGCTGGGCTGAGGCCACGCGGTCGATCCTGGGGGCGAGCGTCCGCAGGTCGGGCGGCCGAAGCAGTGCGCGGCCGAGGACGTTGCGATCCACGACTCGGAGTCTCGGGGTAATGAGCGACGGCCCGGGAGATGTAGCGGGCGAGGGAAGCCCCGGAAGCGCTACGCCCCCGCGGCGCACCGCCCGGAAGGGGGCGAGCAGGGCCCGCAACTCCTCTGCGCTCAGGGAGCGATCCAGTGGGCGGTCCAGCCAGGTGGGGTCGAAGGCGATCCGCAGCGTGGCCCGGGGAAGCTGCCGGTAGCGCTGCAACAGGTCGCGTACCACCGGGCGCAGCTCCGGCCGGGCTCCCAGACGGCGGGACAGGGCCCGGTCGAGGGGGCCGGGCTGACCGGGGACGCCGGCCTCCTGGCGGGCGAGGGCGTGCACGGCCGCAGGCAGCAGCATGGCCCGGGCGCCGGTGCGCACGGCCAGCCCTGCCATGCGGCCCTCCAGGGACGCGGGCCCCGCGGGGTCGTCGCCGGCGGACGTCGGCGCCGACAGGGCGGCGAGAAGCAAAAAGAGTACCGTCGCACAAAGACCGCGCACGCCCCGGAGCATAAAAGGGCGGCCGGGCACCGCTATCGGGTGAAGGGCTGATTTCGCGGGAAGGATTGCCCCGGGGGGTCAAGAACTTCTGTGCGGCAGGAGTTTCCCGTGAAGGCCTTTCATATATGACCGTCCGTCCCATCGTCCTCGCCGCCGGCGTGGGCAAACGCATGCGCTCCAGCCTTCCCAAGGTGCTTCACCCCATCTGCGGGCGGCCGATGATCCGCTACGTCCTGGCGGCCCTGGAGGAGGCGGGCCTGGCGCAGCCCGTGGTGGTCGTCGGCCGGGGGGCGGAGGCGGTGCAGGCGGAGGTCGGCGACGGCGCCACCTTCGTCGTCCAGGCCGAGCAGAAGGGGACGGCGCACGCGGTGCTGGTGGGACTGGAGGCGGTGGGGGAGGCGGAGGCGGTGCTGGTGCTCTACGGCGACGTCCCCCTGCTTACCGCGGCTACGCTGCGGCGGCTGGTTGCGCACCAGGAGGACGCCCGGCCGGGGATCACCCTGCTCACGGCGCACCTCCCCGACCCGACCGGCTACGGACGCGTCGTCCGCGGCGCAGGCGGACTGGTGGAGCGCATCGTCGAGGAGGCCGACGCCACCCCGGGCGAGCGGGCCATCGGCGAGATCAACGCCGGCACCTACGTCTTCGACCCGGCCCTGCTGCGGGAGGGGCTGGGGCACGTGCGGCCGGCCAACGCCCAGGGGGAGTACTACCTGACCGACGTCATCGCCTGGGCGCTTCAAAGCGGCGCCCGCGTGGACGCCCTGGCCGTGAGCGATCATCTGGAGGTGCTGGGGGTCAACTCGCGGCGGGACCTGGCCCGGGCCGAGGCGGCCATGCGCGTACGGCTGCTGGTGCGCCTGATGGACGGCGGCGTCACCGTCGTCGACCCCCAGGCCACCTACGTGCACGCCGGCGTGGTGGTGGGGGAGGAGACGGTGATCCACCCGGGCAGCTCCCTGGAGGGGCAGACCCGCGTCGGCCGCGGCTGCGTCATCGGGCCGCACGCCCGCCTGGTGGATGCCGTCATCGCCGACGGGGTGACCGTGGTGGCCTCCACCGTGGTGCAGTCCACGGTGGGCGAGGGCAGCCGCGTGGGGCCCTACAGCCACCTCCGTCCCGGCTCGCGCATCGGGCGGCGGGTGGAGATCGGCAACTTCGCCGAGGTGAAGAACAGCACCATCGGCGACGGGACCAAGGTGCACCACAAGTCGTATCTAGGCGACGCCACCGTGGGCCAACGGGTGAACATAGGTGCGGGCACCATCACCTGCAACCTGCGCGACCGCTCCGGGAAGAAGTGGCCCACGGTCATCGAGGACGAGGCGTTCATAGGCAGCGACACCATGCTGGTGGCGCCGGTGCGTATCGGCAGGGGGGCCAGCACGGGCGCGGGCTCGGTGGTGACCAAGGACGTCCCCGCCGGCGCCGTGGCCGTGGGAGTGCCCGCGCGGGTGATCAGGCACAGCCGGGTGGGCGGGTGAAGGCGGCGATGGGCGACCGCACCCTCAAGGTTTTCAGCGGCTCGGCCAATCCCGCGCTGGCCCAGGAGGTCGCCGACTACCTGGACGTCCCCCTGGGGGAGATGGCCCTGGCCCGCTTTGACGATGGCGAGGTGCGCATCACCATCGAGGAGAGCGTGCGCGGCGAGGACGTATTCATCATCCAGCCCACCTCGCCTCCGGTGAACGAGCACCTGATGGAGCTGCTGGTGATCATCGACGCCCTGCGCCGGGCCTCTGCGGCGCGGATCACGGCGGTTGTGCCGTACTTGGGCTACGCGCGGCAGGACCGGAAGATCCGGCCGCGCGAGCCCATCAGCAGCAAGCTGGTAGCTAACCTGCTTGTCGCCGCCGGGGCGCACCGCATCCTGGCCGTGGACCTGCACGCCGGCCAGATCTGGGGCTTCTTCGACATCCCGCTGGACCACCTGCCCTCGCGCATGCTCCTGGCCGAGGACCTGCGGCGACAGCGGCCGGAGAACCTGGTTATCGTCTCGCCCGACATCGGGGGGACGCAGCGGGCGCGGGAGTTCGCCGCGCTGGTGGGGGCCCCTCTGGCCATCATCGACAAGCGGCGGGACCGGCCCAACCAGGTGCGGGAGGTGGTGCACGTCATCGGCAAGGTCTACCGCCGCCGCGCGGTCATCGTGGACGACATCGCCGACACGGCGGGGACGCTGACCATGGCCGCGGCGGCCCTGCTGCGCCGTGGCGTGGAGGAGGTGGCGGCCTACGTCACCCACGCCATCCTCTCGGGGCCGGCGCTGGCGCGCATCGCCCAGAGCCCTCTGCGCGAGCTGGTGGTGACCAACACCGTGGCCCTTCCCGCGGAGAAGCGCAGCGAGAAGATCCGCGTCATCTCCGTGGCCCCGCTGCTGGGGGAGGCCATCCGGCGCATCCACGAGAACCGCTCGGTGAGCGACCTCTTCGAGGCCCACCCGCAGCCCCAGCCGGTCTAGCCCGGTACAATAGTCTGGCGATGACCCTGCCCTCCTGGATAGCCGCCGCCCTGGTCGCCCTGGTCGTGACCAACGCCCTGACCCCGGGGCTGCGTCGCTTTGCCCGGCGCATCGGCGCCATCGACTACCCCGGCGGGCGGCGGATCAACGTCCGTCCCATGCCGCGGCTGGGCGGCGTGGCCATCTACGTCGGTTTCCTGGCCGCCCTGCTGGTGGCCACGGTGATCACGCGGGACATCGTCTTCACCCACCGCGGCGACGTGCTCACCATCCGCATCCCCTTAAGCCCGCGCGCCGACCAGGCGGTCCTGGGAATCCTCCTGGGGTCCACCTTCCTCTTCCTGGTGGGGATCTGGGACGACGCCAGGGGGATGCATCCGGCCCTGAAGTTCCTGCTGCAGGTGGCCGCGGCAGCCGTGCTCATCCCCTTCGGGCTGAGCACGCAGTTCGTCACCCACCCGCTGACCGGGCGGACGGTGGCCGTGGGTCCGCTGGGGCCGCTGTTCACCATCGTCTGGGTGGTGGGGGTGGTCAACGCCACCAACTTCATCGACGGGGTGGACGGCCTGGCCTCCGGCATCGCCGCCATCGCCGGGACCACGCTCCTGCTCACAGCCATGGTCAAGGGGGACGCCACCTCCATGCTCCTGGCGGCGTGCCTCATCGGCAGCATGCTGGGCTTCCTGCGGCACAACTTCAACCCGGCGCGCATCATCATGGGGGATTCTGGCTCCATGTTCGTGGGGTACGTGCTGGGTGGCGTCTCGGTGATGGGCCTGTACAAGTCCTACACAGCCCTCTCGCTGGCGGTCCCCCTGCTGGCGCTGGCCGTGCCCATCGTGGACACCGCCTTCGCCATCGTCCGCCGCTTCCGCAGCCACCGGCCCATTTACCTGCCTGACCGCGGGCACCTGCACCACCGGCTGCTGGACCGGGGGCTTTCCCAGCGCCAGACGGTCCTCCTCCTTTACCTGGTCAGCGCCTTCTTCGGTGTGGGCGCGCTGGCGGTGGCCGGGGTGAACCGCACGGCCTCGGTGGTCACCCTGGCGGTGATCGCCGCCGTCCTCTACGTCGGGGCGCGGCGCATGGGGCTGCTGGAGCGGAAGGCCGCGGCGGTGCGCGAAACCCGCAGCGGCGGCGGCCGCCCGGCGTAGCGCGTGCCCGACCCCCTGCGCGTCGTAACCATCTTCGGCACCCGCCCCGAAGCGGTGAAGATGGCCCCGCTGGTGGCGGCGCTGCGCCAGAGCCGGGACTTCCGGCCCGTGGTGGTGGTTACCGCGCAGCACCGGGAGATGCTGGACCAGGTGCTCTCCGTCTTCGACATCGTCCCCGACCACGACCTGGACATCATGCTCCCCGAGCAGGGCCTCAGCGACATCGTCACCCGGGCTCTGCAGGGTCTTTTCCCGCTGCTGGAGCGGTTGCGTCCGGCCATGGTCCTGGTGCAGGGGGACGCGCACACCTGCTTCGTCGGCGCGCTGGCCGCCTACTACCAGCGCCTGCCCATCGGGCATGTGGAGGCGGGGCTGCGCACCGCCGACAAGTACCAGCCCTTCCCCGAGGAGATGAACCGGCGGCTGGTCTCGGTGCTGGCCGACCTGCACTTTGCCCCCACCGAGCGGGCGCGGCAGAACCTGCTGCGCGAGGCGATCCCCCCCGCGCGCATCTTCGTCACCGGGAACACCGTGATTGACGCCCTGCAGGCCGTGGTGGCGCGCACCTCGGCCGCGCTGCCGCCGCAGCTCCCCCCGCTGGACGCCCGCCGTCTCCTCCTGGTGACCACGCACCGGCGAGAGAACTGGGGGGAGCCGCTGCGCCAGATATACCTGGCTCTGCTGGAACTGCTGGAGCGGTTCCCCGACGTGGAGCTGGTCTTCTCCGTACATCCGAACCCTGCGGTGCGCCGCGTTGTGCACCAGGTCCTGCGCGGCCATCCCCGGGCGCATTTGCTGGAGCCGCCGGAGTACGTCCCCTGGGTGGCGCTGATGCGCCGCGCCCACCTCATCCTCACCGACTCGGGAGGCATCCAGGAGGAGGCCCCCGCACTGGGAAAGCCCGTCCTAGTCCTGCGAGAGGTCACGGAGCGGCCGGAGGGGATCGAGGCGGGGACAGCCCGTCTGGTGGGCACCGACCGGGCGCGCATAGTGGCCGAGGCCGGACGGCTGCTCTCCGACCCGGCGGCGTACCGGGCGATGGCCCGCAGGCGCAACCCCTACGGCGACGGGCGGGCCGCCGAACGGATCGTGGAGGCGCTGCGTTTCTACTTCGGCCGTAGGCCCTCACCGCCGGAGGAGTTCGGCCGGCCCGCCGCCCCTCTCCCCCGGCGTAGCCGCGCCGCCCGCCCAGGGGCATAATGGAAGGTGAGGATCCGATGCGCGCCCTCGCCCTGACCCTGGTGGCGCTCTTCGCCCTTGCCGTGACCGTCGAGGCCGCGGCGGGTGTGTTGGAAGTGCGGGCCACCTTGACGGGCGAGGTGCTGGCGGAGGGCCTGGCCCGCCCCGGACAGGAGGTGCGCGACGGCGACCCCCTGGTCTACGTCCGCACCCTGGTAGGCCGGGCGGTCGCCGCCAGAGCGCCCGCCGACGGCACGGTGGTGGAGGTGCTGGTGCGCCCCGGGCAGCAGATCCGGGAGAGGGGGACGGTGGTCGCCCGCCTGCGGCCCAGGTGATGGAGCCCTGGGGCCGGTAACGATTGTGTGACACATTCCATGTGACACCTTCCAGAGGAAGTGACAGCGGTGTAGGGGGGAGGGCCGTTCCCCCCGAATTTCTTTCCAACTCCCGGTGTTGTAATTAACGGGAGCGTGGGAAGCGAGAGAGGGGCGATGGACGTGGCACGTGTGTGGCGAGCGGTCATGGTGTGCGGGTTGGCCCTGGCGGTCGTCCTGCCGCCGCAGGCGGTGGGCAGCGCGCAGGAGGGGCTGCCGCCGATTATGAAGGTGGCGGAGATCAAGCCGGGGATGCGGGGCGTGGGCAAGACCACGGTGAAGAGCCCGCAGATCTCGGAGTTCAACTTCGAGGTGATGGCGCTGCTGGCCGGCGGCGGCGGCTCCATCCCGGTGAAGCACCTGATCCTCTACAGGACCTACGGCCCGCTGATGGAGCAGACAGGCGGCACCGCCGCAGGCATGAGCGGCAGCCCCCTGTACATCGACGGGAAGCTGGTGGGCGCCCACAGCGCCAGCTACCTCTTCCAGACCCGGAAGGACCTGGGGCTGGGCACCCCCATCGAGTACATGCTGCCGGTTCTGGAGCAGCCGCAGGCCGCAGCCGTCCCCTGGCCCACCGCCTTCTACCCCACCACCCCCCTGGTGGTGGACGGGAAGCCGGTGCGCCGGGTGGTGGTGGCCCGCTCTGCCGCCGAGGCCCGACAGTTGGCGGCGCTGCCCGGCACGCTGACCTTCGTCCCGGCGCAGACGGTGACCCTGGCCGGGGGGCTCACGCCGCGCGCCTTCGCCCTCCTGCAGAAGGTGATGGGCGAGCGGCTGTCCCAGCGCCCGCTGGTGCAGTACGGCGGGGGGCAGGCGGCCGGGGGAGCGGCGCAGATCCGCGCCGGCTCGCCGGTGGGCATCCTCCAGGTGCTGGGCGACGTGGAGTTCGGCGGCATCTGCACCACGACGCTGCGAGTGGGGAACAAGCTGCTCATCTGCGGCCACCCCTGGGAGAACCTGGGCTCCGTGGCCTACGGCCTGACCACCGCCGAGATCGTCACCGTGGTGCAGACGCTGCAGCGGCCCTTCCTGGAGGGCAACCTGGGGCCGCTGGTCGGGCAGATAGACGAGGACCGCGGGCCGGCCATCCGCGGCGTGGTGGGGAAGTTCCCCCGCATGTTCACCGTCCGCGTCACCGTCAACGACGCCGACACGGGAAAGACGGTCAGCCGGGCTGCACAGGTGGTACGCCGCGCCGACCTGGTGCGCCTCTTCGCTCCCCTGGTGGCCTTCGTCGCCGCGGAGCGGGGGCGCGACCAGGTCCAGGGGGAAGGGACCGCCCGGGTGAAGATGACGGTACGCGCCGGGGGGCTGCCCAACGTCATCTCCCGGGAGAACATCTTCTACAGTCAGCAGGACGTGGCCCTGGCCTCGGTCCTGGACATCTCCACGGCAGTCCAGTTCCTCTTCTTCAACCCCTTCGCCGACCTGGACCCGTTCGACTTGAAAGTGGAGATGACCCTCTCCCGCAAGCGGGATACGGCGGAGATCACCAAGGTCGAGGCGGAGACGCGGGAGGTCGACCCGGGCGGGACCATCCGCGTGCGGATCACAGTCCGCCCCTACCAGCAGGACCAGCAGGTCTCCCGGGTGATCGAGGTCCCCGTGCCGCGGAACTACCCGCGGGGCCCGGCGGTGCTCGTCGTCAGCTCGGCGGGGATCGACCTGACCGGGGCCAGCCCGGGGGACGTGATCGTGCGCGACCTGCTCACCGAGCAGCCTCCCTTCCCCGGGGACAACCTGGAGGAGGCGGTGGAGATCTTTGAGAGCCTGGGGACCAACAACCAGATCCTGATCCGCCTGGTCCCCTTCGGCCTGCCGGCGACCGGGGCGGAGTTCACCAAGTTCGACGTCTTCGCCGGCCGGCTGATCCAGACCAACTGGGTGGTCCAGGGGGAGTTTCGGGTTCCGATTCACGTGCGCTAGGTGCATCAACTTCACGTGGGCTAGGTGCATCAACCGGCGGACACTAGGGACGGGGGCGGTTAGTCTCCGTCTCTTTGTGCTGTCCCGGCCGAACCCGGTCGCCGGGCGGGCCGTTTTCTGGAGAGCAGGGCATAGAGTCTGGTGGGGTCAACCCGAGCCATGCACCGCCGATCCATCGTCCTGGCAGCCTTCCTCCTCCTGACCGCGGGCGGGGCCTTCCTCTACGTCCTCGCAGCCTCGGGGCGGCTGCACGAGCAGGCCCGCCGGGCGGTGGAGGCGACGGCCGCCCGGCAGCTCCAGCGGCCGGTGCGGATCGGTGCCCTGCGGGGGGATCCGCTGCGAGGTGTGGTGCTGGAAGGGGTGACCGTGGCCCGCGGAGAGCCCCCGGCCCAGGGCGCCGTCATAACGGCCGCGCAGATCAGGTTCTCCTTTGACCCCGCCGCCCTGCTGTCCGAGCTAGTGGGTCGACGCGGGGTGCTGCGCAGCATCACCGCCGTCACCCTGGTCCGCCCGGAGATCTGGCTGGAGATCTCCCGCGCCGGGCGGTGGAACGTGCTGGACCTGGTGGCGCCACCGGGCGCACCCGCCGTGCGGCGCGCGGACCTGGCGCCGCTGGTCACGGTGCAGGATGGACGGGTCACCCTCACCGACCACTCCGGTCCACCGCACCCGTTCCGTGCGCTCTTGGTCGAGGTCAACGGCCGGGCGGACTTCCGGCGGGCGTCGGCAGTGGAGCTCGAGGCGGCTCTGGTCAGCCTGCACGGGGGGGTGCGCACGCCGGTCACCGTGCGGGGGAGGTACCTGCCCGACCGCGGCGCTCTGGATATCGACCTTCGCGCGGAAAGCGCCCCCCTGGTGCAGTGGGGGCCCTACCTGGTTCGCACGCCGGCCCTGGTCTTCACCGGGGGGAGAGCGGACGCGCAGATCCACCTGCTGAGGGCGCCGTGGGGCGGGCGTCGGCCCCTGGACTACCGCGGGAGCGTGCGCCTGGTCGACGGGGCGGCGACGCTCCTGCCGCGGCGAGCCCGCCTGACCGCAATGCGCGGCGTGCTTTACGTGGACAACTACCGCCTGTCCACCGGTGCTCTGAGCCTGAGCGTGGGCGGGTCGCCGCTGCGCGTGCGCGGCGAGGCGGCTCTGCAATTCGGCCGCCGGCTGGACCTGGCGGTGACCTCGTCACGGCTGGACCTGGCCGCGGTACAGCGCCTCCTCTTCCCGGGAGCGCGGGTCCGCCTGGAGGGCACCGCGGGCGCGAACATGCGCATCACCGGCTCCTGGTCCGCCCCGGCGATCCAGGGTACCATCTCCTGGGCCCGCGGCGCGGTCAACCAGCAACCCATCGTCGTGGAGTCGGCGGGGATCTCCCTGCTGGGCGACCTCCTCGTCCTGCGAGACGTCACTGCGGCGGCAGAGGGCGCGCGCCTGCGTGGCGAGCTGCGCCTGGGGGCGGGCCGTGGTGAGATGCTGCTGGCCGCGGAGGGAGAGGGCCTGTCCCCGGACCAGCTGGCCCGCGCCGGCCTGCGTCTTCCGCTGAGCGGCCGGCTGCAGGGAAGCGTCGTCTTGGGCCGCGCCCCAAAGGCGCTGTTCGCTGAGGCTGCGGGGACCATGGGCCCGGGCGAGGCCGGAGGGTTGCGCGTGGACTACCTGCGCGCCGGAGGGTGGTATGCGGACGGCGAGGTCGCCTTCCCCTACCTCGTCGCCGGCCGCGGGAAAGCATCGCTGAACGCCGCGGGCACCGTCTCGCGCAGCGGCGCGCTGGCCGTCGACGCCTCGGTCAGGGGGCTGGACGTGCGGGAGGTCGCCCGCCGGGTCGGGATGCCCCAGCACCTGCAGGCGACGGTGGAGGCGACAGGAAGGGTGGGCGGGACGCTTGCGCAGCCGGTGTTCGACGGCACCATCCTCTCCGGTCCCGGGACCCTGGCCTCGCTGGAGTTCGACAGCGCGCAGGGGCCGCTGCGGCTGTCGCGCCACGCCCTGACCACGCCAGGCCTGGTGCTGCGGGAGGGGCGGGGAACCTACCTGGTGTCCGGGACCGTGCGGTGGGCGGCCCCCTCCTCTCTGGCCCTCACGGTGCAGGCGGACGGCATCCCCGCGGCCAGCCTGGTCCGCTCCGCCGCCGTGCCGCTGCGTCTCGCCGGCCGTCTCTCGGGCCGCCTTGCCGTCGGAGGGACGATGGCCCGTCCCCTGGCCAGCGGCCGGGTTACCCTGGTCGATGGCAGTGTGCAGGGGCAGCGGCTGGACGAGGCCGACGCCGCGTTCCGCTGGCAAGGAGGTGCGCTGACTCTTGATGCGCTGCGCGCCCGCGTGGGCGACTCGGTGCTTGCGGCGCACGGCACCGTGGACCGGGCGGGATCCCTGCGCCTCAGCTTCGCCGCACGGGACTTCGACCTGAAGCACCTCACCGCGCTGCCCGCTGAGGTGGTCCAGGCGGCCGGGCGGCTGGACCTGGAGGGGCGCGTTGAGGGCACCGTCGCCGATCCGGCGGTGGTGGCTGCGTTCTCCGCGAGAGACCTGGTGCTGAACGAGCAGCCATTCGACCGCGCCGACGGCGTCGTCCGCTGGGCGTCCGGCCGGCTGGCCCTTGAGCCGCTCACACTCTCCCGGGGCGAGGGCGTCTATACCCTCCGAGGGACCCTGGGCCTGGGGGCCCCGGTACTGGACATGCACGGTGAGGTGGTCCGCGGCAGCCTGGCCACGCTGCTCTCCCTGGGGCGGCTGCGGTCGCCGGTTCCTCTCGACGGCCGCCTGGACGGCACCATCACGGTGCGGGGCACGCGGGCCCGCCCGGCAGCCACGCTGGAGGCACGCCTCACCCGGGGACGGCTGGGCGACCAGCCCATCGACGAGGTGGACGCCGCGCTCAGCTTCCGCGACGACGTCCTCAGGGTGGAGAGGCTGAACGGGCGCTCGGGGGAGGGGGTATTCGCCGCCCGGGGGGAGGTGGCCCTCCACGGGGAGAGCCATCTGGAGGTCGGAGGAGCCGACCTGAACCTGGCCCTGCTCCGGCCGCTAGTGGGTCTGCAGCGGCCGCTGGCCGGCACGCTCAACTTCACCATGCAGGCAAGCGGACGCTGGCAGGACCCGGAGGTCGGGCTGTCCCTGGACGCGCGCGAGGGGAGCGTCAACGGCCTGCGGTTCGACTCGCTGGTGGCGAATGCGTTCTACCGGGACGGGCTGCTCCACGTGGAGCAGGCGCTGCTCAGCGAGGACGGGCACCGGGTCAAGGGGGTGGGAGTCATCCCCCTCAGCTCGGCGCGCGGCGGTCTCGTCGAAAGGCCCATGCGCTTCGAGGTCTCCCTTGTGCAGGCCGACCTCAGCATCCTCACGCTGCTCCTCCCGCCGGTGCAGGAGGCCACCGGTCGGCTGGAAGGGCAGGTCGTCCTTTCCGGGACGCCCGGCCGCCCGGCGATGACCGGCCGGCTGGCCGTGCGCGACGGGCTCATCCGCCTGCGCGGTCTGGTCCCGCCGCTGGAGGGCCTGCAGGCCGGCATCACCTTCAGCCAGGACCGCCTCTCGCTCTCTTCCTTCACGGCCCGCCTGGGCGAGGGAAGGCTGGAGGCCACGGGGTCTGTGGCCATCGCCCACTTTCGGCCGGACCGGGTGGAGCGGCTCGCTGTGCGTGCACGGGACGCGCGGGTCGACCTGCCGCCGTACTTCGCCGGCGCGGTGGACGCCGACCTGACCCTCAGCGGTTCCCTCACCGATGCACAGACCCCGCCCGAGCTCGCCGGGGAGGTGACGGTGAAGAGGGGAGACCTGGACGCGCTGGCGCTGCTGCCCGCACCCGGCCGGGAGATCGCCTCCCGGGGAGCGGACCTGCGCCTGCGCGACCTGCGCCTGAGGAGCGGGGAGGACCTGACCGTTCACCTGGGGCGGATGCGCGTGGAGATTGCCGAGGGAGACACACTCTCGGTCGGCGGGACCCTGCGTCAGCCCACCGTCACCGGACGGCTGACGTCGCAGCGCGGGGCGGTCGCCGTCTTCGGCCGGACCTTCACCCTGCGCGAAGGAGAGGCTCGCTTCCTGCCCCAGCTGGGGGTGCGCCCCCTGATCTCGCTGGATGCGGAGACGGACATCCTGCTGGAGGACGGCACCACCACGAAGGTCTATCTGGAGGCGCGGCAGGTCTTCCCTGAGGAGATCGTCGACCGGGTAGTCCTGCGGTCCGACCCGCCGCACAGCCGGGAGGAGATCGTGGGGTTGCTGGCCGGCAAGGTGGCGGCCCTTCCGGGCGCAGACGTGCAGGCGCTGCTGCGGGCCGAGCTGGGGCGGGCGCTGTTCGGCGGTGTGGAGGCGGCCATCGCCCGCGCCCTGGGGCTGAGCGAGTTCACCGTGCAGTACGACTTCGCACGGCCGCTGCAGCTGCGCATCGGGCGGCTGTTGGTGCGCGACCTCTACTTGCGGCTGACGACCGTCTTCGAGCAGGAGACCCGATTTGTCTGGTCCCTGGAGTGGCGCTTCGTGCGCAACGTGATGCTGGCCTTTTCCGTGGACAACGCCGGCCGCAGCGGCGCCCTGCTCCAGTACTCCTTCCGTTTCTGATTCGGGCGGCGCCGGACGCAGGATTTCGCCCGCGGCGGACGAATTCGCCCGAAGCGGGAGAGGACAGGCGCACAGAGGCGCGCCATGTTTGAGGAATACTTGCGTGAGCTTCAGAAGGTCACCCTGCTCCGCCCCGATGAGGAGGCAGCGCTCTGGGCGCGGTACCGCGGCGGGGATGTATCCTGCCGCCTCCGCCTGATCGAGGCCTACCAGCCGCTGGTCTTCAAGCTGGCCATGCAGCTGCGCCCGCCGCAGGCTCTCCTGATGGACACGATCCAGGAGGGGACGGTGGGCCTGATCGAGGCGGTGGAGCGGTTCGACCCCGGGCGCGGGGTGCGCTTCAGCACCTTCGCCGCCTACCGCATCCGCGGCCGAATGCTCAACGCTTTCGCCCGCCGGGGCGGCGAGCTTTCCCTGGACCAGCTTCTGGCGGAGGAGCTGGTGCCCGGGAGCGCCCTGGGCGACCTGGAGGCGGAGCTCTCCCTGCTTCGGGTGGAGGACCGGGTCCTCTACGAGCAGATCCGTGCTGCTGTGGCCGACCTCCCAGGACGGGAGCGGGCCATCCTGCGGGCGTTCCTCACCCGTCAGGACCCGCGTCAGGTGGCCGGCGCGATGCGCATCAGCCTCTCCCACTTCTACCGGCTGCAGAAGCAGGCTCTCGCCCGCGTGCGGGCCGCGCTGCACGCATCGGCGCCGCGGCCGGAAACCTCCTGATCCTGCGCCCCTGCGGCAGCATGCGATTGCGCGGCACCGCCCGCGGATAGTAACTATCGGAAGGTCCGACTGGCTGCGACCGTGAGGAGGGAGGCGCCGTGCAGTCACAGGCCAGCGAACCACACGCCACGGAGGAGCACCTGGTGCGCCACATCGGCTTCGCCGAACGATGGCTGGCCCGGGCGAAGCAGGAGGTGAGGGAGGGGCGGCTCGCCCGCGGCGTCCTCACCCTGCTGCTGGCCGAAGCGGAGGTGCACCACGCCCGCGAGCGAACCTTTCCCGCGCGGGAGGCGGCGCTGCCGCGCTCCCCGGTGGCGATGACGGTCCTGGCCGCCGCCGCCCTGCTGGCCCTGCTCCTGGGCGGCCGGTCGCTGCTGCCTTCCCGGGTGGAGGTGGCAACCGGCCTTGCCCCCGCGCCAGCCATCGTCAGGTTCAGGCAGCCTGGCAGCATGCTGGCGCTGGTGCCGGCGGTTCTCACCCCGGAGGAGACAGCCGCCTCGCCGGCCCCCTTGGCCCCGGCCCCGCGCGTTGTGCCGCCGCGGGCGGTGCCGCCCAAGGTGGAGCGGACCCGGCGTTCCCCGACGCGTCCTGCCGCAAGACCGGCACCGGCCCCTCGACACGCCGCTCCGGCCACCGGCGACGCGGTATCCTCCGCTCTGGTCTCCGATGCCGAGCTCATCGACCTGGTCATCGCAGCGGAGCGGTCGCTTCGCGGGGAGCGCCGGTAGCCAGTATCCAGCGAGATGCCTGCCTTCCTTCGCCGGCGCCGCCCGCTTCGTGTCCCCTGTACCTTGATCGCTCTGCTCTTCCTGCTGGGCGCGCCGCGGGGCCTTTCAACCTCCCACGCCCAGGCGCCTTCCCCGACGCCTGCGCCATCGCCTTCCCCGACGCCTGCGCTCTCCCCATCGCCCGCGCCGGAATCCGCACCGGCTCCCGCCCCCACACCGACACCCACACCGACCCCCACACCGACCCCTTCGCCCGCGCCGACCCCTTCGCCCGCGCCTCCGCGGGTGGCGGCCGTCGAGGTCGTGGGAAACAAGTTCATTCCCACCGCGCAGATCCTGGCGGTGGTCTCCATCAAGGCGGGGGATGTGGTCACGCCCGAGCAGCTGCGGCGGGACGTGGAGGCCATCGCCGAGCTGGGATGGTTTGCCGACGTCTCCGTCCGTGCGGAGACCGAGCCGGCGGGGGTGCGGGTGGTCTTCCTGGTCGTGGAGAACCCGCGGGTAGTGGCGGTGGTGGTGGAAGGCAACACGGTGGTGGCCGCGGCGGAGATCGTCCGCGCCCTGGACATCCCCATCGGGGAGGTGCTGAACACGAAGCGTGCCCGCGATGGCGTGCGCGCCGTGGAGAAGCTCTACGAGGAGCGGGGCTATGTGCTGGCCCGCGTGGTGGACATCGGCCTGGACCCCGCGGACGACGGCCGGCTGCGGCTGCGCCTGGCCGAGGGACGGGTGGAGGAGGTGGTCTTCCGCGGGCTTACCAAGACCCAGCCCGCTGTCGCCCGGCGCTACGTGCGGCTGCGCCCCGGCGATGTGTTCAACGTGCGCCAGTTGAACGCCGACCTGCAGAGGCTCTTCGAGACGGGTCTGTTCGAGTCGGTCCAGGCACGTCCCCAGCCGGGATCCACCCCCGAGGCCGCCGTCATCGAGATCGAGGTGAAGGAGGCCCGAACCGGCGAGGTCAGCTTCGGTGTCGGCTACAGCGCAACCGAAGGATTGACAGGGCAGATCGCGTACCGGGAGCGGAACTGGCGGGGGCGGGCGCAGACCGTCGCCCTGCGGGCGGAGCGGGGTTTCTCCCCCACGGCAACCCAGGCCGCCAAGTTCACCTTCGTCCTGAGCTTCCGCGAGCCTTTCCTGGACCAGCAGCAGACCTCGCTGGACCTCAACCTCTACCAGACGGTGGCCACCCAGACCGAGGTGAGCGGGGGAGCGACGACGGCCCGCTTCGACCTGGAGCGCACCGGCAGCCTGGCCGAGGTGGCACGGCCGCTGGACGCCTACACCACCGTGGGGCTGCGGCTGCGCTCGGAGCGCGCCGCCATCACCCCCCTGCCCATCGACCCCAGCGGCACCTGCCCGCCCGACCCCTGCGCCCCGCCCTCGTTCTTCACCCCGGGTCGGACGGTGTCGGTGATGGTGAGCGGGACGAGGGACCTGCGTGACAGCCGCGTCAACCCCACCCGGGGCAGCCGCCAGATGCTCTCCCTGGAGTTCGCCCTCCCGCCGCTGGGCAGCGAGTTCAACTTCCAGAAGTACTTTGCCGAGTACGTGCAGTACATCCCTCTGGGCGGGGAGTCCCTGATCGCGGGGAGGATCGGCGGCGGGCTGGGCAGCGGCGCCATCCCCGGGCAGGAGCTGTTCGCCCTTGGGGGGCCGACGACGCTGCGCGGGTTCGTTACGGGTCAGTACCGCGGCACCGCCATGGCGCTGGCCAACGTGGAGTACCGCACGCCGCTGGGAGGCATCGCCCCCTTCTTCAAGGACTTCACCGGCATAGTCTTTGTCGACGGCGGTGCGGCCTGGGGGACGGCGCTTAGCACCCCCGGGTTCGTGGCCAACTACGGCGTGGGCGTGGCCTTCAGGTCCCCCCTGGGCGTGCTCCGCCTGGACTTCGCCTTCGGCCCCGCCGGGACCCAGACGTGGCTCAACCTGGGACACCCGTTCTAGCCTCGGCCGGACGACGGGCGGCGATTTGCACCCTGGTCCTGCTCCTGCTGCTGGCCCCGTGGGCGGCGGCCGGCGGCGCGGTCGTGGAGGGTGTGGAGGTGCGCCTGGCCGTGGAGGGCAGCGTCCCTCCCGTGGTGGCGGCCCGCCTGCAGAGCACCGTGGAGACGGTGGCCCAGCGGCTGCTCGTCGGCCGCCCCATTGACCAGCTCCGTCCCGGCGCGGCGCAGCTGCGGGCCACGTTGACCACGGTGGTGGACCGCGTGGTCGGCGGCTACACCGTCGCTGAGGCCCGCGTAGACGTGGGCCCCACCGCCGTGGTGGCGGTACGCCTGCGCCCCGCACCACCGCTGGTGCACGGCGTCGAGGTCCTCCCCCACAGTGACGTGGACCCCGCCGTCGCCCCGCTGGTCCTGCAACCGGTCCAGCAGGCGGTGGCACCAGCCGTGCGGGCGATGCTCGTGGGCCTGCCTGTGCAGGCCCTGGACTGGGCGGGGCCGCTCGTCGCCGACGAGATCCGCCGGGCCGTGGAGGACGCGCTGCCCGGCTTCAGCGGCGCGGCGCGCGTGCGGGCGGGGACGGTTGCCCGCGTGGATGTCGACCTTATGCCGCGCGACGGCCGCGTGGTGCGGGACATCGGCGTGCGCTTCCGCTCCAGCTCCATCCCGTTTCTCCTGCTGGAGCAGCACGCCCCGGCGGTCCTGTCCATGGCCGGCCCCATCCGCGGGCTGCCCGTGGTCTTCGCGCAGGGCCAGCGTGAGGCGCTGGAGCGGCTGCTTGCACAGCGGCTGCGGGCTTATCAGCCGGCGGCCGAGTACCGTGTCGTAGCCCGGCCGATCCTGTCCGTGGGGGAGACGACGTACGTGACGGTGGTGGCCGATTCGCTCCTCTGGCTGGGGCGCGTCGAGGCGCACCTGAATGTGGGCACGCGGGCCCCGGGTCCGGAACTGCGGGCCCACCTGGGCCGCCTCTTCGGCCGGCTCGAGGCTTTCGCCGAGGTGGGGCTGCTGCCCAACACCCTCTCCGCCCGCTACGACCTGGGTTTGCGTTACGCGCTCGACGCCGTCTGGGACGTGGGGGCCGCCTACACGCTCAATGCCGGGGAGACCACCGCGTTCGTCAACTACCGGGTGGGGCCGGATGTCAGCGTACGCCTGGCCTACCTGAGGCAGGCCAGCCAGGTGGAGGGGAGCGTGCGCTACCGCTTCACCGAGTTCCTCTCCGGCGAAGTCGTCGGCAGGTCGGGAGGAGAGTACTGGGTGCGCCTGATCAGCAACCTCTAGGCGCGGCCGGCCTTGACGGCGGCGGCTACAATTGGAGTGTTTGACCGCCGGCTGCCGGCGGTGGCGAAAAAGGGGGGAGAGATAGTGAGGTCGCGGCTGCATGGCATGCGGACGATACGGCGGGGGTGGTGGATCGCCGCGGGCGGGGCAGTGCTGCTGGTCGTGGCCGCGGTGTGGACGCTGTCCCGCGGCGGGGTGCCGGCCTTCGGCCAGAGCTTTGCCATCGGGATCGTGGACATGCAGCGGGCTCTGGACGCGCACCCGCGGCGGGCGGCCTCGGAGCGGGCGCTGCAGGAGTTCTTTGCGGCCAAGCAGCGGGAGTTCCGTGAGCGGTCCAAGGGGATGACGGCGGAGCAGCGGCAACTGCTGGACCGGGAACTGCAGCAGCAGGTGCTGGCGAAGCGCCAGGAGTTGCTGGGCGGCCTGGACCGGGAGATCCGCGCGGCCATCGAGGAGGTGGCCAGGGCGCAGGGGGTGGCCCTTGTGCTGGAGCGCTCGGTGGTGCTCTTCGGCGGGGTGGATCTCACCGAGCAGGTGATCCAGAAGGTGGGCGGCAAATAGCCGTATGCCCCGGCTCCTTCCCGTGCTCGTGCTGCTGGCCGCCCTGGGGGCAGCCGGCTGTCGACCGCCGGGCGCGGCGGTCCGGCCGCAGCCCAAGCCCACGCCCACCGTCAGGCCGGGGCTGCGGGTGGGTGTCGTGGACGTGGACCGGGTGGCGCGGGCGCACCCGCGCTGGCCGGAACTGGACGCCCTGAACAGGAAGCTGGCCGACCTGGAGGTGCAGCTCGCCGTCCCGCCGCAGGCTCCGCCCCTGGTGGCGGACCGCCTGGAGTCGCAGCTTCGCGCTCAGGCCAAGCAACTGGAGGCGGAGTTCCAGGCGGAGATGGCTTCCCTGCGGGAGCGGCAGGAGGCGGCCCTGGAGCGCTACGCCGCCTCCCTGCAGGGCGAGCAGACGGCAAAGCTGGACCGCCTGCGCGCGCAGGCGGAGGCGGAGTTGAAGCAGGCGGTGGAAGCCCGGGCTGCGGAGCTGCGCGCTGAGCTGCGCCGTTACGAGGCGGAGGTCCTGGACGAGTACCGCTTCCCCATCGCCAACCTGCGGCTGAAGGCGGCCGTCATCGGCGTGGCCTCGGAGGAGGAGCTGCGCCAGCTCACGGGGGAGCTGGAGCGCCTGCTCAACGAGCGGGACGCCAAGGTCCGCGCCCGGGCCGAGCTGGTGGAGGTGATCCTGCGCGACTTCGAGAAGGCCCGCGTGGCCGAGGCCAACGGCCGGCTGGCCAGGGCGCAGCGGGAGGCCGAGCGGGAATTCGCCCGGCTGGTGGCGGCGAAAAGGCAGGAGCTGGAGGCCGAGACGCGGCGCCTGCTGGCGGCCAGGCGGCGTGCCTTCGAGGCGCGGCTGGAGGCCTTCCGCCGCCGGCTGCTCAGTCTGGGGGAGAGCCAGCTCGCCGCCGCCCAGAGCCGGTATGCGGAGGGGCTGCGGGAGCGGGAGCAGCAGCTCCTGGCGGAGCGGCAGGCGCTCACCGAGCAGCGCGCCCGCCTGGAGGACGTGATCCTCTCCGACGTCAAGATCGAGGTGGCCGCCCTGGCCGCCGCCCGGGGGTTCGACGTGGTGCTGACCCGCTACCTGAGTAACCTGACGGGCGAAGATCTTACCGCCGCAGTGCTCGGCCGGCTGAAGCGGTAGAACGTGTCCTCGCGCCGTCGCCCGCTGAGGGTCGCCACCATGGCGGTGCTGCTCCTGGCCGCCCTGGGACTGGTCGCCTGCGGGGGGGCGCGGCTCGCCGTCGTGGACACGAACCGTATCCTCAACGAGAGCGTGCGGGCGCTCTCCTACCAGAGGCAGCTGGACGAGCGGGAGAAGGCCATGGCCCTGGACCTGCAGTTGCTGGCGGGGCAGCTCTCTCCCGCAGACCTGGAGGCGCGGCGCAACCAGTACCTGCGGGAGCTGGCGCAACTGAAAGTGGAATTGGAAGACCGGCTGAACAAGGAGATCCGCGACGCGGTGGGCCAGATCGTGCGGGAGAGGGGGTTGCGCGGTGCCGTGCTGGTGAAGAGTCCCATCGTCTACGCCCTTCCCGGCCGCACAGTGGACATCACCGAAGAGGTGATCGCCAGGCTGCGGTGAGTGGCCGATGAGACTGGGCGACCTCGCCACCTACCTGGGCGGTACGCTCGTCGGCGACCCCGCCGTGGAGGTCAGCGGCGTGGGGGAGCCCGAGGGGGCAGGCCCCGGCACCATCGTCTACGCCGCCGACGAGCACGCCTTGCGGCGGGCAGAATCGGGCGCCGCCGCCGCCGTCCTCCTCCCGGCGGAGCTGCCTCCCGGGCGAAAACCCGCCATCCGCGCAGCCAACGCCCGCCTGGCCTTCGCCCGGCTGCTGGCGCTGTTCGCGCCGGCGCAACCCCGTTCTCCCGGAGTCCATCCCACCGCGGTGCTGGGGGCCGACGTCACCCTGGCTCCTGACGTGCACATCGGGCCGCACGTCGTCCTGGGCGATCGGGTGCGCGTGGGCGCGCGGACCGCGCTGCTGACCGGCACCGTGGTGGAGAGCGACGCTGTCATCGGGGAGGACTGCATCCTCGGTCCCCACGTGACGGTGCGCGCGGGGTGCGTCCTCGGCCACCGCGTGATCCTTCACCCCGGGGCTGTGGTGGGCAGCGACGGGTTCGGCTACGCGCAGGACGAGAGCGGACCGGTGAAGATCCCTCACCTGGGCCGGGTGGTCATCGAGGACGACGTGGAGATCGGGGCCAACACCGCGGTCGACCGGGGCACCCTGGGCGAGACGCGCATAGGTGCGCGCACCAAGATCGACAACCTGGTGCAGGTCGCCCACAACGTGCGCATCGGCCGCGGGGTTCTCATCGCCGGGCAGGTTGGCCTGGCCGGCAGCGTGACCGTCGAGGACGGCGCCGTCCTGGCCGGGCAAGTGGGGGTGCGGGACCACACCCGCATCGGTGCCGGAGCCACCGTGCTGGCCCAGGCGGGGGTGACCAAGGACATTCCTCCGCGAGAGGTCGTCTCCGGAATGCCGGCCCGGCCGCACCGTCAGGAGCTGAGGGTGCAGGCCTACCTGCGGCGGCTGCCCGAGCTCTTTTCCGGATTCCAGGCGTTGCAGCGCCGCGTGGGCGAGCTGGCGGCCCGGCGGGCGCGCTCCCGATCGAAGCGGTGATGATCCTCCGGCGGCTGCGCCTGGCGACCGTGCTCACCTGCGCCGTGAGCCTCACCCTCCTCGCCGGTGTGGGGAGGGCGGAGGGCCCGGTTCGCATCGTCCGGGAGGCGGCTCCGGACCCCGCGGTGGCGGTCGTCGTGCAGGAGGTTGTGGTGCTGCGGATGCGCGGCCCGGAGGCGATGCGGCGGGCGGCGGAGGTGGTGCGCCGACTCGGCGAGCTGGTGGGGGCGGGAGAGCCTCTCCGCGTCGCCGTGCGCGCCCGTTCCGGGGCTGCGGACCTGCTGGTCAACGAGCGGCACCTGGTCACCGCCGACCAGGAGCTGGCGCGGCTCAACCTGACCACTCCTGAGGCGCTGGCCGCGCAGTGGGCCGCGCGGCTGGCGCAGGCCCTGGCCCGCAACACCGTCCGCCTGATCCCGCCGCTGCTGCGGCTTTCCCCCGGCCAGTCGTCGACGGTCACCGTCCAGGCCTCCCTTCCGGGAGCGGTGACGCTGGGGCCTTTCGACGGGCGCGTGGCCGCTGCCCGGGTGGCGGGCGGCACCGTGGTCGTGGAGGCCCGCGCGGGGGGCTCCACGGTGGTGCCGGTGGCGGTGGGCTCGGGGCGGGCCCTGCTGCCTGTAGTCGTCCGGCCTCTCGCCGGGACCATCCCCGAGGCGGTCACAGTCCGGGTCAGCGGCGACCTGACCGACGGAGCGCTGATCAGGGAGGCGGTGAGACGGCGCATCGACCAGGTAGTGCGCCGGGAGCCCGGGGCGGTGCTGGCAGTCGGCCCCTTCCCGCCTCTGGACGGGATTGCCTCGGAGACGGACCGGCTGGAGCTGGCCCTCCGGGTGGCGGTCCGCAGCCCGTACGCCCTCCCGGTGGACGGGGTGGCGCGCGTGGCGGTCGTGCGGGAAAAGGTTCAGGTGGCGGACCCGGCGCTGTTGCTGATAAGCAACCGGCCCGAGGTCGTGGACGCCGACGGTATCCTCTTCTCCGAAGTGGTGGATGCGCGCCACCCCATCCGCCTGCTCTACCACCACATGAACGGGACCCCGGCGCGTCCCCGCATCCTCTCCGTCCTGCTGCGCAACCGCAGCAGCCACCCTGCGGAGATGCTGCTGATCAGCGGTCTGGCCGGGCCCTCATCGGATCCCCTGTTTGTGGGGCATGCCGCCACATCCCGCTTCCTGCAGAACCTGGCCGCCGGCCGGGGTTACGTGATGGAGGTCCCGCCGAATTCCGACTACTCCTTCGCAGCGCAGACGATGGCTCCCCGGCAGATGGTGTCGGGCATTCTTCAGCTGCAGCTCCTGCGGGGAGAGGAGCTTGAGGTGCGGGTGCAGATCCGCCTTCCCTGGCTGCTGGAGGGGACGGTGCCCCTGCCTGTATACCAGGTGGCCTACCCCCATCCCCGGGGCGTCTTCCCCTACCCCACGGTGACTATCCACCGGCAGGTGGAGCTGCGCGGGGCGGTGCCGCTGGTAGAGCTGGGGGCGGCGGCCGGGCTGCGGGACGTGCGCACCGGCGAGGCGCTGGTTGGGGACTACGGCGTCGTCTACCGACTGCTGCTCACGGTGGCCGGCGGGCCTACGGACGCTCAGGCAGACCTGGTGGCCGTCGCCGCTGGCGGAGTGGCGCGCGGTGTCTTCCTCGTCGACGGCCGCCCGGTGGAGATCGCCATCTACCGGCCCGGCGAGGAGCGCGTCCTCGGCACCCTCTCGGTGCCAGCGGGGCAGAGCGTGCAGGTGCAGGTCGTCACCATGCCGGCGGCGGGCTCCTACTACCCCGTGCGCCTGCTGCTGCGACCGCGGGAGTAACCCCCGCGCGCGACCTATGCTCATCCGACAGCGCACCATCAGGCAGGCCGCCCTCCTGGAGGGCGTGGGGGTGCACAGCGGCGAAGCGGTTCGCCTGCGCATTCGCGGCGCGCCGCCCGGTGCGGGAATCGTCTTCATCCGCCGCGACGTAGGATGCGCCGTGCGTGCGACGCTGGAGAACGTACGCAGCACGCGTCGCGGGGTCACCCTTGGGGACGGGGTGACGGTGGCTTCCGTCGAGCACCTGCTGGCGGCGGCGGCTGGCCTGGGCATCGACAACCTGCAGGTGGAGGTGGACGGGCCTGAGCTGCCCGCCCTCGACGGCAGCGCGGCCGGCTACGTGGCCGCGCTGGCCGGTGCCGGCATCGTGGAGCAGGAAGAGAACGCCCGGGTGATCGAACTCGGCGAGGTGGAGGTGACCGTCGGCGGCGGCCGCGCCGTCACCCGTCCGGCCGAGCGGTTTCGCGTGCGCTACACCGTCGACCTGCCGCCGCCGCTCGGTCGCCAGGTGGCAACCGCGGACCTCTCGGTGTTCGCCACAGCCATCGCCCCGGCGCGGACGTGGGGTTTCGTGGGTGAGGCCGCAGCGCTCCGCGCCGCGGGGCTGGCCCGCGGCGCTGGACTGGGCAATGTGCTGGTCATCGCCGCGGACGGCTATCTGAACCCGCCCCGTTTCACCGACGAGCCGGCCAGGCACAAGATCCTCGACCTGCTGGGGGACCTGGCGCTGTTGGGTGCCCGCCTGCGGGGGTATGTGGAGGTAGTGCGCGGGGGTCACGCCCTTCACGTGGCCCTGGCGCGGGAGATCGCACGCCGCTGGGGGGAGAGAGATGCCCGGTCTCAGCCTTGACCAGATCCTCACCATACTGCCGCACCGCTACCCCTTTCTCTTCGTGGACCGGATCGTCGAGCTGGATGACCGGCGGGTCGTCGGGGTCAAGAACGTGACGATCAACGAGCCCTTCTTCGCCGGCCACGTCCCTGGCTACCCGGTCATGCCGGGGGTGCTGGTGGTGGAAGCGATGGCCCAGGTGGCGGCCTGCCTGATCCTGAACGTGCCGCGGCTGCGCGGGCGCCTCGCCTACCTGGCCGGGATCGACCGCTGCCGATTCCGCCGCCCGGTGGTGCCCGGCGACACGTTGCGCATCGAGGTGGAGGTGCGCGCCTTGCGCGGGAGGCTGGGGAAGGTCTGGGGGGTGGCCCGCGTGGGGGAGGAGGTGGCGGCAGAGGCGGAGATCTCCTTCGCCCTCCCCCGCGCGGAGGCGGCAAGTGGGCTCGCCTCGGAGGAGGCTTTGCCGCCCCCACCCTCCACTGAGCCGCTGGTCGGGGAGCGGTGACAGCAACCCGGCGACAGAGGGGACCACGCAGGCCCGTCCCTTGGGGCCAGGAGACGGTGCAGGGCGCCGTGGGGCTGCTGGCCGGCGAGGGCCGCCTGCCGGAGGTGCTGGCACGGGCGGTGCGGGCGCGGGGCCGCCCCCTCGTCTGCGTGCAGATGGCCGGGCAGACTCCTGTCCTGGAGCGCCTGGCCAACGTCTTCGCCAGGCTGGCTCCGGAGCAGTGGGGGGAGCTGGAGGCCCTGTGGCTCCGACACGCGGTGAGCGAGGTGCTGCTTGCCGGGCGGTTCCGCCGCGCGGAGATGGTGGCGCGGCTGCTCGCCGCCGGGTCCGACCTGCGCGGGTTCCTGCAGGGGCTGCCGGAGCGGGGCGACCAGCAGGTCCTTGACGCTCTGGCCCGCCGCTTGGCCACGCAGGGGATCCGCGTGCTGGACCAGCTCGCCTACATACCCGACCTTGTCCCCCCGCCGGGGCTGCTCGCCGGCCCGCCCCTCACCCCGGGGGAAGAGCGAGACGTCCGCATCGGGCTGGCCGTGGGCCGTGCGCTGGCGGCCCACGAAGTGGGCCAGACCGTGGTCCTCAAGCACGGAGCCATCCTGGCCGTGGAGGCCGCGGAGGGGACGGACGAGGCCATCCGCCGTGGAACGGCCATGGTGCCGGGCGCGGTGGTGGTGAAGGTGAGCCGGCCGCAGCAGGATCCCCGCTTCGACCTCCCCACGGTGGGGCCGGAGACGGTGGAGGCGATGCGGCAAGGGCGGGCGCGGGTGCTGGCGGTGGAGGCCCGCCGCACCATCGTCCTGGAGCGGCCACGGCTGGCCGCCCGGGCTGAGGAGGCGGGGATCAGCGTGTTCGCCGTGGAGGCGCCGCCGCTTCGGCCGCAACCCGCAAAGGCGCCGTGACGGGGTCGCAGCGACCGTGAACGCCACGCGGGGAGAGGACCGCCCGCAGGGAAAGGTGGAGGTCCATCCCACCGCCGTCGTCCATCCGGGCGCTCGCCTGGCTCCCGGCGTGGTGGTAGGGCCCTATGCCGTCATTGGCGGCGACGTGGTAGTCGGCCCGGGGACGCGCATCGGCCCCCACGTGGTCATCGAGGACGGGGTGCGAATCGGGGCGGACAATGAGATCTCCAGCGGCGCCACCCTGGGTACCACACCCCAGGACCGGCACTTCCAGGGTGAGCGCAGCTACCTGGTCATCGGCGACCGGAACCGCATCCGGGAGTACGTGAACATCAGCCGGGCCACAGGGGAGGATGCGGCCACCGTGGTCGGCAACGACTGCCTCATCATGTGCTCCGCCCACGTGGGGCACAACTGCCGTCTGGGCGACCGGGTCATAGTCGTCAACGGTGTGCAGATGGCCGGCCACGTGCAGGTGGGCGACGGCGCGTACATCGGCGGCATGAGCGGCATCCACCAGTTCGTGCATGTGGGCCGCGTGGCCATGATCGGGGGGTTCAGCCTCCTGCGTCAGGACTGCCCGCCCTTCATGCTGGCGGAAGGCCGCCCCGCGCGCTGCCGCAGCCTGAACCGCGTCGGCCTGCAGCGGCATGGAATCAGCACGGCCGACCGCGCCGTGCTGCGCCGGGCGTTTCGCATTCTCTACCAGTCCGCGCTGGGGATGGGCGAGGCGGTCGAGCGGCTGCAGGCCGAGCTGGGCGACCACCCCCTTGTGGGGGAGCTGGTGGCCTTCCTCCGCGCCGCCCGCCAGCGGCCCCGCGGCGTCGTCCGCTGGGAGCCCAGCTCGCTGGAGTGAGCGCACGGACCTTTCTGCGGGAGCCCATTGCGGGAGTGAGCGGTCGCGCCTTCCGACGGCAGCCCGTCGCAGCGGCGACGGCCCGCATCTTCCTGGTGGCGGGCGAGGTGTCGGGGGACACCTACGGGGCGGACCTGGTCGCCGCCCTGCGCCGCCTGAGGCCCGACGTGGACCTGCCGGCGGTGGGCGGACCAAGGATGGCCGCCGCAGGAGCGCGCCTGCTGCTGGACAGCTCCGGATGGGGCGTGGTGGGATGGACGGAGGTGCTCCCCCACCTGCCGGCATTTCTCCTCCGGCTGTCGCAGGTGAGGGGGCTGATCGAAGCCGCCGCACCCCAGGCGGTGGTCCTGATCGACTTCCCCGGCTTCAACCTGGCCCTGGCCCGGCGCCTGCGCGAAAAGGTCCCCATCGCCTACTTCCTGCCGCCGATGGTTTCCACGAGGCGAGGGCAGCGCGCCCGGCGGGTGGCCCGGCTGGGCATGCGCCTGCTGGCGGCCTTCCCGTTCGAGGCCGATGCGTACCGGGCGGCGGGGGCGGACGTGCGCTTCGTCGGCCATCCCGCCGTCGACCGCGTCCGGCCGTCCGCACCGCCGGAGGTGACCCGCGGCTTGCTGGGCGTTCCACCGGAGGCCCCGCTGGTAGCGCTCCTGCCAGGGAGCCGCCGCCAGGAGCTGCGCCGCCACCTCCCCGTCATCGTCGAAGCCATGGCCCGCGTAAGGGTGCACCTACCAGTACTGCGCGCCGTCCTCCTGTTGGCCGCGCCGCACTACAGGGCGCAGGTAGAGGCCTCGCTGCGCCCTGCCGGCATTCCCGTCGTCCTCGTCGAGGGCGGGACGCAGGCGGGCTACGACGCCCTGGCCGCCTCCGATTTCGCCGTGATCGCGTCGGGCACCGCCACTCTGGAGGCGCTGTGCCTGGGCATCCCCGGCGTCGTCATCTACAGGACCTCTTCCCTGGACTACTGGGTCGCCAGGCGGATCGCGAGCGTGCGGTGGGCCGGCCTGCCCTCTCTCCTCGCCGGACGCGAGGTGATGCCCGAGCTGCTGGGGGATTCCCTGACACCGCAGCGGTTGGCCGCGACGCTGGTCGACTGGCTGGCGGATACTCCGCGGCGCATCCGCCAGCAGGAGGAGCTGCGGGCCCTGCGCGCAGCCCTGGCGGGCGCTGGCGCTGCGGAGCGCGCCGCAGCCGAGGTCCTCCGCCTGGCGCGCTTGCTGGGGCCAGAGGGCTCAAGTACCATACAGACGACCTGACGGCCGCCGTGAGAGGGCGAGGACCAGGGTCGGGTGGAAAGACGGGGCTCCGGCTCGGATGCGCGTGAGGTGGTGGACGGCCGCGGCAGTGATCGCCGCTCTGGGGCTGGCCGCTCTGACCTGGTTGGGCCGCGGGGGCTCCTTCGGCGGCCGTGGGCCGCAAGCCGGCGTCTCTCCACCTGCGGTTGTCCCTACCCCCGCACCTGCGGCCGTACACACCTCCCCGCCAGTTGCCGTCCCTCTACCGGAGATTGCCGTCGAGGGCGGACGCCTCAGCGGAGGCGACGCGTCCCGCACGGTTCAGTGGGAACTGCGGGCCAGGACCCTGGAGACGGATGCTGGCCGGGGGGAGGTCCGGCTTACGGGCGTGGAGGGAAAGTTCTACGAGCGAGGTAGATCGGTGCTGACGATCGCGGCGGCCAGCGCCGTCTTCTCCACCAGCGCGCAGGAGCTGACGCTTTCGGGAGGGGTACGCGCACGGGCCGAGGGGGGACGCTCCCTGGCGGCCGGACGCCTGGTGTGGTCGGCGGCCCGCGGCCTTCTGCTGGCGACCGGCGGCGTCGTGCTGGTGCAGGACGGGATCACCCTGCGCGCCGACCGCTTGGAGAGCGACATCGGGCTGCGCAGGGCGAGGCTTCGCGGAGGGATCCGCGTCACCGTGCGGGAGTAGGCGTGCGCACCCCTCTCCTCCCGGGCCTGACCGTCCTTGTCCTGGCGGTCGCCCTGGGCCCTGCGGACGCTTTGCATCTCGTTGCCCGGGCTGCCGCGGCACCGGCGGGACCGCCCGTAGAGGTCTTTG
>Ga0101945_1000854_pt1 | contig 39506 bp, 30 predicted proteins | sample DewCreD2012metaG_2_FD_75246 | JGI IMG/M metagenome (GOLD analysis project Ga0101945, IMG submission 75246) | Hot spring sediment bacterial and archeal communities from British Columbia, Canada, to study Microbial Dark Matter (Phase II) - Dewar... ... | reverse complement strand
GCTTCGGTGTTGGTGAACACCGTTTGGGCAGCGAGCAGGAAGTGAATATAGTCCAATTCGTCGCATTTCGGTGGGTTCATACCCATAGTCTATCACAGTTCGTTCAACTGCGTAAGTCCTACCAGATAAAAATCTGCGTATTTCTGCGTTCATCTGCGTCCTGGAGAGAGAAGAAATGCTGACGCTGGCAGATGTGGTGGAAGGGTTGACGGGAATGCGGCTGTCGGCGCTGGCGCGGCGGCCGACGGGGGTGGTGGTGGACTCCCGCCTGGTCTCCCAGGATGGGGTCTTCGTCGCGCTGCGGGGGGAGCGGGCCGACGGGCACGACTACGTCGCCGACGCGCTGGCCCGGGGTGCCGCGATGGCGCTGGTGGCGCGGCTGGTAGAAGTCCCTGCGCCGGTGGTGGACCTGACCGTCTCCCCGCCCGCGCTGCCGGAGACCTGGACCCTACCCGTCCTGCTGAAGGTCCCGGACCCGCTGGGCGCGCTGCAGCGGCTGGCAGCCTTCTGGCGCCGCCGCCACTCCCCGCGCGTGGTCGGCATCACGGGCAGTGTGGGCAAGACCACCACCAAAGAACTCATCGCCGACGTCCTCGCCCGCCGGTACCGAACCCTGAAGAGCGAGAAGTCCTACAACAACGAGATTGGCCTGCCGTTGACCCTTCTCCGGCTCACACCGGATACCGAACGGGTGGTGCTGGAGATGGGGATGTACGACGTGGGGGAGATCGCCCACCTGGCCGAAATTGCGCAGCCCCACGTGGGCGTCGTCACCATTATCGGGCCGGTCCACCTGGAACGGGCCGGGACGATGGAGCGCATCATCCAGGCCAAGACGGAACTGGTCCAGGCCCTACCGCCGGCGCCGGAGGGGGTGGCGATTCTGAACTATGATGACCCCAACGTTTTGGGGATGCGCGCAGCCACGCAGGCGCGCATCTTCACCTACGGCCTCTCCCCCGAAGCAGACCTCTGGGCCGACGGGATTGAGGGGCTGGGATTGGGGGGGGTCCGGTTCCGGCTCCACTACCGGGGGGAGACCCTGCATGTCCGCATCCCGCTCCTGGGGCGGCATTCGGTCCACACCGCGCTGCGGGCGGCGGCGGTGGGCATCGTGGAGGGATTGACCTGGCAGGAAATCCTGGAGGGGATGTCGGCGCCGTCGTCGCAACTGCGGCTGGTGGCGGTCCCCGGCCCGCGCGGCTCCACCCTTCTGGACGACACCTACAACGCCAGCCCGCCCTCCATGCTGGCCGCGCTGAATCTTTTGGACGAACTGGAGGGGCGGAAGATCGCCGTTCTGGGGGACATGCTGGAACTGGGCGACTACGAGCGGGAGGGGCACGAAAAGGTCGGCCTGCGGGCGATGGAGGTGGTGAACGTTCTGATCACCGTTGGGCCGCGAGGGCGCATCATCGGCGAGACCGCCCTCCGCTGGGGGATGCCCGCCGACCGGGTGCACATCCTGGAGGACAACGCCGCCGCGATCCGGTTGCTGGAAAGCCTGGTACAACCCGGAGACGTGATCCTGGTCAAGGGTTCCCGCGCGATGCGGATGGAGGAGATTGTCAACGCGCTGAGCCAGGGATGACCGGGAGCAGGGGCGCATGTCGCCGGGAGCGGGAGAGCAGAGGAGCGGGGGAGCGGGGGAGCAGAGGGGCGGAGGAGCGGGGGAGTAGAGTCGCCTGTGCGATCAGCGATATGCGATTTGCGATACGCAATACGCGATGAGCGATAAACGATATGCGATAAGCGATGAGCGATACGCGATAAGCGATTAGCGATAGGCGATAAGCGATTAGCGATAGGCGATACGCGATCATGGACTTCGCACTGATTTTAGCCAGCATCTCCTTTCTTCTGGCGGTCGGGTGGGGGCCGTTGCTGATTCAGTTGCTGCGCCGGTACGGCATCGGCAAGCGCATCCGCATTGACGGCCCCAGCGGTCACCAGATCAAGTTGGGCACCCCCACGATGGGCGGGCTGATGATCGTCGTGCCGGTGCTCCTGATCACGCTGGGGCTGAACATTTACAACCTGATCCAGCGGAACCTGGTCGGGCGCTCCATTCTGGTCCCATTGGGCGTGATGGTGATCTACGCCTTCATCGGCGCGGTGGACGACCTGGCCGGGGTGCGGGGGGTTCGCCATGGCGAGGGGCTGACGGCCCGCCAGAAACTTCTCTGGGAGATCGGCCTGACGTTCGTCATCGCGCTGATTCTCCACTTTGGCCTGGACCTGCGCAGCATGGCAATACCGGGCATCCCGCAGAAGATAGACATCGGCCTCTTCTACATCCCGGTGGCGATGTTCGTCATCATTGGGGCGTCCAACGCGGTCAATTTCACCGACGGGCTGGACGGACTGGCGGGGATCATCGCCGCCAGCACGTTTCTGGCCTACGGAGTCATCGCCTACCTGCAGGGGCAGATTTACCTGGTGCGGTTCTGCTTCACCGTGGTGGGGGCCTGCTTTGCCTTTCTGTGGTACAACGCCCACCCGGCCCAGTTGTTTATGGGCGACACGGGGAGCCTGGCCCTGGGGGCCACTCTGGGGGTGGTGGCGCTGATGACCGGGCAGTGGCTGCTGTTGCCGGTGGTGGCCCTGGTGCCGGTCGCGGAAGTCCTTTCGGTCATCATCCAGGTTTTGTACTTCAAGTACACAAAACGGCGCTACGGGCAGGGGCGGCGGGTTTTCAAGATGGCTCCGCTCCACCACCACTTTGAACTGCTGGGCTGGTCGGAGACGCAGGTGGTGCAGCGGTTCTGGCTGGTCCAACTGATGGCGGCGATGGCGGGCGTCGCGCTGGCGCTGCTATAGTTGCCCCAAGTGGCTACTGGTTGTATAATGTAGCCACATTGCTGATAGGTGGGAAAAAGATGGAAGCGGTGGGAGTACGGGAACTGAAAAACCGGCTGGGGTACTACTTGCGGGCCATTCGCCAGGGGCGGGCCTTTGTGGTGACGGACCGGGGGAAACCGGTGGCCCGTCTGGTGCCAGTGGTGCCTTCGGGGGAGGAAATGTGGCCGCCAGACCTGGAGGGACGAATGTGGGAACTGGCCGCCGAGGGGATTCTGGCCTGGACCGGTGAGCCGGCGCGCATCCCGGAGCCAGCCGGAGTGAACCGGGGGCAGGTGTTGCTGAGCGCCCTGGTGGTGGAGGAACGAGAATGATCCTTTACGCCGACACCAGCGCGCTGGTCAAGTTATTTGTGGTTGAGGAAGGGTCAGAAGCGACATGGGAGTTTTTCCGTCAGGCTCGCTTGTTGGGCGTGAGCGTGCCGGCGCGGGCTGAACTGGGAGCGGCGCTGGCCCGGGCCGTCCATCGGGGGCTGATCCAGGAGCAGGAAGGGATAGAGGCTCGCCGGAGACTGGGGGAGGTCTGGCCGACGTGGGTCCGCATCGGGGTGGATGAACGCCTGGTCGCCCGGGCCGAAACGCTGGCCTGGGAGTACGGCCTGCGGGGATACGACGCGGTCCACCTGGCCGCCGCCTTGCTCTGGCAGGAACGGGTAGGGTATCCTGTGGTATTGGCAACTTTTGACGCCGAGTTGTGGCAGGCGGCTCAGCGGGCCGGCCTGGAGGTCTGGCCAGGTAAGTAGGAATCCTGGTCATTTGCATCTGAGGGAGGAATCCGATGGACCCGAGAGATCTTAAAGAAGATCATCTGCCTGGGTCTGATCCTTTCAGTGATGGGGAGTCCCCTTTCTGGGTTCTGGGTTGGACGGGCGTCGGAAGAGAATCCAGCCAGACCCCTTGCCCTTCAGAGCCCGCTGTCGGAGCCGGTTGGGCCGGGAGAAACAGCCTTTCAGAGTAACTACCTGCGTACCGACGAAAGTCGCCCGCCATAGGCCTTTGGCCTCCGGTCGGCCTTCGCCGCCCTCACCCCACCCCCGGCGGCGCCGGAGGGGGGAGGGCAGGCCGACGCCCGGCACCGCGTGCCCAAGGAGGCTGATTTCCCATCCGCACACAGCGGCAAGCCAGCCGGGTAGGTCATTACTCCTGCGGGTGGAAAACGGGGTGGTTTACACCCAGACCTTTGATGCTGAGAACTGGCTGGTTGCCATCACCACCCCCACCGGCACCGTCCAGTTCCGCTACGACGGCGACGGGAACCGGCTGCTGCGCATCGGCCCTGAAGGGGCAACCGTCTACATCGGGGATTACTATGAGAAGCGGGGCTCGGTGGTCACCAAGTACTACTATGCCGCCGGCCAGCGGGTGGCGCTGCGGGTGGGGGGGTGGGGTATACTGGCTGCACAGCGACCATCTGGGGAGCGCGACCTTAACAACCGATGGCGGCGGAAACTGGGTGGGTGAGGCCCGCTACACTCCCTACGGGGAGATGCGGCGGGATTATCCTCGTGGGGTGATTCCCACCGACCGCCTCTACACCGGGCAACGACAGGAAACCTTCGGGCTGTACGACTACGGCGCGCGGTACTACTCGCCCGGCCTGGGGCGCTGGATCAGCGCCGACACGATGGTCTCTGATCCCCCGAATCCGCAGAGCCTCAACAGGTATGCCTACGTCTATAACCAACCCTTGATCTACGTGGACCGGGAGGGGCACTTTCCATGGTTGCCGCTGGTTATTGCAGGAGGCATTGTGGTAGGAGGCATTGTGGGTGTGGCAATCACGCCCGAATGGCAATTCTGGAATGCTCCTGCGATCACGAGCCCGAGGGTTACGCCGCCCACCTCTGAAGATATGACTATGTGGCTGATAGACCAGATGCAAACCAACGCCCAATCTCCGGTTACAGAACTTCTGCGGGAAAACTGGCAGAGCCTTTCCCCTGCGAACCGAGCGGGGGCCTTACGAGCCTGGACAGCCCTGGTACGTACTGGCGCAGTGTGGGATTTCAAGGTAGACATTCGCCGCTATCTCCCAGAGAATCAACAGGAGATAATTCTTGGTAACCAGCGGCTGAATTATCAGGCAGTGGCCAACATCCACTATGGCTTTGTGGGGCGAGCGGCTGGTTTCCAGGGATGGCTTCTCAAGGCTGGAGCAGGTGTTGCCCAATGGATGGAATGGCACAGAAAGGATCCATCCAAGGTTGGCCCGTGGGAGACATATTTTGGCCAGCCCTTTGATGCCTGGTGTATCGGGTTCGGTATTTTTCTCTATGACCGGTATGGGCAAAAGATGGATGAGTTGACGCCAGAGGCATTTGCTCAAGCCCTGCAAGACTACATTCAGCAATATGGCGCCCCGCCTCCAGCTTCACCGTAAGTTCCGGAGGAAAAGCATGTTTGCGGTAAAATTGCAAGCGAGGATATTAGTGACTATGCTCATTGTTTTTGCACCTACGATTTTGTCCTCTTGTGTTCCGGAAAGGCTGGCACCAGAGCGCTCTTTCACAACGAAAGAATTGTTGATTGGGCTATCTGATATGCCACCGGGTTGGGAGGTCTCGTGGGGCCCCGAGAAAAGCAAGGACTACATTAGTACCCATGACTCTTTTGCAATTGCTTTTATTGTTAATGATGCCAATTTGCCATTTGGTCGAAGAGGTGCTCTGCATGCTGTCTATCGTTATCGGAGTGCCAGAGCAGCGGAAGGTATCTACAAAGATGTGGTTCTTCCCGGCCAGGTTGGGAAAATGCCTGGGGAATGGACGTATCAGAGTCCGATTGCGGATCAGTCCCATTTTGCCTGCTATGATTATGAGGGGCGAGAGCCTTACCCGGTTTGCGAATGGTCAGCCCGTTATGAAGAATATATTGTGGACTTTTTTTCGTGGTTGATACCGGGCTATATGTCCCTGGAAGATATGGAGCGAGTGGTGAGAGCGATTGACGCGCGGATGGCATACTACTTGGGGAAACCTGGGGGCGATGGTCACCGACTGCCTCTATACCGGCCGGCGGTGGGACCTTGCGCTGGGTCTTTACGATTACCGGGCTCGTTATTACGACCCGGCGCTGAGGCGGTTCATCAGCGCGGACTCATTGGTGCCGGAGCCGGGGAATCCGCAAGCGCTGAACCGGTATGCGGATGTGACCAACGACCCGAGGTATACGGTCTGAAAAATCTTCTTTGAGCAGGAGGAAAGATGAGCGCTTCTCTCCTCTGGTTTGACGACAACCCCTACAGGGGAATCGGCGAGAAAATCCAGCGGGCGGTGGCCCGCTACCAGCAGAAGTACGGCCAGCGGCCGAGGGTCTGCTTTGTGCATCCCACCCTGCTGGGTGGAAACGGCCGCGCCCGGCCGACATGGGTCGGCGAGGTGGAGGTCCGCCCCTCCCGCGCCGTCCTGCCCGACCATATCTGGGTGGAATGACCAATGACAGAATGACCAATGTCTGATGAGGGAATGAGGAAGTCTATGTCCGATTCGCCCACCCGCGACCTGGCCGGGAAGCGGGTGGTGGTTCTGGGGCTGGCCCGCCAGGGGGTGGCGATGGCCCGCTTCCTGGCCCGCGCCGGGGCCCAGGTCACCGTCTCCGACCTGAAGACGAAAGCGGAACTGGCCGACGCGCTGGCCGCACTGGCCGACCTGCCCGTCCGCTACGCCCTGGGCGGCCACCCGATGTCGCTCCTGCGGGGGACCGACCTCATCTGCGTCAGCGGCGGGGTGCCGCTGGACATCCCGCTGCTGGTGGAGGCGCGACGGAAGGGCATCCCGCTGGCCAGCGACGCGCAACTCTTCCTGGAACGCTGCCCGGCGACCGTCATCGGCATCACCGGCTCCGCGGGCAAGACGACGACAACGGCGCTGGTGGGGGAGATGGGCCGGGCCGCCGGGCGCCCCACCTGGGTCGGCGGGAACATCGGCAACCCACTCCTGGACGACCTGGAGCGCATCGCGCCGGGCGACCTGGTGGTGATGGAACTCTCCAGTTTCCAACTGGAACTGGTGACAGTGAGCCCGCCGGTGGCCGCAGTACTTAACATCACACCCAACCACCTGGACCGGCACGGGACGATGGAGGCGTACATCGCGGCCAAACGGCGCATCGTCGCCTTCCAGAAACCGGAGGACTGGGCCGTCCTGGGGTTTGACGACACCAACGCCCGCGCGCTGGCGCTGGAGACGCCGGCCCGCGTCGTCTTCTTCAGCCGCGGGGTCCAGGTGGACCAGGGAGCGTACAAGACCAACGGCCAACTGGCCCTGCGGCTGGGAGGCCGGGAGGAGGTCATCGGTGAGCGGGCGGAGGTCCGCCTGCGGGGGGAGCACAACCTGCTGAACGTCCTGGCGGCCTGCGCGCTGGCGGGAGTGGTGGGCATACCGGTAGAGGCCATGCGGCAGGTGATTCGGACCTTCCCCGGCGTGGAGCACCGGCTGGAATTCGTCCGGGAGTGGCGCGGGGTCCAGTGGTACGACGATTCTATCGCCACCGCGCCGGAGCGGGTGCTGGCGGCCCTGCAGTCGTTCACCGAGCCCATTGTCCTGCTGGCGGGGGGTCGGGATAAGAAGTTGCCCTGGGAGGAGTTCGCTCAGGAGGCCGTCCAGCGGGTCCGCTACCTCATCACCTTCGGCGAGGCGGGGGAGATGATCGCCGGGAAGGTGGAGGAGGCGGCGCGGACGATGTCGGGTCGGCTGGAGGGAATCCAGCGGGTGCAGACGCTGGAAGAGGCGGTGGAGGCCGCCGCACAGGTTGCCCGTCCGGGGGATGTGGTGCTCCTCTCCCCCGGCGGCACCAGTTTTGACGCCTTCCGGGATTTCGCCCACCGGGGCGACCGGTTTAAGGAACTGGTTAATCAACTCATCGCAGAGAGCGCGGAGAACGCAGAGACTTGATTTTTTAAGGAGGGCTGATAGGCTCCTCTTCCGCACACAATGCGCTATTAAAAGAAGCGGAGGAGATGAATCGGATTACAGAAACAGTTATCCAGGCGGCGATGGAAGTCCACCGTGCTCTGGGGCCTGGGTTGCTGGAATCCGCATATGAGGCTTGCCTGGCCTTTGAATTGGCCCAGCGCGGGCTGAAGGTGGAGCAGCAAAAGCCGCTTCCTGTCGTGTACAAAGAGGTGCGGCTGGACTGCGGTTATCGTCTGGACCTGTTGGTTGAGGAGAAGGTGATTGTGGAGATTAAAGCGGTAGACCAGTTGCTGCCCGTGCATTATGCCCAACTGCTATCCTATTTGAGACTTTCGGGGTGTCGGGTCGGCCTGCTGATCAATTTTAACGTGAAAGTTTTGAAGAACGGCATTCACCGCCTGGTCAATAACTTTCCCGACTTCCCTGGGAGAGGTTTCCTGCGCTCATAAGGCAAGATTGGCAATTTCTTCTGGCTCCCGACACACTCTTTGAGAGATAAAAAAACCTCTGCGTTCTTTGCGCTCTCTGCGGTTAGATAAGAGATAAAAGTCTCTGCGCTCTCCGCGTCCTCTGCGGTTAGATAAGAAATGAAAGACCGACCGCCCGATTATTTGCTGATGATCTCCGTGGCGGCCCTGGTGATGCTGGGGCTGCTGATGGTCTACAGCACGACCTTTGACTGGGGCTACGGCGATTTCCACAACCCATTCTACTGGCTCCAGCGGCAGGTCCTGTGGGCGATGATAGGTGTGGCTGTGGCCGTGGTACTGGCCCGGACGGACTACACCCTCTGGCGGGACTGGGCAGTGCCACTGCTGGGCGGGACCCTGCTCCTGCTCCTGCTGGTGCTGGTGGTTGGTCGTCCGCAGTGGGGCGCCCAGCGCTCGCTGCTGGGGAGGTCCGTCCAGCCGGGGGAACTGGCAAAGGTCACGACGGTGGTCTACGCGGCCGCGTGGGCCTCATCCAAAGGGGAGCGCATCCGCGACCTCTCCTACGGCCTGATTCCCTTCTCCGTCTGGATGGGGTTGGTGGCGGGACTGGTGGCCCTCCAGCCGGACCTGAGCGCGATGGCGGTCCTGGTCTTCGCCGGGTTTCTGGTCTTCTTCCTTTCCGGCGCACACATCGGGCAGTTGTTCGTCGCCGGGCTGATGGGTGCAGCGGTCTTCTGGGGATTGATTACAGTGTACCCGCACGCGCACGAGCGGTTTGGGGCCTTCCTGGCAGGTCTGAAGGACCCGTCGCTGTTGCCGTACCACCCGCTGCAGGCGCTCTACGCGCTGGCCAGCGGTGGCCTCTTCGGTGTGGGACTGGGGGAGGGACGGGTGAAATTCTACCTGCCCGCGGCCCACACCGACGCCGTTTTCGCCGTCATCGGGGAGGAACTGGGGCTGGTTGGATGCCTGACCGTCATCGGGCTGTTTGGCGTCCTGGCCTGGCGAGGGTTCCGCATCGCCCTGCGCGCAAAGGACAGTTTTGGCGGACTGCTGGCCGCGGGGCTGACAGGTCTTCTGGTCTTCCAGGCTGTGCTCAATATGGGCGTCATCGCCTCACTGCTCCCGTTTACCGGGACCAACCTGCCGTTCATCGGCATGGGGGGCTCCTCGCTGGTGACCTCGCTGGCGGCGGTGGGGCTTCTGGAGAGCGTCGCGCGGGGGCGTCTGCCCCGCCGCTGGAAGGGGGAGGAATTACCGCCGCAGAGAGCGCAGAGTGGAAATGAACTAAAAGTACGAAATTCTCTGCGTTCTCCGCGCTCTCTGCGGTGAGATAAGGAAAAAACGATGTTTCTCTGGATTGCCGGTGGGGGAACGGGCGGGCACGTCTATCCGGGTCTGGCCGTCCTGCAGGCCTTGAAGGCCGCGCGGCCGATGGACGTGCTCTACGTGGGCGGCCGGGGCAGCGTGGAGGAGCGGCTGGCCACCCGCGCCGGGCTTCCCTTCGCTGGCATCCCGGCGGGGGGCCTGCACGGGCTGGCGCCCTGGCGGGCCGCGCGGAACCTGGTCAAACTGGCGCTGGGGTTTGGGGCGACGCTGCGGTTGGGCCGCCATCGCCGGCCGGACGTCCTCTTCGTCACCGGGGGGTACGCCAGCGTGCCGGTGGCGCTGGCGGCGGGGGCCCTGCGGGTACCCATTCTGCTCTACCTGCCGGATATTGAGCCGGGGCTGGCGGTGCGGTTCATCGCCCGTCTGGCCACCCGCATCGGGGTGACGGTGGAGGACTCGCGGGCCTTTCTGCCGGCCCGCAAGGTGGTGGTGACGGGCTACCCGGTCCGGCCGGAGTTCGCCGGAATAGAGCGGGCGGCAGCGCGGGAGGCGCTGGGTTTACCGGGCAGGGAACCGGTGCTTCTGGCCTTGGGGGGCAGCACGGGCGCCCGGAGTATCAACCAGGCAGTGGTGGAGAACCTGGAGGTCCTGTTGGAAGTGGCGCACGTAGTCCACATCAGCGGGGAGCGGGACTGGCCCTGGGTGGCGGCGCGGGCGGACACTCTTCCGGCCCCCGCGCGGGGCCGCTACCACCCGTACCCATATCTGCACGGAGCAGCGATGGGGCAGGCGCTGGCGACGGCCGACCTGGCAGTCTGTCGGGCCGGGGCGTCCACGTTGGGGGAGTTGCCGTACTTTGGCCTGCCGGCCGTCCTGGTGCCCTACCCGTACGCCTGGCGCTACCAGCGGGTGAACGCGGAATGGCTGGCCTCGCGCGGCGCGGCAGTCGTTCTGGAGGACGCGCGTCTGGGGGAGGAACTTGTGCCGACGGTGCGGTCGCTGCTGGGAGATTCGGCGCGTCTTTCGGAGATGCGGGAGCGCGCGCGGGCCCTGGCCCGTCCCGATGCGGCTCAGAGATTGGCCCAGTTGTTGGTAGAAATTGGGGGCATGCCATGATGCCACTCAACACCTTCTTCTGGCTGGTCGTCCTGATGTTTGGCTTCATTGGCGCGCTGCGGGGATGGGTGCGGGAGTTGTTGGTCACCCTGGCCATTATCTCCGCCTATTTCCTGCGCTGGCTCATTCTGAACATCATTCCCTTCGTCCGGGAATATCTGAGGGCTCGCTCACCCACAGAGCAATTTTTCATCTTCAGTGTGCTCTTCATTGTTATGGCACTTTTTGGCTATGCCGGCCCCGCCATATCGCCCTACCTGGCGGGCAAGGCCCGACGGGAGAAAATTCAGGACCTGCTCCTGGGATTCATCATCGGGGCGGCGAACGGCTATCTGCTGGCGGGGACCATCTGGGGATTTCTGGACGCGGCGGGGTATGGCATCTGGGGGATTGCGGCACCGCCGGAGGGTTCCGCCGCCGCCCAACTGGTCAGCCATTTCCTGCCCCGGGCCTGGATGACCGATACCCTGATCCTCATCCTGACCGGGGTGACGTTAATTGTGGTGCTGGTGGTGTTGTTGTGAATCCGTTCGCAGGTCGCCACATTCACTTCATCGGCATCGGCGGAGCGGGGCTCTCCGCCATTGCCCGCGTGCTGATGGAGCGCGGGGCTGTGGTCTCCGGGTCGGACCTGGCCCTCTCCCCGGCGGCGGAGGTGCTGGCGCGGGACGGCGCGCGGGTCTACATCGGCCACCGGGCCGAGCACATCGCCGGAGCGGATGTGGTGATCGCCTCCTCGGCGGTGCGGGAGGACAACGTGGAGGTCCAGGCCGCGCGGTCGGCGGGCATCCCGGTGCTCCGGCGCGCCGAGGTCCTGGGACAACTGATGGAGGGGCACGTCGGCATCGCCATCGCGGGGACCCACGGTAAGACAACGACGACGGCGATGATCGCCACGGTTCTCTGGGAGGCCGGCCTGGACCCGACCTTCATCGTCGGCGGGACGATGGTGGGGCTGGGGATCAACGCCCGTGCGGGCGGCGGGCCCCACTTCGTGGTGGAGGCGGACGAGTACGACCGGACGTTTCTGGGATTTTCGCCGCGCATCGCTGTCGTGACCAATGTAGAACACGATCACCCGGATTGTTACCCGACCTTCGCCGACTTCCGCCGGGCGTTTGCGGAATTCGTAGCCCGCATCCCGTTGGACGGCCTGCTGGTGGCCTGCTGGGACCACCCGGTGGCGCGGGAACTGGGGGAGGAGCGTCAGGCCCTGGGGGGCCGGGTGGTCTTCTACGGTCGGGAACTGAGGAAGGGCAAGGCAATGCCCCACCCGTACTGGACAGCCCGACGGGTCCATGCCAACCCGTCCGGCGGGACGGATTTCTACGCCGTCCGCTCGGGGCGGACGCTGGGAGAGGTCCGACTGCGGGTGCCGGGGGAACACAACGTCCTGAACGCGCTGGCCGCGCTGGCCGTCGCCGACGAGGTGGGGGTGCCCTTCCCCACCGCGCGGGCGGCGCTGGGAGGGTTCCGGGGCGTGGGGCGCCGGTTTGAGGTCAAGGGGGAGGCCGAGGGCGTGGTCGTGGTGGACGACTATGCCCACCACCCGACGGAAATCCGGACCACCCTGGCGGCGGCCCGCCAGCGGTTCCCGGGCCGTCGGATCTGGGCCGTCTGGCAGCCGCATACGTACAGCCGGACGAAGACGCTGCTGGAGGAGTTCGCCCAGGCCTTTGACGGGGCCGACCACGTGGTCGTCCTGCCCATTTACGCCGCGCGGGAGTCGGACACGCTGGGCTTGAGCAGCGCCGACGTGGTGGCCCGGATGCGTCACCCCGACGCGCGGCTGGTGGGCTCGCGGGAGGAGGCGGTGGCGCTTCTGGGCACGGAGGTCCGCCCCGGCGACGTGGTCCTCACCCTGGGCGCAGGGGATGGGGATAAGGTGGGGGAGTGGCTGCTGGAGGCGATGGGGCTGAAACGTGAAGAGTGAAACGTGACGGGAGGTGGGCATGTCGGGTCAGACAGAGCGCGCGTGGGGACGGCTGCAGCGGGTACGGCGGCGACGCCGGAAGCGGAACGCCTTCGCCAGCGAGGTCCTGGCGGCCAAAATAGAACTGGTGCGCGTCCAGAAAACGTCCCGCTCTGGGCGGTAGTAGCCACGAATGGCACGAACTGTACGAATTTATAACTTCTTTTTGCGCTCTCTGCGCCTCTGCGGTGAGATATGAATCTCGCTTCTCTCCTGGAGTGGGCCTCGGGATTGGGGGAGCGGGCGCGGCGGAATGAGCCGCTGGCCCCCTACACTGCCATGCGCGTCGGCGGACCCGCCGACCTGCTGGTGGTCTGCCGGACGACGGAGGAGGTCGTGGAGGCGGTGGGGCGGGCGCGCGCGGCGGGGGTCCCGTGGCTGGTCCTGGGCGGCGGCTGCAACGTCCTGGTCTCCGACGCCGGAGCGCGGGGGCTGGTAGTGGTCCACCGGGCCGACCGGACCCGCATCGGGGCCGACGGTACGGTCTGGGCGGAGGCCGGGGCGCCGATGGCCGCGCTGGCCCGGGAGACGGCGGCCCGCGGCCTGGCCGGGCTGGAGTGGGCGGCGGGGCTCCCCGGCACCGTCGGCGGGGCGGTGGTGGGCAACGCCGGCGCCTTCGGGGGCGACGTGGCCTCGGTGCTGCGCAGCGTCACCCTGCTGGCGCCCGATGGGGAGGTGACCGAGCGGCCCGCCGAGTGGATGGAGTTCTCCTACCGGGAGAGTCGGATCAAGCGGACCCCGCGCCCGGCGCGGCCCGTCATCCTGGCGGCGACGTTTGCCCTGGCGCCCGGTGACCCGGCCGCGCTGGTGGCCCATATAGACGAAATTCTGGCCTGGCGGCGCACCCGCCACCCGTCGGGAGCCACAATGGGGTCCACGTTCAAGAACCCGCCCGGAAACCACGCAGGGCACCTGATAGAGCAGGCCGGGCTGAAGGGGTACCGCATCGGCGGGGCGATGGTTTCGGAACTGCATGCCAATTTTCTCATCAATACCGGCTCCGCCACCGCCGCCGACGTCCGGGCCCTCATCCAGCACATCCAGGCCGAAGTGGAGCAACGGTTTGGGGTCCGCCTGGAGCCGGAGGTTGAATTCATTGGGTGGGACGCGGACGAGCGCGGATGAACGCGGATGGATTTTGTGAACACGGGGGTCATTTTGGGGACGCGGACGAGCGCGGATGAACGCGGATGGATTTTGTGAACACGGGGGTCATTTTGGGGACGCGGACGAGCGCGGATGAACGCGGATGGACGTTGAAATGATGAGTCCACTGCAAAAACTCATCGCAGAGAACGCGGAGAGCGCAGAGATTTTCTTTAATAATGCTCTGCGTACTCTGCGGTCTCTGCGATAAAGAACCCTTTTTGCAGTGAAGTCAATGATCAATACGGATAAACACGGAGGTCGTTTTTAGGGGACGTAGACAAGCGCAAATGAATGTGGATGCATATGGATTTGCGAGGGGGTAAGAATGGCCCTGGCAGCCCTCAAGCATCAGGAGATTACGGACAAAATTCTTCACGCTTTCTTTAAGGTGGTCTATCCCCAACTGGGATATGGTTTTTTGGAAAAAGTTTATGAGAATGCGATGGTCATTGCGCTCAGAGAGGCAGGTCTGCGGGTTCAACCGCAGGTCCGAATCCCGGTATACTTTCATGGACAGCTGGTGGGGGAATACTTTGCCGATTTGCTGGTTGAGGAGGCCGTTATCGTGGAATTAAAATCGGTCTCTCAACTGAGTCGGGAACATGAGGCGCAACTCCTGAACTATTTACGGGCAACACCCTACGAGGTGGGGCTCCTGCTCAATTTTGGTCCCAGGCCCGACTTCTGTCGCCTGGCTTTTGACAACGAAAGGAAAACCGTGACCTGGAAACAATCGTAAGATGAAAAAATCCGCGTTTATCCGCGTTCATCCGCGTCCTATGGAGACGAGAATGGGCAGGATACGAGTGGGGGTGCTGTTTGGCGGGCGGTCGGGGGAGCACGAGATCAGTCTGATCTCGGCCCGCTCGGTGATGCGGGTGATGGACCCGGAGAAGTACGAGGTGGTGCCCATTGGTATCACCAAAGAGGGGCGCTGGCTGGCCTCGGGCGACCCGATGGCTGCGCTATCACAGGGCGACGAGGGCCTCAGCAGCCCCGTCGCGCTCCTGGGCGACCCGGCCTGCCGGGGGATGGTCTCCCTGAGGGAACTGGAGCCGCACCTGGCCCGCGCGCTCCTGGCCCAACTGGACGTCGTCTTCCCGGTCCTGCACGGGCCCTACGGCGAGGACGGGACGGTCCAGGGGCTGCTGGACCTGGCGGGTATCCCGTACGTCGGCGCGGGGGTAGCGGCGTCGGCGCTGGGGATGGACAAGGCCCTCTTCAAGGACCTGATGCGGGCCCACGGGATTCCCGTCGTCAAGTACATCGTGGTCAAGCGCCGGGAGTGGGAGCGGGAACCGAAGGGGGTACTGAACCGGGTGGAGCAGGAACTGGGGTACCCGGTCTTCACCAAACCGGCCAACCTGGGCTCCAGCGTCGGGGTAAATAAGTGTCGGAATCGGGAGGAACTGGCACGGGGACTGGCGGACGCGGCCCAGTACGACCGGAAACTGCTGGTGGAGGCGGCGGTCCCTCAGGCGCGGGAGATTGAGGTGAGCGTCCTGGGAAACGATGACCCCATCGCCTCGGTGCCGGGGGAGATCATCCCCAGCCGGGAGTTCTACAGTTACGCCGCCAAGTATCTGGACGACGGCGACCGGGCGTCCAAACTGTTGATCCCGGCGCCGCTTCCGCAGGAATTGGCGGAGCGGGCGCGGGAACTGGCCCTTCGGGCCTATCTGGCGGTGGACTGTGCCGGGATGGCGCGGGTGGACTTTCTGCTCTCGCGGGAGACAGGGGAACTCTACGTGAGCGAGTTGAACACCATTCCCGGCTTCACGGCAATCAGCATGTACCCGAAACTTTGGGAGGCCAGCGGCATCCCCTACCCGGAGTTGATTGACCGGTTGATCGGACTGGCGCTGGAGCGGCAGGCCGACCGGGCACGGAATCGGGTGTCGTATCAGCCGGAGGAGTAGGAGGCAGTCTATGCTGACAAAACTGATTGTAAAGAACTTTAAGATGTTCACTGAGGCTGAGATAGATCTCGCTGACCGGGTCGTTTTTGTTGGACCAAACAATTCAGGGAAGACCTCTGCCCTTCAAGCGATTGCCTTATGGGATGTGGGGGTGAAACGCTGGCTGGAGCGGCGCGGCAGTGAAAACATTCCGGCAGAGCGGGCAGGGGTGACCGTTGGACGACAGGATTTGATCTCCATTCCCGTTCCTTCAGCAAAATTGCTGTGGCGTGATTTGCACGTCCGTGAAGTGAAAAGGGCGGGGGGGAAACCACAGACTCGCAACGTGCGGATTGAGATCGGGGTTGAAGGGGTTACAGGGGAGAAGAGGTGGGAATGCCGCCTGGAATTTGATTATGCCAATGAAGAGTCTATCTATTGCCGCCCCCCTCTTGGATCGGACGGTCGCCGTATGGAGGTTCCCGCTCACTTACGGGACCTCCGGGTGGCTTACCTGCCGCCGATGTCCGGGCTGGCGGCGCGGGAGGACCGACTGGAAATCGGTTCTATCCGTATGCGATTGGGCGAGGGACGTACCGCGGAGGTTTTACGGAACCTTTGCTGGCAGGTCCTCCAGGGGGAAAACGGAGAGCAGAAGTGGGAGCAAATCTGCAGTTACATAGAGCGTCTTTTCGGTTCACGCCTCAACCGCCCCCAATATATCGCGGAACGAGGGGAGATTACCATGAGTTATCGTACTCGTTCCGGTACCACGCTGGATATTTCTGCTACCGGGCGAGGAGAGCAACAGACCTTGCTTTTGCTGGCTTACATGGCGATTCATCCCGGTGCAGTGCTCCTGTTTGATGAGCCGGATGCCCACCTGGAAATCTTACGCCAGCGGCAGATTTATGAAGTCCTTTCTGAGCAGGCAGAACGCACGAACAGTCAGTTGATTGCCGCCAGCCACTCTGAGGTCCTGCTGAATGAGGCTGCCAGGAGAGATGTGGTCGTTGCTTTTGTAGGGAAACCCCACCGAATTGACGACCGCGGTAGTCAATTACTGAAAGCCCTGCGGGACATCGGTTTTGAAGATTATTACCAGGCCGAGAACACCGGGTGGGTTCTGTATTTAGAAGGCTCAACGGATTTAGCCGTTCTGTGTACCTTTGCCCAACGATTGAATCATCCGGCTCAATCTGCACTGGAGCGCCCATTTGTCCATTATGTCGCCAATCAACCGCCCAAGGCTCGGGAGCACTTTTATGGTTTGCGGGAAGCGAAACCGGACCTGGTCGGGATTGCCATTTATGACCGATTAGAGCGGGAACCGCCCGCCGATCCCACTTTGAAACAGATGATGTGGTCCCGGCGTGAACTGGAGAACTATTTGTGCCAGCGGGAAACCCTTTTGGCATACGCCGAGGCGGAAGGGCGTAAGCAAGAAGGAGCGTTATTTGCCCAGAGATGGCGGCAATTCATGGAGGAAGCGATCCAAGAAGTTGAGCAGGCTTTAAAAACTCTGGGAAGGGATCCCTGGGGGACGGACATCAAAGCCAGTGAGGAGTTTCTGGAGCCTCTGTTCAAACGGTTTTATGAGAAGTTGGGCTTACCCAACAAGATGTCCAAGACCAATTATCACATTTTAGCCGAATTTGTCCCTCCAGAGGCCGTTGACCCAGAAATTTTGCAAAAATTAGATGCGATCTGGGAAACGGCTCAGAGGGCAACCCCAAGGCAGGATTAAGCGAACGGGGCTGAGAACACTTATGCCCGGCGGTATCATCTCAGCCTGAGCGTCTATCGCGACTCCGGTCGCCGGGCCGAGTACGTGCGCCGGAGGGCCTTTGATCGGCTGCAGATGGAGCAGATGATTCTGGATTGGGTGCGTTCCTATGGTCATATAACCACGCGGGATGTCATGGAGTTGTGCCGGGTAAACCGTTACCAGGCAGTATATCTGTTACAACAACTGGTAAGGAGCAGACGTCTTGAGCGAATTGGCGCAGGACGCAACATCGCTTATCGTCTGAGGGAGTAAAATTGGGAAATGTGGAAAAGTGTGGAAAGTGTGGAAAAATGTGGAATTCAACACTTTTTGAGCGTTTTCGTGAACACACTGATGCGATTCTATGAGGGAAAAGATGCCCCCAGCACGACGAGGCAGTAGACGGCGGCAGAATTTCCGGCAGAGCGTCCCGTTGGTCATCGGTGGCAGGACGACGGCCCGGCCCACTCCCACGCGCCCGGCGGCTATGCTGGGCAGTATGGGGGGAATTGCCCTGCTGGGGCTGGTCCTGTGGTTCGCCTTCAGCCCCCCATTCTACATCACCAGCGCGCAGGTGGTGGGAGCCCAGCGGGTCCCGCCGCAGGCCGTGTTCGTCGCCAGCGGACTGGAACGGCTGCACATTCTCTGGGCCAACCCCCGCACGGCAGAGCGACGCATCCTGGAGAATATTCCGTCCATAGAGCGGGTGCGGGTCTCCTGCCAGTTGCCGGCCCGGTGCGTCATCGCCGTCACCGAACGGGAGGTGATGGCGGCCTGGGAGCAGGGCGGGGTCTACTACTGGGTGGACCGGGCGGGCGGCGCCTTCCCGGCGGCCGGGCCGCTGGCGGGGGAATGGCAGGTCAGCGGGCCCATCCCCACCGATAAACGGGGGCTGGTGGTCCAGGACGTGCTGGTCGGGCTGGAGGAACTGGAACGACTGGGAGTTCGTCCGGGCCCGATTCTCTATCGGCCCGGTCGCGGGCTGGTACTGGAAGACCCGGCGGGCTGGCGGGTGGTCGTGGGCCAGGGGACGGGAATGGCCCGCCGGCTCCAGGTCTACCTGAAAATCCGCGCCCATTTGGTGGCCAGGGGGATCACCCCCCGGTTCGTGGACGTCCGCTTCCCGGACGCGCCGTATTATTCGGTGACCAACGATTGGTAGGGGCAACCCTTGCGGTTGCCCCAGGGCAGGGGCAGGCCCTGCGCCTACACGGTCACCCAACCCTTGCGGTTGCCCTATCCGGAGGGCCGTATGGAGCAGACGGTCGTCGGCATAGATGTGGGTTCCAGCAAAATCTGTACCCTGGTGGGGGAAATCCGGGAGGACGTGGGCCTGCGCGTCATCGGCGTGGGCATCGCCCCCTCGCGCGGCCTGCGCAAAGGCTCCGTCGTCAACCTGACCGAGGCAACGGCCGCGATCGCGGCCTCGGTCCAGGAGGCGGAACGGTCTTCCGGCTACCGGATTGAGCGAGCCTACGTCAGCCTCAGCGGCCCACATATCACGTCCCTCAACAGCCGGGGGGTCATCGCCGTCCCCCGCCGGGAGGAGGGGATCGCGGTGGAGGACGTGGACCGGGCGCTGGACGCGGCGGGCGCCGTCGCCATACCGTATAACCGGGAACTGCTCCACGTCATCCCCCGCCACTACATCGTGGACGGACAGGAGGGGGTGCGGGACCCGGTGGGGATGCACGGGTTCCGGCTGGAAGTGGAGGCCCACGTCATCACCGCGTCCTCTATGGCGATCCAGAATCTGGTCAAGTGTGTCGCCGCTGCCGGGGTGGAGGTGGACGAAATGGTCCTGGGGCCGCTGGCGGCGGGGGACGCCGTCCTCACGGAGAACGAGCGGGAGGTCGGGGTGGTGCTGGTGGACATCGGCGGCGGCACCACCGACATCGCCATTTTCATTGACGGCACCGTCTGGCATACGGCGTCGCTGGGCATCGGCGGGGAGTACATCACCAACGACATCGCCATTGGCCTGCGGCTGCCCACCGAGGTCGCCGAGCAGGTGAAGGTGCGCTACGGGCACGCCCGCCCGGCCCAGGTGGGCCAGGACGAGCGGTTCCCGGCGGAGCCGTTCGGTGAGAGCGGCCCGCAGATGCTCCCCCGCTGGAAGATGGCGGAGATCATTGAGGCCCGCGCAGCGGAAATTCTGGAGATGGTTCAGACGGACATCAAGCGCTCCGGCTACGACGGTCTGCTTCCGGCGGGCGTCGTCCTCTGCGGGGGAGTGGCCCAGTTGCCCGGCATGCCGGAACTGGCGCGGGAGGTGCTGGGGCTGCCGGTCCGGGTGGGTCGGCCACAGGGGCTGGTGGGGCTGGTGGACCGGATCAGCGGCCCGGCCTTCGCCGTCTCGGCCGGCCTGATGGGCTGGGGGATGACCGCCGACGCCCGCCGCCCGCTGCCCAGAGGCGGGCCGTCGCTGGGGAAACGGCTCCGGGAGTGGCTGCGCGCCCTGCTCCCCGGATAACCTATTTCACGCTTCACGTTTCACGTTTCACGTTTCACATCCCACGTCCTGGAGGTCGCTCATGAAACCGTCCGAAAACTTCGCCCGAATCCGTGTAGTCGGGGTTGGCGGCGGCGGGAGCAACGCCGTCAACCGGATGATAGAGACGGGCATCGCCGGGGTGGACTTCATCGCCGTCAACACCGATGCCCAGGCGCTCATGCTCTCCAACGCGCCCACCCGCGTGCGCATCGGCGACAAACTGACGCGCGGGCTGGGCGTCGGCGGTAATCCGGAACTGGGCCGCAAGGCCGCCGAGGAGTCGGTGGACGAACTCTACCAGGTCCTGGACGGCTCCGACATGGTCTTCATCACCGCCGGGATGGGCGGCGGGACGGGGACCGGAGCCTCGCCGGTCGTCGCCAAAATCGCCCGCGAGATGAATGCCCTGACCATTGGCATCGTCACCCGCCCGTTCTTCTTTGAGGGGAAGAAGCGGGCCGAACTGGCGGCGGCGGGCATTGAGGCCCTGAAGGAGCAGGTGGACACCCTCATCGTCATCCCCAACGACCGCCTGCTGGAGATTGTGGAGAAGCGGGTCAGTCTCCAGGACGCCTTCCGCCTGGCGGACGACGTTCTCCGGCAGGGCATCCAGGCCATTTCGGAGGTCATCACCGTCCCGGGCCTCATCAACCTGGACTTCAACGACGTCCGGGCTGTGATGTCCGAGGGCGGCGCGGCGCTGATGGCGGTGGGCCAGGGCAGCGGCGAGAACCGGGCCCAGGAAGCGGCCCAGCAGGCCATTTCCAACCGCCTGCTGGACATCACCATTGACGGCGCCCAGCGCATCCTCTTCAACATCACCGGCGGGCCCGACATGAGTCTGCACGAGGTCTACGAGGCGGCGACGGTCATCCGTGAGACGGCCCACCCGGATGTGGACCTGCGGTTCGGCGCGGTGATTGACGAGGAAATGGGCAACACGGTGCGCATCACTCTGATCGCCACCGGCTTTGACGCCGGACAGCGCCCGCCGAAGGCGGCCCGGGTTCCCGCGCGGGAGACTCTGGAGCGCCCGGTGCCCGTCTTTGATAAGGACGACCTGGAGATTCCCGCCTTCCTGCGCCGCCGGACCGGGTAATGTTTCACCCCGAAGACACCCAGGCACGAAGTTTATATTTTTTCTTCGGGCCTTGGTGATAAATCCTGGAGGTGCATATGGCGGAGGGCGTCGGCCTGACCGCACGCTCGTCCCTGAAAGAGGCCATTCCGGCTTTTCAGGACTACATGCGCGCGCGGGATTTCAGCCAGTATACCATTCGCTCCTTCACCTCAGACCTGCGCATCCTGGGCGAGTACATCGGTATGGAGACGGCGGTGGGCGACATCGGCACCCGTGACCTGAACCGATTCGTCCACTGGCTCACCGACGAGCGGGACGTCCCCTGCACGCCCAAGTCCCTCTCCCGGCGGATCACCACCCTCAAGGTCTTCTTCGGCTGGCTGGCGGAGACGGGCGTCCTGCCGGAGGACCCGGCTGCGCCGGTCATCCACCGACCGGTGCTGACCGGTCCGCCCCGGATCCTGCGCGACGAGGAGATCGCGCGCGTGCTGGAGGTGACGGAGGCCCTGCGCCGTGCCGACCCCCCGGATGCCCGCCCCCATCTCCTGGTCACCCTGCTCCTGCACACTGGCATCAAAAAGGGCGAGTGCATGAACATCGCGCTGGACCACATAGACCTCTCCGACCCGGCGCGGCCGATGTTGTGGGTGCGGTACGCCAGCCCGCGCCGCAAGCACAAGGAACGACGCCTGCCGCTGCCCGCCGACTGGCCCGCCGTTCTGGCCGAATACCGCGCCCAATACGACCCCCAGGACCGACTCTTTCCCTGCACCGCGCGCAATCTGGAGTACGTGCTGGACGACGTGGCCCGGCAGGCCGGGCTGACCGGAGGCCTCTCCTTTGAGACGTTGCGCTGGACCTGCGCGGTACGCGATTACCGCGCAGGCATGACCCCGGAGCAGTTGCGGCAAAAACTGGGCCTTACCCGCATCTCCTGGCGGGAAGTGGAGCCCAAAATCGCCCGATTGGCGGAGAAAGGGTAAAAAACCACGTAACTATTCAGCCGATTGAAATCGTCCTCCCTGGGCACTTCGTGCTGGTTGTCGGCCTCCGCCGACAACCCTCAGTGCGCATTATGAGAGCGCTGGTCGGTGAAGGCCGACCAAAGGCCTGCGGCCCAGGAAGGGTGACTTCAGTCAGCGCTGAATAGTTACAGCGCCTGAATAGTTACAAAACCACGACGACACCAGGGCACCAAGAAGCCATAGTTAGGGCGGCTCGTGAGGTAAGGGCATTCGCGGCTTTGAGAGGGGGTGGCGGGTGGCCCACGCAGAGGAACGACGAAAGAGATAGCCTGTCCGCGCTTTGTGGGCAGGCCGCCTACCCGGCAGAAAGGTGCGGCGTTCAGGTTCAGCCGCCTGAACACCCATTACACCCGATGCGCTTCCGCCCCAGCCGGCGGAGGGGGGCGCACCCAGGGAGGGAGCCAGGTCGCGGAGGAGGTCACGCCGCGGTCGCGCGCAGGTGAAACCCTCCGTTAGATGCTCAAAAAGAAAGCAAACATGTCAAGAATCCTGATACTTGGTGGCACAGGTTATACTGGTCAGTTGATCGCGCAGCATTTATTAGACCAATCCAAAGCGGATATTACGATTGCAACACGACACCTGGATAAAGCGCAAGCATTTGCCGATAAACTGAATCAGCAATACTCTGGCCATCGCGTCAAAGCGGTCCACGCGGATGCTTCGCAAACCGATTCACTGCGCCTGGCATTTGCAGAGCATACGATGGTCATGGTCGCCGCACCCACCACCGCGTATGCTGAAAATGTCGTGCGAACCTCCCTGGAAATGGGGTTGGACTACCTGGACATACAACTCGGCGCTCGGAAATTCGCTTTGTTGCAATTATTGGCGGATGAAATTGAACGCGCCGGTCGTTGTTTCATCACAGAAGCCGGTTTCCACCCCGGTTTGCCCTCCGCGTTGGTGCGCTATGCCGCTGCCCATTTGGATAGCATTGAGAGCGCCATCACCCTGGGTTATCTGAACATGGGGAAGGACTTGCCATATTCAGAAGCGGTGGATGAGTTGATTGAGAGTTTCAAAGAATACAACGGTCAGGTCTTCAAAAACAACCAGTGGACAAAACCCACTTCATTGGAGATGCGCGCCTGTGATTTTGGCGGCGATATAGGGCGCAGGCGGTGCTATTCAATGTTTTTCGAGGAGTTGCGTCCCTTGCCCTCTATGTTCCCCTCGCTGCGTGAAACCGGCTTTTACATATCCGAAATGCACTGGATGTTAGATTGGGTGGTGATGCCGATAACCTGGGCCTGGCTTAAGATAGCGCCGAAGGCCGTCCGTCCCATCGGTAAATTCTTGTGGTGGGGGATGCGCACCTTTCACAAACCACCCTACCGTGTTGAACTCCAGGTTCAGGCTGTTGGCTTCAAAGATAGGCGCCGGGTCGCGTTACAGGCAAGCGTTGCACACCCCGATGGGTACGAACTGACTGCCATCCCGGTCGTCGCGACCTTGCTGCAATATCTGGATGGTTCTGCCAGAAAGCCCGGCCTCTGGATGATGGGACACCTGGTTGATCCGCTCCGTCTTATGAAAGATATGGAGAAGATGGGTGTAGTGTGTTCTATCAGGATTCAGTCAGGAGAAGCGCAGAGTTTTTAAACACCCAGCGGCCAACAACGGGCTGCAGGCGAAGCTGCTCTGCTGCGCTCCGCAACACGCTTGACCCCTACCGTAAATTATGAATTTCAAAATGGACAAAACCCAATCCCACCCCGTCCTGATTGACGGTTCCCGGCTCATCGCCGAGGCCTGTGTCCGGGCCGGGGCCGACGCCTACGTCGGCTACCCGATTACCCCGGCCAGCCTCATCTTCTTCTACGCCAGCCGCCGCTTCCCCATCGCGCTGCCGGCCCCGGACGAAATCACTGCCCTGCAGTGGATGGCGGGCCTCTCCGCCGCCGGACACCTCCCGGTCTCCGCCACGTCCTTTCCGGGATTCGCCCTGATGGTGGAGTCCGTCAACATGGCCTATATGGTGGAACTCCCCATGCTGGTCATCCTGGTCCAGCGGCTGGGGCCGGCCACCGGTACGGCGACGGCGGGCGCCCAGGGCGACCTCCTGCTTCTGAACGGCCTCATCTCCGGCGGCTACCCGCTCCCCGTCTTCTGCATCTCCGACCTGGAGGACTGCTGGCTCCTCCCCCCCGTCGCGCTGCAGACGGCGGTGGACCTGCGCACGCCGGTGGTGCTCCTCACCTCCAAAGAGATGGTGATGACCCAGGAGAGCTTTGACCTGGCGCGCCTGGCGGAGATAGAACCGGTCCGCCGGACTTTCTACGAGGGCCCCGGCCCATATTGTACCTACGACGCCGGCGACGGGCTGGTCCCGCCCTTCCTGCCGGTGGGCAACGGCCAGCACCAGATCCGGCTGAACGCCTCCACCCACGACCGTTGTGGCATCATCCAGCACACCAGCGACGAGGCGATGGCCAACACCCGCCGCCTGCAGGCCAAAGTGGAGGCCGGGACCCCGGTCCTGTACCACCTGGACGAGCAGGAGGAGGCGGAGATACTGGTGGTGACGTACGACATCACCACCGGCGCGGCGCGCGAGGCGGTGACCGCGCTCCGGGCGCAGGGCGTTCCCGTCTCCCTCCTGGTCCTCCGGACGCTCCTGCCGCTCCCCACCGTCTATCTGGAAACGATAGACCGCTACCCGCGCGTGGTGGTGGCCGAGGAGAACCACCAGGGCCAACTGGCGCATCTTCTCTTCGGACGGCGCATCCCGCCCCACGTCCGGACCGTCACCGCCATAGGGCGGATGATCCGACCCGACGAAATTGTAGGGGCAACCCTTGCGGTTGCCCCCCTTGCGGTTGCCCTCTGATGGGCAGGGGCAAGCCAGGGCAGGGGCAAGCCAGGGCAGGGGCAAGCCAGGGCAGGGGCAAGCCAGGGCAGGGGCAAGCCCTGCCCCTACGATGAACCCGATGGGTGTTTTATGAATGGTTTCCTGATCAAACCCGAACTTCCATACTGCAAAGGCTGCGGGCATCACCTCATCGTCCGCAACACCGTGAAGGCGCTGGAGGCACTGGGCGCGTCCCCGCTGGATGTGGTCCTGGTGACCGACATCGGCTGTCACGGCATCGTGGACGGCCACTTCGCCACCCACACCGTCCACGGCCTCCACGGACGGTCCGTCGCGCTGGCGGCGGGCATCGCCATGGGCCTCCCACCGCAGAAGGGGCCGGGCACGTCCCGCCCGTACGTCATCGTCTACATCGGCGACGGTGGCGCCACCATTGGCCTCCAGCACATCCTGGAGGTAGCGCGGATGAATGTGGACCTGACCGTCGTCGTCCACAACAATATGCTCTACGGGATGACGGGCGGGCAGCCCAGCGGCCTGACCCCCACCGGCTTCCGGACCGTCCTGACGCCCCAGGGGTATCCCCTCCCCCACCACGACCTGCCCCGCCTGGTGCTGGACGCCGGCGCCCCGTTTGCGGCCCGTGTCGTCGGCCTGGGCGACTTCTCCGACGTCCTCCGCCAGGCGCTGGAAGTGGAGGGCTTCGCGCTGGTGGAGGTGCTGGAAATCTGCGTCAGTTACGGCGTGAAAATGAACCCGGACCTGCGGCTGAAGGAACTGGCCCAAGAGGCCGGGTACGAGCCGGGCATCTGGACGGGCCCCTCCCGCCCGGCCTTCCGCCCGTCCCGCCGGGAGACCTCTTCGCTGCTGGATGTGCCCGCCGTCCCCTGCCGCTATACCTCTCCGCTGGAGGGGCGGATGACCCTCATCCTGGCGGGTTCGGCGGGCGAGGGCGTCCAGCAGGCGGCGGAGTTGCTGGCCCAGGCGGCGATGGCGTCGGGTCTCCACGCCACCAAAAAGGGCAGTTACCCGGTCACCGTGGGGGTGGGGTTCTCCACGGCGGAGATTGTCCTTTCCCGTGCGCCGGTCCTCTACCACGGCGTCCCCCAGCCGGACGCGGTCATCGTCACCTCGGCGGACGGGCTGGCGAACCAGCGGGAGCGCATCCGCCGGATGACGGGCGGCGTCCTCTGGCTGGACGCGTCGCTGCCGGTGCCGGAGACGGGGGCGGAGGTGCGGGTGGCGGATTTCCGGGGACGGGCGGGGGCGCGCAACGCGGCGCTCTACGCCCTGCTGACCTTCCTGCGGGAGACCGGGGTCATCCCCGCCGACGCCTTTCTGGAGACGGTGCGGGAGAGCCCCATCGGCAAACACGTGGACGTGAGCGGGTGGTAACGTGTCCGGCACTGCCGAAAGTGCCGGGCACGTTCCGATCCACAAACACGAGGGGGTTGGGGGCGGCGAAGCCGCCCCAACCCCCTCGCGTTTTGCCGGGTGGCGAGCAATTTACCCCTTCAGAGCCCCCGCCAGAACGCCCCGGATGAAGTACCGCCCCAGGAAGAGGAAGAAAGAGAGCGGAATCAGGACCCCGATCAGCGCCGAGGCCATCTGGATATTGTAGAGGGCCACGAAACTCCCCTTCACCTCGGCCAGTTTGACCTGAATGGTCGTTGTGCTCGGCGTGGAAAGGGTCAGAGCCAGCAAGAATTCATTCCAGACCTGCGTGAAGACAATGATGGCCGTGGAGGCATACGCGGGCAGAGAGATGGGAGAGACCACCCGGAAGAAGATTTGCAGTCGGTTGGCCCCGTCCACCTGGGCCGCCTCTTCCAGTTCCCTGGGAATGGACAGGAAGAACGTTCCCATTAAAACGGAGGCCAGCGGAACATTCAGGATCAGGTAACTCACGATCAGCCCCGCGTGGGTCAGCGCCAGGCGGGTCTTCGCCATAAACTGGACCAGCGGGATCAGGATGACCTGATAGGGCAAATACAGAGCGACACCCACCAGGATGAACAGGACCCGTACGAATGCAGAGCGGGAGCGACTCAGATAGTACCCCCCCAGTCCCCCGAAGAACGCGGCCAAAAGGGTGACGGCGAAGGAGATGATAGAGGAGTTAATCAAAGACGGATAGACCAGCCGAAAGGCCTCCGCGTAGTTCTGAAATTGCAGATTCCGGGTCGGGATCAGGTAGGCCCGCTGGCTGATCTCCACGGGCGTCTTCAGGGAGGTGACGACCATCACGTAGATAGGCAGAACGTACACTCCGGTCAGCACCAGAGTGACGAGCAGGATAATCAGTCGGGTGGAGAGGTCTCGGGTTCTCATTCAAACCACTTCCGGAAGGCGTAGATGGTATAGGGTTTTGTTTGCCATCGCGCAGTCTTGAGATATAATTAGAAAGGGGGACTGGTCAGGTGGCAATTGTGGGGAGGATAAGTCATCCCCCGGAGAGGAGAAAAAGGCCCCGTCCCCCCACCCACGCAGTACCGGGACCCGCGTTGACCGCGTCCAAGATCAGAGAGCGATGGTCAGAGAGAACCTGCAGAGGGGGATAACAGCCGCTAAGGGGGGCCGGAAAGGGGAGGCTCGCGCGGCCTTCCGGGCCGTGCTGGTGGAGGACCCGACCAATGAGACGGCCCTCCTCTGGCTGGCTTACCTGACCGATGACCCCCGCGCCTCTCTGGCCTACATCGCGCGGGCGCTGGAGGCCCGCCCCGATAGCCAGCGGGCCTATGCGGCACTGCACTGGGCCCGCCGACGCCTGGCCGAGCAGGCCGCGCATCCCGTCGCGCCGCCTCCAGTCATCTCCTCTCAGGCCTCCCGGCCCGCGGAAAAAGCATCTCCCACACCACCCCAGCAGGCCATCCAGACAACTCGTTGGTGGCTACCGGTCCTCTGGCTCCTTCTTATCCTCCTGGGCCTGGGCGCTCTCTGGTTGGATGGATGGGCCCCCCAATCCCTGATGGCCATGTTCGCCCCCTCTCCCACGTACACCCCCACTCCCACGGCGACCTGGACTCCGACTCCCACTTCCACTCCAACCTTCACTCCGACACCAACCTCAACGCCGACCGCCACGCCGACACCGACGCCCACCTCAACACCGACCCCCACTCCCACCCCGACCCCTTTGCCGACACCGACCCGCCGTCCGCCCACCGCGACCCCCGTCCCGCCGCCCGCGCCTGCGAACGAAGACCGCTGGATTGACGTGGACCTGACCCGGGAGGTGCTGACAGCGTACGAGGGAAACACCCCGGTGCGGGTGGTGGTGGTCTCCACCGGCCTGCCCCGAACGCCGACGCCCACCGGGCAGTTCCGCATCTGGGCCAAACTCCGCTACGATGACATGTCCGGGCCGGGCTACTACCTCCCCGATGTCCCCTACGTGATGTACTTCTACGGCGGTTACAGCCTGCACGGCACCTACTGGCACAACAACTTCGGTCGCCCGATGAGCCACGGCTGCGTCAACCTGCCCACCCCAGAGGCGGAGTGGCTCTTCAACTGGGCCGAAGTGGGGACACTGGTCAACATCCATTACTGATCCCCACCTACTGCCAGAACTGGGGCAGGTACTCCCGGTACGTGGTCAGATAATCGTCCAGAATCCGCTGGGCCACCTCTATATCGGTGACCACCGGGTCCAGAAGCAGGCACTGGAGCGCGGCCCGTCGGTCGCCGTTGACCGCCGCGTCCACGCACAACCGGGCCACCGCAATTTCGCGCCGGCACAACTCCGCGATGGGCTCCGGCAGCGCCCCCACGCAGACTCCCTGCACCCCGGCCCCGGTGACCATGCCGGGCACCTCCACAATCGCCCCCTCCGGCAGGTTGGAGATGGCGCCCCGATTGGGCACGTTGACCGCCAGGTGGTAGTGTCGCCCCGCCCCCGCGATGTTCTCAATCATCTCCAGCGCCCCCTCGCTATCCGCCTCAGCGAGAGAGTCCAGGCTCAGCCGACCGTCGGCCAGGCGGGCCATCTCCTCATGCCGAACTCCCCGCACCTGCTCCCAGATGTCCCACTCATACAGGTCCAGGCTGTACTTCTCCCACGGACGGGTGACGGGGTCGCTGACCCAGGGCAGATACTCGGAGAGGTGCTCGTCGCCGGGAACGGGGAACAGTCCGAAAATCTCGTACATCCGACGGGTCAGTGGCTCAAAGGCGGGGTCCATGTGCGCCCAGCGGGCCGCAAACAGGGGATAGAGGTCTTCGCCCGTCCGCCGGTCCCGCACGCTCAGCATCCAGGTGAAGTGGTTCAGGCCGGCGGCCTGGATGTCCAGCCGCTCCACCGCCTGCCAGATGACCACCTCGCGCACCGGAATCGTGGCGAGGGACGCGCGGGTATCGGTGAACCCATCGGGGACGGTAAACCCCAGGTCCGCCGCCAGGGCCAGGCCCACCACCGAGTAGCCCACGTAAATCTGATGGCAGAGGCCAACAACTTTGATGCGACTATAGCGGGCAATCGCATCGCAGATGCGGACCATGGGGTTGGTGTAGTTGATGAGCCAGGCGTCGGGGCAGAGGCGCTCCATGTCCCGCACAATCTCCATGACCGGGCCGATGTTGCGGGCCGCGTGGGCAAACCCGCCCGGCCCCCCGTTCTCAGCGTAGGGCTGACGGACACCGTACCGGAGAGGAATCTCATAGTCCATCTGCCACAGCCGCTCGCGCGGCGTTACCTCAATGGAGAGGACGACGAATCCGGCCCCCTCCAACGCCTCGGCATGGTGGGTGTGGGTGGTCACCGTCATCCGGGAATCCCATTCCCGGTTGAGCCGTTGGGCCAGACGGCCCACCAGCGCCAGAGCGTCGGCGTTGCGGTCCACCAGCGCCAGGTGGCTCTCCCGCAGGCGCGGGCTCCGCATCAGCGCGGCCAGGGTATTCAGCCCGAAACTGGCGCTGCCTGCTCCGATGACGACGATTTTGGTTGGAAGCACGTCTTTCCTCCTGTGTTCTTAACTTTACCCGCATCTTTGGGGAAAATGGACAGTACTCCAGGCCCTGGATGCCCTCTGGGATGTGGGTAAAATCAAGCGGTTGCCTCTGAGGTTCGGACATAACGTGCCAGGTACTTCCAAAAGTGCCTGGCACGTTCGCGGAGGGCTACGGCCGCGCGCTTCGCAGCACCAGCGGCAGGTAGACCCAATACCGCCGCGCGGTGGTGAAGGTGGCCTGGGCGGACCCGCTCCCGGCGTTGTTGGAGACGAAGTACACCGTGTTGACGACGGTGCGGTTGTAGAGGTCGGGGTCAGTGCCCACCGTGGCCGTAAAGGCCAGAGTGACCTGCGCGCCGCCCACCAGGTCACCCGTCCAGGTGATGACGCCGCTATCGTAGACGGCATCCGTCGGCTGCTGGACCTGCCCGCCGAAGGTCACCTCCACCGGCAGCGCGTCCGTCAGCACGACGCCGACGGCCTCGCTGGGTCCACTGTTGGCGAGAGTGATGGTGTAGGTGACCACGCCGCCGGGCGGGACGTCGGCCTGCGGCGAGACCGACTTGGCGATGGTCAGCACTGGCGGACCGATGACAGTGAAAGAAGCCTCCGCACTTCCGAAGCCCACTCCCTCTGCAACGAAGTGGGCTACGTTAGCGACTTCCTGCCTGTAAAGGCCGTAGTCCACATTCAGTGTGGCCGTGAAGGCCAGGGTGACCTGGTCATTACCCATTACTGTGCCCGCCCAGGTGATCGTCCCTTCGGCCTCCTCGGCGCCTTCCGGGCGCTCTGTCCAGCCGCCGAACGTCACAGCGGCAGGAAGCGTATCGGTGAATACCACGGGGACATCCGTCGCGTTGGGGTTGGAGAGGGTCACTGTGTAGGTCACCACGCTGCCCAGCGGCACGTCCGACACAGGCTCCACCCTCTTGTTCATCCGCAGATTGTACATCAGCACGAGCAAATCATCCGGCCGGTCGGGGTGCATCCGGTAGTTGCGGACCCGCAGGCGGGGGCCGTCGTAGTCCTCGGAGACCAGGCCCGCCACGATGACCCGGTCCAGCACCTGGATGCCCTCCCAGGTGCCGTTGTAGCCGTCCAGGAAGGCCCGCACCGGCCCGCTCCCGTCGTCCACCCAGAGGGTGCTCCGGTCCGCCGAGACGGCCGTCACCGTGCCGCTGACCACCGCCAGCCACCCCTCGTAGGCCTCCAGCGTGGCGCTGACCGTCCGCAGGGGCAACGGGATGCTCCCCGTCACCGCCAGGGTCGGGCTGGGGACGCAGGTCCGGGTCAGCACCTGCACCTGCTCGCTCTCAAAGAACTGGATTTCCGTATCCCCCTGGTAGACGTCCACCGTCCCCACCACCCGGACGCAGTCGCCCCGGACGGGCATCGCCTCCACCGCCCCCGACGCCGTCCCCGCCGGCGCGAAGACGGTGATGCCGCCCGTGTCGTCCTGGACGTACAGGACGTCAAAGAACTCGCCGTAGGACGCGGTGACGAACCCCTCCACCCAGACCAGTTTGTGCAGGTTGACCGGCGTATCGTCCTCCTCCGGGTCGTAGCGGGCCTGGGCAATCGTCTTCTTCTGCAGGGGCTCGCCCAGGAGCCACATCACCACTTCCAGGTTGAAGAGTTCGTTCTGGCGGCCGTCGCCGGAACTGTAGGCGAAGATGTTGAAGGGGTCGTTGGCGTCGCCGTAGAAGAAGAGCCGCCCCGCCGGGCCGGGGAGGTCGTACCCTGCCGCTGCCGGGACCCGTTCTGTGGCCCCATAGATGTACGCGTCGCCCTCGCCGTCTTCGTCAGAGTTGTGGGTCCGGTTCGGGTAGCCGTAGGTGCCGCTGCCGCTATCCAGGTCGCCGATGACGAAGAGGTGCCCGTTCGCCCCCAGGTCCTCCGCCGTCAGCGCCTGCCGGTTCCGGTCCACCAGGGAGCAGACGGACCAGGACTGAATCCGCAGAACGTTCATCCCGACGCCCGTGGTCGGACTGACCGGGAAGACGTGCCACTGAATCCCCCACGGGTAGCCGTTGTTGTCGTTCCCGTCCAGGACCTCGTCGTCGTTGAAGCGGACGGGAACGGTCACGCCTGCGCGGGTCTCTACCGCCGCCACCAGAGCGTTCATCCGGTCGGCAACGGCGTAGGCCCACCAGACCTTGCCAGTGTAGTCGGACATACTGTTGAGCCAGAGGTTGCCCCCGGCGGCGACGAAGTCGGCAATGGCCTGAGTCTCGGTCACGGTGAGCGGTTCAGGGCCGAAAGCATTGATGATCAGGAGTTTCACCACCTCGGTGTTCAGGTCGGAGGCCGTCAGTTCGTCCAGGTTGAAAAGGACGTTGTAGCCGTGGGCCACCAGGTCGTTCACGAAGGCCCGGCTCCCGCGCGGGTCCACGCCGATGTTGTTGTGCCCGGCGTCTATCAGGACCAGGGGCACCTTCTCGTCGGTGACCGTCAGGGAGAGGGAGCGGGTGTTGTCGTCGGGGTTGTCGGCCGCAGGAGCGCCCGCGAGCGCGGCGGTGACGGTGAGGGGCCCGGCCGCGCCGGCCTGGTAGGTGACCTGTGCGTAGGCGTCCGGGCAGGGGCCGCGGGAGCAGGCCGGGACGGTGACGGGTATTTCGCCGATGGGTGCGCCGTTGGCGGTGAAGGTGACGGTGAGGGTGCGGGTCTCGGGGCCCCGGTTGGTCACCCGCGCCGTGAACAGACTGGGGTTGTAGATGGTGGGGATGGCGGGCTGAACGGTCAGGTCGGTGATGCGCAGGTCCTCGTCGCCCATTGTCCAGACCGGCGAGGCGACGAGGCGGTCGCCGTCGGCCTGGGTGGCCTGGACGAAGTAGTAGTGAACGCCGGGGGTGATGTCCAGGGAGAAGGTCCAGGTGTAGGACGCAGCGCCCGGCCGGGTGTACGTCACCACCCGGCCCTGCGCAGTGACCAGTTCCACCCGCACGGTCCGTTCGCCGTCAGGGTCGTCGCCGTGGACCTCAAAGAGAATCTCGCCGGTGTTGGGGATCTCGCTCCCCATCCAGTAGCCGTTGGCCCTGAAATAGAGGGCGGCGTTTTTGTCTTCGGTGGCGAAGGTGCGGCGGGCGCGCAGGGCGTCTAACAGGTCCCGCCTGGTCAGGGCCGGCATCACCACCCCGGTCCGGTGGTCGGTGATGGTCCCCCACTCGGCGGTGTGGTTGTCGGAGTTATTGGTCGCGCCCACCTTCCAGCCGTAGTCCAGGGAGCGGACCCATTCGTCCCAGGAGAAGACGTACGAAGCGCCCCAGCCGTTGCCCACCTCCTCCAGTTCGGCCAGGTCCTCCACTTCGGGGTGGTAGGCCCAGTCATTGAAGTTGATCCAGCCGGGATGGTTGAACTGCATCACCACGCCGGCGTCGTCTACGGCCTGGGTGCCGGTGATCGCCAGCCAGCGGTAGAAGCCCTCCACGGTGACGCCCGCCTCCAGGTTGGGGGTGTAGTCGCAGTAGGTGCAGCCCGCCACCTGACTGCGGGTGGCGTGGCGGACGGTGTTGTAGACGTTGATGTGGCCCTCGGCGCCCTGGGTGTACTCAAACCCCCGCAGGGCGACGAAGACGCCGTTCTGGGTGAAGGCGTTGGCCTGGTTCAGCGTGTCGGCCCATTCGGTGTCGTCTATGGCGTAGGAGTGGTCGGTGATGGCCAGGAAGTCCAGCCCGGCGGCGACGGCGCGGGTGAAGGCGTCGTAGGGCCGGAGCGCGCCGTCGGAGTAGGAGGTGTGGTTGTGCAGGTCGCCGTGGTAGACGGACATCGGCGGCTCCGCCTGGGTGGTGAAGGCCCAGGTCCGGTCCGCCCCGGCGACGGGGTTCCCGGCCCAGTCGGTCAGGCCCGTGCCGATGGTGAGGGTGTAGCGGGCGGTGGGCAGGAGCAGGCCGCGCGGGTTGAGAGTGACCCGGTAGGCCGCCGGGTTGTAGGTCAGGTTCTCCCAGGGAACCGCGCCGTAGGGGCCGGTGAGGGTGAAATTGGCCGCCACGACGGTGTCGGGCTTGAGTTCCTCGCTGAAGGTGATGACGACGTCCGCGCTCAGGGGAACGTCTGTCGCCCCGGGTGCCGGGTAGCGGGCAGTGACGGTCGGCAGGTCGGTGTCCAGCGGGCCGGTGGTGAAGGTCCAGGTGTAGGGGACCAGGGAGTTGCCGACGCGGTCGCGGATGTCGGCGGTGAGGGTGGCGGTGTGGAGCGCGCCCGGCGCCAGCGGCCCCTCGGGGGTGAAGGTGGCCTGGTTGCCGGCGGGGTCGCAGGCGACGGTGCCCGAAACAGGCCCGTAGGGGCCCCGAACCTGGAAAGAAGCAGTGGTGACGGTAGTGGGGCTGACGGGCTCGCTGAAGGTCGCGCGGATGGGCCGGTGGGGGTTGACGGACGCGGCGCCGGATAGCGGGTCGGTGGCAGTGACGGTGGGCGGGGTGAGGTCCAGGGGCCGGATGTCGTCGGGGGAGGCCAGCCAGACCCGGTATTCGGATGCGTAGTAGGGCAACAGTACCCCGCGGACGTACTCGTACCGCTGGCCGAGACTCAGGTCGGGGACGTAGACGTCGCTGGCACTCCGGGAGATGGCCCCGGTGCCGCCCGACTCATCTACGAAGAGAGCGGAGTACGTGCCGATAGAGGTGATGGTGATATTGCGGTACTCTACGATGGTGCCCTCGTAGGGCTCCGCCAGGGTCGGGTTGTCGTAGGGCACCGCGGCTGCCGTGACGACGGTGGGCGTGCAGACGTTCGGCCCCGTCCCCATTGGCCGGACGCGGGTGGGGTAGGAGAACTCGGTCATCCCCTGGTACTCGGTGATGGCTCCAGTGACCTGCACCAGGTTTCCCCGCGCGGGCTTGGTGCCGCCGCTGCCCACGTAAACGTAGATGCCGTGCCAGGGGCCGGTGTCTTCGTTGATGACGTAGCCGCGCTTGTAGACCGCGCAGACCGTGCCCGAGGTGGTCACCACCTGCCCGACGTAAGGGGATGGGTAGGTGTTGTTGCCGCCGGGGCTGGTGGTGTATTGAATCTGGTAGATGGTGTGGGTGTCGCCGGGGGCCGAGGCGGCCTGCCCGGCGGCGGGGGAGCGCGCACCCTCTTCCTCCGGGGCCGCCAGGGCGGAGAGGGCAAAGAGCAGGCCCAGGGCCAGGGAGAGGGCCAGAAGGGCCAGGTATCGGCCAGGTACACGCGTCTCTTTTTGTTGCAACTTCATACTTCACCTCATCACCAGATGCCAGTTTGCCCGGAAAACTGCCCGGCTCCCGCCGCCGGGTTTCTGGTAGGACCACTACGAGCGGTTGTCCTGCTCCGCCGACGGGGAGAAAAGAAGAAGGGGTTTGGGAGCGGTGGCCTTGCCTTCAATGGGACACGGATGGACACGGGTAGCACGGATTTTTTATCCGTGCCAACCCGTAAAACCCGTGTTGATCCGTGTCCCATTCCAAACCGTCGGGGAGCCAGACCACCCCCAAACCCCTTTTATCCCTCCCGATGAGGTCTACGGCCTCCCGTTCCGCATCACCAGCGGCAGGTAGATATAGTACCGCCGCGCGGTAGTGAAGGTGGCCGTGGCGGACCTGCTACCGGCGTTGGCGGAGATAAAACGGGCGGTGTTGACGACGGTGCGGTTGTAGAGGCCGGAATCGGTGCCCAGCGTGGCCGTGAAGACCAGGGTGACCTGACCGTCGCCCGCCACCGTGCCCGTCCAGGTGATGACGTTGCCGGACTGGACGGCGTTCGTCGGCTGCTGGACCCACCCGCCGAAAGTCACCTCCACCGGCAGCGCGTCCGTCAGCACCACCCCCAGGGCATCCCCGGCCCCGCTGTTGGCAAGAGTGACGGTGTAGGTCACCACGCCGCCCAGGGGTACATCCGCCCCCGGCACCACCGACTTGGAGACGCTCAGGCTGGGGGCCAGGACGGTGAGAACGCCGCACTGGTCCAGTTCAAAGGGCTCGGTAGGATGAACGCCGTCCAGGTCTCCGTAGGTCCAGCCAGTGTTCGGGTTACCCGCGCCCCAGTTGCCGTCAAACCGGACGGCGTAGGAGTAGACACCGGCCGCAGTGGGGATGAAGTCGCCTTTGAATTCATCGTTGTTCCCGTCGTCCACATTGTAGGTCATCGGGAACCAGGTCCAGGTGGCCGGATCAGCGCTGATGCCATAGCCCACTTCGGCCCGGATGCCACGCCCTTCGCCAGTGGGATCGGTGACGTTCCGGATGTACACCCGCCCATAGATGTCGCCGGTGGACTGGCCCAGGGTGATGGTGATGGCTGGCGGCCACTGGAGTTTCGCCCAGCCCACGACTACACTGCGGTAGTCGTTCACCACCTGATGGGGGGCGGTGACGTTGATGGAGCGGTTGCCTTCCGAGCCCGGCCGCTGCAGCCAGTCCCATTGGGCCGGCCCGCTGACCGTATCGGTGTAGACGACGTACTTGTACTCGTAGGTGCCGGGGTTCTCCAGGACCACCGTGACGGAGAAGACGGAGAAGCCGGCATTGGAGTTCATCGGCGTGGCGGTGGGGCTCCAGCCGTTGAAGGAGCCCGCCAGGTAGACCGCCTCGCCGCTGCGGACTACGTCCTCCAGGTCGTGGTAGATGAAGGTGGTGGGGTAGAGTTCTTTCACATCTGCTGGGCGGCGAGGCTTGATCTCATAGAGGTTCTGGTACTGGGTGCTGAAACCAATCACCCGCACGTAGTCATTGTTGGTGATGCCCATACTGCAGACGTTGACACCAGTATCCAGGTCTACGTAGATATAGGCCGGGCCGGAGCCGTCGTTCACCAGGAAGGAGTAGTTGCCCGTGCAGGCACCCAGACCGGAGACGTAGCCCTCCACCTGGACCAGCCAGCCCTCGGTCGTGCCAGTGGAGATGGCCCCCGTGGAGTACAGCCGGGGCGGCACCTCAGGGCCGGAGCCCAAATTGGCGAAGTAGTAGACGGGCGAGGCCAGTTGCTCCTGATTCTGGTAGACGCCGCGCGTTGCAACCAGCCGCACCCGATCACCGTAGGAGACGGAAGGCGCCGGAGAGTAGTAGACGGCGATGCCGCCGCTATCGTCCTGGATGCCCCATTCCAGAGCGTTATAGGTGCCGGGGGTGTAGATGACCGTGCCCTCTACGGCGAAGACTTCGCCGTTGCTGCCGGCCCGGGCAGTGGCGATAGGCACGATGCGGTGCACCATTACCCCGGCCTGAGCCGTATCGTTGCCCGGAATCCAATCGCCGCCCTCTACTGCGACGGCGGCGGTGTTGGTGTAGCGGCCCGTCGCCGTGAGCGCATCGGTGGCGGAGACAACCAGGCGGAAGGAGAGGGAACCACCCGGCGGGAGTGGATTAGTGAACTCCCAGACCAGCGGGTCATCCGCGCTGCCGCTGCCGTTGGGCGCGACGCCGCTATCGTCCCCCACGTAGACGAACCCCTCCGGCAGGACGTCGGTCACCGTGAACGAGGCCACCGGCGTGATAGTGGAGCGGTTCTCCACGGTGAGGGTGTAGGTCACCAGCGCACCCTGGCCATCGCGGACCACCACGGGCTCCGTCGGGGCCGTCTTGCTCAGCGCCACGTCGTAGACGACAACGGTCAGCACGCCGGTCTTGTCCAGATCAAAGGGCGGACTCCCGTTGGTGTCCCCGTAGGTCCACCCGGCGTTGGGGTTGCCCGGCCCCCAGTTGCCGTCAAACCGCGTGGTATAGGAAAAGACGCCCGCCGTCGTCGGCGTCATCACGCCCATAAACTCATCGTTGTTCCCGTCATCCACGTTGTACGTCATCGGGAACCAGGTCCATTCGGCCGGGTTGGTACTGGTGCCGTAGCCCACCTGAGCCCGGATGCCGCGCCCTTCGCCGCTGAGATTGGTGACGTTCCGGATGTACACCCGCCCGTAGACCGAAGCGGTCGGCTTGTTGACGTCGGTCTGCAGGGTGTACGGCCACTGCAGGTTGGCCCAGTCAACCACCACGTTGCGGTAGTCGTGGACCGTCGCAACGCCGCTGGTTACGGTGAGGACGCGGTCATGGGTGTTGAGCATATCCCAACGGCTGTTCTCGCCCAGGGCGGTGGAGTTCACATAGTACTTGTACCGATACGTTCGCCCGACATCCAGCCCGGTGACCGTCGCCGTGAAGACAGTGTATCCGGAATCGGGGGTCATCACGAGGGGGCTGAGATTGCACCAGCCGTTGAACTCACCACACAGGCGGACCTCCTCGCCCGAGAGGACGGCGTCCTCCAGGTCGTGGTAGACGAAGGTGACATCGGCGGTGAGTTTTTCCACGGTGAAGACGGCCTGGGCGGTGTCGGCGTCGTAGGTGCCGCTGAATTCGGCGGTATTGGTGACCACGTCGCCGTAGTTGCCGACGTGCTGAGCGGTGAAAGTGAAGGTGATAGCCTCCCCTGCGGTGACCGTGCCGGACCAGGTGATGACGTCGTTGTTGACCGTGGCCCCCTCCGGCTGCTCAATCCACGCCCCGAAGTCCACCTCAGCGGGGAGGGTGTCGGTGAAGAGGACGGTGTCGTTGACGGCCCGGCTGTTGCTCAGCACAATGGTGTAGGTCACCAGGCTACGATAGGGCACGTCGGTGGTCGGGGTTACAGTTTTGATCGCCGAGACTTCGCCAGTGTAGCCAATGGCATCCTCCCACGTAGTCGCCACGCGGATGCCGTCAATGATGGCGGCGGGACGATTGGTACCTTGTCGGATGGCAAATCCCCGCACTCCCGACCCAGTGCCCGTTCCAAGTACCAATGGCGCAATGGGTTCCTCAGGAACAGCGGCATCTAGTACGTATAGTGCAGTGTCACCGCTGGTCACGTTGTACTTGACCACCACAAGATAGGTGGTGTTATAACTGAAAGCAGTATTGGCATATGTACCCGTTGCGGAGTCTGTGCCCAGACCGAACTGCAGAGTTCCGTTGACATCTTTGACGAAGACACGAGCGCGGAAAGTAGTGGTACCAGTGATCAGATGCAGGAAGTAATCGCCTGTGCTGGAGGCAGCAATCACCCGTACCAGAGCAGCATAGTAGAGGGTGCCAGAAGTCTGGACAGCGAAACTGCGGTTGACATCCTCCACACCGGTGGTGGAAATCGCCGCTGCACCCCCTATACCTGATGACCCGTATTTGGGCATAGAGAGGCTGGCCGTGATGTAGAAGACAGGGCCTGTGGTACCTGAGTGGGAAACCCAATTGCCCGCACTCACGGCTACCAGAGTGCCCGGCGTATCACCGTAATCAAAGTTTTCCTCCAGCAACAGGGTGGATTGGGCCTGCGTCGTTCGCTGGGGCGTGGTCAAGATAACCGCCACCGCCACCACGGCGGCCAGGCCGAGGAGCAGAGAGAGGGTTGTGGTCAGCAGTTTGCGGTTCATGGTGCCTCCTTGTCAGTATGGATGGTTCGGGTTGCGGGGACCTCACCCCACCCCCGCCGCCTGCGGCGGCACCCCCTGGTATAATAGCGGGTGGTATAATATGAGCGGGTGCGGCAGGCCGTTACCCCCCAGGTGATAAGACCGTAGGGGAGCAGGGTCGCCGTACCCTCTCTTCCGAACAGTCCGAACGGTTGCCAGGGCTCCCAAGCCCGTATACCAGAATGGACTACCAATCTCACAAAACCAGGGGGAGGAAAAATGAACACTGAAATCTTCGTTGGCATTGACATTTCCAAAGAGCATCTGGACGTCGCCTTCGGGCCTGACCAGGCCCCCCAGCGGTTCCCATACAC